>WNFW01001679.1_pt1 | contig 14914 bp, 12 predicted proteins | sample 5400131 | NCBI WGS metagenome assembly WNFW01 (sample SAMN13153362, study PRJNA577476) | soil metagenome | isolation source: 20 cm soil or saprolite under grassland replicate 1 | place: USA:California | collected 2016-06-15 | reverse complement strand
AGCAACCAAAGCTGGTTGAAATAAAGATGATTCCGATTAAGACAGACGCGGCTCGCCGACGTTATCCAATGCTTAACCACGAACTGACGGCGAAAGATCTCACTGTGGTAAGTGATGCCGGCGCAGTTTACTTTGGTCCGAAAGCATGGCTAATGCTTTTGTGGGCGCTGTGCCGGTATCGCGACTGGTCGTACCGTCTGGCTACGCCTGAGTTGCTGCCGACTACCCGACGCGTTGTGTCGCTGATCTCGCAGCATCGCTATCAAATCAGCCGCGCAGCTGGTTTATCGAGGTGAGCAAATGAACTCTGCGGAAAAAACACAATCCAGCAAGACTCCGAAGGGCGAGCAGACGAAGGCGCTGATTCTGAATAGTGCGCTTGAGCTGCTTCGCGACCTGGGATACGAAAAGACAACGATGCGAGCCATCGCGAAAAAAGCGGGGGTGTCTTTGGGAAACGCTTATCATTACTTTGGATCGAAGGACCATCTCATACAGGCGTTCTATCACCGCACGCACGAAGAACACCTGGCGGCATCGCTTCCCGTCCTGGAGAAAGAATCGAGTTTGAAGGCGCGTTTGCTCTCGGTGATGCGGCTTAAGATCTCGACTCTCGAACCGTATCACCAATTTGCCGGGGTACTCTTCAAAACTGCGGCCGACCCGCACAGCCCGCTCAATCCTTTTGCCGATGATTCCGCGCCCACGCGCCGCGACAGCATTCAACTCTTCGAAGATCTGGTAGCCGATTCAAAGGCGCGCATCCCCGGCGATCTGCGCGCGGAATTGCCTTACCTGCTCTGGCTGTATCACATGGGAATTATCCTCTTCTGGATTCACGATTCGTCGCCGAAACGCGCGCGCACTTATCGACTGATCGATCGCACGGTCGATCTTTTGGATAAATTGGTCTCGCTGGCGAGCAATCCGCTGATGCGTCCCGTGCGGAAGCGAGCTTTGACGCTCGTCTCTGAACTGCGCGTTCTGGAATGAAGGGAAAGAAGGCCAAAATGAGAATTGCAATTACCGGAGGAACGGGATTCATCGGCTGGCACCTGGCTCAGCGTTTGGTTGCCGCGGGGCACCAGGTTGTTCTGCTGGGCCGGAAACGCAGAAACATTTCAGTTGAAAGCGCGGCCGTGTCTTTCGTCTCGAGCGATCTTGCCGACCCCGCAGTCCTCGCGAATGCTTTTGCCGGTTGCGACACCGTCGCCCACTGCGCCGGAATCAATCGTGAGATCGGCGAGCAAACCTATCGCAGAGTGCATATCGAAGCTACGAAGAATGTCGTCAACGCGGCGCAACAGGCCGGAGTCAAGAAGATCGCACTGATGAGCTTCCTTCGGGCGCGCCCGAATTGCGGCTCGCTCTACCATGAATCAAAGTGGGCGGCGGAAGAGATCGTCCGCAACTCCGGGCTTGATTACACGATCATTAAAGCCGGCATGGTCTACGGGCTGGGCGACCATATGCTCGACCACCTTAGCCATGCGCTGCATACCTTTCCCTTTTTCGCGATGGTCGGATTCAGGGAGAAAGGAATTCGACCGCTGGCGATCAATGACCTGGTGGAGGTGTTGCGCGCTTCGCTGACAGAGAACCGGCTAAGCCGGAGCACGGTCGCAATCACCGGAGCGGAAGAACTCTATTTAAGCGAGGCTGTGCGCCGCGTGGCCCGAGTTACCGGCAATAACATCCGGATGTTTCGGGCGCCGGTTTGGTTCCATCTGGCGTTGGCGCGTTTTTGGGAATTGACGATGAAAGTTCCTTTGGTTGCTCGCGCGCAGGTGAGGATTCTTTCCGAAGGAGTTACGGAGACGACGGAACCTTGTGATTCCCTGCCTGCCGATCTGTTACCGACACGCAGATTCACCGACGAGCAGATCCGTGACGGTCTACCCGAACCAGGGCCGTTCACGGTACGAGACTTGAGGTGCTGCTGTGCCTGAGTCAACTTCCAACCCGATCGTTCTCTACGACGGCGTCTGCGGTCTTTGCAACCGCGCCGTCCAGTTTCTGCTGAAGAGAGATCGTCATGACCGGCTTCGTTTTGCTTCATTGCAGAGCGACTTTGCCGCCACGTTGCTGAAGCGGCATGGCATGGACCATCAGGATCTCGACACCGTCTACGCCGTTCTGAATCATGGAGAGGCTAGCGAGGCTTTGCTTGCCAAGGGAGATGCGCTCCTCCAGTTCGCGAAGGAGATCGGCGGCGTCTGGAATATTGCGAGGTTGGCAAGAATAATCCCGCGGTCGATTCGAAACTGGCTTTATGACTTTGTGGCCCGCCATCGTTACCAGGTCTTTGGTAAATACGATGCCTGCATGCTGCCGGATCCGCGCCACAAGCATAAGTTTCTCGAAGTGTGAAGAACATGAAGATAGTAATCCCCGGTGGATCAGGACAGGTCGGCACAGTGCTGGCTCGCGCATTCCACCAGCGCGAACATGAAGTTGTCGTGCTTAGCCGCAAGCCGGCCAACGCGCCGTGGCGAATGGTCGAATGGAACGGCGAGACGCTGGGTGACTGGGTATCGGAATTTGAAGGCGCCGATGCAGTGATCAATCTCGCCGGGCGAAGCGTCAACTGTCGCTATGACGATCACAACCGTAAGGTCATCAAGGACTCGCGCCTGAAATCAACCAAAGTTGTCGGCGACGCGATTGCGCAGGCCTGGAAGCCACCAGGAGTCTGGCTGCAGGCGAGCACGGCCACGATTTATGCGCATCGCTATGACGCGCCGAACGACGAGGCTACTGGAATCATTGGCGGCGCGGAACCAAACGCGCCGGACACCTGGCGCTTCAGCATCGACGTCGCTACGTCGTGGGAGCGCACGCTGAATCAGGCGCCCACGCCTTTGACGCGCAAGGTTCTGATGCGTTCCGCGATCATCATGAATCCCGATCCGGGCTCGCCGTTCGACATGTTGTTGCGATTAGTCAGGTTTGGACTGGGCGGGCAGTCGGGAGACGGGAGGCAGTACGTATCATGGATTCACGATCAGGATTTTGTGCGGGCCGTGCTGTGGTTGATCGAACACGAAGAATTCGCGGGGCCCGTCAATGTCGCGGCGCCAAATCCCCTGACCAACGCCGAGTTCATGCGCGCGCTGCGCTCCGCCTGGGGCATGCCCTTCGGACTTCCGGCAAGTGAGTGGATGTTGGAAATCGGCGCTCTAGTCTTGCGAACCGAAACTGAGCTCATCCTCAAGAGTCGCCGCGTCATCCCCACCAGACTGCTGCAATCCGGATTCGATTTTCAGTTTCCAACCTGGCCGGATGCCGCGAGTGATCTCTGCGCGAGATCGCGCGAACGGGGCAGTAGCCCGACCGTCAGGGAGGGCTCATGACACAACATCAAGAATAAACGAATCTGAGCCCTTCCTGACGGTCGGGCTACTGCCCCGTAAAGCCAATCTCGCTGTCACTCAAATCCCGATAATCTTCCCACTCGCACGCCGCCATTGGTCGTCCGGGCACGCACGGTCGGCCCGCCGGCGCCCAGATCGACACTAACGTCTTTGGGCATCCGGCCGCGCTCAGTCAGGGAGACGTTTACCGGAAAACCAAAGCTGACGTTTCCATTGACGGTGCCGGTCTCCAGGTGCGCCGAATAATTGTCGGGCATCAAGAGGTTGACGCCGCCGTTGGTCGTCGTGATGTTCAGCTCTTCACCATCCCAGCGCGCGCCAGCTAGAACGACGTTCACGCCGCCATTGGTCGTGTTGCCCTGCACGTTGCCGCCGACTCGCACCAGGTTGACTCCGCCGTTCAAGGTTTTGAAATCGATTCTGCCGTTAACGTCGGTGATTGAGATGCCGCCGTTGTGTGCCTGAAGGGAAAGATCGGATCTGCGCGGCACAAAAATCTCATAGCTCACATACCACTGGTAGTCGTCGCGCGGCGCGGGACCTTCAGCGCGAATGTTAAGCGCGCCAGTTTCGATTCTGACTTGTTGCCCCAACTGATCGGCTTCGCCCTGGGTCGGGGCGCGGGTTTCAATCTTTGCCCGCACCAGGATTTCGTTGCGTTCCCAACCTTTGATTGAAATACTGCCGTTGGTCTTGCCGTCAACGCTGATTGCCCCGCCCGCGGGCAGCGTCTGTTCTTTGATCTCGCAATGACTCGACAGCCGGTCATTTTCGCGAGACTCGCGACATTGCATCGAGCCTTCGGATTTCTTCTGGGCCGCGACGATGCCGGTGGTGAAACCGGCGATTACGAACGAGAGTAAAGCAAAGCGGAGTGATTTGGTCATGATGGTTCTCCTAGCCAGCGTCTGGTTGCCTTCGAATGCAGGTGAAACTGATAAGTTAGTGACTCTGGAGAGATAAAAGTCGCAGAAAAATTGTAGCTTGCGAAAAGATTTCCGGCCCTCGCTGGGCAATAACCCCGGGATACCGCGTGATGCTAAAATGCCGCCATGCGAACCAGAACATTTTTCTTTTCTATAGCGATTTCATTGGTGTTGGCCGCGCTTGCTTCCAACGCGGCCGGCCAGGTTGTGGGACAGCCTTACCGCATCAGCGACCGTGAAGTCACGCGGCTGCTGGATCGAATTAAGAACAAGACGGGTGGTTTTCGGCAGAGTCTGAAAGATGCGCTCAACAAGAGCCGCCTGGATCGAACCCGGCGCGAAGAGGACATCAACGCCTTTGTCAAAGCGTTCGAGGAAGATACGAAGCGGCTCGACGATCATTTCGATCATCACAAGTCGACGGTCGCCGATGTCGGTTCGGTTCTGGAACGCGCAGCGCGGATTGATACGTTCATGATCACGCATCCGCTGGACGCGGGCGCACAGACGGCCTGGGCCACCCTGCGTTCGGATTTGGAGCTGCTGGCTTCGGCTTACAACATTTCGTGGCGCTGGGGTGGTGAGTGGCGAACACCGGAATTCAATCCACCGGTTTCCGATCTTCCTTATCGCATCAGTGACAAGGAAGTGGCAGACATCATTCATCGCCTCGAAAGTCAGTCAGACAAGTTCCGCAAGAGTCTGGACTCCGCTCTGGACAAGAGCCGCTTTGACGGCACGCGGCGCGAGGATGATATCAATGCTTTCGTGAAGGACTTCTACAAAGAGACGAAAACCCTGCACGATCATTTCGACGGTCATAAATCGACGGCCAGCGACGTGCAGACAGTGCTGGATCGCGCGGCGCAGATCGATCAGTTCATGCGCCGGAACAGACTGAAGAAGGACGCGCCCAAAGACTGGACTGTGGTAAGGGCGTACCTGGACGAGCTGGCCAGAGTTTATAGCGTGACCTGGCGGTGGCAGTGAGCAGTGAAGCGAACAGAGAGCGCTTTGTGTCAGGACTCAATCTCGCCTATCATTGCCTGCACTGACATCAGCCAGGAAACCTGGCTGAAAACCAAACGGGGCCGTAGCTCAGCTGGGAGAGCGCATGACTGGCAGTCATGAGGTCAGGGGTTCGATCCCCCTCGGCTCCACCAATTTTCGCAATGAGTTAAGGGCATCCATCGCGGGTGTCCTTTACCTTTTGTGCCTATAGTGTGCCAACGGATGGAACAGCCCCGGATTCATCTGCATTGTGCCGTCGATCATGCCGGTTTTTGGCACATCGGTTCTGAATTCATTTCGGCATTATCCTCTGGCATACGCGGTGCTTAATAATCAGCTGGGACCGGCCGGCCAAAGGCTCACCGGTTCTGATGCAGATGGCGATGAGGGATCTCGCTGCGGTCAATTGCACCGGCGTCGCTTTTTGGCACTCTCCCGCTCCAGGGTTTTGAACTTCTTGTGACAAGCGCTCGCGAATAATGCTCCGGGCGGCCCGCGCGAGCGACGGTTGAGGCGCATGATTAACGGGAATACCTGATTGCTTTTATAACCTGCGTTAAATCAAGATGCGTAAGCAAACAGAAAATGAACAGGGCCATCGCGAGCTCCTTAATCAAGCGAGCGACATCGTCTTTAGGCTGGATCTTGCCGGCAACTTCACGTTTCTCAATAGACCGGCGGAACTGATCTCCGGCTATTCGTGCGAAGAAGCGGGCCGCATGAACATCACCCAGATGGTAGCACCCGAACTGGTCGAGCTGGTGCGCAAGCAAATCAGCGGCAAGCTTAGAGAACGATTTGGGGCGGTGTATGACATCGACATCATGATGAAAGATGGCCGGCGCGTATCGCTCGAAGTGAGCGCGCGGGTCATCTTGTGCGAGGGACGGGCGGTTGGGATTCAGGGAATCGCCGTTCCCTCCGTCATTCGACGCCAACGATGTTTAGACCCGAGCTTCGTTTCGGAACTGAAGTTCAGCCAACCGCCTGCTGCTAAGAGCATTTTGAGTTGAGGCCTCTCGAAGGGTAAGAAAACGCATCCAACCTTTTCTGCGCAGCCTATCCAGGTCTGTTAGTTTGCCTTAACAGTGCCTATGCGGTTCGCAGAGTCTTGCGAGTGGGCCCGATGGCTAATTGCAACTTATTCACAGGTGTAGCTGCAATACTTCCTCGTGGATTTGTGCAATACTGTCCCCAGATTTAGGATTTGTAGCCCCGACTGTTGATAACAGTTTATCACCGTTGCTCTCTCCGCAACGTAATCCGCAGTTCTAAAGAACAGATTGAACCTTTGGCCATGGCCGGACTGACGACCCGGTTGTGTGGGACAGTGAAGTGCCCATTTCATCAGCGTCTTTCTGCGGCGTTAGCTGATCGTGGTGTGAAGTATTAGCGAATAGACCCTTTGATATTCTTCAGCGTGCAACGAGAGGTCCGGATATGCAAGACAGTCAATCAGGAAAATCCCCTTCCAGGGCCGCTTCAGCCGTGGCCCGGGCTGGCGAGCAAATCCAGGACCCTAAGACTTTGCCGCCTAAGAGAGGCCCGATCGGCGAGAGCCAGGAGCAATTGCGGCAAGGCGACCTTGAGTTCGTGAACAAATTGAAAGCCCTTGTAGTCGATGATGATTCTTTGATTCGCAGCAACGTGGCCGAGGTGCTGCGCAACGAGGGTTGGGAAGTGTGCGAGGCCGAGTCCGCGGAAGCGGCTTTCGAGATGCTTCATCGCGACCGTTGGTCACTCGTATTCTGCGATGTGCGGCTGAGCGATAAGAGTAACGAGGAAGGCTACGCAGTTTTGCGCAGCTTTACGGAAGAGCAACCGGAGGCCCAGATTATTTTGATGACCGGTCACGGGTCGGCAGTTGGCGCGCTCGATGCGGTATCCTCCGGAGCTTATGACTACCTGATGAAGCCGTTTGAGGTCAAAGATGTACAGCGAATATCGCAGGCGGTGCGAAACGGATTTGAGAAACGCGCGCGTTCAGCCGTAGACGACGACCCGTCCCCTCCGGTTTACGTTTCCGACATTGACTTGGTAGGCGTTAGCGCCGCCTTCGTCGAGCTGATGAAACTGGTTGGTCGGGTGGCGGCTACCAATCTGCCTATTTTGATCACGGGTGAGTCAGGCACGGGCAAAGAGGTCGTAGCGCGCGCGATTCATTCTCGTAGCCTCCGGGCTGAAAAACCGTTTGTGGCTGTTAATTGTGGGGCGATACCCGCGGAGCTTATTGAATCGGAGCTTTTCGGTCACGTTCGCGGATCGTTCACGGGAGCGACGGTTGACCGTAAGGGTCTCTGGCAGGAGGCCGATGGCGGCACTGTTTTTCTGGACGAGATTAGTGAGACCACCTTTGCTTTTCAAGTCAAGTTGTTGCGCGCCCTGCAAGAGGGTGAGATTCGACGAGTCGGCTCAAATCATAATCAGCTGGTCGATGTGCGCGTCATCGCGGCCACTAACCGGGACGTTGAGCAGCAGATGCGCGAGGGACGCTTTCGCCAGGACCTTCTCTACCGATTGAACGCCGTTACGTTGCACCTGCCGCCTTTGCGAGAGCGCCGGGAAGACATTCGTCCGCTGGTTCGCTATTTTGCCGAACGCATGGCAGGGGCGGGCGCTCGCTCAATCGGTTTTTCAGATGAGGCCGTGCGGTTACTCGAAAACTATGATTGGCCTGGTAACGTGCGCGAGTTGGAGAATGCCGTCGTGCGTGCTGCTGCCCTGTGTGATCAGGTAGTTCGCGCTGAGGACTTACCTGGCCGCGTGCGCGATTTTTCTCGGCCGGTGATAAATGAGCCGGTGGCGGTGGAGCCCGGACAAGAAGTTGGGGATGCTGATGAAAAGTTGCCATCGCTCGCAGAGATTGAAAGCCGCCACATTTTTCGAGTGCTGGCGCGCACCGGAGGCAACAAACAGGCGGCGGCCCGAGTGCTGGGTATCGATCGGACCACGTTACAACGCAAGATTGAGCGATACAATCTGGAGCAGGCTGAGTTCAATGGCGCCGCGACCGGCAAGGCGGCGGGCTAAAGCGTTGGGCTCACAGAGACGCGCGGACGTAGCGAACCAGAGCAACCCATTCTTCATCGCTCATTTTTGTGATTCGCATGCCGATGAGATAGCGTTCCGCAGTTTCCTCTTCCAATAACCTCTTACACCACCTGGTGGTAACCTCGATTTGCACCGGGCCGGTTGGAAGGTCAAGCGTGAGATCGAGTTTGCATCCCACAATATTGAGGTACCGATGATCAATATGACTGGAGGACACGCTGATCGCAACGCCTGTCTCACTTATATTTATTGTCTCGCCAATCAATTCCGACGACTGCATCGCCGGCGAAGGTTGGCTTCCAATCGCCTCTGCGTTCAGCAATGAAGGGCTGAATCGCAGAGAGACCCTCAGCTTAACTTCGCATCGGGGACCCTTACGTTGACCGCCAGGAAAATCGTCAACAAAATGTCTACGCTGCCACGCTGGAGGTATCGCGTTCAACCTTCCCCTCTCGGCGCCGAGAAACTTCGCGCACAATTTCTACAATCTGAGGAGTATCAAAAGGCTTCGGCACCACCCAGTCCACCCTGGCGGCTTCTCTTTCGTGCGAGCTGACCGCTTCGCACCAGCCCGTGATGACAGCCAACGGGATGTTGCTGTTCCGCTCGCGGACGGCACGCGAAAGCTGCCAGCCACTCATCTCCGGCATGCCTATGTCCGTGAAGATGGCATCGAAACTCTCCTTTTCAAAAAGCGAGAGCGCCTGGCGCGCACTCTCTGCCAGACTGACCTTACAACCTTCTGTCTCCAAAATGTCGCGCAAGAGGTGGCGCACATGTTCTTGATCATCAACGACCAGGATTCTCGTTTGACATGATTGAGCAGGCAAGGTTGCGATGTTGGGTAATTCACGCGTCGGCTGGGTTTTGACAGCGCTCCTGGCAATCGGCAACCGGATGCGAAAGCTGGTGCCGTGTCCGACCTCTGACTCAACCTCCACAGTTCCTTCGTGGCGCCGGATAATGCCGTAACTAACTGCGAGGCCAAGGCCCATTCCGGTTTTCCCTTTCGTGGTGAAGAACGGGTCGAAAACCCGCAAACGCACGTCTTCGGTCATACCAATCCCGGTATCGCCCACAGAGATTTCCACAACTTCACCGGTCTCTTCTGCCGCCAGGGTGAGAATGCCGCCCCGCGGCATTGCATCTACGGCGTTGAAGACCATGTTGACCAGGACTTCGCGCAGTTCCGACTCATCGCCCATGGTTAGCGCCTTGCAGTGAAGTTGCAGATCGAGGCTGATGTGCACATTTGCCGCCTCAGCCCGATCTTTCCAGCGCGGTTCGGTAATCTCTCCCACGTCCAGCAGAAGCTGGCCCATATCCACGAGTTGAAAGTCATGATCGCGGCGCTGGCGGGCGAAGTCCTGAATGCGTCTGATGGTCTTAGCGCCGTCCTTGGCCGTTTTGATCATGATCTCGAGCCCATTTTCAATCTTCGCAAGGTCTTTCGATCCAAGCAGGAGCTGGGCGCGACCAAGAATCCCCGCCAGCGTGTTATTGAAATCATGAGCGACGCCGGATGCCAGTTCACCAAGCGCCGACATCTTTTCAACCTGCGAAAACTGCTCGCGGATGCGCTCCTGTTCAGCGATGTAATGACTGAGTTCTGCGACGTGGCGTTCGGCTTCTTCGGCATGAGCGGCTGCTTCCTCTGCTTTCGCCGCCGCTGCCATGATCTCCATGTTTTTTAGATAGGTGCGGTAGGTGAAATAAACGAAGACGATGATCGGGATCGTGGCCGTTACCGCATAGAAGCCGAATGTGGCAACCAGCTTCGCCAGGATGCCGGCGGCTGATGCACCGGCAAAATAGGTGACTGAAGTCCACAAGTAATACTTTGACCAGGTGTGCCAGATCGGGCGATCCGTTTTGCAAGCCGCCAGCACCGCGACCAGCCCTGAGTTGGAGATATATTGAACGAGCGCCATAACGCAAAGCGCGCTGATGAAATTGGCGGAAAAGCCCCCCTGCGGCAGCGCTGTAATTGCGCCGAAGCAAAACCGCAGCGTCCAGACCGTGAGAAAAGTGGTGCTGGCCATGACGGCTGAATTGAACGTTATTGTCATCGCCTTCCTGCTGAAGGTTAAAGATGAGCAGAAGGCCTCGGCCGCCGCCAGCAGGATAGCTGCGTCCCCGCCGTAGAGTATCATGGTCAAAAAAATGAGCGTATCGGAAACGGAAATATGCGAGCTGAGACGCGGAATCGGAATCGAGAGACGCGACCCCAGACCGAGTGTTATCAGGGCCAGCAGCAGAAAGCGCAGGTCGAGGGTTCTGAGTGACAGGTGGTAGACGGAAAAGACGGACGCTGCCGCTCCCATAAAAATGATTAGCCACATGTATGGGTTGGTGAAGCGCTGTCTGCTCATGGGCTCTGACTTCATCATTTCTCCTCTCCCTTATTTCGGCATGGGTCTGTCCAACACCAAAACTTCCCTCTTGGATGCTTGCGAATTGATCGCTTCTGTATCCGCCTGTTCCGGAAAAATTGTGTCGTAGTAGCTGTCCAGCTTGAAACCGATCCGCTCAAAGAAGAGTTGTGCTTTTCGGTTCTCATCGCTGACGAGCAGGCAGAGGGAGCCCACACGGCTCAATAGAGTTCTACCAAGCTGCGACATGCAACGCGCGCCGTAACCGCGGTTTCGCTCTTGCTCGTTGACGTAGATTCCTTCCAGGTAAATCGCCTGGGGCGTCTCCGAGATGATGTCGGCTTTAAAGATCAGCCGCCCATCTTTCATCCAGACCCAGACGCGCTCCTGCTCTATGCGACGCGTACAGCGCATGCGAAAGCCCGCCGCGTCAACCTCGAGAGGGTTGATTCCGCTTTCCGCGAAAGCCATTCTTCCCTGAACCAACATCACCTGATCCAGATCGTCGAGGGTCGCCAGACACAGATCGCGCACGGGCTCGTGCGGCTCTGCCGGCCGCCGTTGCTCCAACATTAGTGCGCGGCGGACACGACGCGGCAACTGCCCAACTTTTGCGTAGTATCTCCAGAAGCGATCGATCTTTTCCTGTTCACCCATAATCATGTGCGCGACCGGGCAGGTTTGCGCGAAGCGTGCACAGGCTGCCAGGGCAGCTTCGCTGCGCGTTTCAACTAACGTGGCATGGCCCATCAGAGCAACGCCTGCGAGTCTTCCTTCCCGATCGCGGCAGGCATGGAACGAGCCGCGATTGAGCGGGCTTTCGAGACCGTTATCGCGTATGTGACCAGCCATCACGACGGTATGCAGGGGACGCTCCGCAAGAAACGCCAGGACTTCTGACTCTTGCCCAGTCCTGAGCTGATGAACTGATAAAGAGTTGTCGGCAATTGTTGCCCGAGCCGTAGCCATGGCCGCCATCTCTTTTGGCCTTAGGGGGGTATGCGTGGTAACAGTCATTTAGTGAGCCCTCAATTTCGTGACACGTTGAAGCGCGGCGCAAGCAATTGCGCGTGAAATTCCTCAGGGTCCCAGATAATCGAAGCCGTTATCCGACATGACCGGCATCGAAAGGGTAGCATCGCCGTTGTTCGTCGCAGACATAGCCTGCGCGACAGCATCGTTTCGAAAAGCGCTATCGCCGATGAAAACAGTATCGCCAATCAAGACGCCGTCTCCGATTAAGACTCCGTCTCCGATGAGAACGCCATCTCCTATGAGGACGCCCAAACTTAGAAAGACCGAGCCGTCGCCGATAGCAGCGCCGTTACTGGTCAAAACATTGCCATTAACCTGGACTCCGCTCGTCAACATCTTTGGATTGCTAACCAGAGTTCCGTTGGAAACGCGAGCGCCATCGCCAAGCACCACGCCCAACTTGTATATGCCTTGATACCTGGTGATGAGATCAACGCTGGTGGCGTAGCCGTAATTTAGGGTGAGTCCCTGTGACCAGTTGAATGTGTAACCGGCAATGGTCGTCTGATGTGTTGGGGGATTGCTGGTCGTCAGCAGCGGCGAGCCGACCGTGTTCGACCATGAATCCTTTCGCACCAGTCGCGCCAGACGCACCGCGCCCTCGATGTTCAACTCGCCGGCACCCTGCTCCAGCGTGTTAAAGCCTGAGAGCGGTTGCGCTGTGTACATCAATATGGCCTTGACCATGTTCGGTGTCAGGGAACGGTTGGCCTGCAGGAGGAGAGCCACCGCGCCCGCCGTCACAGGTGTGGCCATTGATGAGCCGCTTAAATACATCATCTTGCGGGAATCTGACTGACTGACACCCGCATCCAGAGACGGATTTTGCGTCACCAGATAGTTGTTCGCAGCTTCGGCAGAAATCAATTTGTTGCCGGGCGCGGTGATGTCCGGCTTGATCAGGTTGTCATAATGTTTGCCGCCCTGACCGTCCGTCCAGTAGCTGCGCGTAGGGCCACGCGAACTGTAGGTAGCTATCCCGTCGTCGCAGCGGTCATCGCTGCCGAAGCTGTTCGAGGCGCCGACCGTAATCGCAGAAGGCTCGTTGCCGGGCGAGTGAATCATGCCGTAAATCTTCTGCCCGTCAGAGTTCTTACCGTTGTTTCCGGCTGCGACGACGACGACGATGCCGGCGTCGACCAGGAGGCGCACGGCCTGGCACACCGGGTCATTTTTGTAAGATTCAAGGGCCGGCGCGCCGATGCTCATGTTGACGACTCGTATGTCGTACTTAAAGCGATTCGTCATCACCCAATCCAGTGCGCTCAAGAGAGTGGACGAAGAACCGGTACCAGTTGCTCCCAGCACACGCAGGTTGATGAGGTTCGCGTTGGGAGCGATACCCAGATATTGACCGTTCGAGATGCGCGCGTTACCGGCGGCAATTGAGGCGACGTGTGTGCCATGTCCGTAAGGATCGTCCGTGCGTCCCTCGCCCGTAAAATCAAGGCTGACAATCACGCGTACGTTATTGCTGCGATCCAGAAAGGCCGTGTGGTTGGTATCAATCCCGGAATCAAGCACGGCGATACCGATACCTCTGCCATCCAATCCGGCTGTGTTAGTGCCGGTTGTCACGCGCACGGCATCGGCTCCGGTGGTCATTGAGACATGGCCGAGTGGAAGGGTCTCTCTGTCTAAAGAGACGAAGCGGATCTCCTTTCGGTTTGCCAGGGCTTCGACTGCGCGGGCAGGTAGCTCGGCCACCGACGAGTTAAAATTCTGGAGCCGACGTGAAATGTGTCCACCGTGGGCCAGGAGGAGAGAATCAAGTGATTCGCCCGGAACGTCTTTGGATTGGATAATGACTTTAACGCGCGCGCCGGCCTTTTCGCGTCGCGCAAGCGCGCGCAGGTCCAGCGATACTTTATCCGCGTCCTCAGTTGGGGAACTCTCCTGTGCTTTGACGCTATTTGTTCTGAAGCTCTGTGCGCACAAACAAGTCAGCAAGAAGAAAACACTAATCCCTTTCATGAAGGGGGGGCAATTCATTGAATCCTCCTTATTCAGATTCAGACTCTCTCGGAGATGGGCCGACTATGGCTCATCCTATTCCGAAAGCCACACGGTAGGGTCTGGAAAACTCCGCACCTCCAAGGTCTCTCAGTGACGCCGCACCAAACACTCAGCCTGAGAAAGATATGATCCAGTCGCGTAAGATCGAGCAAGAGGAGAGTTTCTGAAAGGGGCGCGAGTATTCCAGACCTTTGCCCCTCTCGTCAAGTCTTAATCGGCGCTCATCTCAAACACGCCGTTTCTTTTCAATTAGTCGTCGCCGATTGTGCCTGCAAGAACGTGTCGCCGGTCATGATTCAATCGCCAATCATGATCCCGTCGCCGATCATAATTCCGTCGCCAATCATGATCCCGTCGCCAATCATGATCCCGTCGCCAATCAGGATGCCATCGCCCAGCAACATATTTGTCTCGAGGAAGCTAAGGCCGCTGCCAAGAAACGTGCCGTCGCTGGTCAAAATACTTGTTCCAAGTGTGACGCCGCTCGACATTCTTTCAGGGTTGACGGACTGACTGGATTCACTCTCGAGGACGCCATCATTAGGTAGGTAACCCTGGTCGTAAACTTTCTGATACGTCGTGACCAGATCGGAGCCGATGGCATACGTATGATTGAGAGTAATCCCTTGCGCCCAGGTGAATGTCTGCCCGGCGATGGTTGTCTCCGGCGGCGGAGGCGCAGGGGTCGTCAACAGCGGTTCGCCAACTGTGGTGAATGTTGTCAGGTCGCGTCGAACTAATTTGGCTACCTGAACTGCGCCTGCGATGTTAATTTCACCCGCGCCTTGCTCGAACATGTTATAGCCTGCGAGCGGCTGCGCTGTGTCCGTCAGAATGGCCTTCACGAGGTTGGGCGTTAGTGTTGGATTGGCTTGCAGTAGCAACACTGCGGCGCCCGCCACGACAGGTGTCGCCATTGAGGTCCCACTCAGATACATCATCTGTTGGTTATCAAGCGCACTAACGCCTGTGTCTAATTCCGGGTGCGCAGCCAACAGGTAGTTGTCGGATGCCGCAGCGCCGATGATCTTGTTACCCGGGGCGGCGATATCGGGCTTGATGACATTGTCATAGTGTTTGACGCCGCTCGTATCCGTCCAGTAGCTGCGCGTTGGCCCGCGCGAGCTGT
>WNFW01001677.1_pt1 | contig 14915 bp, 14 predicted proteins | sample 5400131 | NCBI WGS metagenome assembly WNFW01 (sample SAMN13153362, study PRJNA577476) | soil metagenome | isolation source: 20 cm soil or saprolite under grassland replicate 1 | place: USA:California | collected 2016-06-15 | reverse complement strand
CTCCTTTAGTTCAAAATGCCGAGTTCGTATGCGAAATTAATCAGTGCGCGCTTGTTCACGTCTCTGATTTTTTCCCCGCAAGTTTCCAGAAAAAATAAACTGGCACACCGCTGATAACGATCAGTAAGCCCGGCCACGTGGTTGCGGTTTGATAGATAAAAAGGACCAAAAGGATCGTGCCTGCGCCAACGATGTAAAGAATAGGGACGAGCGGATATCCAAATGCTTTATATGGACGCTCGGCATCAGGGCGTTTCCAGCGAAGCAAAAACAGTCCTGCTATTGTGAGGATGTAAAAAATCAGGGCAGCCGAGATTACGTAATCGAGCAGATTGCCGTAAAGATTGCCATAACCGACAAGATCGCCGGCGCTATTTGTTTTGACTGTCCGCGGGAGCACCAGAACACCAGCCCAAATTCCTTGAATAATCAGCGCCCACGCAGGGACATGGTTTTTATTCAATTCACCAACCCGCCGGAAAAAAAGACCGTCGCGCGCCATCGCGTAATAAGCACGCGCCCCCGCGAGGATCAGTCCATTATTGCAACCGAACGTCGAAACCATGATTGCGACTGCCATGATCGTCGCCCCGGCGCCGGGAAAAATTACGTTTGCCGTTTCCGATGCGTTTTGATCGCTCGGCGCATTTTGGATCGAGGCAAACGGAAGCGTTGCCAGATAAGCGACATTCGCCAGCAGATAAAGTCCGATAACCAGAAGTGTGCCAAACGCGAGTGACAACGGGATGTTGCGCCGCGGTTCTTTCACTTCTCCGGCAATGAAGGTGATATTGTTCCATGCGTCCGCGGAGAAAAGAGAATTGGTCTGCGCAACGCAGATGCCGACGAAGAGACCAAATGCAGTGGCGGCGGTAAGTCCCGCTCCCACATCCTGCAGACCGCCTCGTAATGTCCAAAAGTCGCGAAAGTTTTCCGTGCCCGCTCCGGACTTCACGCCAACGATGATTCCCAGCACGACCAACGCGATGAGAGCGCCCGTTTTGGCCGTGGTGAAAATGTTTTGCACGAGTTTGCCAAGATTTAATCCTCGCGTGTTCATGAAGGTTAGTAGCGCGATCATCGCCAGGCCGAGAAACTGCGCGGTAGAAAGTGAAACAGCGTAGCCGCTAAACCAGCCACCAAAGCGAATTGGCGGGATGAGATAATTGGATTCGGAAAACCACGGGACAAGCACGCCGCTGTAGCGCGCGAAACCAACCGCCACCGCCGCGATCGTGCCGGTTTGTATCACCAAAAACAGCGTCCAGCCGTAGAGAAAACCCCAGAGCGGACTGTAGGCCTCGCGCAAGTAAACGTATTGGCCACCAGCCTTCGGCATCATCGCCGCCAGCTCGCCGTACGACAGCGCCGCCATCATCGTCAATAAACCAGTCACGATCCAAACAACCAATAGCCAACCGGGCGAACCGACCTGCCGTGCGATGATCGCCGATACAATGAAAATTCCCGAGCCAATCATTGAGCCCGCTACAAGCATCGTGGAATCAAGCAGGCCAAGTCCTCTGACGAATTTTTGATCGGCGACCGCTGGTTCGGTTATCGCAGTTGTCATTTGACCGGTTGCATTCGGCGGAGAGTAAATCATCACTCTGGCGTGCCGCGCAATGATAAAAGACTCGCTTTACTTTTAGGAAGCCATCGATCTTAAAAACGCGAAATTGCTTTCGCGTAAAAAGAACCGTGTTAATCTCACGCCCCGTGACTTGTTCGAGCCAGCGGCGATCGTGCCGGACATTTTTGGCGATCTGGTGCGCTGTGGTGGCGCTGATTGCCGAATTGGCTGCCATACCGCAGGTCGCCTACGCGCGAGCAGACACCCGTTTCGTGGCACTGCCACTGGTGCGCTCCCGGCAAAATCATTTGATGGTGCGCGCTTTCATCAATGGAAAAGAGGCCTGGTTGACGATTGATAGTGGTGCGCCGGTGAGCGCAATCGCTGTGAATCGCCGCAATTATTTTCGGCTCAAACCAACCACGGCCAAGTCGAACCTGCCGTCCCGCATTCAGATCAACGGCGCATTCAACAATGTGGCCATCGCACGCGAGCTGCGACTTGGAGGGCTAACCTTGATTGATGAACCGGTGGTTACCGTCGATCTGGGAAACTCGGCCCGCGCAGCGCGACTGGTTCACGAAGAGGAAATCGACGGAATTATTGGAGCGGATATTCTTTTCCCAACCGAGGCGGTGCTGGATTGTCAACGGCAGTTGCTCATCATGAAGACAGACCCCGAGGTCTTGGGCGGTTTGCCGGGTTTCGACCGGCGCGGCTTGCAAGCGGTTCCTATTCAAGTAAGCGACGATTTCAATTTGTATGTGAATGGTTCGATTAACGGGAAACCTGCCAAGTTTATGGTGGATACGGGTTCGTTTGCAACGCTCTTGCATCGTTCTTTCGTTAAGCGAATGCGAATTGCCACTCGCGAGACGCAGTATAGCTCTTCCGCCGTGAACCTGAAGGACCGTGGCCTGCGCGTGGCGAGGATTCGTAAACTGTCAGTGGGTTCCGTTAATATTGTTGGCAAGGACGTAGGCGTGATCGATCTGGAAGGATTAATTCACGACGGATTATTGGAAGGCTCGCCGCCAGTTGCCGGCCTGCTTGGCGCTGAGACGCTGCGCCGGCATCACGGCATCATCGATTTCGGCACGCGCACGCTCTATTTACAACAGCGAGAGCTTCCCTGGCAGCGATCCGGTTGGCGGCGTTCCGCCGGCCCTAATCTGACCTTCTAGGATTGCTCCATAACCGCGCGATTGCGCTGTGCCCCATAGTTGGTGATGGAAACGGAGCGAAAGATCATTCATGGCGGTTGCCTGTGCGGTGCGATCCGATACGAAGGCATCGGCGAACCTTACAATGTCACTCATTGTCACTGCGAAGATTGTCGTAAGAGTGCCGGCGCGCCGCTTGTGACGTGGGCCTCATTTTCGCGGGACAATTTTCAATTTATGAAAGGAAAGCCGCGTGAAATCGCATGGGCCGGACGCGTCCGCTCGTTCTGCTCCACGTGTGGCAGCTTGCTGACTTTCAGGAGCGAACCTGATTCAGATGAAATTGATGTCGCTGTTGCCACCTTCGATCAGCCCGACCTCGTTACTCCAGCCGACCATATCTGGACGGAGGATCGAATATCGTGGATTAAGCTTGCGGACAATTTACCAGAGCATGCACGAGGCAGAACGGAATGAGCTTGAGCCGATGCGCATCCGCGCGTTGGCGATCGGGGCCCAGAGCGTGGGAGCTCTCGCGCTCGGTGCCCTGGCGATTGGAGCGCTTGCATTGGGCGTCCTCGCCGTTGGTCGCCTTGTCATCGGTCGAGCGAAAATCAAGCATCTTGAAATCGGCGACCTTGTTGTGAACAGATTGCGAGTGACGGATTCGATGGAAGTTCCGCGCGAATGAATTAATCGCGCCTCATGTAGTTTCTTCCGCCTTAACTGAGTCTGTGGTGCGATGAACACAATCACACATGCCTTCGTTCTTGGCGCCGGGCTCGGCAGACGCCTGCGGCCGCTAACCGAGGATTTTCCGAAGCCTCTCATCCCGATTTTTCAGAAGCCGCTGATCACGTTTGCGCTCGATCATTTAATCGATGCCGGCGTGGAAAGGTTCGTCATTAACACACACAAGCAGGCCGAACTATTTGAAAACTCTTTTTGTGATAATGAGTATCAAGGCCATTCGGTTACGCTGGTTCACGAGCCGGATTTGCTTGAGACCGGCGGTGGAATCAAGAACGCTGAGCGTTATCTCGCCAACGATCTATTCCTGACTTACAGCGGCGACATCTTGACCGACCTACCGCTGCAACCCTTAATCGACGAGCATTTCCGTCGTGGAAACGACGTCACGCTCGCACTGCGCGAAACAGGTTTGGCTTCAGAGGTGGCTCTGCGCGATCAGCGCGTCGTGGATATCGCGAATCGCTATGGAATCGCGGGAAATCTTGATTTCGCGAACATCGCTGTTTGGAATTCAAACGTTTTCCAACAGATCCCGCCGCGACGAAAAATTTCATTCATTCCAATTGTTGCGGATTGGATAGGCAAGGGCGGTAAGATTGGCGGCCTCGTGATGAACGACGGAAAATGGTTCAATATCGGTTCGCGCGCTGAGTACCTCGATGTGCATCGCACGATTATACGAGAACGTTGGACGCCCTATTACGTCAGAACCCGGGACTGGCCTGAGCGCGTCGCGAAATCAGCCATCGTAGATTCGAGTGCACAGCTGCGGGGCTGCTCGATTGTCGGAGAAAATTGCCAGGTCGGCGCGGACGCCATCCTTGAGGACACAATTTTGTGGGCGGGTGCACAAATTGCTTCCAAAAGTCAGCTTCATGGTTGTATTGTCCGCTCCCAAAAAAAAGTCAGCGGCATCTATCGAGACAGCGACATCTAGTATGAGGACTGAATTTCTTCTCCGGCGTACACGGATGCATTTTCCGCTGCTGGATATAGCCGATATAAAAATTCGCCCGATCGAAAAAGGCGGATCGGATCGAAAATTTTATCGGATACGTTGTTCCCCCGACCAGACGCTCATCCTGGTTAAGTATAATCTGGAGCGCGAAGAAAACCGGCATTACGTCGAGATCGCGAAATTTCTCGAGGCCCATGGAATCCGCGCGCCAAAAATTTATTTTCACGATGCGACGGAAGGCCTCATCTGGATCGAGGACATGGGTGAGCAGGACCTCTACAGTTATCGAGGCGACAGCTGGCTTGTCCGTCGCACGTTCTACGAATCGGCGCTCGACGAAATCATCAAGCTGCACGGCCTGCCGGAGTCCGTGTGTCTGGAAATGAAAGAACATTTGCCCGCCGAGTTTAACGCTGCGCTTTACCGCTGGGAGCAAAGATACTTTTTCAATAATTGCCTCGGCCGCTATTTCAGGATTAGCGAGTCACAACGCAAGGAACTGGCAGCGCTTCCGAGTTTGCGCGAAATTGCAAAACGCCTCGCGAGTTTGCCAAGGGTCCTGGTCCATCGCGATTTTCAATCGCAAAACATCATTATCCAGAACGGACAGGCTAATCTGATTGATTTCCAGGGAATGCGCCCCGGTCTGGCCGAATATGATCTGGCATCATTGCTTTTTGATCCGTATGTCAAGCTTTCAAGCACCGAGCGATCTGAGTTGATTAGTTATTACCGGCAAAAACAGATGGATAATGGGTGGGGTGATGGACAGTTCGACGACACGCTCCAATTCTGCGCGATGCAACGTTTGATGCAGGCATTGGGTGCTTATGGATTTCTCGGCCTGGTCAGAGGACACGAGCATTTCCTGCAATACATTCCGAGAGCGGCTCACTCACTGAGGGAAATCGTGGCGAAGATCGACGACCTCAAGCTGCTCTCATCTCTTCTCGCCGATCTTGGTTAGGTCGATTTAGGCATTTGATGGAAGCGCGCAGAGCGCCCCGTGTTCTCCTCGGGTGAGTTTCCATCCTAACACTGCAACCCACGGGCAGAGTAACGTCATCAGAGCGGCGGTCGAAGTCACCATGCCGGCAACCCACCCAGAGATGGTAAAGATCGTCAGGGCAAAGCCGCTTGTCCAGACTGCCCATGCCAAAGTGCGGAGTGCGCCGCGCAATGTGGGGGTGCCGAGCGTGAGCAGTGCGCCAGCGAAAGTATAAAGGCCATTTGCTGCTCCCCCGGTCAGAAGAGAAGCCAGGGGCGCAATGATATCGATTTGATTGGGTAACCAGCCAATGAGAAGCGATTCGGCAAAGAGATCGCAGGCAAGACCCGCGAAAGCGATCGCCAACGCAAAAAAAAACCAGCCGACGTGATGTGATCCACGCGCCCCACCAGGCAAAGAACGCAACCAGATTAATCCCAGCCATCATCCAGACCGCCCAGCCGGCGCGCCATAGCAGTGCATGCTCGGCAATGAAGGTCGCTCGCTTTGCGATATTCGGTGCAGTCTCACCCCCGCCGCGCAGAACGAACAACATTGCCACTGCGGCAGCGAAGTTGAGAGTGGCGCAACTGTACGGCGCGCTCGCACGGAGCCGCTCGCCCATCCGCGTTCCATCGAGAAGGAAAACAGTAAACGGCAACCACCAGACAAAATCGTTGAACACGATCAACGTAACAGCCCGGCCACTCACCCGACTGAAACGCGATGAACATGCCAATCGGCCCAAGGATTTTTCCCGTGAGTCCGATGACAATAATTAGCTTTGCACGATCCAAGTGAATTGCTGCATAGGCATAAAGAATTCCGTAAAGGCCGACCACCATGCCCAGACACTGCCAGAGGCTCGGATAATTTGGAGCCGCCATCTCCAACATCGCGAATAACGCGGCTGGCCAGATGCAAGCCCAGATACCGAACGCAATGTTATACAACGCCGCCAGGCTGAAAATCAGCCGGTAGATCATTGATCGGTAGTCGCTCAACTGTGGATTCTCAGTTGTGTGCTATTTGATCGCAGCGGAGGTTCAGCCTCAATAGAAAGCGGAGTGTTAACGCTAGCTCAGGCCAACGAAAGGATTAGTGCGCCGCTCGGTCCCAATCAACGTTGGCGGTCCGTGTCCCGGCAGCACGGTGACTTCGTCGCCGAGAGGAAATAATTTCTTCCTGATCTCTCGCATTAACAGATCGATATCGCCGCCCGGTAAATCTCCGCGGCCAATGCTGCCGGCAAACAGGACATCACCGCCGACGAGCAATCGATCATTCGGCAAGAAGAAACAAAGGCTGCCTGGGCAATGCCCTGGAACTTCCAATACCTGGAATTGCGCGCCGAGAAAATCCCGGCTCGGCGTTTCTTCGACCAGAAGGTCAGGCTTCGCCGGCTCGATTTCGAGCTCGAAGCCGAAGTTACGGAAGAAGTCACGGTCCGAAATCATCGGCGCAGTGAGCGGGTGACAGGTGATTTGGCAACCAAACTGCCGCTTGATCCTGGCGACGTCCTGTACGTGATCGATGTGCCCGTGTGTTAGGAGTAAGAGTTTAGGATTGATGCCGAGCGACTTGACCCATTCACAGGCACCCTGAGGTGCGTCGAAAAGAATCCATCCCTGTGGCGCTTCAAGCAGGTAACAGTTCGTCTCAAAAATGCCACCGCAGAACTTCTTGTAATTCATCGGATTCGGATTGTGGCGGGATTTGGCTACAGCTGAAGCCGGGAGCTTTTACGAATATTTGAATGTTACCGACTTCGGATTGTCTCATTCCTACTTACATATCGATTTTGTCTCGTTGTCTTGCGCTTCATGCTGAAATCTGCGAATCTAATCAACTCTTCTTTTCACCGATGAGATCATCTTTGCAACGATCATTGGCGCTTTGCGCTATCCTGTTAACGGCCACAATCGCGACTCCCCCAGTCATGGCGGCGTCGAGAGAAACAGTCGCCATGTCGGTCGGCCGACTCTTGGAGGAGGGCCATTACACCCGTCAAAGGCTCAATGAGGAAGTTTCAAAGAAATTTCTACAAACCTACCTGGAGATGCTCGACTTCAGCCATCTCTTTTTCACTCAGAAGGATGTCGACGAGCTGAATGCGAAGTATGGCAGTTCCATGGCCGGGGATGTCTTGCTCGGCAACCTCAAACCTGCCTACGAAATTTACGCGCTTTATACGAAACGCGTTGATGATCGTGTCGCTAAAATAAAAGAGCTGTTGAAACAGCCGATGGACTTCAAGAGCACTGCGACGGTCGAGCTGAGCCGTCAAAAGTCGCCATGGCCTAAAGACGAGGCGGAAGCCGATCAACTCTGGCGCGGTCGGATTGCCAACGAGCTGTTACAGGAACATTTGAGCGAACATCCTATCGAGCCCGCTCCGCAACTGGTTGCCCGTCGCTACGATCGCCTCGCCAAGAACGTCCACGAGGAAGATAAGGACGAGCAAATGAAGCTCTTTCTCGATGCGCTTGCCCAGGCGTATGACCCGCATTCGGAATACTTGAGCAAGGCGGACATGAAGAATTTCAGCATCAACATGGGCCTCTCACTCGTGGGTATCGGCGCCATGCTTCGTTCAGAAGACGGCTATGCGAAAATCGAAAGCCTCGTTCCTGGCGGGCCGGCCCAAGTCGATGGAAGGCTTAAGGTAGGTGACCGAATCAGCGCCGTTGCGCAGGGGCCGGCCGATTACGTCGATGTTCGCGAGATGCGGTTGGACAAAGTTGTCGAGATGATCCGTGGTAAGAAAGGCACGCATGTGCGTTTGCTCGTGATCCCGTCGGATGCGACCGATCCGTCGCACCGGAAAAATGTCGAGCTTGTCCGGGATGAAATTAAACTGAAAGACCAGGAAGCCCGCGCCGACATCATTATCAGGAAAGACGAGAATGGTGATCCCATAAAACTCGGATGGCTCACCCTGCCGTCTTTTTATGCGGACATGGACAGGCACCAGAAAAGCACGACGCGCGACGTGCTGGCATTGCTCAAACGGTTGAAGAAAGAAGACATTGCCGGTTTAGTCATCGACCTTCGGCGAAACGGCGGCGGCTCGCTGGAGGAAGCGCTCTCGCTTACGGGGCTATTTTTGAAGTCTGGTCCGATCGTTCAGACGAAAGATTATAATGGAAGCATCAGGGTCTCGGCGAATCCGGATCCAGGTATCGCCTATTCCGGGCCGATGGTCGTTTTGACCAGCCGGCAAAGCGCGTCCGCCAGTGAAATTTTCGCCGCCGCTCTTCAGGATTATGGCCGCGCCGTGGTCGTTGGCGACAAAAACACATTCGGCAAAGGCACCGTTCAGACGATTCTTCCAATTGGGAGGTTCGCTTCCCTACTGGGCAGCCATTCAGATGAAGACGGCGCCCTAAAATTGACGATTCAGAAATTTTATCGAGTCGCCGGCGGCTCCACACAGCTTCACGGTGTGGCTTCAGACATTGTCCTTCCGAGCGTGAGCGATCTTCCGGAATTTGGCGAAAGCGCGTTAAAGAACGCGCTTCCGTATGACGAAGTGGCGAAAGCGAGATATACGAAGTGGTCCGACAGCCATTCCTTGTTTATCGATCAACTCCGGCGGCGGTCGGAGGAACGCGTTAAGAACGACCCCGAATTTCACTACGTTATGGAAGACATTGGTCGTTTGCGTCACAAGCTCGATGAAAATCGGATTTCACTGAACGAAGATGCGCGGAAGAAGGAGCTTCAGGACGATAAACTCCGGAAGGAAACACGTTCGAAGGAGCGCCTGGCACGGAATCAGGAGGAGCCGCGAATCTATCGGGTGACGCTCGATACCGTTGATAAACCGAATCTCCAATTGGTCATGTATCCCGGAAAATTGGCCGAAGCGAAGAAGAATGGCATTGCTCCGAAGGTTAATCCTGAAGCTGCTTCGGATGCGGATAGCGATGCGGATATAATCGGTGGTGGCAGTGCCGATGATGATACCAAGACGCCGGCGATCGATTCGGAGCGCGACGAAGCTCTCAACATCCTGGCCGACCTGGTTGATCTTTCGCGCGGACCAAAGACCGCAAGCGCCAATAATGTGGATAAGACGGCGCCCGAACAGCGCCCGTAACATATAGCGCCTGCCTCTACAGTTTGTCTACACCGCGATCGGCGCTTTGATCGAGGGGTGCGGGTCGTAGCCAGTGAGTTCGAAGTCTTCGAACTTGAAATCGTAAATGTTTTTTACCGTCGGATTCAGTTTCATCCGCGGCAAAGATCGGTAGTCCCGCGAAAGTTGTTCACGCGCCTGTTCGAGATGGTTTTTGTAAAGATGCAGATCGCCGAACGTATGAACAAAATCGCCCGGCATAAGACCGACCACCTGCGCCACCATCATCGTAAACAGTGAGTACGACGCGATATTGAACGGAACGCCGAGAAATAGATCTGCGCTTCGTTGATAAAGCTGGCAGCTGAGCTCGCCCTCCTGCACGTAGAACTGGAAGAGCAAATGGCAGGGCGGCAGCGCCATTTTGTCGATCTCTGCTGGATTCCACGCACTCACTATGAGGCGGCGGCTCTGCGGATTTGATTTGATTTGCGCAATCAAATTCTCGACTTGGTCCACTCGCACGCCGTTTGCACCACGCCAGTCCCGCCATTGCGCACCATAGACGCGACCGAGATCGCCGGTTTCGTCAGCCCACTCATCCCAGATCGTCACACCGTGTTCGTTGAGATAACGAACATTGGTATCGCCGCGCAAAAACCAAAGCAGCTCGTAAGCGATTGATTTGATGTGCAGTTTTTTTGTCGTCAGCAACGGGAATCCCGGCCCATCCGTGCGCAAATCAAATCGCGTCTGGGCACCAAAGACAGATAACGTTCCCGTGCCTGTGCGATCCGTTCGCGGCTGGCCTTTCTCGAGTACGAGTCGCAGCAGATCGTGGTACTGTCGCATATCAAAATTTTATAGTGATGCGCGCTTTCGTGAAACAGAATTTCTTTGTCACGCACGCAATCTCCGCCCCGGCGAGCCACTGCGGGAAAGAGCAGCTGCGCCGTACATTTTGTTGCGAGATTCGAGCGCAGAACCAAGTTTTCAAGAACGCAGTTCGCGCGAACCCAAAGATAGTGTAAATTGAAAGCCGACTGATATGGGTTCTGTGTTTACTATAAAGGTGCGCCTGATTGACCCAAACCATCAATTGGAACGTGGCTGGAAACGAGTCGAATTGGCTCAGTTTAGACGACGCGGCGGGCGCCTGATCGATAGTAATCCCTCGTAAAGAACGGCTTAAGTTGCGACAGGCTGATTGGCGCAGGGCTTGCTAGAGTATTTACAGATTTAACTAAGAGTCTCGTCACCGCGAGTCCGTTTGTTGGCGAGCTCACACTCAGGAAAGGAATTTTCAATTTATGGCTAAAGTTTTAGGTATCGATTTAGGGACCACTAACTCCTGCATGGCCGTGATGGAAGGTGGCGACCCGGTAGTTTTGGAAAATAGCGAAGGCGCGCGCACGACTCCCTCGATTGTTGCGTTTACAAAGAGCGGCGAACGGTTGGTTGGCCAGGCCGCAAAGCGTCAGGCGGTGACGAATCCGCAGAACACGGTCTCTTCAATCAAGCGGTTCATGGGGCGCAAGTTCGATGAGGCGCACGAAGAGCAAAAGCGCGTTCCCTACAAGATTGTAAAGGCCGCCAATGGCGACGCACATGTGCAAGTAGAGGTCAACGGCCAGCTAAAAACATTTTCGCCGCCGGAAATTTCGGCAATGATTTTGTCGAAGCTGAAGGCCGACGCGGAAGCAAAGCTCGGCGAAAAAATCACGCAGGCAGTCATCACTGTCCCGGCGTATTTCAACGATTCGCAGCGCAACGCGACCAAGGACGCGGGCAAAATCGCGGGTCTGGAAGTTTTGCGCATCATCAATGAGCCGACCGCTGCGTCGTTAGCTTACGGTCTCGACAAGAAGAAGGACGAAGAGATTGCCGTCTACGATTTGGGTGGCGGCACGTTCGATATCTCCGTTCTGGAGATCGGCGATGGCGTCTTCGAAGTGAAAGCGACCAACGGCGACACGCACCTCGGCGGTGACGATTGGGACGCGAAGATCATGGATTGGATCGTCAACGAATTTAAGAAAGACACCGGCATTGATCTGACGAAACAGCCGGATGCCATCCAGCGAATCAAAGAGGAAGCTGAGAAGGCGAAGATCGCGCTCTCGAGCTCTCAGGAATACGAAATCAACCTTCCGTTTATCACAGCGGATGCGAGCGGGCCGAAGCACATTCAGAAAAAATTGACCCGGGCCAAACTGGAACAACTCACGGACGATTTGGTTCAGCGAACCGTTCCGCCAGTGAAGGCGTGCCTGAAGGACGCACAAGTCAGTGAAAAGGACATCAACGAGCTGGTGCTTGTCGGCGGCATGACACGCATGCCAAAAGTGCAGCAGGTCGCGCGCGATCTAATTGGCAAGGAACCTCACAAGGGTGTGAATCCAGACGAAGTCGTTGCGGTCGGCGCAGCCATTCAAGGCGGCGTGCTCAAGGGCGAAGTCAAAGATGTGCTCTTGCTAGACGTGACGCCGTTGACGCTGGCGATTGAAACCGCCGGTGGCGTAGCGACGCCGATGATTCCCCGCAACACCACGATCCCGACGCGGAAATCACAGATCTTTTCGACTTACAGTGACAACCAGCCAGGCGTGGAGATCAAAGTGCTCCAAGGCGAACGCCCCTTGAGCCGCGACAACAAAACGCTCGGCACATTCCATCTTGATGGGATTCCACCGGCGCCGCGCGGCGTTCCGCAGATCGAAGTTACATTCGACATCGACGCCAACGGCATTTTGCACGTCTCGGCGAAAGATCTCGGTACCGGGAAGGAACAGAAGATTTCCATCACAGGCAGCTCTGGACTTTCGAAAGATGAAGTCGAGAAAATGCAACGGGAAGCTGAAGCTCACGCGGAAGAGGACAAGAAGGCCAAGGAAGCGATTGAGATCAAGAACAACGCCGACATGCTCGCCTATCAATGCGAGAAGCAGTTGAAAGAATTGGGCGATAAGATCTCCGGCGACAAGAAAAAGCAAGTCGAAGACGCCATTGGCGCGGTGCGCGATGCGATCAATCGCAACGATGCCGACGCAATGAAGCGGACCTACGACGAGCTGCAGAACAAGTTCCAGGAAGTTAGCGCCGACCTTTACAAACAAGCGTCAGCGCAAGCCGGACCACAACCGGGTCCGCAAGCCGGAGCTGAAGCAGGCGGACGTCCGGGTGCTGAACAAGGTGCAGGCAAGGCCGAAGGCGACGTTGTCGACGCGGAGTTTGAAGTCGTTGACGACGACAAGAAGAAATAAACGAAACAATTTGCAGACGGCTCCGGAAGTTTTCGGAGTCGCCGGCACAACCAAAAAAAACCAAAGGAGTAAGAACAACTTATGGCAACAGTTAATGTAAGACCTCTCGGAGACCGGGTGCTGGTGCAGCCGCTCGAAGAGCAGGAAGTAAAAAAAGGCGGGATCATCATCCCCGATACCGCCAAGGAAAAACCACAAGAGGGGAAAGTGGTCGCTTTAGGCACCGGTAAAATCGATGAAAATGGAAAGAAAATCGATTTCACCGTGAAGAAGGGCGACAAGGTGCTGATCTCGAAATACGGCGGCACCGAAATCAAAATCGACGATGAAAATTATCTGATCATGCGAGAGGACGATATCCTCGGCATTATCGGGTAATCCCGTCCCTCAACTCTCAACCAACAACTATCAACTTAAAATATGGCAGCTAAACAACTACAATTCGATGAAAACGCGCGGCACACGTTGCTGCGCGGTGTCGAGAAACTGGCGAAAGCCGTAAAGGCCACGCTCGGCCCCAGCGGTCGCAACGTCATTCTCGACAAAAAATTCGGCAGCCCGACGATCACCAAGGACGGTGTGACGGTCGCGAAAGAGATCGAGCTCGAAGATCCGTATGAAAATATGGGCGCGCAGCTCGTTCGCGAAGTCGCTTCCAAAACGTCCGACGTCGCAGGCGACGGCACGACGACAGCGACGATCCTCGCGGAATCCATTTACCGCGAAGGTCTGCGTAACGTCACTGCCGGCGCGAACCCGACTTCATTGCAGCGCGGCATCATGAAAGGTGTCGAGGCAATCGTCGAGGACTTGAAGAAACTCTCCAAGAAAGTCAGTGATCGCACCGAGATCGCGCAGGTCGCGACCGTCTCGGCTAACTGGGACAAGACGATCGGCGAGATCATTGCCGACGCCATGGACAAAGTCGGCAAGGATGGCACGATCACGGTCGAGGAAGCGAAATCGATCGAGACCACGTTGGACGTGGTCGAGGGCATGCAGTTCGACAAAGGTTACCTGTCGCCCTACTTCGTGACCAACGCGGAGGCGATGGAAGCTGTTCTCGAAAACGCTTACATCCTTATTTACGAGAAGAAAATCTCGAGCTTGAAGGACCTCCTTCCGTTGCTCGAGAAAGTGGCGAAAGCCGGCCGTCCGCTCCTCATCATTTCTGAGGACGTGGAAGGCGAAGCGCTCGCAACCCTCGTCGTGAACAAATTGCGCGGGACGTTGCAGGTTTGCGCAGTGAAAGCTCCCGGCTTCGGCGATCGTCGCAAGGCGATGCTGGAAGACATTGCCGTGCTAAGCGGTGGGCGTCTGATCAGCGAAGATCTCGGCATCAAGCTCGAGAACATCAAGCTCGAAGACCTCGGCAGGGCCAAGCGCGTTACCGTTGACAAGGAGAACACCACCATTGTCGAAGGCGAAGGCAAAAAGGCCGATATCCAGGGCCGCGTTGCTCAGATCCGTCGTCAGATTGAAGAGACGACCAGCGATTACGATCGCGAGAAACTGCAGGAGCGCCTGGCGAAACTCGCGGGCGGTGTTGCAGTCATCAACGTCGGCGCTGCGACTGAGACCGAGATGAAAGAGAAAAAAGCTCGAGTCGAAGACGCGTTGCACGCCACGCGTGCAGCGGTTGAGGAAGGCATCGTCCCAGGCGGCGGTGTCGCGTTGCTTCGCGCACAAAAATCGCTCGACAACATCAAGGGCCTCGAAGGCGATGAGAAAGTCGGCGTGGCGATTGTCCGCCGCGCGATTGAAGAGCCGACGCGTCAACTTGCCGACAACGCTGGCCGCGAAGGCGCGCTCGTTGTTGAGGAAATCAAGAAGCGCAAAGGCAACGAAGGCTACGACGTCGCCAACGACGAATACACCGACCTGGTGAAGGCCGGTATCGTCGATCCGACCAAGGTCACGCGCTCAGCGCTGCAAAACGCTGCATCCATCGCGGGCCTGTTGCTCACCACCGAAGCATTGGTCACGGAGATTCCTGAAAAGGAAAAAACTCCTCCAATGCCTCCGGGCGGAATGGGCGGCATGGATTACTAAGCCGAAACAAAGTATGAAATTCGAACAGCCGGAGTCGAAAGGCTCCGGCTGTTTCCGTTGAGCAATGAATCGCAAAGAATTTCT
>WNFW01001797.1_pt1 | contig 14916 bp, 7 predicted proteins | sample 5400131 | NCBI WGS metagenome assembly WNFW01 (sample SAMN13153362, study PRJNA577476) | soil metagenome | isolation source: 20 cm soil or saprolite under grassland replicate 1 | place: USA:California | collected 2016-06-15 | reverse complement strand
GGTGGCGTAGGCCATCTCGCGATCCTGCAGATGAAACCGCGCCTTCGGAAAGCGATCGAGATTGCCGGCGTGATCGTAGTGCAGATGCGTGACCACGACGTCCCTGATGCCGTCGGCCTTGACGCCAAAGCGCGCCAGCGCATCGACCGGATTGAGCGTGAGCTTGCGGCTTCGCAAGCTGGCCTCCTCGGCGTTGAACCCGGTGTCGACCAGGATTTCGCGCCCCTCGCCCCGGATCAGCCAGACAAAATAATCCAGGTCCTGGGCCGTGGTTTCGTGGGGATCGGGCAGCAGGTAATTCATCTGCGGCGTGCGCGGCGACATGGTCGCGTAGCGGAGCGCGTAGATTTCGTAGACGTTTCCCATCGGTTTCATTTCTTCTTGGTTGCGCGATTGGCCGACCGGAACACCAATGGCCGGACAATGGTGGACATTCCCGAATGCGATTTATTCCGTCGCATTCGGCAATTTTGTCGCAGTCGATTGTCGGAATTTGCGGCGACTTTGCAAGCGGTTGACGGTTCGCGAGCCTGGTTTGATAATGCGATTTGCGTAGAGTAAGGTCGCCGAGGCGCAAGCTGGGATCGGCGCCTTGTTGGCTGGACTGCCGTCATATGAGAATCCGCCTTGCCTTGCTTGTGGCCGTGATGCTGTTGGTCGCGCCGCTTGTTCCATCGATTGCCGCGGACAATCGCGGCGAACGGTTTGCGCTTGTCATCGGCAATGCGAAATATCCCGATGCCGACGCGCCGCTCAAGGAGCCCATCAACGACGCCCGCGAAGTCGCCGACGAGCTCAAGCGCGACGGTTTCAACGTCGAGGTCGGCGAGAACCTGACCGGCGAAGCGATGCGCCGCGCGTTCGACAAGCTCTATGGCAAGATCAAGCCCGGCTCCGTCACGCTGATTTTCTTCAGCGGGTTCGGCGTCCAGTCCGGCCGGCAGAGCTACATGATACCGATCGACGCCCAGATCTGGACCGAGCCGGATGTTCGCCGCGACGGCTTCAGCCTGGAATCGGTTCTCGGCGAGATCAATGGCCGTGGCGCGGGCGTCAAGATCGCCCTGATCGACGCCTCCCGGCGCAACCCGTTCGAGCGCCGGTTCCGCAGCTTCTCGGCCGGCCTTGCGCCGATCATCGCGCCGAACGGAACGTTGGTGATGTATTCGGCGGCGCTCTCCTCCGTCATCTCCGACAATGGCGGCGATCACAGCCTGTTCGTGCAGGAGTTGCTCAAGGAGATCCGCGTTCCCGACCTGATGGCCGAGGAAACGCTCAACCGGACCCGCGTCGGCGTCACCCGTGCCTCGCGCACCGAACAGGTACCGTGGATTTCGTCCTCGCTGGCCGAAGACTTTTCGTTCATCCCCGGCGCCAATCCGAAGCCGCCGGGTCCGGTGGCGGTGCTGCCGAAACCAATCGCCGAACCGCCGCCGCTGCCGCGCGTCGATCCACCGCTGCCACCGCCGCCAAAACCGGCCGAAGTCGTGATTCCTGCTCCCGACAAACCGGCCCCCGACAAACCTGTGGCCGACAAACCGGCGGCCGACAAACCGGTGGAGAAAAATGACGGAACCACAGCGTTGGCGCTGGCCGATGATCCGACCATCAAAAACCTGACCACCAAGCTTGCCGACAATCCCGACGATGCCAGCGCGCTGTACCGGCGCGGACAGGTCTATGCCAGCAAGGGAGCCTATGCCCTCGCCATCAAGGATTTCGATGCCTCGATCCGGCTGAACCCCAAGGACGTCGAAGCCTACAACAACCGCTGCTGGACCCGTACCGTCGTCGGGGACCTGCAGGCGGCCTTGAAGGACTGCAACGAGGCGCTCCGGCTGCGCCCGAACTTTGTCGATGCGCTCGACAGCCGCGGGCTCGTCAATCTCAAGAGCGGGCAGGCCAAGAACGCGATCGCCGATTTTGACGCCGCGCTCAAGATCAATCCGAGATTGACCTCGTCGCTGTACGGCCGGGGGCTCGCCAAGAAACGCAACGGCGCGGTGGCGGAGGGCGACCTGGATATCGCCAACGCGAAAGCCATGGACCCGAACATTGTCAAGGAATTCGCCGATTACGGGGTGCGGTGACGATAATTTAGGCTGAAAGCCCCGCGTTTCCTCGAACCTGCGGGCGGGCGCCGGAGACAAACGGGCGAGCGCGAGCCGCGGCGGGGCAATGTGTCCCGCGGCTCATCAGCAATCGATTGGAACCGCGCTTGCGCGGAGGAGGGACTGGTAATGTCGAAGATGTTTGCAAGAAAAGGTCTTACAGCGCTTCTTTCGATGGTGGCGATCGGCGCAGTACTTTCCTTCGGCGCGGGAAAGGCCGTCGCCGGCGAGGCTGTCACCGAGGATCAGATCCTGCGGGCGTTGGCGCCGGCCGCCAAGAAGCCCCTGACCAGGGGCCTGTCGGCAGGTCCGCAGACCAGTCCCCAAGCCGATCCGGCGGCCATGGCGGCCGAGGGCCGCTTGCTTCAGACCGTCCGTGGGCGGGCCACCCGTTCACTCTCGGCGACCGAACGCGAGGAGATCGCGACCATCGCCAAGGACAAGCCCAATATCGATCTGGAAATCACCTTCGATTACAATTCGGCCGATATCAGCGCCAAGTCATTGCCTTCGGTTGAAGCCCTGGGCAAAGCGCTGACCAATCCCGATCTGAAAGGTTCGACCTTCGTCGTCGCCGGTCACACCGACGCCGCCGGCAGCGAAGGCTACAACCAGGACCTGTCCGAGCGGCGCGCGGATTCGATCAAGCGCTATCTCACCAGCAAATTCAGCATTGCCGCCGCCGACCTTGTGACCGTCGGATACGGCAAGAGCAAGCTCAAGGACCCGGCCAATCCGCTGGCGGAAGTGAACCGTCGCGTGCAGGTCGTCAACATGGCCAACAAGACCACGGCGGCCAAGTAAGGCCGGCCAAGTAAACGGTCGAGTGAACGGGTTGTGGCGCTGAGTAAAGTTTTGCAGCTACTATGCGTCCCGAAGCCTTTAGCTCGTCATGCCCGGCCCTGTGCCGGGCATCCACGTCTTTAGGCCGTCAAAGCAAGAAAGCCGTGGATGGCCTGGACGAGCAGACAAGTGTACGTAGTCTGCGCAAACAGAGTACTATGCCCGGCCATGACGAGCTACACCACACGCTTTAGGTCTGGATCGATCGCCCGATGACGCTCTCCACATACCTCAAGCCAGTACTCGCCGTGGTCGCCGTCGTTGCTCTCGGCGCCGGTTACTACTGGTTTGAGCACCGCTCCCGCCCGGAGGAGAAAGAAACCCAGGGCAACGCGCTGGTCATTGTCGCCAAATCCACCAATGCCTGTTTCTCCGACCTGGTGCGAGTCACCGGATTTGTCGTGCCGCGCCGCGAAGCGGTGGTCGGGGTCGACCAGGAGGGCTCCAAGGTTTCCGACGTTCTGGTGCGCGAGGGCGAGACCGTCTCGGACAATCAGGAATTGGCCAAGTTGACGCCGCCGCCGGCGCAGCCGGGAGGCCAGGCTGCCGCCGCACGAGCGGCACCGACGTCGTTGCGCGCGCCGGCTGCGGGCCTCGTCACCGAGGTCAGGACCATCGTCGGCGCGCCGGCCTCGCCGCAAGCAGGGCCGATGTTCCGGATTTCCGTCAACAATGAAGTCGAACTCGATGCCGAAGTGCCTGCGGTCCACGTGATGAAACTCAATCCGGGAGCGACGGTGCGCATCAGCCGCGACGATGCGCCCGATATCGTGGGACGCGTGCGGCTGGTTTCGCCGCAGATCGACCGTGCGACCCAGCTCGGCCGTGTCAGGATATCGCTCACCAACAATCCGTCGCTGAAGGTCGGCATGTTCGCCCGCGCCAGCATCGACGCCAAACGCAGTTGCGGCGTCGCCGTTCCCCGTACCGCCATTGACCATCTGACCGTTCAGGTGGTCAAAGGCAATACGGTGGAGACAAGGCGGGTTCGGGTCGGGCTCACCTCCGACACCTCTACGGAAATCCTCGAGGGCATCGACGTCGGCGAAATCGTCGTGGCCGACGCCGGCTCCTCGTTGCATGACGGCGACCGGATCAAGACCATGTTCGCCGAGGACCTCGATCGAACGCGGGTGCGCTGATGGCTCTCAATATCTCGGCATGGTCGATCCGGAACCCGCTGCCGTCGATCGTGTTTTCGATCATCCTGTTGGTGCTCGGCTGGGTCAGCTTCACCAAGCTCGCGGTGACGCGGCTGCCCAGTGCCGACATCCCCGTGATCTCGGTCGCGGTTTCGCAATTCGGCGCGGCGCCGGCCGAACTGGAATCGCAGGTCACCAAAACCATCGAAGACGGCGTGTCCGGCGTCGAGGGCGTGCGGCATATCTCGTCGTCGATCACCGACGGGCTGTCACTGACGACGATCCAGTTCGCGCTGGAGACCAATACCGACCGGGCGCTGAACGACGTCAAGGACGCCGTCACGCGGGTGCGCGCCAATTTGCCGCAAAACGTCAACGAGCCGCTGATCCAGCGCGTCGACGTCATCGGCCTGCCGATCGTCACCTATGCGGCGATCTCGCCCGGCAAGACGCCGGAGCAATTGTCCTATTTCGTCGACGACGTGGTCAAACGCGCCCTGCAGGGCGTGCGCAACGTCGCCCAGGTCGAGCGTATCGGCGGTGTCGAGCGCGAGATCCTGGTCTCGCTCGATCCCGACCGGCTGCAGGCCGCGGGGCTGACCGCCGTCAATGTCAGCCAGAGCCTGCGCGGCACCAATGTCGACCTCGCCGGCGGCCGTGCCGAGATCGGCAAGAACGATCAGGCGATCCGGACGCTGGCCGGCGCCAAGACGCTGAATGAACTCGCAGGCACCATGATTCCGCTGTTCGGCGGCGGCGAAGTGCGGCTCGACGATCTCGGCACCGTCACCGACACCATCGCCGATCGCCGCACCTTCGCCCGTTTCAACGGCGAGCCGGTGGTGGCGCTCGGCATCAAGCGCTCCAAGGGCGCCAGCGACGTGGTGGTAGCCGCAGCCGTGCAGAAGCGCATCGACGCGCTGAAAATTGCCTATCCCGATGTCGACCTCAAGCTGATCGACACCTCGGTGGAATTCACCAAGGGCAATTATGAAGCCGCGATCTCGACCTTGTTCGAAGGCGCGATCCTTGCCGTCATCATCGTGCTGCTGTTCCTGCGCGATATCAGAGCCACCATCATCGCGGCGATCTCGCTGCCGCTGTCGATCTTCCCGGCCTTCTGGGCGATGGACATTCTGGGATTTTCGCTGAACCTGGTCTCTTTCCTCGCGATCACACTGTCGACCGGTATCCTGGTCGACGACGCCATCGTCGAGATCGAGAACATCGTCCGTCACATGCGGATGGGGAAGTCGCCCTATCGCGCCGCCCTTGAGGCCGCCGACGAAATTGGGCTGGCCGTGATCGCGATCAGCCTCACCATCATCGCGATCTTCGCGCCCGCGAGTTTCATGTCGGGAATCGCCGGGCAGTTCTTCAAGCAGTTCGGCATCACGGTATCGGTGCAGGTGTTCTTCTCGCTGCTGGCGGCGCGGTTCGTCACCCCGGTGCTGGCGGCGTATTTCCTGAAAGATCATCCGCATGACGACCCGCCGCCGGGCCGCGTGCTCAAGACTTACACCAGCCTCGTGACTTGGTCGGTGCATCATTATTTCATCACCGTGCTGATCGGCTTCGGCGTTTTCGCCGCCTCGATCTGGAGCATCACGCTGCTGCCGCAAGGCTTCCTGCCGGCGCAGGATACCGCGCGCTCGCTTTTGGCGATGGAGCTGCCGCCCGGCACGCAATTGGCCTTCACCGAAAAGACCACCGAGGAAATCGTGGCGCGCCTGCGCAAACGCGCCGAGGTCAAGAGCGTGTTCGTCGACGGCGGCCGGGTGCCGCCGGGCACCTTCGAGGTGCGCCGCGCCGCGCTGATCATCAACTACACGCCGAAGACCGAGCGCAAGATCACCCAACGCGAGCTCGAACTCGAGATCAGCAATGAACTCGAAAGCGTGCCCGACATCCGCTACTGGTTCCTCGACGAAAACGGCCTGCGCGCGATCTCGCTGGTGGTGACCGGCGTCGACAGCAATATCGTCAGCAATGTCGCGAGCGAGCTCGCGACCCAGATGAAGCGGATTCCGCTGATCGCCAACGTGATCTCGGAAACCTCGCTTGACCGGCCTGAACTGCGGATCGAGCCGCGGGCGGAACTGGCGGCGCGGCTCGGCGTCTCCACCGAAAGCCTGTCGCAGACCATCCGTGTCGCCACCATCGGCGACGTCGGTCCGGCGCTGGCGAAATTCGACGCCGGCGACCGGCTGGTGCCGATCCGGGTGCAGCTCGAGGACGGCGCGCGCGGCGATTTGCAATTGCTCGAACAGTTGCGGGTGCCGCTCGGCCAGCACGGCGAGCGCGGCGGCGTGCCCTTGTCTGTAGTCGCCGACATCAAGCTCGACCAGGGGCCGACCAGCATCAACCGCTATGACCGGGAACGTCAGGCCACGGTGGCGGCCGACCTCGTCGGCTCGGCGGCGCTCGGCGACGCCACCAAGAAGATCTACGATCTGCCCGTGATGAAGACCCTGCCGAAGGGCGTCAAGGTGAGCCCCTCGGGCGACGCCGAAAGCCTCAACGAATTGTCGGAAGGTTTTGCCACCGCGATCACGGCCGGGCTGATGATGGTCTATGCGGTGCTGGTGCTGTTATTCGGCACCTTCCTGCAGCCGATCACCATCCTGTTCTCGCTGCCGCTCTCGATCGGCGGCGCCATCGTGGCGCTGCTGGTGACCGGCAAGCAGCTGACGACGCCGGTCTGGATCGGCATTTTGATGCTGATGGGCATCGTCACCAAGAACGCCATCATGTTGGTGGAGTTCGCGGTTGAATCGATCCGCGAAGGCAAGAAGCGCGACGAAGCCATCATCGATGCCGGCATGAAGCGCGCCCGCCCGATCGTCATGACCACGATCGCGATGGCCGCCGGCATGATGCCATCGGCGCTGGCATTCGGCGCCGGCGGCGAATTCCGCTCGCCGATGGCGCTGGCCGTGATCGGCGGACTGGTGTTCTCGACCGTGCTGTCGCTGGTGTTCGTGCCGGCGATGTTCATGATGATGGACGACGTCGGCGCCCTATTTTGGCGTTTCGGCAAGAAACTGCTGGCCTCGAGCGGTGAGCACGAACAGGGACCAGCGGATCATAAGACTGATCACAAGCCGCCGACCATCGTGCATTCGCCGGCGGCGGAGTAGGGCAGGCACGGCTGTCTCGCGCTGACAAATGTCGTCATCCGCGAAAGCGGATGATCCGGTATTCCGCGACGTCAGTGTTCAGCCGCGGGGCTGCGGCGTACTGGATGCCCCCCTTTCGTGGGGCATGACGGTGCGGGAAAACAGTGCTGCGCCGGCGGATTCAACCCGAGAAAGAAACGGCCCCAGCGCTGGGGGAGCGCGCTGGAGCCGCTGGGGAAGGTTGTTGCCTGTCTGTCGACACGACCGGATAATTTCCGGGGCGCGGAATGGTTCCCGGCTTCAAATTTACGCGCCACAAATTATTTCAAATTTCTGTCGGCTTCCGGACAGACTCATTTCAAAGCGTGGACCTACAATTTTTTCCCACGTACTCCAGTGTGAGGGTCATGCCCGAGAAAGCGCCGCCTTGTCCGAGGTGCGGCAAGCCCATGAAGGTTCTGCTCGCCGAGGGTGAAGGCCATCTATTCAAGCGCCACAGATTCACATGCGTCGATTGCGATGATGAGGATCCGTTGCGCTCGCCAAAGCTTGCAAGGCTGCTCGCGAGCGAGCTGGGACGAGCAGATTAAAGTCATCCCTGCGCCCCTGTCTTTGCGGCCGCGATTCGCCCGCAGCCCTTGCTCGTTCGGCACTCCGATGAGAAAGCCTGTCTCTCCAGCTAAATCCGCCTGCGCTGCGGAGCCGGCACGCTGTCCTTCATGCTGTCCCTGCGCCAGAATTGCAGCTGGCGGTCGGCACGCTCGCGCGCGGTGGCCGTGAACATTTCGTGTCTCTGCCGCGACATTCGCGACTCCGCGTCAAAATTGGCGGCCATCGTGCAGAACTGGTGCTTGAGGCGGTCCGATATGGATCCTTCGGTTCGCTCGACGCCACGCCGTTCGGACAGTCCGCTGTCGGCGCAGAATGCCGTCGTAGCGCCGGGGTTGCGGCTTGCGACGGGCGGTCTCGCGCGCGCCGCCGGCGCGCATCCTGGGCCGTTGCCACCGGGTGCGCACCTTGGGGCCGGAACCGGAACCGGCCAGCGGGCGAAGCCGTCGCGCAAGGCGGACGCAAACGGCCGATCCTGCCAATACACCTGATACGCCGACGCCGGCGGCGCGGCACGCCGGGCGTGCTTCTTATCGATCTCCCTGACGGGAAGGGACGGACGGAGAGCGAGTTCGGATCGGCTCTCCGCGCCGTCAGGGTACGCCCTCGGCGCGCAGCATGTCGGCTCGTCTTGCCGTACCAGATCGGCGGCGCCTTCCGGGCTATTTTGCGCCACAGTGGGACCGGGACCCGGCGACGGCACGAAGTTCTCATTGTAAGGAGGTACGATGAGAGCCGCGAAACGCTGGCTCGCGCCAGGCTGACCGAACCGCGTCGACTGAACGACGAAATCGGCTTTAACAAACCGCGACGCGCGTGCCGCGGTCATTTGCATCGAGGCGATACAGTGGGTGTCGGCGTCGTAGCACAGCGCCGCCCAACCACGCTCGAAGTTCACCTCGCGCGGCAATTGCTCCGTGCGCGGAAAGACAAGCTGTCCTTCAAATTGGGGGTGATCGGGGCTGTAGAAAGCCGCGGCGAAGGCGAGACCTTCGTCGCCGCCGACCAGGGGAAGCGCCTTGTCTGACTGCTCGTGCCAGCGCCGGGTCAATTCCGCCGCGGATTGCCGATAGAAATTGCGCCCCTCATGCAGTGGATGGTCGTTGCGATAGTAGGCGTGAAGTGGCGCCACCACGACCACCGCTGCAACCGCCATGGCGATGACAAGCGCCGCCAGATTGACGGAGTAAAAGCGTTCGATCGGATAGCTGGTGCTGCAGACCATCAGAATGACGAACAGGAAAAGGCCCTGCAGCGACCACAGCGGCGGCATGTCGGCGCCGAGCGCGACCGCGGTTATTGCCGGAAACACGATGGTCGCGATGCCGACCATCAACAGCAACAACAGGCCGGGGTTCATCGCGCCAAGGTTACTGGCGCCAAAATTCCTGGCACCAAGGTTCCTGGCGCCAAGGTTCCTGGCGCCAAGGTTCCTGGCGCCAAGGATCATGGCAAGGGAATCGTGCCAAAACTCCCTGAGGCGGTCGCCGGCCATCAGAACCGATATCACCGCCGGTATCGCAAGCAGCAGGCCAACGCCGAGGATGAAGAGTACCGCTTCGATAAGCGAGGGAATAAAGGCCTTGCCGGTGTGTCGGGCCAGTGCATAAGCAAACGGCGGCGCGCCGGTCTCCAGCAGCCATTGCACGTGCGGCGCCAGAACGGCGAGCAGGACCAGCGTGGAAATCCAGGGCGCCAGCGAGGCGAAATAGCCGCGGCGTTGCGGATGACAGATCGCGGCGAACACGAAACCGGCAAGCAGAAATACCGAGTAGTACTTGCCCAGCATCGCCAGCGCGGCCGCGGCGCCGGCGGCGACGGCCCACCGGATCTCGCGCGTTTCGAACGACCGCAGGAAGCAATAGATCGCGATCGGCCAGGTCGCCAGCAACACCGCGTTGGCATTGAAGCGCTGGGCGTGAAGCTGGTAGATCGGCAGCAGCATCAGCAGCAACAGCACGACCATTCTTTTGTCGCCGCTTACGAAGCGGCGCGAAATCAGATCGACCGCCCACAATGCCAACGCCGAATTGGCGAGCGCCAACAACTGAAACGACCAGTTGGTCAGCGGAAACACCGAGGTCCATGCCCGCGACAGCCATCCCATCAGCGGCGGATGCTTGGAGTAGCCCCATTCAAGGTTGCGTCCGAGCGTCCATGTTTCCAGGACATCGGAATGCAGATCGCCGCCGACATAGGCGATGACCAGAAACGCCAGCCAGGCCGCGACGAATCCGATCAGCAGCAGCGGAATGGCCCAGCCTTCTTCGATGCCATCCATCCAGCTCAGAAGCGGCCTTCGCCAACGCGCCGGAGAACGATCCGAGCGCACGGCCATCGTCGAGAACGCGAGATCCATGGCACACAACTCATAACGCGCAGCGAGCAAGCAAATCCGTTCCCGCACTCGCGCTTTGCGAGCGAAGGTGACGATCCGTCCAGCACTGCTAGGTACGGCGAGCTTGTGTTTGTTAAAAAACGTTAATGTCCCAATTAAAAATATTTGATGTCGCAATTGGGATAATGCGCGCTCAAAAAAATGTTTCACGCTTGAGCGTTTGGCGCGCGTAAGCGATGCCAACAGAACAATTTGCGTCGATCTTGCAACCGGCGCGGCCGATGGCTCATTCCAACTTGAAAGAAACGGCCCAGCTGCGGCGCCGAGAGCCGGGTGGGAAGCCTGTGCGCCCGTCTATCGACACGTTTGCAACATCTTCCGGCCCGCAATCGTTCCTGTTGCTCAATGCGCGAGCAGCCAATTATTTCTGCCTCTGTCCAGACAGACTTTTTCGATGCCCGGATTTGGAATCTTTCCATCGCAGCCTGCGATCGCGACGAACAGAACCCGTCGCCCCGCGCTACTCGTTGCGCGCAACCGCGGTCAGCTTGGTCATGTTCTGCAACAGGATGCGCCCGCGCTGCAGATCCAGGATGCCGTCCTTGCGCCACGCCTGCAGTTGACGATTGACGCTTTCGCGGGCGGCGCCGACGAAGATGCCGAGTTGCTCCTGCGAGATGTGAACTTCCGATCCGAAATCGGTTGCGAGCGCGCAGAGCCTTCGCGCCAGCCGCACCGGCAGCGGCTGCAGCATGGATTCCTCCATCCGCTCGCTCTGCCAACGGATGCGCTGGCACAACAGCATGATCAGCTTGATCGCGACTTTGGGCTCGCGCTCGAGATGGGCGAGAAAATCTTCCCGCCGCAGTACGAATAATTCCGTGGGCTCGCCTGCGGTCGCATCCGCGGTGCGGCTCTGGCCGTCGAGCACGGCCACCTCGCCGAACAGATCGCCCGGGCCCATGAAATTCAGGGTCAGGCGGGTGCCGTCGGAGGCGCCGGTTTCGATCCGGATCTGGCCGCGGCGGACCCCGTACAGGGCGTCGCCGCTGTCGCCCTTCTGGAACAACATTTCGCCCACCCCGAGGTGCTGGGTGTGACAAAGGCCGGAGATTCGGGCCAGTTCGTCGGCGCCGAGGTCCGAAAACATCGGATTCATCTTCAGGATGACCGCAAATTCGGCCGCTTTACTCATGGCAAATGCCTTCCAGGTCAGTTCGGAACCGTAAAAATAGCCCGATCGCCAACGTGCCGGGTATGAAGTGTGTCATAAGTCACATACCTTGGCGACAACCCAGTATTATTTTTGGCGGTTTTGGGCCAACTCGCTTTCCGGGGTAAGCTTGGGAAACCGGCCACGCCCTGATATGTGGCCGAGTAAGATGCCGCTGGCCGGCCTTGGAATGTCGACATGAGAGCTTTGAAAATCGCAGGCGGCGCGATCGCCGTCGTGATCGTTGCCGTGGTGGTGCTGCTGTTCGTTGGAATCCCCTCGGGCTTCCTGACCTCGGCGATCCAGGCGCGGGTCGAGCGCGAAACCGGTTATCGGCTGACGATCGCGGGTGCCACCAAGATCGGCCTGTGGCCGGCGCTGAACGTGACGTTGAATGATGTCACGCTGGAGGATCCGAAAGACCGCGACACCAAGATTCGCTTCAACGTCGGCAAGATCCAGGCCGACACCACGCTGCAAAGCGTGTGGTCGGGGCATCCGCAAATCACCGATCTCGTCGTCATCCACCCGGTCCTGTACGTGCCGCTGCGGCGCGAACGCCACCGCCAGCCCAATGTCCCTGCTTCGATGCCGGTGGCACCGCCCACAGCGGAAGCCGGCAGCGATGCGCCCGCAATCGACAGCGTCACGGTCATCGATGGCACTATCGTGTTTTTCAACCTGCGCGACCGCATCGACAACCGCCTCAAAGGCGTCAACGCCGATGTCAGAGTAAGCGGCGATCGCAAGGTCGCGATCACCGGCAGCGCGCATGCCGGCGAACAGCCGCTGAAGTTCGCGATCAAGGCGACGGCGCCCGCCTCCCCGGTCCAGCGCCAGAACATTCCGGTCGAGCTGACACTGGATGCGCCCGGCGGCTTGCAGGCGCCGCTGTCGGCCAAGGCCGAGGTGCGGCTCAACGGCCCGCTGATCATGATCAACGGCGTCACCGGCACGCTCGGCGACGGCGCCTTCAACGGCTGGGCGTCGGTAGATTTTTCGAGCAAGCCGCTGGTAAAGCTCGATCTCGACTTCCAGCGGCTTGATGTCGCAGCGTCGAAGGAGCGCGCCACCTCCAGTTCGCTGGCCTCGACACCCTGGAGCAACACCACGATCGACCTCAACGGCTGGAACTATGTCGACGCCCAGGCGCGGATTTCGGCGGCCCAACTCAACATCGGCGAGGCCTATTTTGCGCCGGTCGCGATCGACACCGCGCTGACCGACGGCGCGATGCGGGCGACCTTTTCCAATCTCGGCGCCTATGGCGGCCAGGCCAGCGGCCAGTTGATCGTCGATGTGTCGGGCGGCGACCCCGTCTATACCTTCAGCTGCGATCTCGCCGGCGTTCGCGCGCTGCCGCTGCTGCGCAGTGCGGCCGACTTCGACAAGCTCGATGGCAAGCTGCAGGCCAAGATCGCCGCGCGCTCGTCCGGCAACAGCCAGCACGCCATCATGACCAACCTCGGCGGCACCGTGTTCGCGGTGTTCCAGGACGGCGCCATTCGCGGCCTCAACGTCGCCCAGATGGTCCGCTCGCTCACCTCGGGCACGCTGTCGGGTTGGCAGGAGGGCAAGGAGCAGACCACCGACCTGTCGCAACTGTCCGCCTCGTTCCGCCTCGACAAGGGCCAAGCCACCACTACCGATCTCAATCTGGTGGGGCCGCTGGTGAAGATGACCGGGGCCGGCACCATCGACCTGCCGGCGAAGGCGGTCGCGTTCCGGGTCGAGCCGAAGCTGGTGCTGACCACCGAAGGCCAGGGCCGCACCTCCGATCCGGTCGGGCTCGGCATCCCCGTGATGATCGACGGCCCGTGGGCGCAACCGCGCATCTATCCTGATATGGCCGGCATCCTCGACAATCCGGATGCGGCCTACGCAAAACTGAAGGAGATGGGCAAGGGCCTGTTCGGCGGCAATGGCGGCGGGCTCGGCGCCTTGAGCGGGTTGACCGGAAGCGGATCGGGCGGCAGCGGATCCGGCAGCGACGGATCGAGCGGCGGCGCCCTGACCGGCAGGCTCGGCGAGACCCTGGGCAATCTGCTGCAGCAGGGCCTGGCCCCGCGCCGCAACCAGAACCGCACGCTGGCGCCGTCCAACTCCGCAGCCCCGGAGGACGCCGCCCCTGCCCCGGCCGCACCGCCGGAACAGGTGCAGCGCGAGCCGACGCCGGACGCAACGCCGGACACGCCCCAAGACAGCCAGGCCATGAACGAGGTCTTGAAACGGCTGTTTAATCGGTAAGAGGTCGTCATGCCCGGGCTTGACCCGGGCATCCACGTCTTCCTCGCCGACCCACTGTTAAGACGTGGATGCCCTGGACATCTAGCGCGAAGACGCGCTTTGCGCTTTTGCCAGGGCATGACGAGTTTCTTAGCTGACGGCTTTTCAACTGCTGACGTTCCGGCCCAACCCACCGGCCTATCGCTCCCTCCCCCTTGCGGGGGAGGGTTGGGGTGGGGGGTTGCCACAAACGATGACGTCGCGGTTTTGCATCGGCACGCACTTCACTTGCACCGCCCCCGCGGTACCCCACCCGACCCCTGAGAGCGAGCTTCGCTCGTCTCGACCCCGCAAGGGGGAGGGGAGAAGAGAACCGCCGCTTTGGCCGCCCAAAATCGCGGCTAACCATGCTGGCGGACGCCGGTCCGGCCTCCTCGAATTGTGCTAGACAGACCCCGGCCGGGACGGCCACCGGCGGCGCCAAGGGCGGCGGCGGGAATGCGGATGCGCAACGCGGGCGGGGGTGGCGCGCACGAGGGTCTGGATGAACGGCGTCGAGAATAAAGTCTGGTACCTCCGCGAAGGCCTGTTCGCCAAATACGTGATCTCGTTGGTTGGCCTGGTCGTGTTCGTACTGGCGGTGAACGGCGCCACCGAAACCTGGATCAACTACCGCGCCACCAAGACCACGCTGATCGACGCGATGTCGGAAAAGGCCGAGGCGACCGCGCGGCGGATCGAGCAATCGGTCTCCGAATTGGAGCGGCAGATCAGCTGGGTGACCCGCGCCAGCGCCGTCGATCCGCGTGACGCGGGGCGCACGCTGGAACAGCACTACGCCGACTACGCGCAATTGCTCAATCAAGCGCCCTCGGTCAGCCAGCTCTCGCTGTTGGACGGCAACGGCCGCGAGCAACTGCGGCTGTCGCGCGCCACCGTCACGCGCGACAGCGGGGCTGATTTGTCGCGCGACGTGCGCTTTACCGACACCGTCGCCAAGGGCGTCAGCTACGCGCCGGTCAATTTCCAGGGCGCGCGCCCGCAGATGTCGATTTCGGTGGCGCATTCCGGCTTCAATGCCGGCGTCACCGTCGCCGATATCGATCTTCGTTTCCTGTCGGATTTTCTGGGCGACGCCCAAGTGGGCAAGGCCGCGTTTGCCTATGTGGCCGATCCGCGCGGCCGGGTGCTGGCGAGTTCGGCCAGGGGTCCGGAAGTGGGGCGGGATCTGTCGCGCCTGCCGCAGGTCGCGGCGCTGATCAAACAGGACGGCGGCGCGCCGGCCTCGGGTACTGACGCTGACGGCCATGCGGTG
>WNFW01003425.1_pt1 | contig 14920 bp, 12 predicted proteins | sample 5400131 | NCBI WGS metagenome assembly WNFW01 (sample SAMN13153362, study PRJNA577476) | soil metagenome | isolation source: 20 cm soil or saprolite under grassland replicate 1 | place: USA:California | collected 2016-06-15 | reverse complement strand
GGCGACGCCCGAGGCGTGCCATCACCCAGCCGGTCATTGGCGCTATCACAGTGCCGCACAGATAGGTCACGAAAATTAGGCCGAGCAGGGTGGAGGAAAAATGGTAGGGCGGCGCGGCAAGATGGAAGCTCACATACGTGAACACCGCGATGAAATTGAAGAGCACGCCGAAGCCGATGCCATAAGTGGCGACGAGCTGCGGATTTTTGAGATGCCGCCGCATCTGGCGAGTAGACGCGGAGAGTCCGTGCGAGCGAACGAACCGTTTTTCGCGGGGCAACAGCAGCCCGACCATGATCGCGCCTACCAATGAGAGCCCCGCGAGTGCCAAGAAAGCAGCGCGCCAGCCGAACAGATCACCGAGCACACCGGGAACGAAGCGGCCGGAGAATCCGCCCAGGCTCGATCCAGCGATGTAGATGCCGGCGATACCCGCCACCTGCGCTGGCGGCCACTCGTCGCCAATGTAGGCGACGGTGATCGCGAAGATCGGCGGCAGCAGCAGCCCCTGAATGAAGCGCCAAACGACGAGGGCCTGCACGTCCGGCGCGGACGCTGCGCCGATCATGGGCACGACCACCGCCAACATCGCCGCGGTGATGACGCGCTTCCTCCCCAGAACGTCTGCAATAGCGCCAGTGAAGGGCGCGGTCAACGCGATGGCAAGCGTGCTCGCGGTCATAATGGTGCTGATCTCGGCGACCCCGACTCCGAACTCGCGGGACAATGTCGGCAACAGCGCCTGTGGCGAATAGAGGTTGAGGAACGTACAGAAGCCGGCGATGGGTAGGGCGATGTTGCGCGAATCGACGGCCATGATTGCTAGCGCATCTCTTCCACGTCGCCGATCGTCACATCTGCGCAGACATGGCCCGACCTTCGCGATGCACTGCTGCTGAGTCTCATTGCGTTATCGCCCTCCGCACTCGGGCAAGGGTCTCCTCCGGAGCGCCGGACGCATCGATCCGCGTCCAGTTCAGTGCACCAAGATCGTAACCCTCCTGGCGCCGGGCGACGACGGCATCCGCGTCGGAGGCATCACGGCTGCGCTTCGCGAGCCGAGCAACGCGCCTGTCGAGATCGGTCTCGAGAAAAAGCCCATGGAAGGACACGCCGAGGATTTCGGCGGATGCTGCCAGCGCGGCGCGCTCCTGCGGTGTCGCGAACACCGCGTCGACGATCGCCGAGTGGCCGGCTGCGACCGCGCGGCGCGCCTTGTCGATGATGGCGGCATAGACCCGGGCGGTCAGTCGCGGCGAATACGCGTCTTGCGGCAGCTTTTCGTATTCGTCCCTGCCGGAAACAGTCTTGCGCTCGACATCGGAGCGCAGCACCACCGCGCCCGGCGCCGGCGCCAGCTCCGGCGCGAGCGCGCAAGCGAGAGCTGACTTGCCTGTGCCGGAGAGTCCTCCGACTGCAACAAGGCGGGCAGGGGTCGGTTCAATGACACGCCGTGCGAGATCGAAATACGCCCGCGCGCCGTGCGCGATCTCGGCCCTCTCATCAGATGCGGCATGCTCAAGCCGTGCCGCCGTTACCTTTGCCCGGATCGCCGCGCGGATCGACAGGAACAGCGGGAGGGTTGCGAGCCCATCGAGGTCCTCGATGCGGTCGGTTTCGGCGAGATAGCGATTGAGGACGATATTGGCCGCAAGCCTGAGGCCGCGCTCGACCAAATCCATCAGCAGGAAGGCTAGATCGTAAAGCACGTCCCCCGAGGCGATCAGCGGGCTGAACTCTATCGCATCGAACGGAACTGGCCGCCCGCCGAGGAGGACGATATTGCCGAGATGCAGGTCGCCGTGAAGGCGCCGAACCAAGCTTCGTTCGCCACGCGCGAGAAGGAGCGGGCGAAGGCGGGCATGGGCAGCGCGGCTCCGCTTCGCCAGACTCTCGGCCTCCGCTGTGGAAAAAAGATCGGGTCGCCCGCGGAATGCGGCGCCGTTTTGCTCGATATATTCGCCAAGCGCCGCGACCCATGGTTTGGCCTCGACCGCGCCGGCGCGGGCGTGAAGTGCTGCCACCGCGTAACCGAGCGCATCGGCGAGCGTCGCATCAATCTTTCCCGCCTCTGCCAGGCGATCGAGCGTCGCGTTCTCGTCGAAGCGGCGCATTTCGAGCGCCCATTCCACGGCCGTGCCGGCTCCGTCGAGCTTGAGCCGGTCGTCGCTCTCGCGCGTGATGGCCACCACGCGGAGGTAGATGTCGGGCGCGAATGATCGATTGATCGCAAGCTCTGCCTCGCAGGCGGCCTTGCGCTTGGCAAGCGTCGAATAATCAAGGAATGGGAAGCGCACGGCGCGCTTGACTTTCAGGGCGCGCTCGCCAGTTAGAAACACCGAGGCCGCGTGCGTGTCGACGCGCTTGACCGCACTGCCCCCATGCGTTGCCTGGTCGGCAAGGAACGCAAACACCTTCTCCTGGCACTCGCCCTCGCTCATGCTCGACACCGCTGCTCCGCTATCGGCAGGGCCGTAGCACGGTGTTGTCCGCGTCCGATGTCACCGTCAGTTGAGCCGCTCAGCATGCCAATCCTATTTCCGACTGCTCCTGCGTCCGACCGCGGCCCGTCATGACGCAATTGCCGCACGTGCTCAAGCGCAGCCGGCTCGCTCGCTCGGTCTCGAGCAATTCCCGTCGCCTCGGGCTGGCATCGCGATTTGCCCGCCGTGGGCGCTTGCTGCATGCTCGGGAGCGGGCGGCAGGATCATGGGAGACGCGTGATGCGCGCCAATGAACATACGAGGACGGCGGCCGAAATTCTGGTCGATCAGCTCGTCATCCACGGTGCGAGGCACGTATTCTGCGTACCCGGCGAGAGCTATATCGCGGCCCTCGATGCGTTTTACGACCGCGATATCGCGATTACGGTTTGTCGTCACGAGAGTGGCGCTGCCATCATGGCGGAAGCCTGCGGCAAGGCAACCGGGCGGCCAGGCATCTGCTTCGTCACGCGCGGGCCCGGCGCTACCAATGCGGCGGCAGGGCTGCACATTGCGCGACAGGATTCCACACCGCTCATTTTGTTTGTCGGGCAGATTGGGCGCGAGATGGGCGAGCGCGAGGCCTTCCAGGAACTCGATTACCGTGCCGTGTTCGGATCGATCGCCAAGTGGGCGACGCAGATCGACGATCCCGTCCGCATCCCCGAGCTTATTTCCCGCGCCTTCTACGTCGCCGCCGGGGGGCGGCCCGGGCCGGTCGTGATCGCACTGCCCGAGGACATGCTGGTCGAGCGCCTCGCCGTCGCCGACGCACCCACCTTCGAGCCCGTCGAGATCTGGCCCGGCGCCAGCGACATGGTCCGCCTGCAGAAGCTTCTTGCGGCGGCCGATCGGCCGATCATGCTGCTGGGTGGCAGCCGGTGGTCGCCCTCTGCGTGCGCAAAGGTGGGTCGTTTCGCCGAGCGCTTCGCGCTGCCCGTCGCGACCACGTTCCGTCGCGCCCATCTCATCGATCCGGCGCACCCCTCCTATGCGGGCGACCTCGGGATCGGACCAAATCCGAAGCTTCTCGCGCGCGTGAAGGAGGCCGACCTCATCCTGCTCGTTGGTGGGCGGCTCGGCGAAATGCCGTCCCAGGGTTACACTCTTCTCGACATTCCGGCGCCGCGCCAAACCCTCGTGCACGTCTTTCCTGGGATCGAAGAACTCGGACGGGTGTACCGGCCAAATCTGGCGATCAACGCCACGCCGACCGCCTTTGCTGCCGCCTTGGAAGGACTAGAACCGCCAAAGGAGCTCAAGTGGCGCAAAGAGACGCCGACTGCCCACGCCGACTTCCTCGCCTGGACCGATAAGCCCACTCCGGTTCCCGGACCTGTCAACCTCGGCGAGATCATCGTGGGCCTGCGCGAAAAGCTTCCCCCCGATGCGGTGATCTGCAACGGCGCCGGTAATTTCTCCATCTGGGTACACCGGCCAGGAATTCGCGACCGCCGTGCAATACGATCTGCCGGTGATCGTTATTGTCGTCGATAACGGCATGTACGGCACCATCCGCATGCACCAGGAGCGCCACTATCCGGGACGGGTGGTGGCGACCGGCCTCAAAAACCCGGACTTTGCCGCCTACGCCCGCGCATTCGGCGGCTACGGTGCAACAGTGATAAGGACTGCGGATTTCTTTTCTGCATTCGAAGCAGCGCAAAACTCAGGCAAGCCGGCGGTCCTACACCTCAAGGTCGATCCCGAGGCGCTGACACCGACCATGTCGCTCTCCGCGACGCGGGAGAAGGCCCAAGCCGGCCAGTAATCTGCGTCGCTTCCGATCTTCTGTAACTCTGCTTGTCCGGCTTCGTGCAACGGGGCAGTTGCCCCGGCATGAATCATCCTTCATTCGTTACGGCCGAGATTCGCGATGCCGTACCGCCGAACGGAAAACGTGGTCCGCAAACTCGCCGCTCGCCATGACGCGATCATGGCGGCGGCCCGCGAGATCGCGACGGAGGGAGGCATGGCAGCGCTGCAGATCGTGCCGGTTGCGGAACGAGCCGGGATCGCCACCGGGACGGTTTATCGCTACTTTCCTTCTAAAGCCGAGCTTGTGGCGGCGCTCGTCGCGGCACTCGCTGAGCGGGAGAGAGCCGTGCTCGAAGCGGCGGCCAAGGCGGCGCCCGGGCCGCTCTCGGCGTTAGCGGCCGCGATCACCACGTTTGCGGCGCGCGCGCTTGCGCAGCGTCGGCTTGCCTTTGCCCTCATGTGCGAGCCTGTCGAGGCCGAGGTCGACCGCGCACGCCTCTGCTACCGCCACGTGCTTGCCGCCGAATTTGAAAAACTGATCCGGAGCGCCCTCGAGGCCGGCCGCCTGCCCGAGCAGGACGCCGCGCTGGCGGCGCCGGCGCTCGTGGGTGCGGTGATGGAGGGTTTGATCGGCACCTGTGCCCCGGCCGTACCCGCGGATCCCGGCCCGGCGCGCGCGCGCGTCCAGATGCTGACCCTCTTTGCTTTGCGCGCGCTCGGGCTCGTCGACGCACGCGCTCGCGGTCTGGTGGTGCAGACGGAGTTTCCCGAGCCAAGTGGTGGCGACTCGTAGCAGGGCCGCGAGGCCCTAATCGCCGACCGTCATTTGTTCGCGGTGCGGGCAGGCGTTTCCCGACATTAATGCAGCGTTGCGGCTGCAATCCAATCGGCGACCGCACGCAGGGCTGCGCCGCGACTCCCATTTCGCCGGTGCGCGGTGAACAGCGCAAGTTGCGCGTCGGCGGATGTGCCGGAGCTGACAATGGTGCGGCACCGGTTGATCTCGGCGGAGCAGCCCAACGCGTCTGCGTCCGCCGCGGTGTCGTAGATCACGCGTTCCAGCGTCTCGGCAACAGTCAACGCGCCATCCTCGGCCGCGAAGATCGCATGCACACCATGTCGCTGCGCTTGCCACTTGTTCTCGACGATAATGGCGCGGCCCACCGGGCTCAGATCGGAGTTGCGCCAGGGATTGAGATAGAGGTGACGCACAAGCGTGCGATAGAGTGCAGCGATGGCAATCGAATCCTCCACAAGCGTGCAGGAATCGGGTGCGCGCAATTCTAGCGTGGGGTTGAGGAGCGATGGCCGAATCGCCCACCAGATGTAGCTCGAATCCTCGATAACGCCGGCGCGCACTAGCGCCGTCACATAGGCGTCGAACTCTTCTCGGGTGCGGAACAGCTCCGGTACACCGGTGCGCGGCAGCTCGTCGTAAGCGGCGAGCCGATAGCTCTTGAGCCCCGTGCGTCGCGATTGCCAGAAGGGTGAGGAGGTCGACAGCGCAAGAAATAATGGCACATAGGGCAACATTCGGCACATTAAGTCGACCCGATCGTCAGGATCGGGCAGCTCGACGTGGACATGCAGCCCGCAGACCAGGTCGCGTTGCCCGATCATCTGCAGGTCGTGCATGACGTTGTGGTAGCGTTCTTTCTCGGTCTGCCGCGCCTTGCGCCAAGTGGCCGTCGGATGGGTCCCGGCGGCAAGGATAGCGAGCCCGTGTTCGCCAGCCACCGCCGAGATGGTCCGCCGCAGGTCGCGCAATTCAGCCCGCGCGTCGGCCATGTTGTCGTGAGGCGAGGAGATCACCTCGATCTGCGGCTGCAAGAACTCCGGCGAGATGCGGCCGGCGGCGGCAGCATTGGCGGCTTCCAGGAACGTCTGCGGCATTTTGCGTACGAGGGAGTTCGTCTCGGCATCGACCAGGAAATACTCCTCTTCGATGCCAAACGTGAATGCACCGGCCATTCGCGTGGTTGGCGTCTTGGGTCGAGCTGCGAGGACATAATCCATTGAGCCAACCACCGAATTGAGCCAGCAACGGTTGACGCGCGGAGGGACAAAAGCACCGAAGGAAAAGCGGGCAGATAACGCGGCTCGGAAAGCGAAGTTCCTCCTCGCGAAAACGATTTTTTATTCAAGACGTTGCGGCGGCCCGGTCGCTCAATGCGACATCAGGACTGGCACGGTCATGGAGGCAAGAATGCCGCGCGTCACGCCGCCGAGAATGAACTCACGCAGGCGGGAATGGCCGTAACCGCCCATCACCATGAAATCCGCCCCGCTATCGGCGGCATAGGACAACAGGACATCTTCGATCCCAATGTCGCCCTTGGCCATGCGCTTGATGCTGGCGGTGACGCCGTGCCGCGCGAGATGCGCGCTCATGTTCGCGCCAGTCATCTCCTCGCTTTTGCGTTCTTCGGCGACTATCACGATGTCCACGGCTTTCGCGCGCTCGAGAAAAGGCATGGCGTCGCCGATCGCCCGCGCAGCGGTGCGGCTACCATCCCAGCACGCGAGCACGCGCTCGAGCGTTAGTCCCCGCCTTTGGATGTAAGGCACCACGACAACGGGACGTCCGGACTCGAAGAGCGCTCCTTCAATCACGAGTTCGTCGGATGCTCCGCGCTCGCGCTGCGCCTGACTAACGACGGCGAGGTCGAAGCGGCGGGCGATCTGGGCGAAGCGGGTAGCAGCGCCGCCAAAGGTCGCATCGAGCATCCGCGTTTCCGCGGAAATTCCCGCCTTTTTCACCGCCGCATCGAAGCGGCTGAGCGCTTCATTGGCAGCCTTGCTGTTTTCGGCGCGCTGAAGCTCGATCAAATCGACGGGCACGCCGCCGAGCGTGCCGTCGGGAATCACGGGCTCATAGACGAACGAGATGCCCGTGATATGCGCAGCGAATGTTGCAGCAATCGAAATGGCATACTCGGCCGCGAAGTCGCGCGGCCCCCGACCCGAAAGATTGACGACGACGTCCTTGAGCATAGTTCGACCTCCCGACCGGGCACGCTGGGCTGCGGCACTTGCGCGGCAGCTTGTGCCAAATCTGATGCAAGTCTAAGCCGGCTCGGCTGCGTTGCAACGCGGATGAAGTCTACGGCTCCTTGCTTGGTGTATTAGCGCATTGCCTCCAGCGGGGAGCCATTGTGCTCGCTGTTGCCTACTTCTTCGCCCCGTCGGGTCCGAATTGCTTGAGATAGGCCCATAAATCTGTGATGTCCTTCTCATTTTTGATGCCAACGAAGGCCATACGGGTACCCGGCATTTCTTGCATCGGCGCGCGGATATATTTGTCGAAGCTCTCTGCGCTCCACACGATGCCGGAGGATTTGTTGGACTCTGAATAATTGAAGCCCTCGAACGTGCCGGCCTTGCGGCCCTCAATCCCGTTGAGCGGAGGCCCGAGCTTGGTTTTGGCCTCCGGTCCAACGTCGTGGCAGGGAGAGCACAAACGACGAAAAACTTGCTCACCGGCAGCGGCATCCTGTGCCAACGCGGCCCCGCTCGAACCTGCGAGAAGCATGCCAGCAATCACCCATATCCTCATCATTCTCTCCTCTTGAGCCAGATCAGCTTGCTCCGATCGGTGCCACGCCCGGAGGGTCGCCGGCTCGAAAAATCAACCCTCATAAAGACGCAAGTCGGCTCAAGCCGACTTGCGATCGCATCCCCGCGCCGTCGAATGACGTCAATAGCTTGCACTGTCAACGTCCCAAAGGGACAATGGCTCCGGTTGCCCTGATGCGCGCGCCGCTTCATCGGAACAGAGTCTTTTCAGGCGGCGTTGCTGTAAACATGGCGTAACGAGGGGGGTCACGATGGACGCCCGCGCGTGCCAGAAAGGAGCGCCTGCGTGTCGGTAGCGATGCCCCTGCCGGACCAAACCGTGCTCGCCCGTCGCGAGCGCATCGTGGCGGCGCTTCGCGACATTGTGCCGGGTGAGGGAGTGATCGCGGCCGAGCGGGAGATGCGGCCCTATGAGACGGACGGACTGACCGCCTATCGTCAGCTGCCCATGGTCGTCGTTCTGCCGGAGACCACGCAGCAGGTAAGCCGGATCCTTGCATTTTGCCACGCCGAGGGGATCAAGGTGGTGCCGCGGGGGGCCGGTACCTCGCTTTCGGGCGGCGCGCTGCCCCTTTCCGATGGCGTGCTTCTCGGCATGGCCAAGTTCAATCGTATCCGCGAGATCGATTTCGCTAACCGCCTCGCCGTCGTCGAACCGGGCGTGACCAATCTCGCCGTCACGCAAGCAGTCGAGCACGCCGGCTTTTACTATGCGCCCGATCCCTCCTCGCAAATCGCCTGCACGATCGGCGGCAATGTGGCGGAGAATTCGGGCGGCGTGCACTGCCTCAAATACGGCATGACCACCAACAACCTGCTCGGGTGTGAGCTGGTGCTCATGACGGGCGAGGTCGTGCGGCTCGGCGGCAAGCACCTCGACGCCGGCGGCTACGATCTTCTAGGCGTTGTTACCGGTTCGGAGGGGCTGCTCGGCGTCGTTACCGAGATCACTGTGCGCATCCTCAAGAAGCCGGATGGCGCGCGCACGGTACTTATCGGCTTTGCCTCGTCCGAGGATGCCGGGGAGTGCGTGGGCAAGGTCATCGGTGCTGGCATCATCCCCGCCGGCATGGAGATGATGGATCGTCCGGCGATTCGTGCAGCCGAGGAGTTCGTCCACGCCGGATACCCGCTCGACGTCGATGCGCTATTGATCGTCGAGGTCGACGGTCCGCGTGCGGAGGTCGATCATCTCATCACGCGCCTTGAGGTGATCGCACACTCCTGCCGCGCCGTGACTTGCCGCGCCTCGCGCTCCGAAGAGGAGCGGCTTCTGTTCTGGGCCGGGCGCAAGGCGGCCTTCCCGGCAGTCGGTCGCATCTCGCCCGACTATTATTGCATGGACGGCACAATCCCGCGGGCGCGGCTGCCGCAGGTCCTCAAACGCATGCGCGAATTGTCCGAGACTTATGGGCTTGCCGTTGCCAATGTGTTCCACGCCGGGGATGGCAACCTTCATCCGCTGATTCTCTATGACGCGAACAGGCCGGGCGAGCTCGAGCGCACTGAAAAGTTTGGCGCAGATATTCTCAGACTTTGCGTCGAGGTAGGCGGCGTACTCACTGGCGAGCATGGCGTAGGTGTGGAGAAACGCGACCTCATGCCGGTAATGTTCTCCGAGGCGGATCTCAATCAGCAGCAACGGATCAAATGCGCATTCGACGACAAGGGTCTGCTCAATCCCGGTAAGGTGTTTCCGACGCTGCACCGCTGCGCCGAGCTTGGTCGCATGCATGTTCACGCCGGCCGGGTCGCATTTCCGGATATTCCGAGATTCTGACCTGCCGATGTCCGACACGCTACGACCGCGCGATGCCAAAGACGTCGAGGCCGCGGTGCAATCGGCTCTGGCCGAGGGCAAGACGATGGAAATCGTGGGCCACGGCTCCAAGCGCGCAATCGGCCGCCCGGCGCAAAGCGACCTCACGCTTGATCTCTCCACACTCAGCGGCGTGACCCTCTACGAACCGCAGGAGCTAGTGCTATCGGCGAAAGCCGGCACGCCTCTCGCTGAGATCGAAGCTCTTCTCGCCGCCAAGGACCAGCAGCTCGCCTTCGAGCCGATGAACTGCGCCGCCATCTTCGGCGGCGCCGCCGGGCCCGGCACGATCGGCGGTGCGCTGGCGGCCAATGTTTCCGGGCCGCGACGGATCAAGTCGGGTGCCGCACGCGACCATTTCTTGGGCGTTTGCGCGGTATCCGGCCGTGGCGAAACTTTCAAATCCGGCGGTCGGGTGGTGAAGAACGTCACCGGCTACGACCTGTGCAAGTTGATGGCGGGCTCCTGGGGCACGCTTGCCGTGATGACCGAGCTAACAATCAAAGTGTTGCCCCGACCCGAGACCGAACAAACGCTATTGATCCGCGGTCTCGAACCGGGACAGGCGATCACAGCGATGACGGCGGCCATGGGTTCCTCGTGCGACGTCTCGGGGGCCGCGCACTTGCCCGCTGAGGTCGCCGTCCGCGTGCCGGCGGGCGAGATCGCCGGCGGCGCGATCACGGCGTTGCGCCTTGAAGGCTTTTCGCCCTCGGTCGCCGAGCGCATGCGCATGCTCGAGGCGCTGATGCGACCCTTCGGTGAGCTCGCCAGCACCGATGAGACGATCTCACGCAGGTTCTGGGCTGCGATACGCGATGTTGCGCCGTTTGCGGCCGAGGGACCTGCTCCTCCTGCGCTGGAAGATGAGCGAGCGCTCTGGCGCGTATCGACCGCACCCAGCCGCGGCGCCGAGTTCGCCGCCATCATTGCAAACGCCGCGCACGTGCACATCTTTTACGACTGGGCGGGCGGGCTTATCTGGCTCGCCCTTGATCCCAGCCATGATGCGGGGGCGGCGCTCATCCGCGGCGCGGTGGCGGCCACCGGAGGGCATGCGACGTTGATCCGTGCGCCGCCCTCGGTGCGCGCTGCGATCGAGGTCTTCCCGCCGCAGGATCCGTCAGTTGCCGCGTTGACCAAACGCGTCAAGGACAGCTTTGATCCAAGGGGCGTGCTCAATCCGGGCCGGATGTGGGCCGGGGTGTGATCCGATGCAGACCAGCTTTACCCTCGCGCAGCTCGCGGACCCGAATATCGGGGAGGCCGACCGTATCCTGCGCAGCTGTGTCCACTGCGGGTTTTGTACCGCGACCTGCCCTACCTACGTGCTACTCGGTGACGAGCTCGATTCGCCACGCGGGCGTATTTACCTGATCAAGGAGATGCTGGAGAAGGACCGGCCCGCGACTTCCGAGGTCGTCAAGCACATCGACCGCTGTCTCTCGTGTCTCGCCTGCATGACGACCTGCCCCTCGGGGGTGCATTACATGCACCTCGTCGATCACGCCCGCGCCCATATCGAGGCAACTTATGCGCGGCCGCGCGTCCATCGTTTGCTGCGTGCCCTGATTGCCCGCGTGCTGCCGAACAATCGTCTGTTGGCCCGGGCGATCGGAGCGGCCCGGCTGGGCAAGCCGTTTGCCGGTCTGCTTGCGGCGCTCGGACTCGCGCCGGTCGCGGCCATGTTGCAATTGGCACCAGCCCGATTGCCGGCGCCGCCGCCCGGCAGGCGCCGGTTTCCGCCCGCCGGTCCCCGCCAGGGGCGCGTGGCGCTGCTGACCGGTTGCGTCAGCCCGGTGATTGCTCCCTCGATCAATGCGGCAGCCATCCGGGTTCTCACTCGCCATGGCATCGAGGTCGTGGTGGCCGACGAGGGTTGCTGCGGCTCGCTGGTCCATCATATGGGCCGCGAGCAGGAGGCACTCTCGGCCGCGCGCCGCCAGATTAATGCCTTGACTGCCGAGATCGATGACCTCGATGCCATCCTGGTCACCGCATCGGGCTGCGGCACCACGGTGAAGGACTATGGGTACGTGCTGCGTGCCGACCGCGCCTACGCGAACAAGGCAATTCGCGTATCGCGGCTCGCCAGGGACATCAGCGAGTACCTGAGCGGGCTCGAATTGCTACCCCAGCGCACTGCCGGCGGGCTCGTCGTCGCCTACCACTCGGCCTGCTCGCTTCAGCACGGTCAGAAAATTGTAGCCGCTCCGAAAGAATTGCTTTGCAAGATGGGGTTCGTCGTGAAAGATGTACCGGAAGGACATCTGTGCTGTGGTTCGGCCGGCACCTACAATATTCTCCAACCGGAGCTTGCGAGGAGGTTGCGCGAGCGCAAAGTCGGCAATATCGAAAAGCTCAAGCCCGACGTGATCGCTGCCGGCAACCTCGGCTGCATGATGCAGATCGCTGCGGGCACAGTGATCCCGGTCGTCCACACCGTCGAGCTGATCGACTGGGCGACCGGAGGCCCCAAACCCGAGGCGCTCGCCGGGAAGCGGGGATCCAGCGCGGGGGCAGCGGCCGTCGCGCCGGCAAAGTGACAGTAGCGAAGCCGCAAACGATCGGGAGGCGATCATGGCAAAGAAGGCGAAGAAGGCGAAGTCGAAGACGAAAAAGCGCAGGTCGATGAAAAAAGCTGCGCCGGCCCGTAAGAAAAAGAAGCGCGTGGCGGCGAGAAAGAGCGCTGCGAGAAAAGCGAAGCCGAAGGCCAAGGCCGCTCCAAAGCCCGCTCCCGCGGCGGCTCCGGCGCCCTCTTACACCCCGCCCTCCTGGCCGCCGACAGGTGGCACGTTCGGGAGCGGCGGAACCTCGTAACATCCCGCACGCGAACGGATCTAAGCCTACTGCCGGTCGGCTCGCTCCTATGCAAGAGTGAGCCGACCGAAGACGTTGCTGCGCCGACAGTCATCCCAAGATGGAATTGCGAATTCCTTCGCGGCTTGGCGGACCTCGGCGGCACGTCCCCACCAGGCTCGATTCCGCCCCCGGGACGAACTCCACGCCGCTTAATAGCGCCGCGGCGAGCCGGATTGCATGGCGATGCCGAGCCGAATAGCATTGCCGGCGCGAGAAGGAGGAACGCTCTCCTTCGTCAGCCAACGCAGTGGAGATTCGCGATGCCGGGGACTTACAACATCTTGATCATGGGGGCGTCCTACGGCTCCCTCCTCGCCTCCAAGCTGTTGTTTGGGGGGCATCAGGTAAAGCTGGTGTGCCTGCCGACAGAAGCAGACTTGATCAACGCCGAGGGCTTCCGCGTGCGCTTGCCGGTCAAAGGCCGCAAGGACCCGGTCGAGATCGATTCGCGCAAGCTTCCAGGCAAAGTCTCCGCTTGCGGCCCCACCGACGTCGATCCGACCGACTACGATCTCATCTGCCTCGCCATGCAGGAGCCGCAATATCGCTCTCCCGGCGTGCGCCAACTGCTGGACGCGGTGGGCAGGTCGAAGGTGCCTTGCATGTCGATCATGAACATGCCGCCGCTGACTTACCTCAAGCGGATCCCGGGGCTGAATACCGAAACCCTGAAATCCGCCTATACCGATCCCACCGTCTGGGACAGCTTCGATCCCCCGCTCTTGACCTTATGCAGCCCGGACCCGCAAGCGATCCGCCCCCCGAATGAAAAGGTCAACGTGCTGCAAGTCACGCTGCCCACCAACTTCAAGGTGGCGCGTTTCGATTCCGAACAGCACACCGCCATTCTTCGCCGGTTGCAGGATGACATCGAGGCGGTGCGGTTCGAAACCGGTGACGGCAAGATCGAATTGCCGGTGAAGCTCAAGGTGCACGATTCCATCTTCGTGCCGCTTGCGAAATGGGCAATGCTGCTGACGGGCAATTACCGCTGTGTCACCAAAGATGGCGCTATCGACATAAAGGATGCGGTACATCGCGACCTTGAGGCCTCCCGTGCCGTCTACAACTTCGTGATCGACCTATGCGTCAAGCTCGGCGCCAATCGCGACGACTTGGTGCCTTTCGAGAAATACGCGGCCGCTGCGCAGAGCTTGACGCGTCCGTCCTCCGCCGCGCGTGCGCTCAACAACGGGGTCCCGAACATCGAGCGGGCGGACAAGTTGGTGCAGCTGATCGCGGCACAGAAGGGGCTGCGCAATGCCGTGATCGATGCGACCGTGGCCTTAGTCGATGCTCGGCTCGAGGCCAACCGCAAAAAGGCGGCCGCCGCCTGATTGATCAGCCCGCGCCGACGGGATGACTGCGCGGCGGGATCTGGCCAGAACCCGCCGCAATCCGGACTGACCCACAGCGACGCTCAGGAAGAGAAGACGGCGCGCGCGTCGTGGAGAAATAATGCCCGCACCTTGTCCCAGAAATCTCCGCCCAACACGAACAAGCTCGCAAGAGCAATCGCGTCGAGCCCTAGATTGACCCAAACCCGCAGGACGTAGTCCTCAGGGAGCCAGGACGGAGCGTAACTCGCGATCCAGGCATAAAGTACGGGTCCCACGAATATAAATAGACCAATCGTGTATCGCCTTCTGCTGACGCCGCCTGCCGGCTTGAGTGTCTTGAGAAGCCGCATCGCTCCAGCCCAGATGCGGTCAAAGTTGTCCTTGCCCATCAGCGCAACCGCCGGAATGAGCATGATTTCGAAACCGAAGAGGAGAAGGCCGCTCACGACCGTTTTCACGGCGAGCGGCCAGTCCGTGGCCGCCACCAGAAGTGTGCCCGCTGGCATGATCAGGCCCACGATCAGGAGGGCCATCCCCAACTTCAGTCGGGTGTCGGCGCTCATCTCGATTCTCCTGTGTTTCTCGGCGGCAGCGTGACCACCCCAGCTAGATGCATCCGCTCGCGAAAAAACTACTCCGCCGCCCGCTCGAGCGCGGCTTCGCGCAAGCGATGGATCTCACCGTCGCGCTCTAGGACGAGACCGCGCCGGTGGAATGCGCTGAGCGTCGAGCGGTGCCCGATCGAGATGATGGTGGCACCCTTGAGCCGTGCGTTGAGAAGGCGATAGAGCATAGCTTCCGCCGGCTCATCGAGCGATGCCGTTGCCTCGTCCAGCAAAAGGTAGCCTGGCGATTGCAGGATGGCGCGGGCAATTCCGAGGCGCTGCTGCTCGCCGAGCGAGAGCATGCGGTTCCAGTGTGCCTCCTCGCTCAGTCGTCCGGCGAGCGTGTGCAGGCCGACGGCAGCGATGACCTCGCGCAGCACCTCGGCGTCAAACGTGTCCGGTTGCGCCGGATAGCTCACCGCGGCCGCGAGCGTGCCGATTGGCAAATACGGTCGCTGCGGCAACGCCATCACCTTT
>WNFW01002780.1_pt1 | contig 14924 bp, 27 predicted proteins | sample 5400131 | NCBI WGS metagenome assembly WNFW01 (sample SAMN13153362, study PRJNA577476) | soil metagenome | isolation source: 20 cm soil or saprolite under grassland replicate 1 | place: USA:California | collected 2016-06-15 | reverse complement strand
CACCTCAACTAGGGACCGTAGTCTAGATCGCACTCGGACAGCTTCATGACTGGCGAGGACAACCAGGATAGGACATCGGGCTCCGGCGCTCTTTGCGGCGAGACCCGAAGGTCGTGGGTTCAAATCCCACCGGTCCCGCTACGCTAACGGTGCATTCAGTGGTTTCGGGGAATCTCGTCCATTGGAGGTTTACGTAGCTCGTCCCTGATGCCTGTCATCCAGGCCCGGATCTCCAGCTTCTCCCTCTCCAGAGGGTCTAGGAACTTAGTGTCAGGCTCGATCTGAATGTTCTCCGGGTTCACGCCTATTCCCTTGGCGAACTCTCTGATCAGATCCAGCTTGGCCACGGAGGTTCTTGGCCTGATCGACAGGTTGGCGCTGGCGTAGATATTTCGTAGCTTCTCAGTGCCTAGAGATTCGATGTCGTGGTAGGTGTCGCGCTTATGGCCCATCATGTACTCGACGTAGTCTGTCTTGACGCCAGCGGCTTCCATCTGTGTCTTGAAGTGTTTGCGGAGGCTGTGGACTCTCAGTTCGTAGCTTGGCCTTGAGCCTGGCTCGGGCTTCTTCTGTTGCAGGAGGCCGGCTCTGACGTAGAGGTTGTGGACCAGTTTGCGAATCTGCTTGGGTCCGACCGACTTGGGTGTCGGTGACCTGGAGTCACGGATCAACGGCGATTCGTCGTTGAATTCCTCCGGCGGGATCTCTGGCGTACCTTCGCGTTTGTACGGTGACCCGCGTCGTCTGGCCTCGAGAGAAAGCCTCAGGTATTCTGCTGCTTCCGCGCCGAGGAACGTGTCGTAGCTTGCGTACTTGCCCTTGGTAATCTCGATCTCGATGTGGACGTGAATCGGTGTCCTGCCGGCTTCGAGATCTTCACGGACGTGACGGTATCGTAGCAGAGTGAGGGTTTCCTCTCTGAAGCCTCCTAGGGCTATCATGCTGACGATCGTCGCCTCTCTCAGGTCGCTTACGTTGAGGACCCGTTGGAGTTCTTCTGGTTTGGGTGCTCTGTCTTTCCTGGTCACGCGGCGGGGTAGGCTGTATGGTAGGCTTACTGTCGCTCCGTTGACTTTGTACCAGGACTTGGTGTGGCTGATGCAGCTGTTGACCCTTCCAGGCGATAGCTTCCTGTCCTGGAGGCTGGCGGCATAGTTCTGCAACCACTTGACCTGTTTGGCGATTCTCTCAGGGTCCGGCAGACCGTTTGGTCCTGCCAGGTCGTGCAGGATCCGGTCTGGAGGGTAGCCTATCCAGTCGCTGTATTGCTTGATGGTCTGGGTGTAGGTGTAGAAGGCTTGGAGGCTTCCTGTCTGGTATCGGAGGAGGTAGTTGGCCATCTCGACAACGCTCTGGTTGTCCAGGACGAACGCGATTAGCAAGGGTCTTTCTCGGATGAGGGAGTTGACGATGTACTCTGCCAGTCCTCTGCTGGGTAGCCCTTGCAGCTTCGCTATGGCGATCCGGGCTGGTTTTTTCAGTGTCCAGCCCTTAGGGCTCTTTGTGAGGACCAGCATGTCTGCGTCGACGTGGCCGAGCTTGACGATGTCTTGGAGGTCCGTGAAGGTTAGCGGCTGTGTCTTTGGGACGAGCTCTTCTTCTCTGTGCAGTGATACGGTGTGTGCGCTCATACGCACCGCCATACGTGTGTTATTGGGGAGAATTTAAGGTTAGTCGAGGCGCCCCATCTCAAGTATCGTCGATCGGATGATGACGAGACCGGCGGCCCTCAACGCGTCATCCTTGGCGGTCGGGTCCGTGTAGGAGGATACGATCAGCGTCACATATTCCGACTGTTCGCTGTCAAGGATTCCCCAGGCGTCTTGGACGATCGGCTTCACCAGCCTAGGGTCCGCGTTGCGAAACATGCAATGATCGAGATACTTCACATGGACCAGGCAACCCTTCTCCAGTGGTGAGACGAGCCTGGTCGCGGCCATGTTCTAGGCCACAGCCTCTGCTCGTGTCTGCTTCTCGTTCTTGCACAACGCGCAGCTCTGGTGGTCGTGGGCGAGGATACGGTTGAGCCGCCTGTTCAGCTCTACGATCGTATCGATTAGCCGGCGCCTATCGCCATGTCGGACGTAAAGATGGGCGCTCAGAACCGCCTGAGAATAGTTAGAATCGCCACAGACAGGACACGTATCCTTCGGGAGTGGTCGGCTTGGAAGCCCTGGACCTTTCCACATGCTACCTCACCCTCGATAGCTCAGCCTCTCTCTTGCACAACCAGCACGTGACCACGTCGTGGTTTGAGTTGTGACGGATCGTGGATTCAGAGACGAGCCGGACAATAGTCTCGATCAGAAGCCCTCTGTTGCCGTGTGCCCAGAGGTGTCTTGAGAGCATGACTTCTGCGTAATCGTCTTTGCCGCAGATCGGACAGCGCAGCCGGCCGTGTATCCGGACTCTCTCTCCCGTCATACTAGGTCGTTGAACCACGGCCTCGTTCACCATGCTAGGACCCCTCCGGAGGCTCAGGCGGCTTCTCAAAACAAGGCCGACAAATCAAGGACTCTCCATCCTGGCCCAGCCTGCGCGGTCCTACCTCGTTACAGATGCGGCATGGGCCCCTGTCGAGGTAGGGTGGGTGGAGACCACCATTATTTTGATCAACGGAGGGAAGTGCCTTGTCAGCCAGCCTTTCCCCCTTTCTAATTGTCAGATTGTCAGAAACGTCAGAAACCGAACGTGGAAACGCTGGTTCTGACGATGTTGACGATCTGATTTCGGCATGGCCAGAAACGTCAGAAGCGACCAGGCGGCCCGGATTGAACGGGTAGAGCTCCTCATTTCCGACATTCTGACGTTCTGACGTTTCCTGAGGGGTATCTGCAGGTTTGAGCCTCTCATGAACGTCGTAGTTGTTGGCGAGATCTTCAAGCAGATGGGGGCTCGTCGCGCCCCAGGTTCACCTCCTGGCTTATGTCCTGAATGGAGAGTCGATTGTCGCTGGTCGCGTTGTCGATGGATACTTGCCTCTCCTTCGCTACTTGCTCCCTGAGCGCTCGAATGGCTCTAACGACTTCCGCTTCCACTGTGGTTGCGGTCTCTTCTACCTGGTCGCTGTAGACCCCGAGAGCCAGCTCCGTAATGGTCTTGTTGATGTCTGGGCTGGGCGCTACTTGCACGGGGGCGTAGAAGAGTTCGCCTACTCTGGCGAGAGGGTTCATGATCTGTGAGAGGTCCGCGGCTGCGTCTCTGCTCTCGAAGTGTCGGAAGCGATATGCCAGTAGCTTGTTCCTGAGACTCTGTGCCCAGGACTTGTCTATTCCGAGAGAACGCTTCCGCTTGTTCTTGCTCGTACGGATGAATATGCAACGGCTGCCGAGACTGTCAGGCGGCTCACGGGTCCCTGCCAGCGCTTTTAGACCGAACACTTTGTAGATGGTCAGTTCCGGGCCAGATTCTCCCTCTCTCGGCCGTCTAGGGACAATGGCTCCTATCCGGTACCCCGCGTTGAAGAGACCATCGAGCTCGTTGCGAGTCTCCTTGGGCCAGAACTCGTAGTTGTCCGCGAGTAGTGTCGGACAGTAGCGGTTGATTACCCAGAACATGGATGCGACTGTGGGGTGCGTGATCAGCCAGCCGCGGTAGCTGAGTGAGGCCAGTAGTTCTAGCATTCTGCTCTTCGCGGTGCCCTTCGGGCCGAGGAAGAAGAGGTAGGGTACGGTCTGAAACTCTTCGATTCGATAACTGGTGAAAATCCAGGATCCGACGAGCTCGTAGTTACGTCTGTCTCTCAGCTCCTCATGGTACTGGAAGAATTCTCGGACCTCGTTGAACAGGTCGACGTCCGAGCTGTACTCCTCGGGGCGGCCTGGTAGGGGCCAGAGAGGCTGGTGTAGTGGTGCAAGCATCGAACCCGAGCCGTCAGGGTTTAGTATGGTGGAGTCTTCGCGGGTCTCCCAGGATCCATCTGCCATCTTCTCATGGATAGCATAGGTCAAGCCTCTTCCTGGGATCTGGACCTCTTCCCCAACACTGGACTCCCCGACGAAACCGGGCGCCTCAAAAGTCGGAGGCTCTTCATGCTCCTCCTCTAAGCCTCTCTTCTTTGTTGGCATCAGAAATCCTTCCTACGGTACGACCCGGACGCGTTGACATAGTCGCGTCCATTCTGCTGCTCAGTCTCGTCACACAACGCTCGGTCTCGGCAAGAATGATTACGGTCGTGCACGTGACCGCAGAAATGACAATACCCCGTAGAGACCTTTCGCAAGGAGTAGGTGTAGAGATTCTCGATGTCGACTTGGATCGGCCCCGCGTGGCGTGCCGCGATTATTGCAGCCCGGTCTGAATTTGCTTCTGACTGGATCCTGGCGCGGCCACGGGCTTCACGTTCTTCCTCAGTGACCTGTTCCGTCATCAATCGATCTCTCCTGAGAGGTCCTTCGCGTCGGCGATCTGAAGTTCCAGTTTCCAGCCGCGAGTCGCCGGGTCGAAGCTGAGGGGTGCCACTCCCTCCCGCTTCAATGCGCGGCGGTTGATTCTCTTGATGCACCTCAAGACTTTCTTGGGATACGCGTCCATTCCGAGAGCAAGCTCGGTCGTGGTTCTCTCCGGCTTTTCCAGGAACCTCCTCACCACTTCTCGCTCGAACTCTTCGCGCAGGTATGGGCCCATCACCATGCTGGGCTGACGAGCCTTGAGAATCGTAGCCATGTTCCTGGCCAGACCGCCCAGGACCCCGACATCTCGTCTAAGCGAGCGGATCTCGGACAGGATCACGGAGAGAATCAGCGCTGTCGCATCCGATTTGCGTCTCCGACGCGTCCTCTTGCTCGCTCCTCGATTCTTAGCCAAGCACGATTCCCCCCAGAATTTTTCGCAGAGAACCATGGCCTTTGGTGGCAGAAGCTGAAAGGACGGGCGAATTGTCTGCCGCTACCGCGAACTGTACTGGCTGGCAACCGCGAATTTCATGCGTAACAGTGTCCCCGGAATTTCCTGGCTTTCCCAGGTGTTCTACTAAGACGGCTCCACATCGGACGCAGAGTGATCGCTTCTGGCTGTTGAAGGTCCAGCAGACCCGGCAGCGAACCTTACCGCTCATCCGTGAATCCGGCTCCGTTGCGACTTGACATCAGGAACACCCACGACGACGCGGCAGTACTCTACGTGATTTTCGAAGCCCTCAGGAGTCAGCTCTTCGAAATTCTCACCGCAGTAGGGGCAGTGTTTAGGAGGCGATGACGTTAAATCGTCGGAGGCGGCTCTATTCAGTAGACCTCGCCCGCCTCGTACTTGCCTTGGCCGGTTGGTATGACAGCGCGGTCACGGGTCCGAGCCTACTGTTCTCTCGGACCCCAAGGATTCTGCGACTAGACAGCATGACTCGTTAGTCTGGCAGACGTTACAGGCGTAGCCGCAGTTTGGACAAAATGGGATGTCTGCGATCAGACGATCGCGTTCGATTCTATGTTCGAGATGGACATTCATGGCCGTTGGCTAGTGTCCTTCCAGGCTGGCTGAGTGGCTGGTTGCTTGGAGGGCTTCGACCACTCCTTGATGAGCAACGCGATCTCTTTTTCGGGCAACAGTTTTCGGAGACCGTTTCTCTCGGCTTTGTTTGCGGCGACCACGTAGGCGAATGGTACAGTCTTCTTGCAGGTCGACACGCCTAGGAATTGGACATTATTTTTCAGATCATGGATCTTAACGATGGCTCGAAGGTCGTCGCCACTCTCCTCAACGTGATACGCTTTCTTGCAACAGTCACACGGCACGATGGCAACATTGCCGCGACGCCGGATAGCCTCCTTCACTCCAGGATACGCCAGATTCGTAATGGTGCGGTTGCCTTGCTGGAAGGAGTAAACGTAGGTCTCAGCGATTTCACCGCGCATTTCAGCTACGATCTGTGCCTCGTCCCTTTCTTCGGTCAAGAGTAATAGTTCGAGAGGCGTCCCTGAAGCACGATCGGTCTCTCGATTATGCGGAGGCGCAGGTGTTACGCCCACGTTCACACCCTTGGATGGTTCGACCGTCATTATCGATCTCTCCTCTGCGCCGTCGGCGTTAGGGACTTGGTTGAGTCGCGTTGCATCAGCTGAAGCTCTTGTTCGATGATACTGAGGCCCTTCAGAACCGTGTTGAGATCGGCGTTCTCGGGGAAAACTACCGCACACTTACTGTTGGGGACAAGGGTCCAGAGGTTGCCGAACGATTCGGTCAGCTTCTTCGGGATACGTGTCAGCCGCTGTTCCGGGTGAATTCTGATTAGGAATTCCATGTAACGTAGGCGTATCAAATCGTTATAGGGCGGTTATGCAGGGAATGAACGCGGGAAATTAATCCAGACTGGTAGCGCTGGCTTGGGCAGGCGGAAGGGGGGTGTTGAAGGGAGGTATCTTGCTATGACGCTTTCACTCTTCACAAAGCCAGGTCCCTGGTATCTCAGCCGGGCCTGTCGAGAGCTTGTGCCGTATGGCCTGAAGGATAGGAATGTCGTGTTGAATTGTCTGCGAGCTGGTGTGCAACGAGGAATGTTGCAACTGGATCCTCTTCGAAGAGGAGTGGAGAGGATCTACGCGATCAAGAATAGCCGAAGGCTGGCAGAGTATCTTGCACACGACCTGTTGACGAGGCTACCAGAAGGAGGCCGACGCCCAGAAGATTTGGCACCCCACCGGACATTTGTCGCCAGTGACGGATCTTTGTATCCGGGCTGGATGACCTCTGGCACTACCCGGCTAGCAAAGGGTATTCTCCCTGTGATAGGAACGACGAGTGTTAAGGACAGATCAGTCATCGACACTAGTAGGAAGTCCCCGAACTTGCTGGCGAGAACACGAGCATCGACACTCTTCGAACTCAGACCCCAAGCCGCCCGTACTGATCAGAACAGGCAGAGCTGAGAAGGCACCCTTCTGATGACAAAAGAGTCTAGGTACTCACCGAACTGGTGGATCATTGGCTGTGGCTTTGTATGCTTATTCGGTGGACTCTTTGCGTCGCTTTTCGGCTTGGGAGTGGTCTATTCTTTCACCCTGTACTCACTGGCCATTGCGTTACTTCTTGCCGGGCTAGTGGAGCTCAGATTGAACGATCTGGAGAGGAAACTTGACGAAATACTCGAGAAACAGAGTCAACCCAGCCAGCCCAAATCCGCATGACATTGCAAGTGAGTTGAGAATAGGGGTCCTCGAAGATCAGCTTCGACGGATTGTCAGAATTGTCCCATAACAGTGTGCAGCCTGCTTGGTCCAGGCCATGATCCCGATACAGGCGTGAACTGAACTATCAGGAGTGGGAGCTGGGAAGTCTTGCTAGGGCCCTCCGCCCTTCGACTCCCAAGAGTTGGGCCCCGTTTGTCGCATATGCTGCCTCAGATGGTTCAAGGGCTCGCTGATAACCCGCTGCGACAATCGCGCCTCCTGCATGATACGATCGCGCCACGTGATATCGTCTTCTAGTAATCGGTCCAGTTCGGCATTCTGGACGACGAAGTCTTCCTGGAGCTTGATCATCTCGGCCTGCGGCAGGAACTCTTTCAACAGTGACATGCCTGCGAGGACGCGGCCTATGAACGCGGCTCTCGCCATCATGTTCTCCGCATTCGCCGGCGAATGAGCTAACCGCCAGCTCTCTTTGATTGCCAGTACTGTCCCGGGAATCACAAAGTCCAATAGGTCGTTGAACCGTTGTTTTCCTGTCTTGCTGGACCAGGAGTTACTGGGACGCATGGCATCGATGTGACGGTGGATCCCGGCCTTGTCGAGGCCGATCGAAGCCGCGATCTCGGCCTCGCTGAAGCCCATAAGATGAAGATTCCATATTCTCTCTCGTCGTTCGGCAATTGCCGTGCCGTTGAGACGGGGTCTTCCCCGCTGCTGATTTTCTGATTGCGACAACGCTGATTTTACCGGCTTGCTGGTTAGCCTAGTTTCTTGATATATTCCTGCACGCTGAGAAGTTGAGGTTGCTGGTCTAGCTGTTCTCGTATCTTGTGAAGTTCTTCGCGGACCCGGTCAAGTTCCGAGTTCAATTCTCGCATAAGACTACGTCTAGAATATCTAGCGTGTCTCAAGGGCTTTGACGCCAGGACTTGTGTTCTATTTCTTCCGGGGTCCGATTGGCTGTGCTGATGTTCTCGGCTGTACCGTGGGTCCTGGCAAGGGTCTCACTGTAGTCGTAGGTGCTTGAGGATCCGGCATATCGGCCCGTCTAGGAGTTCCGGGTGCTCCATAGACTGGATTCTGATCTGGGAAGGGTACTATCGCGGCTGGTTGCTTGTACGATATCGCGTCAGTGGCAGGACTGTCTCCGCGGAATCCTTTCTGGCGCGGACCCTCAGTGATCGGTTTCTTGCTCGACACGATTCTCACGCTCCGTAGCGTCTGCGGACCAAAGCTTGCGCATACCTAACAGCCTGCTCTGCCGCGGCCTCAGCCTCATCCTCACTGTCGTCGCTCGACCATTTCACGACTCGCCAACCGCGTGGCGCATTGTGATCTTCTGCCTGTTCTTCCTCATCGTCCCACGTTGTTGTTGGAAGATACTTGTGATTCGCCCCTCTGGCTGTGGGTCCTGAGCCTGCGCCGCCGCCAGCTCTAGGATAGGGCGACATTTCGGCCATGATTCGAAGATGGCCGTAGAGTCTCTCACGGACTTCCATGGGTAGGCTGCTGGCGTGACCCTGAACCAGTGGAGAGCCTCTAACGATCGTTTGAGGCGGTAGGGCGTAGCGTTGTCGCTGTTCTCGGTAGAATTCTTGGGGCGACATGTAAGGCGGGATCCTGACGGACTCATTGACGCGTCGACCATTCTTGACGATCCGTTCTATGAGTCGCGCGCTGAGAATCTGTCGTCTGAGAACTTCTGGCGGCAGACTGTTACATTCGGTGCTTCTGAAGCTCATGGACAAGTGTTCAGCAGAGGTTGCTTAAATGTTACACCTGTCCAGCAATGTTATGAGTAAGTGGACGCTTGTCTACGTATTATGGCCTTTTCACGTACCCGTTGTAGGTTGCGGAATGGAATCTTGCTCCCGGGGCAGACTCAGACCGTCGTGACCAGGACCCCTAAGATCACAAGCGCTGACCTGACTCAGCTTCGCAAAACTCTAGGGGCGTCCTTCGACAGTTTCGAGGCTGATCTAAAGAAGCGTCGGCTGAAAAAGTTGCGACAGCAAGCGGTGAGAACCGTGCCGAGCCCTAGTGTTGACGATGAGGATCCCAGTGCTAGCCCGGACCCGAACAAGACGAGCGATGCGGACATGCAGGAGGCTGCCAGATCTGGCGTCTATGCTCGAGTGATTCCGGAACTTGATGGTGGTCGGGTCTCTGTCAACGGTCTGCCGTTAGAGATCAAGAGGAAGTTGGCTGCCAGGATGGGACTAGTCGAGGCTTACACTCGTGGCTGAACTGACCGTGGCAAAGCGGGGTCGGGAGACCTTCTGTAACCTCTGCGGCCAGCAGATCCCTGAGGGCGAGAAGCACGTGTTTCTCGGCAGGGGAAGGTTCAGACACCGGAACTGTTACCTGGAAACAAAGACCCGGAGGCCGCTGTTGTGAACGCTCGAACGCTCATCGTGCATTGCGAATCATGCCGGCAGGCTATGATGGTCGAAGTGGTGCCTGAGAGGACTAGCCACGGCGCTCTCCAGCTGAACGTCGGACGAGTCTACCGGTTGTCGAAGGCTCCGGCTTCTACTCCGAAGCGCTAGCTGCATCAGGACCCTTCAACACTACTGTCACTTTCGGGGGATAGTCTGTGTCGACAAGGGTCTCAGTATAGTATTTGCTGACCAGTGCGACACTGTCTTCATGACCATAGATTGCGGCGACAAGCTTCTCGTCGTCGTGGACTTCGACTATGCCAGGGTTGTCCTTGACCGGCACGAATCGTAATGTCAAATGCTTCCAACCTGAGATTTCATCTCGCAGGTCTGCGCGTCACCTTGACAAATGTTCCTTCGGAGTTGTAGACGCGGCAACTATTCGGATCCTCAGGGTTCAGCCGGTGACCTGTGCCCTGCTCATAGGACTGGTGGCAGATGAGACAATCGCCCGGCACGTCTAGCCACCACTCATCTCCACGTCATACGACTCGCCTGACTCGCCAGTGTCCGGGTAGGGACCCTGATCATGCCGCGAGTCCTGGTGGTCCAGCAAGTCACGGTAGCTAGGGAACGCGGCGTTGCAATAGTGGCACCGGAACAGTTCCGCTAGGACCGTGGTCAACGCGGCTTCCTCTCCAAGAGAATGTACCTGGATGGACCCTTGATTGCAAGCCGCGAAAGATCAAGGCTTCTCTTGTAGTGACGGTTGAGCTGAGTGTACCTTATCCTGGGCCAGGGTCCACGCGGCACACCGGCCAAGCGAACCATGCTCATCCTCGCCAGTAATGCCGGGATCTCCCGATGACGGCTCTGTAAACTGTGAAGTGAGGATTTCAACAGGAGATTCTCAGGCGTCTCGAAGCTCAAGTCTGCAAACCGGCACTCGATACGATCATGAACCACCCGGCGCAGCTCTCTGGAGACAAGCAGCCTTCCCCGTAGAGAGGGAAGAGACTCCTCCGTCTCCTGGTAGTTGCGTGATAGTCCCCGGTGGATGACACTGCTCGCATTCTCAACAAGTCTCTTCTCGATCCGATCGTAGATGCTAGGCAGTGATCATCGTCTCCAGTTCGAACTGTTCCAATTGTTGCGGTTGGTCGAAGTAGTACTCGCCCAGCAACGGCATTATCTTGAACCGCCAGATCCATTCCAGCTTCGTCTCGTCCAGGTCCGGCTCCATGAAGAACGCGTGGCCGACCTCGAAGCTCTTGCCCAGACTCTTTTCGGATCGTATCTTCCGGTTCAAGGCTGTCAACAGATTCAGGATTATGCTGGCGCTGATCCTGGGCGGGTTCCTGTCCAAGTAGCGGGCCAGGACCTCTGTGCTGGGCGGGAACTCTATGAACGCGAACCTTCTCCGCAATGCGTAGTCGACCAGGGCGATGCTTCGATCAGCCGAATTCATCGTGCCGAGAAGGTAGATGTTTTCTGGCAACTGGAACCTCTCGCCGCTGTAGGGGAGAAGCACGTCGTAGTTGCGATACTCTAGCATCAGGATGAGCTCGCCGAAGATCCTTGCCAGGTTGCCACGGTTGATCTCGTCGATCAGTATGACGAAACGGTTCTTGGGCCGGCTCCTGGCTCTTCCCGCCAGTCTCTTCAATGGTCCATCAACAACCGGATAGTCGATTCCGGAGGAGGAGGCGCGGGGACGCAAGCCCTCTACAAAATCCTCATAGGAATAGCTGGCGTGGAAGACCACCACCTCGTACTCGCCCTGGGGTCCTGTGAAGTGCTCGGTGAGCTCGGTGGCCGTCTTGGTCTTACCAGTGCCAGGAGGACCATACAGGACAACGGCGCGTTTGTCGACGAGCATCGACTCGATCTCTTCCAGGTCCTCCACCGAGGTGAAAGTCCTCGCTGACAGTTCTGTCATCGAGATTGCGCTTCCAGACTTTGCTTTGTCGAGAGGCTTCGGCTTCTGCTCCTGACGAGGAGTCGTCACAGGCGGGGCCAGCTGACCCACCATGGTCGGGGCCAGACCCTGTTTCCGTCGACCGAAGATTATCCATGAGAACCAGACGGCGGCGCCTGCGAAGATGGTGCCGAGGGCGAACTCCAGCATCGCCTGCTCGAAACCAGTCAATGCCATTATCGATCACCGAAAAAATTCGGGGAGTTTAGGATCTGTCAACGATTCAATCTAGCCTGTGGCGGTGGTGTAGCTGTTGAGGCTGTCAGTCCAGGTATAGCTGCCTGGTACTGTCGAGGAGCCGGTGTTGGCCAGAGTAAAGTAGCTGATGGTGTCCGCTGTGTTGCATGCGCCGATTTTCGAGGTGGTCACGGTCCAGGCGTTGGATCCTGCGACGGCGTTGATAGTCAGTGAGGTGGGCACGCTGACACCGACACAGCCTGGATTGCTGGCGGCGCCCACGACCCAGTCTTGTGTAACCCCTGGGGGCAAGCTGCCGCTGCTGACTGTGAAGATGTTGCCAGTTATCGTGGCGCCTCCCGTATAGACCGGTGAGGGTGACGTGTTGGTGAGGCAGAAGTTCGCGTTGGGCAATGGCTGGCCGCTTGGCACTATTCCGTAGCTGACACTGGTTAGAACCGTCGTCGTGCAGACGCCGCCGCTGACGGTATCTGCCTGCATTTGAAAGGTCTGGATTGTTACGCTGTTCTGGATGGTTGTGTTGGCGGCGAGGACTGCTGCGGCTATCGCGACCGCCATGAGTCCGATTGGGATTACTGGTAGTCCGTGGATTGAGAGTCTAACGATTCTCTGCAATTTCATGCATTTTCACCGCGAACATTGCGGTGTTTGATAGCTAAGACCATCTGACAGTTATCGTCAGGACCCCTGCGTGCTCACTACCATGTAGTGTAGGGCTTGTGTACCATTTCCAAGAATACGTAGACTCTGTACTGATGGTAGGGATGGAGAAACGTCAGGCTGGATAGTAGTAGGTCTCTGATCTTCCCCGGATCCGGTCGACCAGCCTCTTCTCAATCAGCCAGTGTAGTGAACGGTCGACGATCCGCTCTGACAATCGGGTTGACGATATCAGAGTCTTCCGGCTGATCGCGGGCATTCCCCTGTCCAAGCGCTTAGCCAGGAGGAGGTAGTAGATTGTGAGTTTGGGGTCCTGGAAGGCTTTGACGACCTCCCCGAGATGTTTGAGTTCGACTGACGTCACGATCGCCCTCCCGCCTCGATACCGGTTAGCATCGCCGACTGGTCAGTATAGTCTACGCGGTGCGGGTCCCGCCTGTCCTCTGGAAGTAGACTGTTCAGCACACACGTGTCGCAGCGCCAGTTTCCATGCCAGAACCAGGTGAGACCCGTAGCGTAACAGGACTCACATTCGCCGTCACGATAACATCCCTGGGCGGTGAAGCCGAGATCAGCAAGTTTCAGCAGAATCGAGGTCAACTCTTGAACCCTCACGTATGCTGAAACATACGTGTGTAGAAGGCAATATAAGCGCTTCTATGCACCTACGTAGCGGAGCGCATACTCAGAAATGGCCCGCGTCACCCTAGTCATACCCGACGAACTGGCAAAGGAGCTCAGGATGAAAGCCGTGGAGGTCTACGGCGGCCAGAAGGGCTGGCTAGGCATGGCCGTTACAGACGCGATACGCGTCTGGTTGAAGCAGTCTGCCACGAGGAAAAAATAGAGACGACTGAATGACAGTAGTAGTATCAGATTATCTCAATGTCGAGCAACGAGTCTCCGAACTCGGCTTGAATCCACCGACGGGACTCTCGCTTCTCCCGAAAAACTTCGAAACCGCAAAGTCGAGAGAAGAACTCGTCCAAGAAAATACCACACCAACCGTCCGAACTCTTCTACGACAAGCTGGAGTGAGGGAGACCAAACTCGAAAAGGACAAAGAAACACTTCCCTACTCCCTTCACGAGAGTTTTGACTGGGTTGCTCCCATAATCTTCGTCACCGCCTCATGGCTCAGCTCGAACCCAGATCTCATGTCAAACGCTCTTGGCGTAATCTCCGATTATCTGACTGATTGGTTCAAGGGAAAATCTGGATCCCAGAGAGCCAGACTGACTGTCGTCGTCGAAAGGACCCCGAATAAGGTCTACAAGAGGCTGGACTATGACGGGCCCGCCGATCAAATCAACGATCTAGTGCCTGCGGTGATGGGTGTGCTGCAGCCTGAACCAGAAAATTAGCGACTTCAAGAAGAAATTCGATGGCATCGCCAACGAAAGTCTGAAGTTTTGTTGTGCAGCTCGAGCAAGAGAATTTCAGGCAAGCGCCGCCGATACGTTGGACGCTCTGAAAGAAGAGGCTACTGGTCTCAAGACAGAGTCCATCTCAGCAGACGATGAAGACTCAGCAAACACTATGCTGGGATTCGAGATGGCTATTGATGCGATAAGGAATGAGCTTCAGATGTGGATTAGCCTCAAAGATGACGATCCAGACTCCGCTTGGGGCCACCTTGTGGATGCTCAAATGGCAACCTTCGATACTATGGGGGCACACCCCCTGTTTTCATACTTCGACAGATACTCTAGGCGCCTCGGAATCCTGGAAAAGATGCTCTTCCCACCACAGACGTTTGTGAGCCCGGGGTCAACTGCAAAGAGTCTACAGTGCTCGATCTGTGGCAAAGAGTCGGGAGAGTGTGACCATCTACCAGGCAAGGCGTACATGGGAAAATTCTGCAATTCGATTGTCAGGGGGTTGGAGTTCAAAGAACTCTCGATCGTCGCCGACCCCGGCAGCAAGCATCATAGGGTAACGGCTTACTCTATTGGAGGTCAGATGCGGAACGTCATGACTTGGCGGACCGAAGAAGAGACGCCACCAACAAGTTCTGCATGAAAGGATACCTGTTTCTTAACGCGAAAAAGGAGGGTTCCCCGAACATTCTTCTTGCACCGCCGGCGGTTCAAATCCCACCGGTCCCGCATCTCGATGGCTAAATCTGACTCCAATCCTCAATCACCAACCACTGCTTTTGGCTGAAGCGGGCTAACCTGGGCTTAGGGTGGTCCAGTCGGGCAATGCAGAAAGCGCTGGTTTCTAGCAGGAAAATATCGCAGAAATAGATTTGCAGCGACGGGACTCTGGATCAGGACTTATTCCGGTTGATTTCCTACGCCGAGAATTCGATAAAGTGTGGAAGGCCTTTTTTGTTCTGGCATACCCCCGGGGGGGTCGAGAAATAGTTAGTAGAAAAAGAGAAGATAACGAGAAAAGAAAGGTAGCAGAAAAAACAAGATAATAGAAGAGGAGAAGATAGTAGACGAGGCATTTCAGAATAGAAAAAATTCCTGAGGAACTGTCTTGTGTCGCGGGAAATTTTTATTTTCAAAATTCTAGGAAGGGTCCATTCGCTTACTGAAGCGTTTCTCGGCGAGAATATCGATTTTTCGCGCAGAACAG
>WNFW01001840.1_pt1 | contig 14925 bp, 12 predicted proteins | sample 5400131 | NCBI WGS metagenome assembly WNFW01 (sample SAMN13153362, study PRJNA577476) | soil metagenome | isolation source: 20 cm soil or saprolite under grassland replicate 1 | place: USA:California | collected 2016-06-15 | reverse complement strand
CGACGCTGGGCGAGCGCTTCGCGGGCCAGGAGGGCGGGGAGATCGAGGAGAAGACGGACGGCAAGCTGATGCGCGAGTTCATCGACCGCATCTTCCAGAAGTACCTGACCCCGCGTGAGCGCAAGATCCTCTACCTCTACTACGGCCTGGAAGAGGGCAGCGAGGCCATGACGCTCGAGAAGATCGGGGCGCTGATGGGCGTCACCCGCGAACGAATCAGGCAAATCAGGGAACGGGCTTTTGAAAAGCTCCGTGAATCCCCCGATGGCCGGGCCCTGAAAGGGTTCTGGAGAGCAGCCTAGGACCTGCAAAGACTGGACGCACAGACGCACAGCGGTGAACAGTTTGAGGGGTCAGGAAAAGCGCTTTCCTGGCCCCTTTTTCCTGTTCTCCCCTGTGCGTCTGTGCGTCTAGCCGTGGCCCATCCTGTATACTATTTAGCATGGCTCGCGAGTTGCCGATTTTTCCTCTCCCCATCGTCCTGTTTCCGGGCGCCCCGCAGCCATTGCACATCTTCGAGCCGCGCTACCGCCAACTGCTCCAGGACTCGTTTCGTATTGCGCTCCTGGATCTCGAGCACGCACCCGTACCGGGTCGCCGAGATCGAGGAATTCGACGATGACCCGACCGATGCGGCCGAGGTGAGCACACTCGCGGCGGATGTGCGGGAAGAATTCGGGCGCCTCGCGCGGGCGCTCGGCGTGCTGACCGAGCGGGAGGACCAGGAGATCGAGTTGCCGAGTGATCCGCAGCTCCTTTCGTTTCAGGTCGCGGCGTCGCTGGAGCTCGACGCACCGGCGAAGCAGGCGCTGCAGGTGATCCGGAGCACGAGCGCGCGGCTGCGCCAGCTCGCGACCGTGCTCGGCCCCGTCGCCGACGACGCCGAGCGCCGGGCCGCCGTGCGCGAACGGGCGCGGGGCAACGGGCGTGGCGGACGCCACCCCGAGATCGAGCGTACCACGTGACCGGCGGATCACTGGCGGCGGCGCTCGGCGAGATTGTCGGCGCGCGGCACGTGCGCACGGCGCTCCCGGAGCGGGTCACGTACGCGCGCGACGGCCTGCCGACGCACCGACACGTGCCGGGCGTGGTCGTGCTGCCCGGCAACCGGGACGAGGTCGTCGCAGTCGTGCGGCTGCTCGCCGCGCTCGGCGTGCCGTTCGTGCCCCGGGGCGCGGGTACCGGCCTGTCGGGCGGCGCGCTCGCCGACGACGACGCTGTGCTGCTGGTGCTCACGCGGCTGAACCGCATCCTCGCGATCGACCCGAAGAACCGGATTGCGGTGGTGGAGCCCGGCGTCGTGAACGTGCGGCTCTCGGCCGCGGCGGCGCCCCACGGCCTGTACTACAGCCCCGATCCGTCGAGTCAGACCGCCTGCACCATCGGTGGCAACGTGGCCGAAAACGCGGGCGGGCCGCACTGCCTCAAGTACGGAGTGACGGCGACCCACGTGCTCGAACTGGAGGTCGTGCTGGCCGACGGACAGATCGTGAACCTCGGCAGCGCCGGCGGCGAGCCGTGGGGCCCCGATCTGGTGGGGTTGTTCGTCGGCTCGGAGGGTAACTTCGGAGTCGCGACCCGCATTAGGGTGCGCCTGCTGCCGGTGCCGCGCGCCATCCGCACGCTGCTCGCCGACTTCAGCGCGCTGCGAACGGCCGGCGAGGCCGTGTCCGCCGTGATCGCGAGCGGCATCGTGCCAGCGGCCCTCGAGATGATGGACCAGTCGTGCATCAATGCCGTGGAAGATTCGGTGTACGCGGCGGGCTATCCACGCGATGCCGCGGCGGTGCTGCTGGTCGAGCTCGACGGCTCCCGTGAGGAAGCGGTGGCAGCGGACGCGGACACGATCGCCGGCATCCTGCGCGCGCACGGCGCGCGCAGCGTGCTCAGTGCCGCGGATGCGAAGCAGCGGGAGCGGCTGTGGCAGGGCCGCAAGAAGGCGTTCGGCGCCATGGGCCGCCTCTCGCGTGACCTCGTCGTCCAGGACGCCGTGGTCCCGCGCTCCTCACTCCCCGACGTGCTGGAGGCAATCGGGCGGATCGCCGCGGCCTACGGGCTCACCGTCAGCAACGTGTTCCACGCCGGGGACGGCAACCTGCACCCCAATATTTCGTTCGACGGGCGGGTGCCGGGCCTCAAGGCGCGGGTGGACCAGGCGAGCGGGGAGATCATGGCGGTGTGCATCGCCGCCGGCGGCACCATCACGGGCGAGCACGGCATTGGGCTCGACAAGCTGCGATACATGCCCCTCATTTTCGACGGGGACGCGCTCGCCGCGATGCGGGCCGTACGGCTGGTGTTCGATCCCCTCGAACGGGTGAACCCGGGAAAGGTGGTGCCGGTGCACGCGTGTCGGGAGTGGACGGGACGGTGGAACGCGGAACGCGGAACGCGGAACGCGAGATCGGACGTTCGTTCCGACTTCCGCGTTCCGACTTCCGCGTTGGAAACATGAGCCTAGTCGACCGCGTGCGCGCGCTGCTGGGCGACGACGCCGTAGACGTCGCCGCGACGCGCGACGGCGTGCCGCGCGTCGCTCCCGGGTCGCCCGACGCCGTGGCGCTGCTGCTCGGCACCGCACGCGAGGAGGGGTGGCGCGTTCGCGTCGAGGGCGCGGGGACGTGGCTGCCGGTCGACGCTCCCGCCGACCTGGCGCTCACCACCCGCCGGCTCGACAAGGTCCCGGCGATCGAGCCGCAGGATCTCTCCGCGACCGCCGAGGCGGGCATCGGCTGCGATCTGCTCCGCCAACAGCTCGCCGACCGTGGTACCTGGCTCGCGCTCGATCCGCCGGGGCTCGCCGGCCGCACGCTCGGCTCGGTGGTCGCGACGGCGACGGCGGGCCCATTGCGGCAGGGGTTCGGCGCGGTGCGCGACCACCTGCTCGGCATCACCTTCGTTACCGGCGACGGCCGCCTGGTACAGAGCGGCGGGCGCGTAATGAAGAACGTCGCGGGCTACGACCTCACCAAGCTCGCCGCGGGCGGGTTCGGGGCGTTCGGTGTGATCGTGCTGGTGCACCTGCGGCTCCGCGCCCTGCCGCGCGCCGACCAGACTCTGGTGCTGGAAGGGTCACGCGAGGATCTGGCCCAGGTGGCCGAGGACATCACCGCGGCGGCCGTGCAGCCGGCCGCGCACGAGCTGATGTCGCCGGCCCTGGCGCGCCGCGAGCGGTGGATGCTGGCACTCCGCTTCGCCGGCTCGGCCGCCCTGGTGTCCGCCGAAGAAGCCGCGCTACGCGCCGCCACCGGCGGACGCTTCACCGCGTTGCGCGCGGACGAGGCGCACGCCTTGTGGATGCGTGCCGCCGAGAGCTTCGCCACACGGCCCGTGACGTTTCGCGTCGGCGCCCTCCCCGACTCGAGCGACGAGCTCATCGACCTGCTGCAGCACCAGGTAGGGGACGAGTGGGTCTCCGCCAGCCCCGGCATCGGCGCGATCCGCTGGGGCGGCGAGACCAGCGTGGACCGCCTGCGGCGGCTGCGCCGCACGTTGGCCGGCCTGGAAGTGCCGCTCACGCTGGAGCGGGCCCCATGGCCGGTGCGTGCCGCCGTCGGTCACTTTGGCGCCTACCGCGAGGGCGTAGGCCCGCTCGTCGCCGGGCTGCGGCGCACGTTCGATCCGGGCGAGGCGTTCGTGGTGGCCGTCGAAGGCACGGAATGACGGAGCGGGGCGGCTTCGAAGGGCTGGACTCCTGTGTGCATTGTGGCTTCTGTCTCCAAGCGTGCCCCACCTTCCTCGCGACCGGTGACGAATCCGACAGCCCGCGCGGCCGCATCGAGCTGATGCGCGCGCTCGAGGCGGGCGAGCTCGCGCCCGCCGATCCGGGGGTCGCTCTGCACCTCGACCGCTGTCTCGGCTGTCGCGGGTGCGAGCCCGTCTGTCCCTCCGGCGTCAGCTACGGCCGCGGCCTCGAGGCGGCCCGCGCGCTGCTGACGGAGCGCCGCGGCGTGTCACCGCTGGTGCGCGCTGCGCTCGAAGCGCTCACCGGCGCAGGCGCAGCACGCGTCGCGTACGCCCTCGCACGCCTGGTGAGAGCGACGGGAATCCCGCGGCGACTGGCGGGATGGGGGCGGGTGCGATTCGCGATGGGGATGCTCGCGGCGACGGCGCCGGAGGTTAGGGGAGGACGGAGGAGGTTAGGAAAGGTTGGGGGAGGTGCATCACGGAGTAACCTCCCCCAACCTCCCCCAACCTCCCCAACCTCCCCCGTCCTGTTGTTCCGAGGCTGCGTCATGGAGGGCCTCTTCTCCCACGTGCACGACGCCACGATCCGCACGCTCCAGGTGAACGGCTACGAGATACGCGAAGCCCCGGCCCAGGTGTGCTGCGGTGCGCTGCACGCACACGCCGGTCTGCGGGACGAGGCCCGGCGCCTCGCCCAGACCAACGTCGCCGCGTTCGGCGCCGACGATACGCCCATCGTGGTCAACAGTGCGGGGTGCGGCGCGATGCTGAAGGAGTACGGGCACCTGGTCGACGTCCCGGAGGATGGGCTCAGCTTCGCCGCGCGCGTGCGGGACGTGACCGAGCTCTTGGCCGAGCGCGGTCCGCGGCCCGGCGCGCCGCTCGATGTGACCGTCGCCTACGATCCTCCCTGCCACCTGCTGCACGCCCAGCGGATCGCCGAGCCGCCGGAGCGGGTGCTGCGCGCGATCCCCGTGCTGCGCGTGATCTCCATGCCGGACGCGGCCCAGTGCTGTGGCAGCGCGGGACTGTTTACGCTGGTCGAGCCCGCGATGTCGCGCGCCGTACTCGCGCCCAAGCTCGCCTCCCTCGCCGAGGCCCGGCCCCAAGTGGTGGCGACGGGGAACCCGGGGTGTCTCATGCAGCTCGGTGCGGGGCTCGCCGCGGCGGGGGTTCCCGCCTCGGCGCGCCACCCGGTCGAGCTGCTGGACGAGTCGTACCGGGCCGCGGGCTATTATGCTTGAGGAATGACGGAAGGGTTGCCGCAGATCGCGCGGGTCGAGCCTGGTGAGGTCACTCCGGCGCTCGTCACCGCGCTGTACACCGGGGCGGTCATGTCGCCCGTCGATGTCGGAGTGGTGGCGCTCACGGGCCCCGGGGCCGTCACCTCGTTTCAGGGCCTGCTGACGAACGACATCGAGCTGCCCGGCGAGGGCTCGTTCGTGTACGGCGCGCTCCTCACCCCCAAAGGAATGATCGTCGTGGATGGCTGGGCGGCCCGGCTGGGCGCCACGGTGGGCTACACCGTGCCGGCGGACGCGGGGGGACGCGACCGCGCGCTCGCGATCTTCACGCGCTCGGTGCCGCCGCGTCTCGCCCGCGTAACCGACCGCACCGCGGACGTGGTGGTTTATCGCCTGGCCGGTCCAGGCGCGCTCGCGGTGGCCGTCGCGACGGGCCTGGAGGTACCGCCCGGCGCCGGTCGCGTGCTCCTCCGGCCCGACGGCGTGGAGACCGCGCGGGCCACCGAAGGGGCGCCGTTCGTTGTCCAGGTGACGGTGCCCGCAGAGGCGGCCGCCCTGCTGGCCGCCCGCTTGCAGGCTGCCGGCGCGGTGGCGACGGGGCCCGCGGCACTCGAGCTGAGCCGCATCCTCGCGGGCTGGCCGCGTCTGGGTGCCGAAGTGGACGAGAAGACCATCCCCCAAGAAGTGCGCCTCGACGAGATCGGCGGCGTGTCGTACACGAAAGGCTGCTACACCGGGCAGGAGACGGTCGCGCGGCTGCACTTCCGCGGCCACGTCAACCGCCAGGTGCGCGGCCTGCTGTTCGATCCCGAGCCGCCCGCCGCCCCCGCCGAGGGCTGGAGCGCGGTCACCCACGTCGATCGCGACGTCGGGCGGGTGACGAGCCTGGCGTTCGTGCCCGAGACCGGGGTCGCCGGTGCGGGACGATGGATCGGCCTCGCGCTGATCCGGCGCGAGGTGGAGCCCGGCTCGGTGGTGCGCGCGTCCGGCCGCGACGCGCGCGTCGTCGACCTCCCCTTCGCCTTCCCGATCGCCGCCCCGGCATGACCGTGCTCGTCACGGGCGCGAGCGGCCTCGTCGGCAGTCATGTGGTCGAGGCCCTCGTCGCGCGGGGTGAGACAGTGCGCGCACTGGTGCGGCCGGCGAGTCGGGCCGCCGCAGTGCCGCTCGGGGCGGAGGCAGTCGCCGGCGACGTGACCGACCCCGCGGTGTGGCAGCGAGCGGCGCACGGCGTCCGCGCCATCGTGCATGCCGCCGCCATCGTACAGCGGCGGGCCTCCTGGGAGCGGTACGTCGCGGTCAACGTCGAGGGCACGCGACTCGCCGTCGCCGCGGCCCGGGCGGCACGCGCGCGGTTGGTCCACATCTCGTCCGTGGCGGTGTACGGCGGCTCGGCGGCCTACCCGTCCACACCCGATCGACGGGACGAAGATTTCCCGTTCCAGCCGATCGCCACCCCCGACTACTACGCCCGCAGCAAGCGCATGGCCGAGGACGTGGTCCGCGAGGCCGCGACGCATCGGGACCTCGATGTCGCGGCCCTGCGCCCGAACGTCATCTACGGGGAGCGGGACCGCTTGTTCACACCCCGCGTAATCGGCGCGGTGCGGCTCCCGTTCGTCCCCCAGATCGGTCCAGGCACGAATCGGTTGTCGTGCGTGTACGCCGGCAACGTGGCGGCCGCGGCCGTCGTCGCACTCGACGCACCGCTGCGGGGGTTCCACGCGTACAACGTGACCAGCGACGGACCGCCCGCCCTATCGCAGCGCGAGTTCTTCGCCGCGTTTGCGGCCGCGCTCGGTCGGCGCTACCGGCCGGTTCCGATTCCCAGCGCGTTTGCGGGCCTCGTGATCGGCCTGTTGACCGTCCGCCGCCTGGCACGCGCGGCGGTGTCCTTCGTCTCGGGCGAGAATCCCTACAGCGACGATCGCATTCGCGCCGAGCTCCAGTGGCGGCCGTTGACGCCGGCCCCCGAGGCCATCCGGCGCACCGTCGCCTGGTTTCTCGAAAACGAAAAGCCCGGGCACTAGTCCCGGGCATCGTTTCTCTCCTACCCTGCTCCCGTCTCCTACCCTGCTCCCACTTACGCCCGGCGCTTTTTCTTGGCGGCGGGCTTGGCGGCGGGCTTGGCGGCGGGCTTCGCTGTATCAGCCATCATCTTGTGCGACGTGTCGGCCATCATCTTGTGTGACGTGTCGGCCATCATCATGTGGGACGTGTCGACCGGAGTCTGCGTCGTCTGCTGCTGCGCGGGCTTTTGACACGCGCCCATCGCCACGAAGGCGAGGACCATTGCGAGACGCTTCATGCGGGCTCCTCTAGAGAAAAGAGTAGCGGTGCGGGGTTCGGCCGGGGGAAAACCTAGCGGCGGGCCCCCGGGAGTCAAGGCCGCGGCACGCCGCCGGGTGTATTAGCCCGCCATGACCGATCGCCGCAGCTTCGTCGCCTGGCTCGGTAGCCTGCCGCTGCTCCGCCGGCACCGCTCCCTCCGCTCTCGGGCCCCGATTCTCATCGAGGCGACCCCCACGGCGCTGTATCAGCAGCCCGAGGGGCGCAACAACCTCGTGCGGGTCGCCGTGACGGGCCTCGACGCCCCGGCGGCGCGCGCCCGCCTGACCGACCGCCGCGGCACGCTCGTGGGGACGGCGGGGCTGCTGCCGACCGGCGCGGGCCTGGCCGGCGAGCTCTGGGTTCCGCTTTCGCGGGCAGCCGGGGCGGAATTCCAGATCGACGTCGAGGTAGGCAAGCAGCGCATCGGCGGCCGGCGCGTCCGACTGGCTCCGCCGCGGCGCTGGACCCTGTACTGGATCGCCTCGAGCCACACGGAGGTCGGGCTCACCGAGCGCCATGACGAATGCCTCGAACTGCATCGCCAAAACCTGGATGCGGCGCTGGCCCGATTAGCAGCGCATCCCGACTTCCGATGGACCGCAGAGTGCGCACTCCAGCTGATCTCGTATGTCGAGAACCGGCCCCCCGCCGCGGGGGAATTGCTCGCGCGCGCCCTCCGCGACGGCAAGGTCGGCTTTTCCGCCCTGTTCGCGCAACCACTGACGGGGATCCTCGACCATGAGACCTTCGCGCGCCTGGTCTGGCCCGCGGGCCTGTTCGCCCGGGAGCACGGACTGGGCTATCAGGCAGCCCAGCTGTCAGACGTGCCGGGGCAAACGCTCACTCTCCCCACTCTGCTCGCGGCGAGCGGTGTGCGCTATCTCGCGAGCGGCGTCAATCCGGAGCGCGCGGCTCCGCTCCTCTCTCCCGCAGAGGCCGCGCGCGCCCAGCTCGCGGGCGGCGGCAGGGGCGAGTGGACCACGTACCCTCAGCTGTATTGGTGGGAGGGGCCGGACGGGAGCCGTGTGCTGCACTGGCGCGCCGACCAATACGTCGATGGCCTGCGCTTCGGATTCGACGTGGATCCGGCCGAGATGGGCCGACGCCTCTCCGACTGGCTGCTCACCCATCCCGTGCTCCTGTCCCCCGGCTATCCCTACGACGTCGCACTGCTGAGCGGCGCCGCGGGCGACAACGGCCTGCTCGACGAGCGCGTGGTCGGCAACGTCGAGGAGTTTTCCCGGCGCTTCGCGTATCCCCGGCTCATCGCCGCGCGCCCGGAGGACTTCTTCCGCGACGTAGAGCGGCGTTGGGGCACGAAACTGCCCGTGCGGCGCGGCGATACCGGGTGCTATCGCGAGGACGGCGCCGCGTCCACGGCGGCGGAGCTCGGACGCTACCGCGCGGCCCAGTTAGTCGCCCGGGCCGCGGAACTACTCGCCCTGTGGGACGAGAAGACCGAGCTGCGTGACGGCGGCGCGGCCGACCGGATCGAGCAGCGGGCGGCGGCGCGTCGGAAAATGTGGCGCGATCTGCTGCTGTTCGGTGAGCATACCTGGGGGGGATCGGCCGGCGGATCGGACTCCGACGAGGCGGAGACCGTCGCGCGCTGGCAGTACAAGCGGCGCTTCCTCGACGGCGCCGCCGCCGCCGCCGACGCCCAGGTCGCCGCGGCGCTGCTCCGGATCGGCCTCAGTGCCGCCGCCGGGGGGGGCGGGGCGGGCGGCGGCGCAGGTCGCGTCGTGTTCAACGCCTCGAGCTGGGCGCGAAGCGAGGTGGTGCACGTACCCAAGGGCGCGGCGCGGCGGCTCTCGCACGGTGGCCGGGAGTGGCCGGCGGTGGATCTGCCCGACGGGTCGGCGCTGGCCCTGGCGCGGGACGTCCCCGCGCTCGGCTACGTGGCGCTCGCGGAAAGTGAGCGCCCACCGAACCCGCCGCGGGACGACGGCGCGGCGCTCGAGGCGCAGGCCGGCGCCTTCCACGTGGTGCTCGATCCCGCGAGCGGCGCGATCCGCTCGCTCACGACCGGTGACGGCGTGGAGCGTGTCCGGCCGGGAGACTGGTCGGGGCTGAACCAGCTCGTATATGTGCAGGGCGGCGCACATAGCGCCCTCTGGACCGGCCGGGCGCGGGACGAGCTGCGCGCCGCCCCCGACCTCACGCTGAGCCAGGCCGAGCTCGGTTCGGCGCGCCGCGAGCGGCTCCCCGGCATCGGCACCCGGCTCGTAGTGGAGCGCAAGCTCCAAGGCTGCACCAGCGTCACGACGGTCGTGACGCTGTACGACGAGTTGCCGTGGATGGACCTCGTGAACCGAATTACCAAGCCGCCCACGCTCGAGAAGGAAGCGCTGTACGTCGCGTTCCCCTTCGCGCTCACGAAGCCCACGGTCGAGGTCGAGGTGCCACTCGGGCGAATGACGGTGGAGCGCGACCAGCAGCCCGGCAGCTGCCGGGACTGGTACTGCCACGCCCACTGGGTGTGGCTGCACGACGCGGCGGGCGGGATCCTCTGGAGCGGACCCGACACGCCGCTCTTCACGCTGAACGACATCTTCCGCGGGGTGTGGCGCCGGAAGATCGAGCCCGACGGCACGCTGTTCGCGTATGTCCTGCACAACTACTGGCCCGCGAACTTCGCGGCCCGCCAGGGTGGGGAGCTCTCGTTTCGATACCGCATTTCGTCGCTCCCGCCCGGCGGCGACGCCGCCGAGCCGGCCCGGCGCGGCTGGGCCGCGTGCGACCCGCTGTACGTGAGCGCCCCGTACGCGAGCGCCGGCTCGGGCTCGCTCCCCCGCAAGGACTCAGGGCTGTTCATCGCGGATCAGGGCGTCGCGGTCGTCGGCGTGAAGCCGGCGGACGACCGCACCGGGGCGGTGCTGAAGCTCGTCGACCTCACGGGCGTAGGACGCGCGGTCCCGGTCTGGCCGGGGGCGTACCGGTTCCAGGGCGCCCGTCGCACGAACTTCGTCGAGATGAACGGCGACCGGGTCCCGGTCGCCCCGGACGGACACGCCACGATCGAGCTTCCCGCATGGGGCACCGCGGCGCTACGACTCTTTACACCGCGGGAGGGAGCCGATTAACTATCGCCCTATGACCAAGCCGACCACGCTGGGCGAGCTGAAACAGACGGAGTGGGCGAGTCCCGCCCGCATCCACCGGACCGTGAAGGACGAGCTGCGCGAGAATCTGGTGTGTCTGCTCGAGAATGGCTCGCCGCTGTTCCCGGGAATCGTGGGCTACGAGGATTCCGTCATTCCGCAGCTGGTGAATGCCGTCCTGTCGCGCCACAACTTCATTCTGCTGGGCCTGCGGGGGCAGGCGAAGAGCCGCATCCTGCGCCAGCTCGTCACGCTGCTCGACGAGGAGATTCCGATTCTCGCGGGGAGCGAAGTGAACGACAATCCGTTCGCGCCGATCTCGAAGTTCGGGCGCGAGCTCGTGGCCGGGCAGGACGCCCGGACGCCGATCGCCTGGTTGCCGCGCGAGTCCCGCTTTGTGGAGAAGCTCGCCACGCCCGACGTCACCATCGCCGACATCATCGGCGACGTGGACCCCATCAAGGCGGCGCGGGGCGGCCACCTCTTGTCCGACGAGCTGACCATGCACTTCGGGCTCCTGCCGCGGGCGAACCGCGGCATTTTCGCGATCAACGAGCTCCCCGATCTCGCCGGCAAGATCCAGGTGGGCCTGTTCAACATCATGCAGGAGGGGGACGTCCAGGTGAAGGGCTACCCGGTGCGCCTGAACCTGGACGTGGCGCTCGTCTTCACCGCCAACCCCGAGGACTACACCGCCCGCGGTAAGATCATCACGCCGCTCAAGGACCGTATCGGATCGGAGATCGTTACGCACTACCCGTACACGGTCGAGCTGGGCGCGGCGATCACGCGTCAGGAAGCCTGGCTCGAGCGCCACGGGCGCCCGCTCAAGCTGCCCGACTTCGTGGCGGAGCTGATCGAGCGGGTCGCCTTCGAGGCGCGCGAGGACAAGCGCGTGGACCGCCGTTCCGGCGTTTCACAGCGCCTCCCGATCAGCGTACTCGAGAACGTGGTGTCGAACGCTGAGCGTCGCACGGTCACGACCAAGGAAAAGACCGTGGTCCCCCGCATCTCGGACATCTACGCCGCACTGCCCGCCATTACCGGCAAGCTGGAGCTCGAGTACGAAGGCGAGCTGCAGGGTCCCGAATCGATCGCCAAGGACCTGATCCGCCGCGCCGCCGGCAAGACGTTCGAGGCCCGGGTGGGGGGCGCCAACGTGGACGACATCGTCCACTGGTTCGATGAAGGCGGGGCGCTGAAGATCTCCGTGGGCGAGCGCTCGGAGACCTGCCTCAAGGGCTTCAGCGTCGTGCCCGGCCTGCTCGACCTGGTGGACCAGGTGGGCCTCGCCGCCAAGAAAGACCCGGGCACCATGGTCGCGGCGTGCGAGCTGGTACTCGAGGGACTGGTGGCCGAGAAACGGATCTCGCGGAACGAGGAGCTCGGCTACGTCCGGGCGCGAGCGGAACCGAAGGGACCGGGGTACGGCAAGACCGGCGGCGGGGGGGGCGGGGGGGGGCCGAACCTGTTCCAGTAATCCGTCGTCCGTCCTCCGTCGTCCGTAATTCCCGTGACGCCCGGATGACGGATAACGGATAACGGAGGACGCAGTATCTTCTTTCTCCGGACCCTCTCCGGAGATCCCGTGGGCAAGCTCGTCGGCGGCGCCGTCCTGCTCGTCATCGCGTTTTCTCTCCTCCTGGCCGCGGCCACGGTGCGCGCCCAGCGCCCGGGCCCCATCTCCAACCTGCTGCGCTTCGCCGGCTACGCGGTCGGCGTTCTCGCGGTCCTGTTAGCCACCGGGTCAGGCTTGGTCGTGATCGACCCGGGCGAAGTCGGCGTGCGTCACGCCTTCGGCTACGTGGATCCGGGACCGCTGCTCGCCGGCATCCGCCTCGTGGCGCCGTGGTCCTCGATCGAGCGCTACTCGACTCGAGAAGAGCAATGGCCCACGCGCGGCGAGCAAATCGAGGCGATCGAGGCGCTCTCGAGCGAGCAGATGGGCATGCACGTCGAGGTGTCGATCCGCTGGCAGATCGACCCGATGCAGTCGCCCAAGATCTTCACAGAGATCGGCAACGAAGACCAGATCCGCGGCGCCGTGCTCAACGCGATCCGCAAGGGCGTGCGCGACGGCATGGTGCAGTACTCGATCAACGACATCTCCAAGCGCACCCAAATCGCGAACACGATGGAAGGGCTGGTCGACTCGGCGCTCGTGACCAGGCCCCGCGCCGGGGGCGGCAACTTCCGGATCGCGACGGTCACCGCGTTCTTCCTGCGCGACCTGCAGCCGCCGCCCCAGGTGGTGCAGGCGATCAACAACAAGATCGCCCAGGAGCAGCAGATCGAAACGGAGCGCCACCGCGTCGAGGTCGCCCGCCTCCAGACCGAGCAGCAGCGGCTCCTCAACCAGACGCTCTCCCCCGAAGCGCTCACCAAGCAGTGGATCGAGGTGCTGCACGACATGAAGGGCTCGAGCAACTTGATCATCTTCGTCCCCACGGAGGGCGGGTTGCCGCTACTCAACATCGGCGACCTGCGCAAGAACCTGAAGCCCTGACATGGCGCCGCCGGTCATCACGATCACTCGACAGTATGCGTCCGGCGGCTCGGAGGTCGCGCGCCTGGTGGCGGCGGAACTCCGCTGGGACGTGATCGACAACGAGTTCGTGGACGAGGTCGCGCGCCGGGCGGGGCTGCCGCCCGACGCGGTCGCGCAGCGCGAGGAGCGGGCGGCGGGATTGCTGGAGCGCCTGGCGCGCACCCTCGCGGCAGGGTCCCCTGAAATGTTCATCGCGACCGCCGGCGTCCCGCGCGTCGAGCCCGACGAGGCGGCGATCGCCCACCTGACCGAGCGGGTGATCGCCGAGGCGGCGGCGCACGGCCGGATCGTCCTGGTGGGCCGGGGCGCGCAAGCGGTGCTCGCGCAGCGACCCGATGCGTTACACGTGTACGTCGTCGCCCGGAAGCCGTGGCGCGTGAAGCTCGCGGTCGAGCGCTTGGGAGTGAACCCGGCGGAGGTGGAGAAGGTCGTCGACGAAACCGACCGGCAGCGTGACCAGTACGTGAGGACCTACTACGGGCGGCACCGCCAGGACGTGGTGAACTACGACATGGTGCTGAACACCGAGAAACTGGGAATCGACGGGGCGGCGGCGCTGGTCGTGGCCGAAGTGCGCAGGAGGGAATGGAGGTGAGGACCGTGGCTCCCCCCCGGTTGGCGGCGCTCGCGGCGTGCCTGTCGCTGGCGTGCTGGCTCGGTCCCGCACCCGCGCCGCTCCTCCCGGTGGCGGTGATCCCGTTCGACGCGTACGGGGGCGCGATCTACGTGCCCGCGCTGATCAACGGCGACTCCGTCTGGCTGATGCTCGACACCGGCCTTTCCCGCACCGGGCTCGACCGGGACTGGGCCCGGACCGTCGGGATCGAGCCCGTCCCGGCGTCCTCGACCGCCGTCGTGGACACGATCCGTCTCGGAGAGCTCACACTTCGGAACCACCCTGTGGCGCTGTACCCCCTCCACGGCCTGAGCGAAGCGAGCGGGCGGCTCCAGGTGGGCCTCGTGGGGCACGACGTGCTGCAGCATTACACCGTGGACATCGACTACCAGCAGCGGCGCGTGCGGTTGTTCGACCCCGCGCGGTACCGCTACAAGGGCACGGGCGTCACGGTGCGATTCACGGCGGACGCGGATCTCCCGCTGCTCCGCGCGCAGGTGAAGGTACGGGGCCGCCATGCCATCCCGGCCCGACTGCTGCTCGATACGGGGGCGTCGGGGCTGTGTCTGATTCTCACGACCCCGTTCGCGGAGCAGCACGGCCTGGGCCGCGTGGCGCCGGCCATCGAGGCGCCCATCGGGACGGGCCTGGTCGGCGAGCTGCACGGCACCATCGTTCGCTTGCAAGAGCTCCGGCTCAGCGGCGTGAAGGTCCCGTCGCCCACCACCGGATTGGGCGGCGAGTACAAGGGCTTCCTGGGACGGACGGACATCGACGGCGTCATCGGTAATTCGGTGTTCGAGGGATCGCGCTTGATCGTCGACTATGCGGGCCGCCGTGCCATCATCGAGCCTCGACCCGCCGACGGCTCGCTGTGCGATTTCGACATGAGCGGGCTGCGGCTCGCCGCTCGGGGACCGGGGCTGAGGCACATCATCGTCGATTACGTCGTCCCCCGAAGCCCGAGCGCGACGGCGGGGATTGCCGTCGGCGACGAGCTGCTGCTGATCGACGGACGCGGCGTCGCCGAGGGGGACCTGAGCGACGCTCGCAAGGCCCTGCGCGTGGACGGAGTGGTGCGCCGGCTCGTGCTGCGACGCGACGGGGATACGATCCGGGTGGCGTTGAAATTGAGAAGGCTGCTATAGGGCAGGTTGGGGAAGGTTAGGGGAGGTTAGGGAAGGTTGTTCCATACGCGATCAACCTTCCACCAACCTCCCCAACCTCCGCTACGGCGTCCGCCGTAGCGCCGGCACCCGCCACGCCGCCAGCACCGCCGCGATGAGACAGCCGGCTCCGCCCAGCGCGATCGCGTCGGGCGCGCCCGTGTGCTCCGCGATGAGGCCCGCCTGGAACGCCCCGAGCGGCGCCATGCCCACGAACACGAAGGCGTAGAAC
>WNFW01003601.1_pt1 | contig 14927 bp, 12 predicted proteins | sample 5400131 | NCBI WGS metagenome assembly WNFW01 (sample SAMN13153362, study PRJNA577476) | soil metagenome | isolation source: 20 cm soil or saprolite under grassland replicate 1 | place: USA:California | collected 2016-06-15 | reverse complement strand
TATTGAAGATGTTATCCTGGGTTGCGCGAACCAGTCCGGCGAGGATAACCGTAACGTAGCGCGTATGGCTTTGCTGCTCGCAGGCTTGCCCATCGAGGTTGCCGGTCAGACTGTGAATCGGCTCTGTGGTTCTGGCTTGCAGGCTATCAATAGCGCCGCTCAGGCGATACAAACTGGAGCTGGTGATACCTTTGTAGCTGGGGGTGTCGAGAGCATGACTCGCGCGCCATTTGTGCTCAGCAAGGCTGATAGCGCTTTCAGTCGCGCAATGAACCTGCAAGATACAACCCTGGGCTGGCGTTTCGTGAATCCTCGTTTATCTGCATTGTATCACCCGTATAGTATGGGCGAAACAGCAGAGAACGTGGCTGAACGGACACGGATCAGTCGCGCAGAGCAGGATGCCTACGCGCTTCGAAGTCATCAGCGCGCCGTTGCTGCACAGCAATCTGGGAGATTTACAGAAGAAATTGTTCCGGTGCCAATTCCTCAGAAGAAAGGTGAAGCGGTACTGGTTGCGCTCGATGAGCAACCTCGCAGTGATACGACGCTCGAAAAACTTGCCACACTGAAACCTGTATTTCGGAAAGATGGAAGTGTAACGGCGGGTAACTCTTCGGGTATTAACGATGGAGCAGCAGCTTTGGTGCTGCTGGCTCGAAATCGCGCTCAGCGACTCGGATTGATCCCTCGCGCTCGTATTGTTGCATCAGCCGTAGCAGGTGTTGACCCGGCATACATGGGGTTAGGCCCTATACCGGCTACACAGAAGGTACTGCAACGTACAGGGCTAAGCATCAAGGATATAGATGTGATCGAGCTGAACGAAGCCTTTGCTGTGCAAGTGCTGCAGTGTGTGCGAGAACTGGAGATTGACGAGGAGAAGCTCAACGTCAATGGCGGAGCTATTGCGCTCGGACATCCACTAGGGTGCAGTGGCGCACGCCTCGTGGTGACTCTACTTCATGAGCTAGAGCGACGTGGAGGACGTTACGGTTTGGCAACAATGTGTATCGGTGTCGGGCAAGGGATTGCGACGATCATAGAGAGAGTATAGAGCCGGCATACACCAGTGTAGGTAATAGCAGGGAACCGGAATCGCTGATATATGCAAAGATGAAGATCAGGTATAACTTTTCAGGTTATTACGTGACTTCCTCTCCATCGGTAGCCGACTGATATGCCTCGTCCAATTTGGGTACTGTCTGAAGAGCTTGAATTTCTGATGGCACAATCCACTGCATCCTGGTGGCCTCCCAATCAAGAGCAATTGCGTCTGGAGTAAGTACTTCGAAAAGGAACGGGTGGATATACCAGTGCCGTCCTATAGAAGCGTCTTCATACTCGATAACCTTGCCCCGTTTAAGCATACGTATCTGCTTGCCCTGCAACCCTGTCTCTTCACGAATCTCGGTGTAAGCCTGTTCATCCGGCGTTACACCTGTTTCAAGAAAGCCACTAATCCCTGCCCAGCGAGCGTTGTAGCTGCCTACACGCTGGCTCCTTTGCACAATCAGTAGACGAGGCTGATCCATATCTGTTCGTAAGAGAAAGCAGGAGACAACATGTGTTTGTCGTAACTGTGGTTGGGAATTTGTCCCTGATCCTTTTTGATTCATGCTGGTTGCTCCACAAACTTATGATAAACAGGCTATCGCTCTATGCTTGACAGCATAGATACCGCTCCTATATAGTATGCTTGGTGAATAGCATATTTTTGGCAATAAGCCACATAGCATATATGTATGATTATTATACCCCTTTATATCCTTAAAGGCCTGTTCGCATTTACGTATTGGAGGTAGGCCAACGTGCAATCAATGGAAATCGTTATCGCCCTGGTGTTTCTGGTTTTTGGAGCCATTATAGCTCTAGTTGCCGGATATTTTATCGGGTCGACACGAAATAAACAATACTTTGCAGATCGCTTGCGTATCGAAAAGGAGGAAAGTGAGCAAAAGCTCGTGGAACTCCAGATGCAGCAACGCGAGGCGCTGCATGAAGCGCGTGACGAAACTGCGCGCTTCCGTGCGGCTATGGAACGAGATAATGCAGAGCGACGAGCCGAGTTGCAAAGACAGGAACGTCGTTTGCAACAAAAGGAAGAATCGCTTGAACACAAAATTGAGGCATTGGAGCAGCGTGAGCGTAAGGTTATAGCTCGTGAACGTACTTTAGAGCAGACGCGCGAGGAACTGGAAGCGGTCAAACGTGAGCAGTTAAAAGAGCTTGAGCGAATTGCTCGACTCTCTGAAGATCAGGCCAAAGAATTATTACTGACACGTATAGAAGACCAGGTACGTACGGAAGCGGCGCGCCGCATTCGTATCATTGAAGAAGAAGCACGAGAAGAGGCTGATGCACGTGCGCGAGAGATCATCACGCTCGCTATTCAGCGTTGTGCCTCTGACCAGGTTGCGGAGGCAGTTGTCTCTGTTGTGCCATTGCCAAATGATGAAATGAAAGGGCGTATTATCGGGCGTGAAGGCCGCAACATCCGCGCTTTGGAGGCAGCTACGGGAGTTGATCTGATCATTGATGATACTCCAGAAGCAGTCATCCTTTCAGGTTTTGATCCTGTGCGTCGTGAGGTAGCGCGGCTTGCATTGACCAGGTTGATCCTGGATGGGCGAATCCATCCGGCTCGCATTGAAGATGTTGTTGCTAAAGCACGCCAGGAAGTGGATGCTGTTGTGCGTGAGGAGGGTGAAAGAGCAGCAATGGAAGCCAATGTGCATGGTTTGCAGCCTGATTTGCTCAAAATCCTTGGACGACTTCATTTCCGGACAAGTTATGGGCAAAACGTGCTGGCACATTCTGTCGAGGTTTCTATTCTCGCGGGAACGATTGCTCACGAGCTTGGAGCCGATGTGAATATATGCAAAACTGCGGCGCTACTTCATGATATGGGTAAGGCTATCGACCAGGAAGTTGAGGGGCCGCATGCTATTATAGGTGGTGAGATCGCACGTCGTTTCGGTAAATCACCCAAAATAATCCATGCAATGGTAGCACATCACGCGACGGAATCCGAGCCTCAGAGTCTGGAAGCGGCCATTGTACAGGCAGCAGACGCAATATCAGCCGCTCGACCAGGTGCGCGTCGCGAAACCATTGATCTGTACATTAAACGTTTAGAGGCGTTGGAACATATCGCAAACTCCTTTACCGGTGTGGAGAAATCTTTCGCTATTCAGGCCGGTCGAGAAGTGCGTATTATTGTGAAACCTGAAGAGATTGACGAGTTCACTGCCAATCGCCTTGCCAGCGACATAGCTCATAAAATCGAAGAGAGTCTCGATTATCCTGGACAAATCAAAGTTTGCGTTGTGCGCGAGACCCGCTCAATCGATTATGCCAGGTAGCCTATATGACGAACTCTGTTGATCTCCACACGCATTCCATAGCATCAGATGGTGTCTATACACCAACCGAATTGTTGTACAAAGCAAAAGAAGTTGGATTAATAGTACTGGCCTTGACGGACCACGATACCACAGATGGACTGGAAGAGGCCATGCAAGCAGCACAACCGTTACATATCGACCTCATTCCTGGTATTGAAATCAACTCAGATGCGGGTGGTGGTGAAGTACATGTGCTTGGCTACTTTCTGGAATTCTGGCGTCCCGAATTTCAAGCAATCTTGAAAGTATTGCGTGATGCGCGAGTGCGACGCGGACAACGCATGGTCGAGTTATTGAACGAACATGGTGTAAACATATCCTGGAATCGTGTGCGTGAAATCGCTCATGGTTCGGTAGGACGCCCACATGTTGCCGAGGCGCTGAGGGAAGCAGGATACGTGCAAACTATTGGCGAGGCCTTTGAAAAATATATCGGTACGGGTTGCTATGCTTATGTCCAGCGTTACAAACTCACTCCAATAGATGCGGTACACCTCATAACCAGCGCAAATGGCTTACCCGTCATAGCTCACCCTATTGACCTTCCAGGTTTGGATAAACTGCGTAGCTGGTTGCCTGATTTATGTAAAGCTGGCATGGTTGGATTGGAGACATATTATGGACCTTATACACCTGCAAACGAGCGCGAATTGCTGGCGCTGGCTCATGAATATCATCTGATCCCCACTGGAGGAAGCGATTTTCATGGCCCTGGTATTCATCCAACGCCTCTTGGTGGATAATACATTGAGGGTTCATTGAGGTAAATCCCCTATGAACCCTCAATGTATTACTTACGTCTTAATACCTCTCTGCGCCCAGCGTCACGCCAACGACTGGTTTCGGCACCATTTTCGAATGCAGGCCCCCGTCGTAGTTTTTCTTCCCTCACCTGTTCTTGCATCAAGAGGGCTCCCACGAGTGCTGCGACCTGAGCGGGATCAGGTCGCTCTTCTACTTTCTCGCTTTCCGCTTGCTCAACATGTGCCGTATGTTTATGGTGAGCGGCATGCTTCTTCCTGGGTTCCCACTCTTCTGCAATAAAATCTGTTGACAGATCGCTGCTGATGAAACGCGGATTCTCCATTAGCCAGCGGTCGAATGGTAACGTTGTGCGCACGCCCAAAATCTTGTATTCTGCAAGCGCTCGACGCATTCGCGCAATTGCTTGCGTTCGATCTCTCCCCCAAACAATCAGCTTAGAGAGTAGGGGATCATAAAACAATGGAACCTGCAATCCCGCGTACAATCCACTATCGACGCGCACTCCTGGCCCAGAAGGCTCTTCCAGGGTTTGAATTGTGCCTGTCGCAGGTAGAAAACGATTTTCCGGGTCTTCCGCTGAGATACGACACTCGATAGCTGCACCACGAAGCTGGAGCTGTCTTTGTGTAAATGAAAGCGGTAAACCAGCAGCAATGCGGAACTGTTCTTGTACAAGATCAATACCCGTACACATCTCGGTTACCGGGTGCTCTACCTGTATGCGCGCATTGACTTCCAGAAAATAGAAATTGCGGTCGGGTCCAAGTAAAAACTCAGCAGTACCTGCATTCATATAAGAGATAGCACGAATCAAGTTAACAGTCGAGGACGTAATCCTATGCCGCAATTCCCCATCCAGTGCGGGGGAAGGACATTCCTCCACGAGCTTCTGGTGACGACGCTGGATGCTGCACTCGCGTTCACCAAGGTGTACAACGTTTCCATGCGTATCTGCAATGAACTGCACCTCGATATGACGAGCAGGATAGATCGCTTTCTCCACATACACCCGATCATCACCAAAAGCGCTTTTGGCTTCGCTCCGTGCCGTTCGCAGAGCGGATGCCAGGTCCTTTGGATCACGAACGAAGCGAATACCTTTACCACCGCCACCAGCAGCAGCTTTCAGCAGCAAAGGATAGCCGATTCTCTCAGCGATGTGCTGTATACCTTCATCATCTATCATATCTGTCATGGCACCGGGGACAATAGGTACACCTGCTACATAGGCTGCACTGCGCGCTGCTGTCTTCTCTCCAACAGCTCGTTGTACGGTCGCCATAGGCCCGACAAAAATCAATCCTTCATCACTACAAGCTTCTACGAAGAAAGCGTTTTCTGATAGAAAACCGTAGCCAGGATGAATTGCCTGTGCACCCGAGCGTTTAGCAGCTTCTATAATAGTAGGAATATGCAGGTAACTCTTTGAAGCCTGGGAGGGACCGATATGATAAGCCTCATCGGCCATGCGAACGTGCAAAGCATTACGATCGATATCACTAAACACAGCCACGCTTGTTAATCCTAGTTCGCGACAGGCTCGAATGATTCGTACTGCTATTTCACCACGATTCGCAATGAGTACTTTCTGAAAAGGCCATTTATGAGTAGAGGTTATATTCATTGGAAGCTCCCTTCAAGCTAATATGTTCTGCTTGTAGAGAGTATAGCACGTTCTGCTATCTATTGATGTTCAGCTTGTAACACAAGAGCTCATTGGCTATAATAAAAAACCTGAAACCGAACATATGAGGTGTAGAGTGCAACAAAGCCAAATACTGCTTCCTGGTGGAATTACCGTCCGAGACCCGTCTGGAGATCGCTATATTATAGAAAGTCTTCTTGGCAAAGGGCGCTCTGGTGCGGTCTACCTGGTTAGAGATCGGCGTATGAAGCAAAATATGTATGCCCTCAAAGAGGTGATTGATCCGAACAAGCATGATCGCGAACGCTTCATCTTTGAGGGGGAAATCCTTAAGCGATTGGAACACAGGGCGCTGCCACACGTGTATCGTGTATTTGAACGTGACAAGCTGAAACGGGTCTATCTGCTCATGGATTACATTAAAGGGAGGAACCTGGAGACCCTGCGGAAAGAACAACCAGGAGAGCGTTTTCCGCTACCTCTGGTTTTGATCTTGATGGCTCCTATCGTAGATGCCCTGATCTATCTACACAGCCAGGACCCACCCATTGTTCATCGAGATATCAAACCGGCGAACATCATTGTTCCTGTAGGGGCAGACGAAGCGGTTTTGGTTGACTTTGGCTCCGCTAAGGAGTACGTGGCGAATGCAGGTACTACTACTATAAGCCATCTTACCCCGGGCTATGCTGCACTAGAACAATATGGGGGCGGCACGACTACCCGAACTGACATCTATGGGTTGGGGGCAACGCTTTATGTCTTGTTGACTGGCATTGTTCCCCTAGATGCCATATCACGAGTCACGAGAAGTAAGAACAAAGGGACAGATCTACTCAAGCCAGTTCACCTGCTAGCGCCTGAAGTTCCTTCTGCTGTATCACAGGCAATTCAGCGTGCGATGAGCATCGATAGTGATGACCGCTTCGAGACCATTGAGCAGTTCTGGCAGGAGTTAATGAATTATGAAACACATCAGCAGGCGCACATCCCTCGTGTAACATCAGCCGACATGCCTCAAGCTCTTCCCCAACATGAGGGCGGACATGATATGCTCGGTACGAAACGTTGGATATTTCTGCCTCTTTTGCTTGCTCTACTAGTAACTATAGGACTTGCAAGAGGATTCGTGTCTTATGTTTGGGGTATTTCCATTCTTGTTTTACTCTGTATTGGAATACTCCTCCTTCTACTTCATCCACGGTTACATCGGCGGTAACGTGCTCACAATGAATTTCATATATTGTAAAATTTTGGGACATGTGTAGTAAACTCTTGCAAAGCAGGTGGCTTTTCTGGTAGAGTAAGTACTTGGTGTTTCGGGTGCATCTAACACAATGTACGCTTGAGGGAGTAGGCACATAAACTGTGCCGATCAATGACATGGGCTGGGGGTTCCTATTCTCAGGTGCATGGGCTTTACATTTCAACTTTTACAACGCAAGTTTTTCCAGGCATGTTACAAGATTTCGTAGAGAATCTTGCCCTGGAAGAACATGCGTTTTGTGTTGATCATTTACATTGTATCGGTGTGGTGTGAGAGAGTGGCAAGTTCTCTATACTGCACGCAGTTTTATTGAGCGGAGAGGGGAAGAGTAATTTTACACTGGGCTATGGTGAGAATCTCTATTATTACAGGTAGCGTCATGATTCTTGGGTTTCAGAGGAGGAACGAATAATGAAGAGGGTATTTAACCCCAAAACAAGCTTATTTCTGACGGGAGCACTTATTTGTATGCTGCTCCTAAGTGCGTGTGTCACAAGCAATAGTAGTAGCAATAGCAGCAGCAGTAGCAATAGTATACCCGCCGGGCCAATTAAGATTGGGGTATCGATCTCTCTGACTGGTGATGATTCAGCAGACGGGCAGGCAACACAGCAAGGCTATGATACCTGGGAAGCATACGTCAACAGCCATGGTGGTCTACTGGGCCATCAAGTACAGATGGTCTATTATGACGACGGGACCAAGACAGATCAAACCAGAGCAAATTACGAAAAGCTCATTACTGTTGATAAGGTCAATTTCGTGGTTGGCCCCTTTGATGATCCTCAAACCATCACAGGTGCAGAGGTTGCACTACAGCATCACATGGCCTACCTGGAAGGCATTGGTACTGGTCCTGAGGTCTTTCAGAAAGGGCTTCCCAATCTCTTTGCCGTATCGCTTTCGGCAACAGCCTATTTCACAAGTTTTGTGAACTATGTCCTGTCTCTTCCGCCTCAATTACGCCCCCAGACGGCCGCTTATGCCACATCAGATGATCCTTTCACTCAGCCGCAAATCGATCATGCCCGACAACTCCTTGAGCAGGGGGGTATCAAAACTGTCCTCCACGAGGTCTATCCGGCAGAGAATGCGGATCCTACAGGCCCAGCGCAAAAGGTCGTGAATTCTCATGCAGACATCGTGTTGCTGGGAACGATTGGCTTGCAAGATTGCCAAGCCCATGTCACTACATTTATTCACCAGCACTATAATCCAAAGCTCATCATTGCTTCAGCAGGTCCTGATCAAGGAGACGGGTTTGTGAAGGCCATTGGGGGTGTAAAAAATACACGGGGAATAATCGTTCCCAACGATGGGTGGTGGCCGGATTCGAAGGCATATCAAAACGCCGATTTTGTGCCATTTATCACGACGAAGTACAAGATTGGTCCCGCTGACATTAGCTCCGATTCTGTGCAGGCATTTTCTGTAGGACAGGTTCTGCAACAGGCTTTAAGCCAGACACATAGTCTGGATAATCAGAAGCTGATGAATGCGTTACGAACTGGCACATTCCAGAGCCTACAAGGTCCTGTAGGATTTGATTCAACCGGGCAGAACAAATTGGCTGTTGCGTACCTGTTCCAATGGCAAAATGGGCAATTGATCCCCGTATTCCCACAGGCACAGGCCATGGCTAACGTGCTCTTTCCCAAGCCCACATGGGCGACTTCGTAAGTTTTCTAGTTTGACCTTGACCAATCAAATCGCTGCACTTATGAGTGGCGAAGAGGACAGCCGAGCATATACTTGGCTGTCCTGATGCGAGGAAGAAAGGGAGATCCGTCATCACTACACTCATTCTTCAAGGAGTTGTCCTGGGGATTCTGAGCGGTGGGGTTTACGCTCTCATGGCTTCGGGGTTAACCCTGGTTTTTGGGGTTTTAGAGATTATCAACATCGCTCAAGGCATTCTCGTCATCCTGGGCGCTTACCTCTCATATTGGCTTGAACAGCGGTTCCATATTGATCTCTTCCTGGGACTCTTTATCACCATTCCGATTATGTTCGCGCTTGGAGTGTTCATCGAATGGGCCTTCATCCGCAGACTGAAGTGGGATCGCGTCACCCTGTCGATCCTGGTGACCTTTGCCATCGCGGTCATCATTGAGGGGTTCTTGACATATTTTTTCTCGGGTAACCTGGTGATTTTGCAGACCAGATACACAGAACAGTCGGTCTACGTGCCTTTTATCAACTATTATATGCCACTCATTTATATCTACGCGTTCATTCTCAGCGTAGTCCTGTTGATAGTGCTTTATTTGATCGTCTATCGTACCTCTTTTGGACGATGCCTGCGTGCATCAATGCAGAATCGCACTGCAGCGTCCCTCATTGGCATCAATGTGCCACAGGTGCAGGCGATCACCTTTGGGCTGGGGACGGCATTGGCAGCAGCGGGAGGAATGGTCTTTGGAGCCACCAATGCATTCAATCCGGCCAGTTCCTATGATCTGATTTCGCGCCTGCTTGTGATTATCGTTTTGGGAGGAATGGGGAGCTTATGGGGGGCGCTGGCGGGATCTCTGATCATGATCGTGATCAGCGACGTTGTCATCCTGGCATTTAACCCACTCTGGTCGAGTACCGTGTTTTTTATCTTCCTGGTAGCCTTGCTAGTTTTTCGCCCTCAGGGTCTGTTTGGGAAACTCGAGGGGAGGAAGCAATGATTTCCCCTCGAGTCACTCGGTTTCTTGGAATATTCGCGCTCGTCGCACTTGTGGTATTTGTAGGTATCTTTCCAGTGGGCATCGCACCTAACGATGCTGTCAATACGATTGCCGTTTTTACCTTGATTAGTGCGATTGCTGTTGTAGGGTGGAATATTTTCTCAGGTTATACCGGGTACATTTCGTTGGGGCACGCGGTTTTCTATGGACTCGGAGCCTACACCTTTGGTTTAGCCAGTTTATATTGGCATATTCCTGGAGGGTGGGAGCCATTCCTACTTCTCCCACTTACTGGGCTAGTCGCGGCGGCTTTTGCGTTTCCATTAGGTTGGATATCACTACGTACACAGCGTCATACCTTTATTGTTATCAGTATCGCCTGGGTCTTTATCTTTCAGTTGCTAGCCTACAATCTCAAAGGATTCACAGGCGGTTCAAGTGGGGTATTTATGCCACTAACTCCCTGGGTAGCACCGTATGCTGATTTCCCGTTCTACTATATTGCCTTTGTTGTACTACTCATCGCCGTTTTTGTCTCCTGGTGGATTCGCCACTCCAAATTCGGACTCGGGCTTCTCGCGATCCGTGACGATGAAGATCGAGCACTCGGCCTTGGCGTAAAGACAAATGCGTTTAAGTTGACCGCATACGTTATTTCTGCCTTCTTTGTCGCTTTGGCAGGAGCCATCTTCTCCTACTATGTTGGGAGTGTCTATCCCGAGCAAGGATTCAATCCCGCTGTAGACCTCTCAATTGTCTTGATGGGCTTTCTTGGAGGGGTGGGGACGGTAGCTGGACCAATTGTAGGAGCGTTGTTTGTCACGCCATTTCAGCAGTGGCTGGATCTGCAATTTGGTGGTCAAGGAGTGAACCTGGTGATCTATGGTATGCTCTTCCTGCTGGTTATCTTGCTTTTACCACGGGGCATTGTGCCGTCCCTACAGGAAAAGTGGCGGAACTGGAGAGAAGTGCGCCAAACTAGGCTAGCTGATCGCATTCGTAATTCAACCAAGGAGCCATCCACAGTCCTGGCAGAACGAGGAGGAGAGGGTTAAACCTATGAGCCTTTTAGAAGTGCAAGCAGTCTCCAAAGCTTTTGGGGGTATTCAGGCCCTCTCAAACTGTTCAATTACTGTTGAGCAAGGTACCATCACCGGGTTAATAGGTCCTAATGGTTCGGGCAAAACGACACTGTTTAATGTAATTACTGGCTACGAAAGGGTGGATAGTGGCACTATCCTGTTGAATGGAAAATCCATCACTAATTCAAAACCCGATGCAGTGTTTAGCCTCGGCATTGGTCGGACATTCCAGTTGACGCGTATCTTTCCCCGCTTGACTGTACTGGAGAACATGCATATAGCCGCACGTCGTGAGCGCTTGAACGAATTATTCAGCCGTTGGAGTTTGACACACGAGCAACGACAGGCATTGGAACTTCTCGACCTGGTAAATCTTTCATCTCATAAAAATGAACCCGCGGGAAATCTTTCTTATGGACAGAAAAAATTACTAGAGTTCGCAATTATCCTGGTGGCCCGACCTCATGTGATTTTGTTAGATGAGCCGGCAGGAGGTGTGAATCCCACCATGATCAACGAAATAGGGCACTATATACGTACTCTTAATAAACAAAAGGGTATCACTTTCCTGGTCGTCGAGCATAACATGGAATTTGTGATGAAGCTTTGCGATACGATAAACGTACTACATCGTGGTACAGCAATTGTCGGGGGGACACCAGATGTCGTGCGGACAAACCCTGCGGTATTGGACGCCTATTTAGGAGTGTAAGGCATGCTACAGTTAGTGAATATTTTTGCTGGTTATGGTGGGGGGGATGTCCTAAAGGGAGTTGATCTCGTAGTTGAAAAGGGATCTCTCACCTGCATCGTAGGGCCAAACGGTGCAGGTAAGTCCACAATCTTGCGCACCATCAGTGGCTTGCTGAAGCCTCGTCGTGGTAAAATCACGTTTCATGGCCAATCGATCGGTGGCCTGGCGGCTCCACAAATTTTACGACTAGGCATAGCCCAAATATCGCAGGAACACAGTCTGTTCCCTAATATGACTGTAAAAGAGAATATGGAACTTGGCGGTTTGCTGCTAAAGGATCGTCACCGCATTGAGCAGCGTATTCATCAGATCGAAGAGCGGTTTCCTATTGTTAAGGAACGTGCTAAAGATCAAGCAAGAAGTCTTTCGGGTGGACAGCAACGTCAGATCGAAATTGCGCGTGCCCTTATGTTATCGCCTGAGCTTGTTTTGATAGACGAACCTTCGATGAGTTTAGATCCGAAGACGAGACACTATGTATTCGAGGCTATCGTGCAAATGCATCGTTCCGGCACGACGGTCCTGCTGGTTGAACAGAACGTGCGAGCTGGCCTCGCCATTGCAACCTATGGTGTAGTAATGGAAAGTGGTACCGTTCGAATGCGGGGTGAAGCTTCTTCTGTCCGAACAGATCCTGAGATGAATCATTTATTCTTTGGTGGTTCTCTATCTGAGGCATAGAGCGCAATGCATTGTTTACCGCATTTTCTCCATTTGTCCCATTAGTAAGCTATATTCTTGTGTTTTGCTGTTTTGCTCGTTATGATTTTCCTAAATCGAAATGTGTTGCAAATCCATAGTAGGGGGTGGAGTTGCATTACTATCGATCGAAAACGTAAAAAGGAGCCCTGCCGTATTTCTGTCAGTTTTGCTCTCAAGTTGATACGCACTTGAGAGTTGTGCTGGGCTATGTGAAACACATCATGAAACGCTTCAGAATACTGATATTAATTGCCACAGTACTTTGTCTTTTTGCACTACCTGTTCTGATTGTGGACTCGACTATACTATCTGTAGCGGTAGAAGTCCTGCTTCTGATTGCCGCAGCAGCCTCCTGGAATATCTTTTCAGGTTATACAGGCTATATCTCACTGGGGAATGCTACCTATTACGGCATCGGCGCCTATATCCTGGCATTGGGAGTTCAGGACTGGCACATATCAGGAGGATTTGGGCCGTTCTTGCTCCTACCACTAGCTGGCCTCGTCGCTGGGGTTTTTTCTATCCCGCTTGGGTGGATCGCTTTACGAACGCGTCGATTTACCTTTATTGTTATCACTATCGCCATATTCTTTATCTTCCAATCGCTGGCTTATAACTTGCAAAACCTCACCGGGGGCTCAGAGGGTATTTTTTTACCTATCCCGGACTGGAGTGCTAATCTTTTCAATCTCCCTTTCTACTTCATAGCAAGCAGCTTTGTGTTGCTCGTCACTTTCATTTCGTGGTGGATACGGCAATCAAAATATGGACTGGTGCTTCTTGCAATTCGTGATGATGAAGATCGGGTGCTTGGGCTTGGTATTCCTACTAAACGTTATCTGCTCGCTGTCTATGTGCTTTCTGCGACTTGCACCGGCATAGTAGGTGCTCTGGCTATCTACTTTACAGGTTTTATCAACCCATCTACTGCCTTCGATCAAGGATTTGATTTGACCATTGTTACAATCTCCTTTCTTGGAGGAGTTGGGACAGTAATTGGCCCAATTGTAGGAGGTCTGCTGCTTGAGCCAATCCAAACGATCTTGGTTCAGCAATACGGTGTGGTGTCAACTGGCATGAACCAGATCCTCCTGGGGGGGATCCTTCTCGTAATAATATTACTTCTCCCCGAGGGTATTATGCCCTCTTTGAGGAAACGATGGAGGATGTGGCAATCGTCACGTTTCAAATTGCAGTCCCAGGTTGAAAGTATACAGGTATCTTCATTTTCTGCTGACACAACACATGTTTCAGAATCTTTTGATCTGGTCGATGAAAACAATATGAAAGAACAAACCGTTTCTGTTGAACGATCATCTAAGGCAGTTTGGATTATTCCTCATATTCCTAGTAGGCAATCTGTAATTTTGCAGCCTTCAATGGGTGAATCTCAAAAAATGAAGGCACAACGTCTGGTACCTCTCTCGACTCCCGAATCTATGACCAGACAGGAGCCGATTGCATTCGATCAAGTTATAAGTTGGAGATGTCCATTTTGTCGCAGACCATTTTTGCTCAGAGGGAATACATGTTACTGTCCCCGATGTAGTTATTCGCGTCCGCTCGTTGATGAAATTCAGCGAATGCTGCCTCCGATGCAGAAATAGGAATATCAGGTGAGCATCGTACCCAAAAGTTTCATTTCTTGAAACAATGATGTACACTACATTGGGACTATCTTAAGAGTAGTCTGTCGTTCCAACGTTTTTGATTAATTACATTTTTGATTTGATGGGTACACTTCTGGCCTGGGTTAGGAATGAAAGGCAACAGTCACATGCTGTCTGAGAAGGGATTGAAGCTGACATGATAAAATATCTTAGCAATATGCCTATTTTCCGTCGACTCTTCATCGCATTTTCCGTCGCGGCGATCATACCCGTGATTGTGATTGTCTTGCTGAGTAACTTTTATCTCTCTTCGTTGTATACTCGAGGGCAGGCGGTACAAACTAGTTTTGATGCGCAGAGTATTGCAGCAGATCAGCAAAATAATCTTGAGCGTATGAATGCCTCTCTACAGACACGCCATAATCAGGTCTTCGCAAGTCTGAGCAACGTCATTAGAGACCCTTCACTCGGTGCCTCAGGTGGATTGATAAATGCTGACATCATTGCTCGTCAAGCAGACTTTGAACAGACTCTTGTGTTGTATCAGAGCAATTATGAATTAGCTACTTCAGATAATATGAGTACTGTTCACACTATCTTACTGAATGACAACCCCACTACTGGTCCTGCGATTATCACCAATCAACAGGAAGCATTAGAAGCCGTTAGCGGTACTCATGGCTTGTGGGCACAATATAAAGCTTTGCAGAATGCTGAGTTAATCCAACTTCAACGGTTGGTAGACAATCCCCCAGCAGATCCTATTGCCCTACGCCTTAAGTATGATCAAGCCTACTATAGCTTATGGAAAGCAAACAACCAATTCACTTTGCTCAGGAATAGTTGGCAACAGGTGGTAGATTCAGCAGTGAGTACTGGTAAAACAGTCTCTACAGTTGGACCTTCTCAAACTCAACCTGTTATTATAGCTACCGTTATCGCTATCACCAGTAGTGTGCTGATCGTGTTCGCCATTGGTTGGATAATTAACCTCACAATTACGACTCCTCTGCGCCGTCT
>WNFW01001672.1_pt1 | contig 14933 bp, 14 predicted proteins | sample 5400131 | NCBI WGS metagenome assembly WNFW01 (sample SAMN13153362, study PRJNA577476) | soil metagenome | isolation source: 20 cm soil or saprolite under grassland replicate 1 | place: USA:California | collected 2016-06-15 | reverse complement strand
CAGTACGACCTGGGAATTCAGATTCAGCAAGTGCAACTCGCTACAGTGCGCCCTCCGCCCGCCGTGCAGGGTGCCTTTAACGAGGTCAACCAGGCGCAACAGGAAAAGCAGACCGCGATTAATCAAGCCTGGGCAGTGTATAACGATGCCGTGCCGAACGCTCGCGGCCAGGCGAAAGAGCGCGAGAAACAGGCCGAAGCGTATGCCTTCCGCCGGGTCAACGAGGCAAAGGGTGAAGCGCAAAAATTTTCATTGCTGTTGGCGGAGTATCGGAAAGCGCCGGAAATAACGCGCCGCCGCCTTTATCTAGAAGCGATGCAAGCGATCTTCCCCAACTTGCAAAGGAAAATTATCGTGGACGACAGCTTGAAGAACATTCTCCAGACGTTGCCGTTGTTGCCGGCCGATCAAACCAAGCCATCCCAATGAACGTTATCGATGTCACTCCGCGACCCGCGGCTGTTTCGGCCATTGTGCGCTTTTTGCAGAGCCGATTGATGTCGATCCTGGGGATTCTTTTCATTTTGACTGCACTCAAGTGGGGAACGCTGCTTTTCGTTGTCCATCAATATGAAACGGTGATCATCACGCGTTTCGGCAAAATCGTTCGCACGGTCACAAGCCCCGGATTGAAGATCAAACTGCCCGTGCTCGATAAGGTGCACCGTTTTGACAAACGTATTCTTGCCTGGGACGGACCGCCGACTGAATGCCCGACCAAAGACAAGCTCTACATTATTGTCGATTGTTTTGCTCGATGGCGTATCAGCGATCCGTTCCTGTACTATAATCGGCTCAACGATGAACGCAGTGCGCTGTCACGGCTGGATGACATTCTTGGAAGCGAAACGCGAACCGCTGTGGCCACGCACGACCTTGTAGAGATCATTCGTGTTACCAAAGGGCGAAAACCGGTGCGCGACGAGGAGTTGGAGAAAAGCGGCACGGTCTTGCCCACGACGATTCCTGACATTGAATTTGGGCGTGGCGAAATCGAAAAACAAATTACCGAACGCACTCGACAGAAGATTTCCGATTTCGGAATTGAACTGCTCGATGAACGATTCAAGCGCAGCAAGTACAATCCCGCCGTCGCGGAGAAAATCATTGAGCGGATGTCGAGTGAGCGACATCAGATCGCTGCCAGGTTTCGTTCCGAAGGGCGCGGTGAGGCGGCGAATATCAGCGGCCAAAAGGAAAGCGACGTCGCCTCAATCAGTTCCACCGCAACGAAGAATGCCCTTGAAACTGAAGGGAAGGCCGACGCCGAGGCGGCTTCTATCTATGCCGCTGCATTCAACCTGCCTGATGCACAAGAGCTTTATTCGTTTCTTCGCAGCCTCGACGTGATGCGCGCCGCGTTTGAAAAAGATACCACCGCAGTCATCTCGACGAACAGCGATCTCGGCCGATTACTGAAATCGATGGCCGAGGTGGTCGTTCCACAAAAACCCCACTAATCGGCCAGGCGAAGATCTATGTGTTGGGAGCGCAGGTTGGCGACCTGCAGTTGCCGGGAGTGCGCGCAGTGCGTGGGCTATCCGGATGCTCTATCTTGATTCATGCGCATCTGGACGATAGGCCACTCGACACGCACCATCGATACGTTCGTTTCGTTGTTGAAGGCCAACGGAATCAACTTGCTCGCCGATGTGCGATCGCTGCCGGGATCGAAGCGCTATCCACAGTTTAATAAAGAGGCGCTGGCAGACTCGTTAGGCGAAGCCGCAATCCGTTACGAACATTTTCCCGAGCTCGGTGGCCGAAGAAAACCAAGGAAGGATTCCTCGAACACAGCCTGGCGCAATGCTTCGTTTCGCGGTTATGCCGATTACATGGAGACAGAACAGTTCCACAATGGTGTTAAGCATCTTCTCGATCGTGCTGCCGATGCGGGCCCAACTGCGATCATGTGCGCAGAAGCGGTCTGGTGGCGTTGTCATCGGTCGTTGGTTTCTGATTACCTTAAAGTGCGCGGCATTGAGGTGATGCACATCCTGGATGCAAACAAAACCGAGCCGCATCCATACACATCTGCTGCGCGGATCGTGAATGGCAAACTAAGTTACGCCCCAGAAAATGCACTACTGTAACTGCAGTCTGTGACCGCTGAATCCAAGGGCGCCGCGTTTTTCCGCGTTCGCAGAACTCCGCTACCGTTACTTCCATTCCCGATGCGCGATATGCGCCGGAATCGGCGGCGTCTGCTTCTCGCGGTCAATCATCCGTTCGGCGAGCCATTGAAACCATTCGAAAGCGGTCTCGCGGTCCAGCATTGCACGCTGCTCGAAAACATAGCGTGACAACTTTCGCCATGAAACCGAAATCGGGCCGCTAAAGAAATCGTCGACCAGGTCGAGTGTTACCTCCCGTCGAAAGACGAGCACCCCGAGGCTTTCCCAGGTCAGGCCAACAACATGGGTGGCATCTTCTCCATCAGTTCCGAGAAGTTCGGTGACCTGTGTCTTGGTCGCCCCGTCGGGCAGCAAAATCACACGTCGAAACGCGCTTGCAAATGCCGGACTCTGAAACGAGCGCACCAATTCGAGCATCGCATCGCGTCGACGACGCTGGCGGTAGTGTCGGATTTGGACCGCCGCGAAAATAACCCCGGCTGTTACCGCGATCGCGTTAATTAGGTTCGCAAAGGTCGAAAGGTCCACTTCAACGGGGATCGGTCACGCGTCCGAGAAAAAGACAGACGCCGCTCGGCACGTGTTGAACTGCGTATACGAATGGACGATCGACTTTCACTTGGATTGGGGGCGGTTTTGGCCGCGCAATCGCCGTGGCCCTCATCATCACAACCGCTGTGGCTGCCGCCGCTTCAGTTCCTTTTTCGTCCACGGCGATGAACGTCTTATGAAAGACATTGGAGATGTAGAGATAATCGTTCGGCTTGCGCGGCGCCATCTTGTCGAAATTCGCGCTGCCTCGCGGAATATCGAATGCACTTTTCATCCCAAGCGCCTGAAGGTTTTCCGCGAGCGCAATCGTCGGCGGTTCAAGCTTGAACTTTGGCAAATGCAGATCGACATCCTGCGCTTCGAGCTTTGTGCATTCTGCTAAAACGTCCGCTGTGAGTTTCGATTCCAATGCACGCAAACCATTTACCTCGTCGGGAAGGAGGACGAGAAGTTGGAGATCGTCGCCGGCATAGGGAAGACTAACGACGGTAAAGCCCTCGCGCTTGACGTAACCAAATCGCGCGGTTTTCCGCATTGTCGGAACTTCGACCGGTGCGCCGGCGCGAACATGAAATGGTTCCGGTTGCGTTGTCTTTTCGGAAAATGGATCCGCCCACGGCGCTTTGAGATAAAGAGCGTTCGCCAGGACGAGCCGCGTCAACTTGTTCAGCGCGTCCGCCGGAATGAGATCACGAATCTTGTCGCGCGTCTGGTCTGCCACCCATTTGTTGATGCGCTGCGTCGCTGTCGCGGGATCCGCAATAAAATCGAGCGGCTCAAATGCAGCGCCGTAGTTTTGTTTTACCAGCAACAAAAAACTCTGACGAAAATCGTAGTCTTTTTGAGCAAACAGGCGGTTGGCGATGCTTAGGGTAATCGGCTCGCTTCCCGACACGTCGGGAAACTCTTTCGATTTCTTTACCAGTTCGGCCGTCTTCGCCGTCATTTCTTCCAGCGAATGCTGAAGCGAACCGAACGAGGCAGCTACTGTGCTCGCGTCGCTTGGAAAATGCAGCACGCGCGCCATCTCAGTGTGGGTGTCTCCACCCGCGCCGGCAAACGTCATCGCCAGAGCGTTTTGAATGGAATATGGCGAGACGCAAAGATTGTCGTTCCCTGTGGCGAGTTGACGGTGAAGATCGACAGCGAGTTCGTTTGTCGCCTTTGCCGCCAGATCAAAGTTTGCCGTGGCGTCCGCCATTGCAACGACTAACGCGCCGAATAACTGCAAGATCAAAAGCCGTTTCATGTCAGCAATGAAACACTGAAGTTGAGGAGCTTGCGACGCTAATTTGGTTTATTCATTCGAGCATCGACGCGTTGAAGACGGCGCATTCCGTGTGACAATTTCCTCATGGACGAAGCGAAAATTCCAACTCGCGCTGACATTTCCGATTCTGATAAGTGGGACCTGACGCATCTTTTTGCCGATGTTGGCAAATGGCAGGAGGATTTTGCCTGGCTACAGCGGACATATCCAAAGCTTCAGGACTGGAAGGGCAGAGTAGGGAACTCGCCGCAGACGCTGGCAGAAGTGCTTGAGTTCGAAAAGTCGCTTGATTTGAAGATTGAGCGTGTTTATCACTACGCGTCGCTGCAACTGGCGGAGGATAGTACCAACAACGCATACCTCGCGCGGATCGGGCAGGTTCAGAACCTGCTCACAAAGATTGGCGAAACGGCGGCGTTTGTTGTTCCCGAAATTCTGGCGATTGACGACGAAACATTTGCCAAATTCCTTGCCGATCCCGCGCTCGCTGAGTGGCGAATCAAGTTGCACAAGATTCGTCGGATGAAACCGCATGTGCTTTCCGTTCCCGAGGAGCGTCTTCTCGCATTGGGGAGTGTCGCGCTGAGCGGTTATGACGACACCTTTTCACAATTGACCGACGTGGACATGAAGTTCGGTGTCCTTGTTGATGAGAAAGGGCGCGAGAAACCGCTTACGCAGAGCTCGTTCAGTTCGTTTTTGGTGAAGCGCGATCATGAGCTGCGTAAACGCGCGTTCCATCAATTCTATTCAGAATTTCGCGATCATCAGTACACACTCGCCGCGTCACTTGCTTACTCCGTGAAGGCAGATGTCTTCCATGCGCGGGCAAGACATTACTCATCTTCTCTCGAGGCAGCGCTGTTTCCAGACGATGTGCCCGTTGCGGTTTACGACGCGTTGATCAAATCAGTTCGGGCGAATTTGAAACCGCTCTTTCGCTATTTCGATTTGCGGCGCCGCGCGCTTGGGTTGCGCGAGTTGCATCACTACGACACGTATGTCCCGTTGGTTCCCGAAATCGAAACACGCTTCACGTTTGATCAGGCTGCCGAAATGGTGTTAGGCGCGCTCGAACCGCTTGGGAAGAAGTACGTCGATATCCTGGCGGAAGGCCTACGCAGTAGTCGCTGGTGCGATCGTTACGAAACGAAAGGCAAACGCAGTGGCGCGTTTTCATCCGGAAGCTACCAGGCGCCTCCCTTTATTCTGATGAATTACAAGGAGGACGTCTTCTCCGATGTCTATACGCTTGCCCACGAAGCTGGTCATTCCATGCACAGCTGGTTCTCGCAAAATTCGCAGCGGTTTCAGGATTACGAGTACCCGATTTTCCTCGCCGAAGTTGCGTCGACGTTCAATGAGGAACTCCTCACGGACCATCTGCTCAAAACGACGAGCGATCCGAAGATGCGCGCTTACATTATCAACAGGCAAATCGATGACCTCCGGGGCACACTTTTCCGGCAGACCATGTTTGCTGAGTTCGAGAAAATTATTCACGCCGTTGAGGAAAGCGGCGACGCGCTAACGCTTGATGTTTTCAGGTCGCAATATCACACGCTTCTCAAAGCTTATTTTGCTGAAAACTTCGTGCTCGATCCCGAGCTGGATTTGGAATGCCTGCGTATTCCGCATTTCTACCATCACTTTTACGTCTACAAATATGCGACAGGGATTTCTGCTGCGGTCGCGCTTTCGCAACGTGTGCTTTCCGGCGAGTCAGGAAGCGTGGAGGCATACCTTAAATCTTTGCGTTCCGGCGGGTCGAAGTTTCCACTAGAAACGTTGAAAGCGGCAGGCGTGGACATGACCACATCAGCGCCAATCGTGAGCACATTGCGTTTGTTTGAACAGCGGCTCGACGAATTGGAAGAGCTGTTGCTGTAGACCGCCAACGTTTCCACACTGTGGCGGCAGCCGCGTCGCTGCGCCTTAAATATTGCAGGCGGCACGCCTACCACTACAGATTGGACCAATGCATTTGGATGCCGATGAACTTGGCCAAAGATTGAAGCCCCTGTTCCGAGCGAATTTTGAGAAGTTTGGAGAGCTGGGCGCCGCCGTTTCTATCTGGCAAAATGGGAAACCGCTTATCGATCTTTATGGCGGATTTTGCGATGGCCGCCATGAAAAACCGTGGGCCGCTGATACGCTCGTTCTCGTCTGGTCTGCCACGAAAGGTATTGGCAGCGCCTGTGTCCTGCACGCTTTGCAGGAGGACGGAATCAACATCGAAAGGCGTGTCGCGGAGTTTTGGCCGGAGTTCGCTCAAGCTGGCAAAGAAAAAATCACGTTGGCGCAGTTGCTTTCGCATCAAGCCGGGCTTTGCGCTTTGGATGCGCGGGTCGATATCCTCGATTACGGCGCTGTTATCAGGGCACTCGAAGTACAAAAGCCATTGTGGCCACCGGGGGCCGCACATGGCTATCACGCCCGCACGTTTGGATTCTTGCTCGATGAACTCGTGCGTCGGATCGCCGGGAAAACGTTATCGCAGTATTGGCGCGAAGTTTTTGCGCAGCCGCTCGACCTCGATCTTTGGATCGGGTTGCCGGAAGAAGAAAATCCACGTGTGGCGACGGTTTACGCTGCGAAAAGCGGCAGGCCACCAGAACCGAAGAAATTTTACAGCGACCTGACTACACCGGGCACGCTGGCACGCAAGACATTCTCCTCACCATACGGCTTGCAATCCGTTAGTGGGATGAACACTCCAGCTGTTCGCGCACAACCGATTGTTTCGTTCGGCGGGATCGCGAGCGCGTCGGCACTTGCGGAGTTCTATTCCATGCTTGCGAACGGCGGGAAACTCGGTGAGCAAATCTTCTTTTCGGAAGAAACGATCTCATGGATGACCACAACGCTCTCAAATGGCATGGACCGCGTTTTTCAAATACCGATAGCGTTTTCAGCTGGTTTCATGAAAGATCCGCGAAACGCGGCGCGAAGAATGTTCGGGCCGTCACTGAACGCTTTCGGACATCCTGGTGCGGGCGGCAGCCACGCTTTTGCCGATCCCGAAAACAGGATTTCGTTCGCCTACGTCATGAATCAAATGGAACAATCGCTCCTTCCAAACGAAAAATCGCTGCGGTTGGCAGACGACGTTTACAGGTAAAGACCGCTCGGATGCGGTAGGATATCCATGGTCTCGGCGCCTCCGACTGTCGCGCCCTACCTATTCGCCAATAACAGTGACGAAGAGTTTTCGCCGGTGGGGCGCGCGACGATGTTCGAAGAGGAAAATGCCCTGCCAGGTTCCGAGCTGCATTTGACGATCAACAATCGGCACGGTCTCGCTGGTGCGCGTCAGGACCATGCGGATATGCGACGGCATATCGTCGCTGCCTTCGGAACCGTGGGTGAAGTAATCGGCATCTTCCGGTACAAGGCGCTCGAAGAATTCTTCGAGATCGCGGCGCGCAGTCGGATCGGCGTTTTCCATGATGACGAGGCTGCAACTGGTATGCTGGACAAACACGGTCGCCGTCCCGTTCCGGACGCGGCATCTATCGATCTTGGACTGCACTTCGCGCGTGATTTCGTACAGTCCTTTTCGGTTCGTGCGGATCTCGAGTTGACCGTGATGGACGTGCATTAGGGCGCAGATTAATCAACGAGACCAAGACAGCAATCTGTAGACTGACAGGCTGGGAAGCCTGTCTCCCGAGACAGCCAAGATGGCTATCTTCCGGGCGCGCGTTGACCTCTAGCTCGGCTAATGGCCTAATAATCTTGATGAGAGGCGATCTGGAGAAGGTGTTGTTTGATGAGCCGGCGATTCACCGACGCTTGGATGATATGGCCGCGCAAATTTCGAACGATTATCGTGATCGCGAACTAACCGTGATCGCAGTCTTGCACGGGAGCTTGATGTTCGTTGCCGACCTGCTTCGTCGAATTCCGCTTCCCTTGAAGCTGGATTGCCTGAGCGTGGCGAGTTATCACGGAAAAGTGCAGTCCAGCGGCGAGATCGTTTTCAAGCTCGCCACGGCGAGTCCGTCCGGTGGCGGACAGATCACGCTACCAGATGTAGCGGGCCGGGATATTTTGGTACTGGATGACATTCTGGACAGCGGTTTTACGCTTGCAGCTGTTCGCGAGACTTTGGAAACAGCCAGACCGCACAGCATTCGGACATGCGTGCTGTTGAGCAAAAGGAAACAACGCGCCCGAGAGCTGGATGCAGATTATGTTGGGTTCGAAATCGAAGACGAATTTGTAGTCGGCTACGGGCTCGATTTCAGGGAACGTTACCGCAATCTGCCCTATATTGGCGTGCTGAGAAGAGAATTGCTGGAGCAACCAGACAGATGAAAGTACGAGCGCAGTTTTATGCGCAATTGCGCGATCTAGTCGGACGCCGTGAAATGGACATCGATCTTGCGGAAGGGGCAACTGTCGGGGACTTGCTGGCTCTAATTTACGCGCAACAACCGAAGCTTCGCCCGCATGACAAAAGCATTTTGATTGGTGCAGGCGTGGAATTTGTGAATCGGAATTACAAGTTGAAACCGGGAGACGAGATTTCAATCATGCCGCCAGTGCAAGGTGGATAATTTGGCGGCGTGCAGAGGACTGCCCGCCGACCAACGCAATCATTCATTTTTGGTACGACGCGTCACTCCATGCGCGCCGCTATTTCACTCTCGAAAATTTTTGAAATTTGTGGCTACGCCAAAGTCGCGGCCGCGGATGAACTGAATCACTGCTTGGAGATCATCTTTTTTCTTTCCGCTAACTCGAATTTGCCGATCCTGCAGCTGGCTTTGCACTTTGAACCCCTGTGACTTGATCGCCTGAATAATTTCCTTCGCTTTGTTCCCTTCGAGGCCATGCCGAATTTTCAGTTCCTGCCGTGCATGTCCGACCGATGAGATTGTGGCCTCGTCCTGTTCAATATTGCGCAAATCGACTCCGCGTTTTGAAAGTTTGCCGATGAGAATTTCGCGCAGCCCCCGAAGGTGGCCTGCGTCTTCGGCGGTAAGGGTGATCTTGTCCTTCTCAGGAAGTATTTCGGCCGTTATGTCCTTGAAATCGAAACGAGTCGCCAGTTCCTTGCGCGCTTGGTTGACGGCATTATCAAGTTCTTGCTTGTCCACTTCGGAGACGATGTCGAATGATGGCATGAAAATTTGGATGCTAGGTACTTGATGCTCGATCGCGAGTCCGGCGCAAGCGAACCTTATGGATTTGCCTCAACGATCTTGATGTCGCCGTTCGCTGCGCGCATTTTGATTGCTGCCTGCCCTCCGCCATTGACCAACATGTCGATTTTCGCAGCCGCTGCGGATGCCGTTCGTTCAACCGCGAGATCATCAAAATCATTCGCGAGTGTTCCATGCGCCGTTTCGGCGATAAGGTGGAAAGCGGAATCGCTCGGGAGAAACGCCCACGCTTTTCCTTGTGCGATGTCTGCATGGACTGAAAATGTTCCATGCTCCCACCAGTCGTATGAGGCGGTAAGGTTCCCGCGCTCCAGGACGAGGTCAATTTTGGTGAAGCAATTGTGAACGAGCATGCGACCATCCCCTAACCAGGCATGCACGCTTGGTCCGCGCATTCCGTCCACGAGAACCTCGCCAGCGACCAGGCGCAATTGCGATACGCTAGCCGTTGCAGGAACCACGATGGTGTAATCAACGGTCCCGGACCGATCAAACAGAGCCCATCTCGGTTTAGGAGGAAACTTGGTATTGATTGAAACCGTGGTCGACTGCACAGAAACATCGATTTCGATCTCTTTCAGCCGCATGCGATTGTAGGCTTTCTTCGTCGCGTGGACCTGAAGTTCGTTCGCGTTCGTTCCGTAAACCAATACGGCACCGTCATGGTTTTGAATACTTATGTCTGCGTTTGGTTGGACCGTGTAGACCCGCTCCAAGGTTTCCTCGAGGAGGGGTTGACTTTCCGAGCCGCAGCCTGCGAGTGACAACAGCAATAAGAAAGCAATCTGCCGAAGGTTACGCCTCTTAATGAGAGGTGAGCGCACGCACGAACTCTATCAGCGCGTGCACGTTGTTAATCAAGGGAAGAGCTGCGGTGACAGTGATGACCGCGAAAAGCATGCCTTCACTCTGAAAATCATGCCGGGCCTCGTCTTTCAAATAATCGCCGGCGATCTTCCAAAACGAACGCGAGGGATAGCGCGTATAATGTCCGCTGAATTCTCCGAACGCGGCAAAATGGTAGCAATAGTCTGTGATCGGTGACCGATGAGATTTGCGCGCTGTGCGATCGAACGGATGGCGACGCCTGTCTTTAGAAGTCGTTAAGTGTGTTGGTGGCTTCATGTTTCAGAAATTTTCATTTCCGTTGAGATGCACTGCCCTCCCTAATTGGATTCAAACTCGTTATTCCCATGTTGATGAAGCGCGTTCCGGGGGAACCGAACCGGATCACAAGCGAGGTACGGGTTCCTGATCGATCGCTACACCCAGAGCGTGCGATCAAATGTGCGGTATTGAATCGCTTCACTTACATGCTCCGGTGAGATCTCAGTCTTGCCATCGAGATCGGCGATGGTGCGCGAAACTTTCACGGTCCGATTACAAGCGAAGACGCTGGGATCCAGTTCGGTCATAGCCCCGCAAATCAGTTCCAGCGAATGGCGCGGATTATTCTGATGAGGGCTCCGGCTCCAATTCCTTGTGCATCGCTCGATATGCTTCTTCTTCAGACGCGCTCCATGGCCCGGTTTGATCGCCGAACCAATGCTTCGCTACATCGGTCTGGCCGATCTTCGTTTTCGGGCAACGGCGATCGATGATTTGGTAATAACGATTGCCGGTCTTCTCGTCTCGATCTTTCACCCAAAGACCAGCCTGATTTACAACGTCCGCTAATTCCTCTGAATTGTCCGGCAACAACGCCGCGGCCTTGATCGCGAGCGCGCCAGCGATCAACCGATAATGAAAACGAATATCAGGCTCGATTTTGTTCGCAGTGAGCCGCTGAATTTCCTTTTGTGACGCTTTCAGCGCGATCGGCACGTTTTTCTTTTTCTCATTGCCATCTTTGTCATACGAGACCTGTTGGTAGAACCCGGAACGCCGTTGTTTGGCTAGATCTGGAAATTCAAACGCACCGCTGTCTGTGAACGCGTCCGGCGCGACCTCGGTTCCCATCAATTCCATTCCGTCGTAACGCGCGAGCCATGCTGCGGTGAACCATGCGTGCGCGCGTTCGGTTTTAGAAAGTTTTTCGTTGGCCCCGTCTTTCAACGCCTTCACGTATTTTTCGAGGACTTTGTCGTAGGGCGGCGACATATACGGCTCGGCGTCAGCGTAACGATCTTCACGAACCAACCGGCGGCCGAGTAGATATTTTAACTTCGCATTATAATCTTCGCCCTCTTTCGGTGGCGGAGTCCCGAGCAAAGCATCGACATATTCTTTCAATTCTTTCGTGGTGAGAACGCGTTCGGCCACAAACGCGGCGTCGTTCCAAAGGTGTCCTTTGAAAAGTGTATCGAAGGCTTGAACAAAATCGCCGCGTGCGAGCCGAAGTTCGCCAAGATCCCCATGTGCGCTTTGGCCCCAGCCCCAATCCGGGCCTTCGGGAAAATAATCGTATTCCGTCCACTTCTCATCATTCTCTGCGGTCGGGTTGTAAGCTGGTGCACTCCGCAACGATTCCACCGCCTGCGCCATGGTCTTTGCGGCTTCGCCGAGTTTGCCATCGCGACGCTGCAACTTTGCCCGCAACCACAGCGCAGCGCCGCTGCCGCCTTTACTCAACTCCAGCCAATGGGCTGCGCCTTTGTAATCTCCATTGTTGTATGCGACCCATCCGAGATACTCCGCGTCCTCGATGCCGCCGAAATTCGCTTGTTTGATAATGTTAAGCCAGCGTGCGCAACGATTCACAGGCGCCGCTTTTGAGTCGGACGGATAAAGATCGGGCGAGCTGGCGGTTGCCAGAATATGGACCGTCAGCAATCGCCGCAGTAACGGATCCTGCGCCGCTGATTTTAACTTCGAAATCTCCTTCTGTTCTTCTTCCTTTTTTTGTTCATCGTTCCAAGAACTTCTCTCATCGGCTTCCGGGCCGTAATTCAACATCCCTTCGACCGGCTCGCGATCGGGGATCAGTGCTTTCAGCGAAACAACTGCGCTCGGGTCGCCAAGAGCAAGTTGGGTCAAAAATAATGGAGCCGCTTTCTCCGGATGTTCTTGCTTCCATTCGGCGCGGCCCTCCCAGCCATAACTTTCCGCCCCCAAGCCTAACGAGTCAGCGAATCCAGCTTTCGCGAATTCGCGCGTGCGCTGAAACCATTGTGACGCGCTTTGGTAATCGTTCGTTTTGAGACCAAGTTTTCCAAGCATGAACGCAGCCCACACCGTGCGATAATGTCGATCTTGCTCAGGTCGTTTGAGTAAATCCTCCCAGGCGTTGCGGGCTTCCTCCCAATTTTTATTTAGGTATGCGCCAGCGCCCCGATGATAATCCGCAAACTCTGAATCGAATTCAGCGGTTGGCGACGTAATTATTTCGCGCGCGAGCTTGTGTTCCTCCTTTGCTTTCGCTGGGTCGGGTGGCTTGATTCGTCCCTCCTTCAATGCGACATCAAAATCTTTAAGGTCGGCGTCTTCGGTGGCATCACTGAGGTCGCTGTTGTCCGACGCTGCCTCGTCACTCTTATGCTCGGCCTTCTCTGAAACGACGCGTTTCTCTGTCGGATGAAATTCCTTCGCGAGCCGTCGCACTTCCAGGCCCCAATAAAATTCCGGCGACCCATCCACGTTTTTGCCGCCGTCGTCTAAGTAAAAATCGGGACCGTAATACCCGGTCGCGTGCAATCTGCCCAGGAAGCAAAGCGTCGCCCCAACTGCCAGCAACAATTTAGCGAAGTGGCTCACTTTGATTTGAGAATTCGATCTGCAGATTAGTCGGTTGGTCGAACCGGAGCCAACCTATTTTGCGGATCGCACCTGGTGGTAATCGAAACCGGGTTTGTGCAATAGAGTTGAACACGGCGAGGCCATTTTCCGATCGAACGCTCCAACCGGAAAGTGCGTCGGAGGCTTCCAATCCAGCCTCGCTCCATTTCGCAGTTACATTCAAGCTCAGTTGCTCGTCCGCTTCGCCCGCATTCACGATCGACAGGTCGATCGGGTTCGCGCCTTCTTGCCGGACGCTGAGTTGATGTTTAGGAGGACGGCCCGCCATCACCGCCGCCAGCGTCGGCCAGCGCCAGTTGCGCGTGTCGGTCGCAATGGGAACGCGATACCAAATTAATTCGCGTAATTGTGGCGGCCTCGCTTTTTGCCACTCGTGAACGAGCGCCGCGATTTCATCGGCATCAGCGCCGAATTCCAAAATCCGCGTGCCGGGCGGCCAGGAAGGCTGGACACTGTCCATGGCCACGCTCAACAGTTTTCCATCACGAGCGTAACCCGCGGCGCAGCGATAGGTCGGCAGCGCGACTGAAAAGGGTATCCGCAATTTTCCGGCTCGAGCGATCCACTCGCGTGCCAGGTTTGAGTCCCACAAGGTTGCGCCCCCGCGCGCTGAAATCGGAACCGAATGAACTTGCAACACATACCCGTCCGTTTCGCGCACCAGCGGAAGAAAATTCGCATCGTCCAACCATGTTGGCAGCACAGTAATCACAAACCGGACCGGTTGAACAATTGGTCGCAGCATGGACAACCACGTCCGATAAGCATGGAGGTTCTTTTGCGCGCAGTCGAAGTCGAATTGGAACTCTTCGATTTTCACATTGTGCGTGCGAGCGTTATCGAGAAGTTGTTTCGCAACATCGACAATCATGCGTGCCGGTACGTCATCTGCGCGGAACGGCCCGGCAAAATGTGCAATGCGAAGCGCGACAGAGCAGTGTTGATTCTGCCGCTGCACCGCGTTCCAATCGATTGATGCTTTGACAGTCTCCGGAGTCTTGCCGCCGAAGTTGATCTCTGCGCCAAGCAGAACAACACCATTCAGTCGTCGTTCGGCTTCCGGCAGCGAATCAATTACCGCCGAGGTCCATTCGCGTTGCCAGATATAGCCGCGTTGTGGCAACGGCTCCGAAACTTCTACATTGGATCGGTGGCACCCCGCGAGAGCGAAGATTGACACGCAAAAAATTGTGATCGCTTTCAAATCTACACCCAAAGCGTGCGGTCGAACGTCCGATATTGAATCGCTTCACTTACATGCTCCGGTGAGATCTCAGTCTTGCCATCGAGATCGGCGATAGTGCGCGAAACTTTCAGGATACGGTCGTAAGCGCGGGCGCTTAGGTTCAATTCGCTCATGGCCACGCGAATCAGTTCCTGCGAATCCTGGCTGAGCTTGCAGTGTTGTTTGAGGTGGCGCGTGGCCATGCGTGCGTTGCAATTTACCTTGCCGTCGCCGCGAAACCGCTCTTGCTGGCGTTGACGTGCTCGGATGACTCGCTCACGAATCATAGCAGATGTCTCTTCAGCGCGCTCGCTGGCGACGTCGCGATACTCAACAGCAGGCACTTCAATGTGCAGATCGATACGGTCCAGCAACGGGCCGGAGATGCGCTGGCGATAACGTTGCACTTGAGCCGGACCGCACCGGCATTCCCGTTTGAGATCGCCAAAATAGCCGCATGGGCACGGATTCATGGCGGCGACCAGCATAAACTCCGAGGGGAAAGTGACACTGCCCGCAGCACGGGAGACGGTGACTTTTCCGTCTTCGATCGGCTGGCGCATTACCTCCAATGCCGATCTCTTGAATTCGGGCAGCTCGTCGAGAAAGAGAACACCGTTGTGCGCAAGACTCACTTCGCCCGGGTTAGGAAACGTTCCGCCCCCGAGCAAGCCGATATCACTGATGGTGTGATGCGGATCGCGGAACGGTCGTATAGAGACGAAGGATTTTTCGCCATCGAGCAATCCGGCGATGCTGTGAATCTTTGTGGTCTCAATCGCTTCCTCGAGGGAGAGAGGCGGAATGATGGTTGGGATGCGTTTTGCCAGCATCGATTTGCCAGA
>WNFW01002160.1_pt1 | contig 14935 bp, 14 predicted proteins | sample 5400131 | NCBI WGS metagenome assembly WNFW01 (sample SAMN13153362, study PRJNA577476) | soil metagenome | isolation source: 20 cm soil or saprolite under grassland replicate 1 | place: USA:California | collected 2016-06-15 | reverse complement strand
GGTGAACATGACCGACCTTGCAGTCGTCTCGGACTGATTCGGAGTAGACGATCAATGTGGCGATACTTGTGAATTCGATGGCCGATATCAGACCAAAAAGCGTCTTGATCGAGTCTCGATGGATGAACTCCGGTTCAAAGCCGATTCCAGCGATTCACGTTCCCTTTAGACAGGAGCGCATGAAAGTCCTGCGGGCATCGCCAGTTAGCTTTTGCTCACCTGCCGTTGCGTTGCAGTCTTTCATTTTCTGCTGCTGCGAATTTACCGCGGGCTCCACCGCGGTCCTGCCCGAGAGGCGGTCTGACATGAAAGTCCTACGGGTATCACTAGCGAGATTCTTGGCACCGGCTTCCGTGTTGCAGGTTTTCATTCGCTCCTGTTGCGACGCTCTCCGCCCGAGCAGTTTGTTGAAGAGACCCTTCTTGTCGCTTGGAATGGTCATCTCCACCACTTCACCCTTCAGCCTTCGTGCAGCATCGACATAGGCGCGGGCCAGCGCGCTCGACGGGTCGCTGATGGTGATGGGCGAACCGAAATTCGAGGCGCGCAGCACCTCCTCACTCTCCGGAATGATCCCGAGCAGGGGGGTGGAGAGGATTTCCAGGACGTCCCCGATGGTGAGCATCTCGCCGCGCGCGGCACGTGCGGCGTCGTAACGGGTCAGCAGAAGGTGTTTCTCGATGCGCTCGCCCTTTTCGGCCTTCTCGGTCTTGGCATCGAGCAGACCGATGATGCGATGGGAATCGCTCACCGAGGACACTTCCGGATTGGCGACGATGACGGCCGCGTCGGCGTGGCGCATGGCAAGCGTGGCCCCCCGCTCGATGCCCGCGGGGCTGTCGCAAATCACCCAGTCGAATTTCGGGCGCAATTCCTCGATGACGCGCGCGACGCCGTCCTCGGTCAGTGCGTCCTTGTCGCGGGTCTGCGAGGCGGGAAGCAGGAAGAGCGTTTCGATGCGCTTGTCACGGATGAGGGCCTGCGGAAGCTTGGCAGCTCCCTGGATGACATCGACGAAGTCGTAGACCACCCGGAGTTCGGCTCCCATGACCAGGTCGAGGTTACGCAGGCCCATGTCGAAATCGATCACGACGACGGCCTGGCCGGTTCGCGCCAGCGCGGCACCCAAGGCGGCGGTCGACGTCGTCTTGCCGACGCCGCCCTTCCCGGATGTCACCACCACGACCCTTCCCATCTCTGTCACCCCCTGTTTCAGTCGAGTGCCACCACCCGTATCGTGTCGCCGTCGAGCCAAGCCTGGATCGGCCGGCCGCGAAGGTCCGCTTCGATGTCGTCGGCAGTCTTGTACAGGCCGTCGATGGCGAGAAGCTCGGCTTCGATCTTGCTGCAGAAGATGCGTGCCCGCGAGTTGCCGGTCGCACCTGCCATGGCTCGGCCGCGAAGCGCGCCATAGACATGGATCGAACCGCCGGCGACGATCTCGGCGCCCGAAGCCACGGAACCGATTACGCTCACGTCGCCGTTTGGGAAAGCTACGGTTTGACCTGAGCGGACTGGACCGTCGAGCAGCAGCGAGGTTGCTTGCTCGAGCACCTCGATGCCACCGGCCGTGCGGCCGCCCTTGAGCAGCGGTGGCAGCCCGGGGCCGAGCCAGGACGGATCCGCTCCCTCGATTCCCATGAGGCGGATGCTGCGTGCCTCGAGCTCCGCCATCAGCCCCGCGAAATCGTACTTGGTCAGCTTCACTCCCGATAGGTCGAGGACAACCGGCCTCCCGGCGAAAAAGCCTTCGGAACGTCGAAGCCAGCGCTCCAACTCCCCAAGCCAATCAGCAATGGGCAGCTCCGGGGCAAGCGCGAACGCCAAGAAAGAGCGACCGCGAAAACGAAACGAGCGCCCAGGCTGAGTTACGCTCGACACGCGCCCCCCGACGATTGGTCCGCCAAATCGACTGTCGCCATACCAGCCAAGGTATCTGATTCGCACCTTCGTGGAGCTCCCGTTGAGGAAAGGCCTCCGGCGTATCCGGCCAATCGTCTCCACGGTCAGCACTCCCAACGGCCCGTTTCGAACGCATCAGGCCTAACTTCAACAGGTTTTGGGCGCCGATACCCTTTAGGGACCGCTTACGGGGTCAAAAAATTGCGCGCCGAATCACAGGCCGCGGCCGCGCTTTCTGGGGCATCCGCATCGGGCAGGCGATTCACGTCCTTTTTTCCGGCTTAATTGCCGGAACACGGCGAGCCGCAGCTGTGTCGGCAAGGCGGGACCGCGAGCGGCATCGCAGCAAGTGCGCGCCTAAAAGTCCAGCCGGCAGCCCAAGGCTTCGGCAATCGATTCCCGGAGACGCCGGACCGCGTCTCGATCCAGGTGGTCCGCCTCTTGCTGGAGCTTGGCTTTGGCCCGCGCGAGCCATTCAAAGTGGGAGCGCACGAAAACGGGCTGGGGTAAGGTGGTGCGGTGGTGCAATAGGCAGAAGGAAACAGGGCAACGAGCGAAGCAAACAATCCACGTACCCTACGCAATCTCACCAGATCCTGGGCACCAGACGATAGCGCACTCGGGCCGCATAGTCCGCGTAGTCGGGCAGATCGCGACGCAACATGCGATCTTCGACGGTTGTGCGCCACACGAGCAGTACGAGAGCGACTGGGGCGATGAAAGTCGAAATCCACGATCCGAGCGCAATGCCGCTGGTCACCGCGGCGACGAGAGCCGCCGTGTACCCGGGGTGCCGGATGAAGCCGTAGGGGCCGGTGGTGATCACGACGTGGCCGCGTTCCGACTGGATTCGTGGGATCGAAGAAAAGAACCGGTTCACGTACATGGCCCAGACCAAGACAATCCATGCCAAGGCGAACAGGGCCAGCGTCACGGCTTCCAGACCGGATGGGACCGTGTCGCTGAGATGCAGGCGCCCGCGATCGAGGCCGGCCACCGCCCAGTGCACGAACATGACGATGACAATAGGCAGGAACCGCAAGCCCACGCGACGGCCACCCGGCCGCATCCGCTCCTGCATGAGATCCGGATCGAGGACCGCGAGCGCCAGCCCGGACACCGCAGCCACAACCGCGACATAGAGCCAGAACTCGATGAAATTGATGCGGCCGGCCGCACCGAACAGGGTTGCGGCCAGCAAGAGCACAAACACCAGGGACTGAAGGGAGGCCTGGAGCCTGACCGTCATTGATGACTGCTCCCCGCAAATTCGTCGGCCGCGCAAGCCCGGTCAATCGACCTTTGGACTGCGGGATGGCAAGGTTACCTCGCGAGGTAACCCAGAGCGCCGCGAAAACGGGCTGGGTAACGTGGTCCTGATCCCGCAAAATCCGATGATTTGCTCAGATGCTATCTCGGAGGCCATTTGCACTCACGTACGACGGACTAGCCCACTGATTGCCCATACGCAGGTCCGCTTGGGGCATGGGCTGACAACGAGAGACAACCGCGCTGGGTCTGCTCACCTCACTGAGCGGAACTCGGTTCTGACCGCGGCGGCCGGTTGCAGCCACTCGCGCAGCTTCGACCAACGTCGCCGGCCCGAGACGTTGCGCACCGCGATGGCGACGGCCTTGTTCTGCCCGACCAACACGACCAGCCGCTTGCCGCGTGTGAGGCCGGTGTAGAGAAGGTTCCGCTGCAGCATGGCGTAATGCTGAGTTAGTACGGGGATTATCACGGCTGGATATTCCGAACCCTGGCTCTTGTGGATCGTGGTGGCATAGGCGGGAACCAGCATGTCGAGTTCGCCAAATCCGTAAGGGATAGACCGGCCGTCAAAGCTGGCAACGATCTCGCCCGCATTGGGATCGACGTCGTGGATATGGCCGATATCGCCGTTGTAGACCTCCTTCTCGTAATCGTTCTCGATCTGCATGACCTTGTCGCCGGGGGAGAAGGTCCAACCGAACCGCTCCACTTTGCGGTCGCCGGCGGGATTGAGCGCGGCCTGTAGCTCGATGTTCAACGAACGCGCACCCGCGCCGCCGCGGTTCATCGGACAGAGCACCTGGATGTCACGGATGGGATCGAGGCCGAATCGCCGCGGGATCCGCGTCTTGACCATATCGAGGATGCGGCCCACGGCGGTCTCCGGGTCGTCCGCGGCGACGAAATAGAAATCGCTAGCCTCCTCGGGCCGGTTGAGTTCCGGCATTCGTCCCTGGTTAACGCGGTGGGCGTTGACGATGATCCGGCTCTTGGCCGCCTGGCGGAACACCTCGGTTAGACGCACAACCGGGATCGCGCCGGACCCGATCACGTCCGCGAGCACTTGGCCAGGCCCGACCGAGGGAAGCTGATCCACGTCGCCCACGATCAGCAGGGCGGCCTGGTTCGGCACCGCCTTGAGCAGTGCATGCATCAGCAGGATATCCACCATTGAGGTCTCGTCGATGACGAGGAGATCGCATTCGAGCGGATTGTCGGGACCGCGCCGAAACCCGCCGGTCCTCGGATCCACCTCCAGCAGACGATGAATCGTGCGCGCCTCCATGCCGGTCGCCTCGCTCATGCGTTTGGCGGCGCGGCCGGTGGGTGCGCACAGGAGAAGCCGCACCCCTTTCGCCGCCAGGATGCGCAGGATCGAGTTGACGATCGTGGTCTTGCCAACGCCGGGCCCGCCAGTGATGACCAGGACCTTGGCGGTTAGCGCCAACCGCACCGCCGCCGTCTGGCTTTCGGCGAGGGCTAGTCCGGTGCGTTGCTCAATCCACGGCAGCGCTTTCTCTGCGTCGATCGATGGCCACGGCAGCGTGCCGTTGGCGAGGGTACGCAAACGTTCTGCCACTGCGCGCTCGGCGCCGTGCAGGCCGGCGAGGAAGATGCAGTCCGTTTCGCCAACCCGGTCTGCGATAACTGTGCCCTCCTGCAGCTCCAGGTCGAGCGCTGTGCGGATCAGCTCCTGCGGGACCTCGAGCAGCTTCTCGGTCAGCGGGACGAGTTCGCCGGCCGGTAAGCCGCAATGCCCCTCGTCCATGGCTTCGCTCAACGCATAGGAAACCCCAGCGCGGACCCGCACCATGGCGGTCTTTTCGATGCCGAGCTTCATCGCAATTGCGTCGGCGGTCTTGAAGCCGATGCCGCGAATATCGCGCGCCAGGCGATACGGGTTCTCGGTCATGACCTGGATGGCGTCGGCACCATAGGTCTTGAAAATCCGTACCGCTCGGGCCGTACCGACACCGTGGCTGTGCAGGAAGACCATGATTTCCCGCACCGCCTTCTGCTCGGCCCAGGCGGCAAGAATGCTGGCAGCGCGAACCGGCCCGATGCCATCGACCTCGCGCAGTCGGTCCGGCGTCGCCTCGATGACGTCGAATACCTTCTCGCCGAAGGCGCGCACGAGCTTCTTGGCATAAGCGGGGCCAACACCCCGGATCATGCCGGAGGAGAGGTATTTCTCGATGCCGTCGGCCGAGGTCGGGGGCGATGTGCGCAGGAAACGGGCCTTGAATTGTTGGCCGTGGGTGCGGTCGTTGACCCATTCGCCCGAGGCCGTGATCCACTCGCCGGCGGAAATGGTTGCGGCATGGCCAACCACGGTCACGACGTCACGATGTCCGCGCGCCTTGGCCCGAAGAACGCAGAAGCCGTTCTCGACGTTGTGGTAGGTGACGCGTTCGACGAGACCAGCCAGCACTTCCGGGGTCGATGATTCCGCCTGCGGCTTCATGTCCATTTTCGCATCATCGGTTTCGTTGTTATCGGACTAGACGCTGGTTCGCGGGGCGAAAACTCACACAGGCCGCATTTTGGGCAGAATAGACCATCACTCCCCATCTGCCGCTGGGTGGCAATCGCAAAGCTTACCAATATGGCCGGCCGAGCCTACCGTCGCCGCCGGTGGAGCCCCCGGATCCAGACCGGCGCCACCTAGGGGCAAAGAGGCCGACGCAGGGCTAAGCAGGGCGGCACCGGGAGAGCCGGGGGCAGGGCGCCTCCCGCACGGCGAGGTTCGCCCGTGCAAGGCATCCCCCCTCTTACTCGGTAGCGCCCCACATTCGAAAGTAGTACCCTGCATTTAAGATGTCAGTAATTGGTTTGGTCGGGATGTCGGCTTCTGACAGGGCAACTGCCGGCACCTTCCGGGTCGGCAGTTTGGACGAGAGCTGGCGCCTTCCGGAGACGAGCAGTTGTTTCCACAACGCGAGACGGCGGCATTTACCCGATCTTCCATATTCTACTTGGCTCTTCAAGAGAACAAACAAGGGAGGCTGCCGTGGATACGCCGTCAGCCGATATCCTAGATGCACCGCAGCAGTCCATGATGACGGTGCCGGAATTAGCCGCAGACGCGTTAGGCTCGTTCCTGGCTTGGGATATGAAGACTAGGTTCGGCTCCTCGCATACGCGCTTGACCGAGTTGGTTCCATCGATGGCGCGGCTTGCGCTCGAGTGCATCGGAAACAGCGACGCCCTTTATCACAATGTAGAGCATACGATGCTCGTGACCCTGGCCGGGCGCGACATCCTGCGAGGACGGGCACTGCTGGCCCCCACTCCAGCAAGCGATTACGTCCACCTCATTGTCGCGTGCTTCATGCACGACATTGGGTATGTCCGTGGGATCCTCAAAGGCGACGGGGATGATGGCTATGTCGTCGACGGGAGCGGCCGTAAGATGCGCCTGGAGCGAGGATGCTCCGACGCGTGCCTTTTACCGTATCACGTCGACCGCTCAATACTGTTTGTGCTAGAGCGTATCCAGCCAAGTACGCTTCTTGATGCCGGACGAATCGCACGGGCAATCGAATGTACCCGATTTCCGATTTCGATGCCGCCGAAGGAAGAAGAAATTGAAGAGGAAGGCTCGCTACTGCAAGCCGCCAATCTTATCGGCCAGCTTGGAGATCCGAACTATCTGCGAAAAGCGAATGCGCTGTTTTACGAGTTCGAGGAATCTGGGCTGAACCGGCAGTTGGGGTACGCCTCACCTGCCGATCTTGTTGATTTATATCCCCAATTTTACTGGAACAGTGTCGCTCCGCGCGTACAGGCAGCCATTCGATACCTCAACGTGACTGCCGGTGGGCGACAGTGGATAGCGAATCTTTACAGTAACGTGTTCCGAGCTGAGCGCGAGGTGCATCTGTCCGGGCCGCAGCAATAGAGAGTCGAGACTCAAGCTGGCTTCTTCTCTCCTGAGGGAGGAGGACCGGATAGAGCGCGGGCAAACCGAGCCTATCACACCGTTAAAGCTTACGGATGAAGCTTACGAACGCCCGAGCGCATGAAGCGACGGCGGGTGGAGTGGTCTGATGGTGTAATGCGGACTTGCAGCGTTCAGCGCCGGTCTGTCGTCGGCGATCATCGGAGGCCTCGGCGGCAAAATTGCAACACTCACCAAAATTCGAGGAAAAGGGCTTTACAAGCCCGGATCTCCACACAATTCGGCTATGATTCCGACAGCCAAATACGATCCCGAACTAGGGAGGCATGCGATCGGGCGTACCTTGGGTCACCAGGTTCGGGTCAGGATCCATGCGCGACGGGTTAATTCTCATTGGTTTTGCGGCCTGGGCACTCGGCGGTTGCGTGCAGGGGACGCTCGCGCCGGCTTCGCAGGCGAACTGGACCGTGAGGGACCGGCAATTGCTGGCCAATGCACCCTATCGTCAGGCGCGGATACCCGGAGAATACCAGCGCCAAATTGTCGATTATCGCCGCAAGGAGGTGCCCGGCACCATCGTGGTCGACACGAATAGCCGGTACCTCTATTACGTCCTGCCGCAGGGCAAGGCCATTCGCTACGGCGTTACGGTCGGCGAGGAGGCGCTCGCGTGGTCGGGCGTTGCCAGGATCGGACGCAAGGAAGAATGGCCGGCCTGGATACCTACCCAGGAGATCAAGCACCGGCTTGCCAATATTCCGGATTACGTAGGTCCAGGCCCCCATAATCCGATGGGCGCGCGAGCGCTGTATCTCTACCAAGGCGACAAGGACACGCTCTACCGCATTCATGGGACCAATCAGCCTGAATATATCGGACGCGCCATCTCGTCAGGGTGCATCCGTATGACCAACGAGGACGCGATTGATCTCTACAATCTGGTGAAGATCGGCGCGCCTGTTGTCGTGTTTCCGCCGGGGCAGGGTGTATAGCGTTGGCCCGGTGACGTCCGGTGCCGCAGCTATGCATCGCAGACCAGGGCTCTCAAACCCTTAGACCCCACGGCCGCCAGCGCACGAGGTGACGGAGGGTGAAAGGGTCTGAGGGTGAGATGGTGGCATTTGAGCTGGGCGCTGCGGGACGGGGATTTCCGGATTCGGTATCGAAGCGGACATCCTCAAAATCGACAATTACTTCCGAGTTTGACCCAAAGGAGACCTCGACGGGTTCTCAATCACCATGTCTGAACGATCACCGCATCGCTATTGCATGACCTCGTCGGCGCGCAAAAGAAACGACTCGGGGATGGTCAGCCCGAGCGCCTTGGCGGTCGTTAGGTTGATGACGAGATCGAACTTGGTCGGCTGCTCAACCGGGATGTCGGCTGGCTTTGCGCCACGCAAAATCTTGTCGACATAGTCGGCAGCGCGCCGGAACAGGTCCGGGTAGTTTGGTCCATAGGACATCAGACCTCCCCCTTCGAGTAAGTCCTGCACAGTGTGCATCGTCGGCAGTCGTGCGACGAGCGCCAAGGTGTTGATGCGAATCCGGTTGGTGGCTACGAGCGGGTCGCCGATGACATAAAGTGCATCCGCGCGGTCCTTGGGCGCCTCGAATGCGGCTGCGATATCCTCCGCTCGCCGGATTTCGAGTGTGGCGACCTCAAGGCCGAGCGTGCGGGCCGTTGTCTGAATCTCGACCATTTCCAGCGCGGCGGCGGGATAGCCGACATTGGCCATGATCGCCAACCTGTGGAGGCTGGGCACAACCTCGCGCAAGAGTTCGAGCCGCTTGGCACCAAGATCACTCGCCTGGTTTGACAGGCCGGTGACGTTGCCCCCCGGTCGCGCGAGACTTGCGACGAGACCCGTGCCAAGCGGGTCGTTCGCCACCGCGAAGACGATCGGGATCACCGATGTCGCCTGCTTTACTGCAACGACCGCGCCTCCCGACGTGACAATGACATCGACCTTAAGCCGGACGAACTCAGCCGCGATCTCGGCGAAGCGCTCGCTGCGCCCCTCTGCCCAGCGATACTCGATCACGACATTACGACCCTCGATCCAACCGAGCTCGTAGAGTCGCTGCACAAAAAAGGCGACGTTATAGCTCCAGGCCGAAGGCGTGCTTGTGCCCAAGAACCCGATGGTGGGCAGCTTCGCCGGCTGCTGCGCGAGCGCCGCAAGCGGCCATGCTACCGCGCCGGCGAGAAGCGTGATGAACCCGCGCCTTCTCATTCGATCACCCTGTCGGCGCGGACGAGAACTGTCGGCGGGATGGTGATGCCGAGTGTCTTGGCGCTGTTGAGGTTGATCACGAGTTCAAGAACGGTTGGCTGCTCGATGGGGAGATCGGCGGGCTTCGCTCCCTTGAGGATGCGGTCGACGAAATAGGCGACGCGTCGGTAGGACTCGAACAGCCGCGGTCCGTACGTGCAGAGCGCGCCGCTTTCGGCCATCACCGCCCAGCCGGAGATGACGGGCATGCGACGGCTCATGGCGAAGTTGACGATGGTATGCCGGTTCTCGATGACGAACGCATCGGCGAACAACACCAATGCCTGTGGCGGGTCCGCGTCGATGGCGTCGAGCGCGCGGTCCAGCTCACCGCGGCTGGGCGTCGGAAAGAAGGAAATCTCGATGCCGAGCTGCCGTGCCTTGGCCTCGGTATCGGCTTTCTCGAGCTGTTGACCGGGATGCAAGGGATGGGCAATGACAGCGATGCGCTGGAGGTCCGGTGCGATGTCTCGCAGCAGCTCTAGGCGCTTGCTGTTTAGCTGGGCCAACATCAGGCTGATGCCGGTCGCGTTGTAGAGCGGGTGCGCCAGGTCCGTGGCAATGCCCAGGGTGACCGGATCGGCGCTGAATTCGTAGACGGCGGGGGTTGTGCGATGGCCCTTGACGACGCTCGCCGTCGCCGCAGCGTGCGTGACGATGACAGCGACACCCCGCCGCTCCAGTTCCTCGAGCAGCGCAGGAATGCGCTCCGGCGAGTAGTCGGCGAAGAGCAGGTCAATAGTGAGCGTGCGCGGCTCGACATAGCCGTGCGCGGTGAGCCCGTCGCGGAGCGCGGCAAGGAAGTCCGCTGCGGCCGCCTGATCGACGCCGCTGATGAAGCCTATGCGGGCGGGCCCGGTCCCCTGCGCCGCTGCGGCAACGGCCACCCAGGAGCGCAGCATCCCTGCGCCTGCGAGAAGCGCAATGAAGTCCCTCCTTTTCATTCGATCACCTCGTCGGCGCAGGCAATGAGCGCCTCCGGTAACGAAACCCCTAGTGCGTGTGCGGTTTTCACATTCAAAACGAGCAAGGGCAGCGACTCGGTCGCACTGGAATGCAACAGCGGATTCGTGGGATCGGTAAAAAAGCCCCCGTCGGATAGGTTGGCCATACCCGTGCGAGCGATCCAAAAGCGCTGCCAGTTATAGTTTGGCCTTGTGCTTGAGACGGGTACGCCCCTTGGTGGTTGGCTCGCCATACCGGAACCCTACCACATTCGACTGTGGGGCCGCTGTCGCAATCCCGAAAGCTCCTGGTACGGGGTCGCCTCGACTGGCGCAATGCGGACGGATACCGACGACCGATTTCCTCGGGTCTGCCGCTACTGGCACGTTCCCGAAGAGCTGATCAGAGCTGGAAAGGTCCGCTCCCGGGGGGATTCAGTTGCAAAACTCGACGAAGGGCGGCTGGCGCGCAACAATCGAATCGTAGCGAAAAAACTCTTGAATCGATATTGCGCATTAGTCGAGCAGACAAGGTCACCGCGGGCTCGAATCGACAAGATTGACCCCATTCGGACATGCGTCGCGCTGAACGGACGCCTACAGCCTTATAGTCCCCTGACTTTGCTCCGATACCCCACACTGCACTTTATACCGTATAGTACTTCCTGGACCGCATTCGGCGCGGGTCCCGCGACCTTGAGGAGCGCTACATGAGGCGGCGGGAGTTCATCACCCTTCTCGGTGCGACGGCAGCATGGCCGCGCACCGTCACCGCACAGAGCCCGTCCAAGGTCTATCGCGTCGGGTCGCTCAACACCGCAGCGCCGGTTGCCGACAATAGCCCGTTCGGGGCGGCGTTCATCCGCGGCCTCGCTCAGCACGGCTATGCGCTCGATAAAAATTTGACGTTCGAGCGCCGTGGCGCAGAGATGCAGATGGACCGGCTGCCGCGCCTCGTTAATGAATTGGTGACGAGCAAGGTAGATGTCATCGTTGCTTTCGGCTATCCCTCGGCGCTCGCCGCTAAGCAGGGGACGACCCTTCCGGTAGTGTCATTCACAACCGGCGATCCGGTTGGCACTGGATTGGTGGACAGCCTGGCGCGACCGGGCGGCAACATCACGGGCATCTCGGACGTGTCGGCGGAAATTACGCCCAAACGGCTCGAGCTTCTCAAGGAAATGGCTCCCGGGCTGCACCGCGTGGCGATGTTGTGGAATGCAGCCGACCTCGGCATGACGCTGCGTTATCGCGCGGCTGAGGCTGGCGCCAAGGCGATGGGTATCACCGTCCAGCCGCTGGGCGTGCGCGAGCCCGACGATTTCGACCGGGCATTCGCGGCAATGAATAGCGATATGCCGGACGCGATTCTCATGGTCTCCGACGCGCTCACCTCTCTCAACCGCAAGCGCGTTTTTGAGTTCGCCGCAGCGCATCGGCTGCCGGCGATCTATGAGAACGACCTCTACGTCCGCGACGGCGGCTTGATGTCATACGGTCCGGATTTGAACGAAGGCCTCGCACGCGTGGCCGCCCTCGTAGATCGCATTCTGAAAGGGACGAAGCCTGCGGACCTGCCATTCGAGCAGCCGACGCTCTTTCGGTTTGTCCTCAACCTCAAGACCGCCAAAGCGCTCGGCCTCACTGTGCCGCTAACGCTGCAGGCCAGCGCCGACGAGGTGATCGAATGACTATTCCAGTTTCTGTCACCCACCTGCGGTGCCGTGCGTCGACCCGCACTTCGGCTATTGGCACTTCCGCGACATGCTGCGACCGGTCACGGATGGCCGCTTTCGCTCCAGAAGCGGAAGCTCGCCGCCACAGCCTGGCCCGGCTCTCGGCCGGGCTTCTTCTTGAGAGGCCCCAGCACCGTCGCGCTAGGGCCGATTTGTTAGGAGCGACGCCTCATGGCTCGCGAACCTCTTTGATATAACCGAGAAAGCTGTCCATTCTCTCGACAAATTCACGGTTGTCGCCAAGCTTGAGCCAACTCGCGGCGAGGCGGAGATAGTCGCTTTTGGTTTCAGGGGTGGTAGCCAATTCCGCCAAATGCTCGCACTCGGCCGCTCGGTTTCGGCAATGTTGGATGGCGGGACTTGACCGCTGCAGCATCGTTGGCCCCCTTTCCCCAGGGCCGGTTGATCATACCGCAAGCTGTCTAATCGAGAGTCAATAGACTTGTAGTGCGGCGCAACAAGTGGCTGTCACCGGGCGTCTCAGGGCAACATAACAGCACCAAGCCCCGGCATCCTTAACTACAAGGTGGGATGACGAAAGAGTTCCTCTACTCTTCGCGAAAAATGAAACAGCCCCGGTCCATCGGCCGGTACGCTTTCCCCGTTATCCCCAACCTTTGTCTCTTGGTCGCCGGGTCCCGACTCGGGCTCCGCCGCATGTAGCGAGCTAATTTGCGGCAGGTCCCGGTGCCCCGGATCGGGGGCGACGGCTGCGCGCGGGCTTGTCCGGCGGGCTCCGCGCCGGGCACCCGGATCGGCCTCCTCAAGCTCGCTACGGCGGGGCGCGAGGGGGGCTTTTGTTGGGAAGCCCCGGCACCATCGCGCCCAGGGGGCGACCCGAGCGCCGCCCGGTGCCTTGGAACTTTCCCATTACCGCCGCATTCGTGGAATACAATATTTTAATCGCGGCTCAGGGGACGTAACCTGCGTGAATAGTCCGAGTTGTACCGAGCGAACGCGGCCGAGTGCCTCGTCATGGCGTCGAGCATGACGGACCCGGACAGTCGAGCATCGTTGCTCGAAATGGCCAGGAAATGGCTACGACTGGCGGAGCAGGCGGAAAAGAACCTCCGCACCGATTTGGTCTACGAGACGCCATTGCAGCGGCCTCTCAAACCGAGTGTTTCCTAGGACGCTCGCCCCTTAGGGGCCGTCGCGGCTCCCGGCTCGCTTCCAGTGCCCCGCACGGAGGATCACGGCTCTAGGGTGGCTCCTCTGAAGGGGCTCCCGATCCGTTTTGCCGGGATGACGCCCCCGGCCCAAATGCGGACCCTGCTCCGCTGCCCCTTTGCCCTGGGCGAGCGAAGACGACGCCATCAAGATCCAATCAGTATTTCCGGAGTCCGCCGCAAAGCGGACCAGACGTGCAGGCTGCCTTTCTTCGCAGTTTGACCCATAGCGGGCATCACGCGGACCCGCCGTTGGTCCCCGGCGGGCCCTGAAAGATAATGGCAACGATCCGTTGGCTCAGTGTATCGCGCCGCCCGGTAGCCCCTTCCAATTTTCCGCAGCCCTGGCGTGATGGGTGTATATTGAATATAAAAATTGGAGGGGAGGAGAGGATGGAGCTCCGGTCGTGCTCAGATGGATGACCCCCGCAGTGCTCGTCACGGCGCTTGCCCGCATCGAGTCTCGCCGCCCTTGCGCAGCCAAGAGATGCGGAGTCTGCGACGCGCGAAGCCAACGCCGGCGTTCTCGATAGCTTGCCCTTCTCGGACCGGCAGGATTTCGAAGACGCGCGCCGCGGTTTCGTGGCGGCGCTTCCCGACGGCCTCATCGCGGGTTCGGGTCCGATCCCGGTCTGGAACATGAAAGCTTACGAGTTCCTCGATCGCGACGAGGCTCCCGCGACCGTCAACCCGAGCCTTTGGCGTCAGGCAAGGCTCAACGCGATCCACGGGTTATTCAAGGTCGCGGATCGCGTCTATCAGGTCCGCGGCCTCGACATCGCCAACATGACGATCATCGAGGGCGAGCAGGGCATCATCGTCCTCGATACGTTGCTGACCGCCGAGGCGGCGCGCGCCGCGCTCGATCTCTATTACGGCAACCGGCCGCGCAAGCCAGTCACAGCCGTGATCTACAGCCATAGCCATGCCGACCATTTCGGCGGCGTCAAAGGCGTGGTGAGCGAAGCCGAGATCAAGGCGGGTGGCGTCAAGATCTATGCGCCGGACGGCTTCATGGAGCATGCGGTGGCCGAGAACGTTATCGCCGGCAACGCCATGAGCCGGCGCGCACAATATATGTACGGGCCGCTGCTGCCTCCCGGCGAAAAAGGTCAGGTCGACACCGGACTGGGCAAGAATCTCTCGCGCGGAACGCTCACGCTGCTGGCGCCGACCGATCTCATCCGCAAGAACGAGACGCGCACGATCGACGGGGTCGAGATCGCCTTTCAGCTGACGCCCGGCACCGAGGCGCCGCGGAAATGAATATGTACTTTCCGCAATTCCGCGTGCTCGGCATGGCGGAAAACACCACCCACAACATGCACAATCTCTATACGCTGCGCGGCGCCGAGATCCTGCTGTCGCAAGATCATTGGCTTCGATCAGCAGGCCGCCGGCTGACCCGACCCGAACATCCGAAGTCCGCGAAAACCGGCGTTGCAATCGGGGAATGAGTTTGATCCACTAGTGTCGCAACAGGGCGGGCAAAGCGCCAAAGAAGCGTTTCGGTACTCGGGGACGCCATCCGGGGAATACCGGATACAGCGATTTTTTCGTAAAGCTCACATCCAGCGAGGCTTCAATGGCGGTCGTGACAACCCTCTATCTGGTTTATTTGTTCACTCCGATAGTTCTGCTGTTCATCGGCTCGTTTGGCGGGACCTGGTTCAACACGCTATTGCCGTCAGGCTTCACCGCCGATTGGTATTTGCAGGTTGCTTCGGATGGGAGC
>WNFW01001664.1_pt1 | contig 14952 bp, 13 predicted proteins | sample 5400131 | NCBI WGS metagenome assembly WNFW01 (sample SAMN13153362, study PRJNA577476) | soil metagenome | isolation source: 20 cm soil or saprolite under grassland replicate 1 | place: USA:California | collected 2016-06-15 | reverse complement strand
CGCAGCCGATCGCGCTTCGCCTGGAAGAAGGCCGCGAGTCCCTCACCACAGTCCGGCTGCTCGGTGAGGTAGGCCGCGATGGCGTGTTGCAGCGGATGGGCGATGCTGAAGGTGTTGAACTGGTGCACCTTGCGGAGCTCCCGGGTGAGCTCCGGCGGCGCCACGCAGTAGCCGACGCGCAGCCCCGTCGCGTGCAGCGTCTTGCCGAAGGAGAACACGGCGAAGCTCCGGGGCGCGAGCGCGGGGTGCGTCAGCACGGAGTGATGCTGCCCGCCGTCGAACACCACGTGCTCGTAGACCTCGTCGGAGAGCACCGCGACGTCGCGACCGTCGATGAGCTCGGCCAGAGCCTCGAGGTCGGCGCTTTGGGCGGTGGTGCAGGCGGGATTGTGGGGACTGTTGAAGAGGATGAGGCGCGTGCGGGCATTCAGCGCCGCGCGTACCCGCTCCCAGTCGTAGCGGAAGCCCGGCTGGACGAGCGGGAGGCGCAGGCAGCGCGCGCCCGCGAGCCGCACGGCCGGCTCGTAGGAGTCGTAGGCCGGATCGAACGCAATGACCTCATCGCCCGCGCCAACCGCGGCCTGGATCGCCGAGAAGATCGCCTCGGTTGCGCCGAGCGTGACGGTGATCTCGCTCTCCGGGTCGATGGCGCGGCCGTAGACCCGCAGGAGCTTCGCCGCGATGCGCTCGCGCAGCGCCAAGACGCCTTCCATGGGCGCGTACTGGTTGTGGCCTGTGCGCATGGCCTCGGCCACGAGCTCGGTGAGCCGGGGGTCGATGTCGTAGTCCGGGAAGCCCTGGCCGAGATTGAGCGCATCGAGCTCGCGGGCGCGCCGCGACATGACGGTGAAGATCGTCGTGCCGACCTGGGGGAGCTTGCCGGTCACGCGCCCACCCTCAGCTCTCCGTCGCAGCGAGCGCCGCGCCGACGACGCCCGCCTGGCCGGCAAACTGCGCCGGGCGCAGCTCCGCCGGCGAGCGGAGCAGCGGCGCGAACTCAGCGAAGCGCTCGCTCACCGCGCCGCCCAGGATGAACACGTCGGGCCAGAAGAGCCTGTGCATCTGCGCGAGGTACTCGTTGACGCGCTCGATCCAGGCCGGGAAGTCGAGGTTTTCCGCCGTGCGCACGCGCGCCGAGGCCCATTTCTCGGCGTCCATGCCGCGCAGCTCGAGGTGCCCGAGCTCGGTGTTGGGAAAGAGCTTGCCGCCGGCGAAAAGCGCCGTGCCGATCCCGGTGCCGAAGGTCAGCATGACCACCGTGCCTTTGCAGCCCCGGCCCGCACCCCAGCGCATCTCGGCGAGCCCCGCGGCGTCGGCGTCGTTGAGGAACAGCACCGCTCGCCCGAGCGCCTGGGAGGCGAGCGAGGCGCCGTCGGTGCCCACCCAGGCGGCATCGATATTCGCGGCGGTGTAGGCGGTGCCTTCCTTGATGACGCTCGGGAAGGCGACGCCGACCCGGCCGGCGCTCGCGGGCAGCCGCCCGGCGAGCGCCGCGAGCACGTTGGTGACCGCGACCGGGGTCGAGGGGCGGGGCGTCGGCGCGGCGATCAGCTCGCCGGCGAGTCTTCCGGCCTTGAGATCGACGAGCCCCGCCTTGACCGAGGACCCTCCGACGTCGATTCCGAGCACTTCGCCTGCCATAGCCTCAAGCTCACCGGTTCAGCTTACAGCCCTCGGGCACCGATTCGGTTCACAGGTTGGCCGCGGCGGCGAGCTGCAGATCGCGCGCCCGGCGCCGCTCGCGGTAGCGCATCCAGACCGTCGAGATCGCGACTCCGGTGGCCACCAGCAGCACCATGATCGTGGCGAGCGCGTTGACATCGGGAGTCACCCCGAAGCGCACCTTGGAAAAGATGACCATCGGCAGCGTGCTCGAGCCCGGACCCGCGACGAACTGAGTGATGACCAGATCATCCCACGACAGTGTAAACGCGAGCAGCCAGCCGGAGACAATGGCCGGCAGGATGAGGGGCAGCGTAATACGGAAAAACACCCGCGCGGGGCGCGCGCCGAGATCCATCGCCGCCTCCTCGAGCGACTCGTCGAAGCCGGCGAGCCGCGACTGCACCACCACGGTGACGTAGGCCATGCAGAAGGTGATGTGGGCGAGCGTGATGGTGAGGGCACCCACGCCCTTCGGCCAGCCGATCAGCTGCCCGAGGGCGACGAACATGAGGAGGAGCGATAGCCCCGTGATGACCTCGGGCATGACGATGGGCGCGGTGACCATGCCGGCGAGCAGCAGCCGGCCGCGGAAGGCGCCGAGGCGCGCGAGCGCCGTGCCGGCGAGCGTGCCCAGCACCACCGCAACGCTCGCCGCGATGACCGCGATGCGGATCGACAGCCAGGCGGCCCCGAGGATCTGCTCGTTGTGCAGCAGCGCCCCGTACCACTTGAGGGTCGGCGAGTGCGCCGCGTCCCACACCGTCACGAGGCGCGAATTGTTGAACGAGAAGACGATCATCGAGAGGATCGGCCCGTACAGGAACGCGAGCCCGAGAACGAGCGCGACGCGCGGGACGAGGCGCCGCTCCCTCATCGGGCGCCCTCGAGCTCGCGGCGCTGGTAGCGCTGGAACAGGAGGATCGGCACCACCAGCAGCAGCAGAATGAGGATCGCGACCGCGCTCGCCACCGGCCAGTCGCGGTTCTCGAAGAACTCATCCGACAGCACCCGGCCGATCATGAGCTGATCCGTGCGGCCGAGCAGCGTCGGGATCACGTACTCGCCCACCGCCGGAATAAAGACGAGGAGCGAGCCGGCGACGATGCCGGGGAAGGACTGGGGCACCGTGATGCGCAGGAACGCCCGCGCCGGGCGTGCTCCGAGATCCGCCGCCGCTTCGAGGAGCGCCGCGTCGTGCTTCTCGAGGTTCGCGTACAGCGGCAGGATCATGAACGGCAGGTACGAGTACACGATGCCGATGTAGACCGCGAAGTCGGTCTGGAGCAGCGCGAGCGGGTGATGGATCACGCCGAGAGACATGAGCAGGTTGTTGATCACGCCGTTGTTCTTCAGCAGCCCGATCCAGGCGTAGACCCGCAGCAGGAACGAGGTCCAGAACGGCAGCACGATGAGCATCAGCAGCACCGGGCGAGTCGCGCTGCCGGCGTGCGCGATGGCGTAGGCCATCGGGTAGCCGATGGCGAGGCAGCAAAGCGTGGAGACCGCCGCCACCTTGAGCGAATAGAGGTAGGAGCTGACGTACAGCGGGTCGGTGAACAGGAACTGGTACGCCGACCAGTGGAGCTCCAGCGCCGGGGAGCCGTGCCGGAAGGTCAGAAGCGGCGTGTAGGGCGGGATCGCCAGGCGCACCTCGGAGAAGGAGATGCGGAACACGATGATGAAGGGAACGAGGAACAGCAGCAGCAGCCAGCCGGTCGGGATGCCGGCGATGAGTCGCCGGCCCGCGGCGGAGGTCAACCGCGCCACGCGTCCTCCTATTCCGTCAGCACCACGGGACTCGAGCCGTGCCAGGAAAGCCACACGCTCTCCTCGCGCGCGAATCCGCGCTCGGTGCCGCGCGTGATGTTGGGCAGTGTCACGCGCATCATCCGGCCGGAGTCGAGCTGGACCAGGTAGATCGACATGTCGCCCATGTAGGCGATCTCCCGGACCGTGCCGCGCACCACGTTCTCGGCGGCGTCCGCGCGCTGGGCCGATGCGGCGAGCGGCCGGTGGCGGCTGATGTTGATCTTCTCCGGCCGGATCGCGGTCCAGACGGTCGAGCCGCCCACGCAGTGGACGCTCCGCTCGGCGCGCACCGTGCAGCCGAGCTCCTCGCTCCGGATGCGCACGCACTCGGCCCCGTCCTCGCTCACCCGGCCCTCGAACATGTTGACCGAGCCGATGAAGTCCGCCACGAAGCGGGTGACCGGGGACTCGTAGATGTCGGACGGCGTGCCCACCTGGGCGATGCGGCCGTGGTTCATGACGCCGAGGCGGGTGCCGAGCGTCATGGCCTCCTCCTGGTCGTGGGTCACCACGATGCAGGTGACCCCGAGGCGCTGCTGGATGCTGATGAGCTCGAACTGGGTGTGCTCGCGGAGCTTCTTGTCGAGCGCCGCCAGCGGCTCATCGAGCAGCAGGAGCTTCGGCCGCTTGACCAGCGCCCGCGCGAGCGCCACGCGCTGACGCTGCCCGCCCGAGAGCTGATGAGGCTTGCGGGAGCCGAAACCTCCCATCTTCACGATGTCGAGAATGTCGCCGACCTGACGGCGGATCTCGGCGCGCCGGAGGCCCTCCTGCTCGAGCCCGAAGGCGATGTTCCTCTCGACACTCATGTGCGGGAACAGTGCGTAACTCTGGAACATCATGTTCACCGGCCGCTCATAGGGCGGAATGGCGCTCATGTCCTCGCCGTCGATGTGGATGGCACCGGCGCTCGGGCGCTCGAAGCCCGCGAGCATCCGCAGCAGCGTCGTCTTCCCCGATCCCGAGCCCCCGAGCAGGCAGAAGATCTCGCCGCGGCGGATGTCGAGCGACACGGCGTCGACCGCCGTGAAATCGCCGAATTTCTTGGTCAGGCTCGCCATCCGCACGTAGGCGGAGTCGGGATCGCCCGCGGCCGTCATAGGGGTCGCCCTCGGGTAGCGTTGCTCACTTGCCGGTCTTGAAGCGCGTCCACATGCGTGTCAGAAGGCGCTGGAACTCCGGCGGCCGCGCCCGCTCCGGCACCAGCCGCGCGCGCACCCCGGCGGGCGGATAGACGCCGGGGTCGCTGCGCACGCCGGGGTCGAGCGGCTCGAGGGCAGGTTGCACGCTGTTGGCGTACTTGATGAGATTGGAGTTCCTGGCGGCCACGTCCGGGCGCAGCAGGTAATCGATGAAGAGATGCGCGTTGCGCACGTGGGGCGCGTCCCTCGGAATCGCCAGGACGTCGTAATTGGCGATCGCGCCCTCCTTCGGGATCGAGTAGGCCACGTCGATGCCCTTGCCGGCGTCGCGGGCGCGGTCGTGCGCCTGCTTGATGTCGCCCGACCAGCCCATCACGAGGCAGATGTCGGCGTTGGCGAGCATGTCGATGTAGCGCGAGGAATCGACGTAACGCACGTAGGGGCGCATGGCCCGGAGCACCTGCTCGGCGGCCTCGAGATCATCGGGCGAATTGCTGTTGGGGTTGCGGCCGAGGAACAGCAGCACCGTGCCCACCACCTCGGACGGCGCATCGAGCATCGACACACCGCAGTCCTGGAAGCGCGACACGAGCACCGGATCGAACAGCATCCGCCAGCTGTCGGTCGGCGCCTCCGGGAGCCGCGCTCTGATATCGCCGGCGTTGTAGCCCACGCCCGAGGTGATCCACATGTAGTCGACGGCATACTGGTTGCCGGGGTCGTAGTGCGCCACCGCGCGCGCCACTTCCGGATCGACATTGCTGAGATTCGGCAGCAGCGACTTGTCGAGCTTCTGATAGACCTCGGCCTGGAGCTGGCGCTCGAGGAAGGCGCCGGACGGCACCACGACGTCGTAGTTGGTGTGCCCGGTGAGCAGCTTGGTCTCGAGAATCTCGTTCGAGTCGAAGACGTCGTAGTTGACGTGGATACCGTACTCGCGGCTGAAGTCGGCGATCACTGTGGGCTGGATGTAATCGGACCAGTTGTAGACGTTGAGAACGGGCTCGCCGGGGTGGGCCTTGGCGCCCTGGGCCGCCGGATCCGAGCCGCCCGCGCAGGCGGTGAGCAGCACCGCCGCCGCGGCGCTCAGGCGAAGGAATCGGGGAGCGTTGATCACGCATCTGTTCTTATATAACAGCGGCCCGGCCCTGAGAAGCCGGCTTAGCGGCGCTCGCGCACTGCGGCGCTACACGTTTAACAGCAGGTGCTCGCGCTCCCAGGAGCTGATCACCTGCAGGAACACCTCGTACTCGGCCTGTTTGACGATGGTGAAGGCCTCGACGAAGGGCTCGCTCAGGAGCTTGACGAGCGGCTCGCAGTCGCGCAGCGCCCGCAGCGCCTCATCGAGCGAGCGCGGCAGCCCGAAGGGCAGATCGTGCGCGCTGCCGACGATCGGATCCGACGGCTGCGCGCCCTCGATCATGCCGAGGTAGCCGCAGGCGAGCGAGGCGGCGATGGCGATGTAGGGATTGGCGTCCGCGCCGCCGACGCGGTTCTCGACGCGCCGCGCCTGCGCATCGGACATCGGCACGCGCAGCCCCGCCGTGCGGTTGTCGTAGCCCCAGTGCACGTTGATGGGAGCCGAGAGGTAGCGCGTGAGGCGCCGGTAGGAGTTCACGTTGGCGCAGAACAGCGCCATGGCCGCCGGCATGTACTTCTGCAGCCCGCCGATGTGCGCGAAGAACAGCGGCGAGGGCGTGCCGTCGGGATTGGAGAAGATGTTCTTGCGCGTCTTGATGTCGACCACGCTCTGGTGGATGTGCATGGCGCTGCCCGGCTCCTTGGCGTGGGGCTTCGCCATGAAGGTGGCGTACATCTTGTGGCGCAGCGCCGCCTCGCGCGCGGTGCGCTTGAAGAGAAACGCCTGGTCCGCGAGATCGAGCGGCGGGCCGTGGATCAGGTTGATCTCCATCTGCGCCGGCCCGTCCTCGTGGATCAGCGTGTCGATCTCGATGTCCTGGTCCTCGCAGAACTGGTAGATGTCGTCGAACAGCGGATCGAACTCGTTGACCGCGGCGATGCTGTAGGACTGGCGGCCAGCCTCGGCGCGCCCCGAGCGCCCCACGGGGGGCTTGAGCGGATAGTCCGCGTCGCGGTTCTGCTCGACCAGATAGAACTCGAGCTCCGGCGCCACCACCGGCTCCCAGCCGCGCTGCGTGTAGAGCTCGAGGACGTTGCGCAGCACGTGTCGCGGGGCCATCGATACCCGGCGGCCGTCGGAGTAGAAGCAGTCGTGGATCACCTGCGCGGTGGGCTCGGCCGCCCAGGGCACGCGCCGCACGGTCTTCTGGTCGGCCTTGAGCACGATGTCGATTTCCGCCGGGCTCATGGCATCGCCGGTCTCGGGCGGGTAGTCGCCGGTCACGGTCTGCAGAAACACGCTCTCGGGCAGGCGCATGCCTCCGTCCTCGGCGAACTTCTCCGCGGGCATGATCTTGCCGCGGGCGATTCCGGCCATGTCGGGGATGATGGCCTCGACCTCGGAGATGCCGTGATCGCGGAAGAACTGCCGGATCTCGCTCACGATCCGCTTGGGTTTTTCACTTTGCTGCGGCGCGCTCACGGCTGGCCTCCCCGAACGCTGCGAACAGCGCCCTCGAAAACGGATTGCCCATCACCTTCCACTCCGGGTGCCACTGTACCGCGAGCGCGAAGCGCTGGGCGTTGCGCACCCGGAACGCCTCGATCACTCCGTCCGGCGCGCGTGCTTCGACCTCGAGCTCGGGCCCGAGGCGATCGATCCCCTGGCTGTGGAGCGAATTCACCCGGATGCGGTCGCCCGAAGCGAAGGCGCGCAGCATCCCGCCGGGCTCGAGCGTGACGTCGTGGGCGGGCCCGTACTGCACCTCGAGCGGCTGCGTCCCGTCGTCGCGATGATCGAGATGCCCCGGCACCTCGTGCAGCTTCTGGTGGAGCGACCCGCCGAAGGCGACGTTCATCTCCTGAAAGCCGCGACAGATGCCGAACACCGGCACTCCCGCCGCCACGGCTTTGCGGATCAAGGGAAGCGTCGTGGCGTCGCGCGCCGGGTCATGCAGCGTCCCGGGCGCGCTCGGCGGCCCTTCGTACCGATGCGGCTCGACGTTCGAGGGGCTGCCGGTGAAGAGCAGCCCGTCGAGCCGCTCGAGCAGCTCCTCGAACCCGAGCTCGTCTGCGAGCGAGGGGATGAGGAGCGGGGCCGCCCCCGCTGCATCCAGCACCGCGCGCGCGTACTTCTCCCCGACCATGTGGAAGGGGTGCGCGCCGACCATGCGCCGGTCGGCGGGAATACCAATGAGCGGGCGGGTGGATGCCATGACGAGGGCTGTCGTACGGTGTTTAATATCATAAACAAACCGTACCGGCGAAGTCTCCCAAGTAGGCTCCTATTAGACCACAGGTGGGGAAAGGAAGCCTTCAGTTGCGCGAAGGGATGGAAGTGCGGTAATGGCCTTACCGCAGCGTTCGCATGGCCTTTTGCCGACGGACGGATCAGGCGCCGATTTGCCGCCCGCGTCCGCCGCTCGCTATGCTCCGCTCCGCCCCCGCCCCGCGGGACGTCAGAATATCCTAAACACCCGGACCGGCTGGGAAGACGAAGCCCCGTGGGAAGCCCACCTCACGTCCGCTCCTACTACGCCTTCTCGGCGCATGCCGCGCCGGAGCGCCCGGCGCTGGCCGGCACCCTCGCCTGCGACGTGTGCGTCATCGGGGCCGGGATCGCGGGATGCTCGACCGCGCTGCACCTCGCCGAGAAGGGCCTCGCCGTCGTGCTCCTCGAGGAGCAGCGGGTCGGCTGGGGCGCCTCGGGGCGCAGCGGCGCGCAGGCGATCTACGGGGTCGCCGCCGGCCAGGCCAAGCTCGAGCGCCTGATCGGCGCGAGCGGGGCGCGCGCCGTGTGGGAGGTGTCGATCGAGGGGCTCGCGCTGATCCGCGAGCTGGTCGCGCGCTACTCGATCCAGTGTGACTGGACGCCCGGGCACCTGGCGGTCGCCGTCAAGGAGCGTCACGTGCGCGAGCTCGAGGCGGAGCTTCACGAGCTGCGCGAGCGCTACGGATACCCGAGCGTGCGCTACATGCCCCGCGAGGAGCTGCGCGTCACGCTCGCGACCGAGCGCTACCTGGGCGGGCTCTACGATAGCAACAGCGGTCACCTTCATCCCCTCAACTACACGCTCGGGCTCGCGGCCGCGGCCGAGGGACTCGGCGTGCGCGTCTTCGAGGGGACGCGCGCTGCGGGCTTCGCCGCGAACGGCTCCCGGGTGCGGGTACGGACGGCTGCCGGCGAGGTGCGCGCGCACTACCTGGCGCTCTGCGGCAACGTGTACCTCGGGCCCACGGCCCCGCCGCTCGCCTCCAAGATCATGGCGGTCGCGACCTACATCGTCGCCACCGAGCCCCTGGGTGCCGAGCGGGCGCGGCGGCTGATCGCCAACAACGCGGCGGTCAGCGACATGAACTGGGTGCTCGATTACTTCCGCCGCTCGGCCGATCACCGGCTGCTCTTCGGCGGGCGCGTGAACTACTCCGGGCTCAGCTCCTTCGACGCGCCGGGCGCCACCCGCGCCCGGATGCTGCGGGTGTTTCCGCAGCTCGAGGGGGTGCGCATCGAGTACGCCTGGGGCGGGGACGTCGACATTACGCTCAATCGCGCCCCGCACTTCGGCCGCCTGGCGCCGAATGTCTACTTCCTGCAGGGCTTCTCCGGCCACGGCATGGCGCTCACCGGCATCGCGGGGATGCTCGTGGCGGAAGCGATCACGGGCACCGCCGGACGCTTCGATGTGTTCGCGCGCATTCCGCACGGCAATTTCCCGGGTGGAGCGGCGCTGCGCCGGCCGGCGCTGGTGCTCGCGATGCTCTACTACCGCATCAGGGATCTGCTCTAGTGCTCCGCTACCGGCAGCTCCTCAACGGGCTGTGGCTCGCGTGGGCGCTTTACTGGATCGTCTCGGCGTACGGCACGAAGCGGACGCGGCGGCGCGAGTCGCTCGGCTCGAGGCTCTGGCACGTGCTGCCGCTCGTCGCCGGCACGGTACTGATCGCCTGGCCGCACCCGCACCTCGGGCACTGGCTGTCGCGGCCGCTGCTGCCGCCGGGGCCGATGCGCTTCGGCGGCGCCCTCGCGCTGGTCGTGGCGGGGCTCGCCTTCACGGTGTGGGCCCGTGTGTACCTCGGTGGCAACTGGAGCGGCACGGTGACCCTCAAGGAGGGACACGAGCTCATCCGCTCGGGCCCCTACGCGTGGGTGCGCCATCCCATCTACTCGGGGCTGCTCGTCGCGCTCGCGGGAAGCGCGCTCGCCTGCGGGGAGCTACGCGCCTTCGTCGGGCTTGCGGTGGTGGCGGCCGCCTTCATCCGCAAGCTCCGCACCGAGGAGCGCTTCATGCGCGAGCGCTTCCCGGGCGAGTACGCTCGATATTCCGCCGAGGTGCCGGCCCTCATCCCGTTCGCAAGGCCTCGGCGATCTGCACCGCGTTGAGCGCCGCGCCCTTCAGCAGCTGGTCCCCGGCCACGAAGAGCGAGATGGAGCGCCCGTCCGGGTCGCTGATGTCGTTGCGGATGCGGCCGACCAGTATCGCATCCTGGCCGGAAGCGTCCTTCGGCATGGGGAAATAGTTGCGCTCGGCGTCATCGACCAGCTTCACTCCCGGGGCGTCCCGGAGGAGCTCGCGCACCCGCGCGGGCGTGATCGGCTGCGAGCATTCGAAGGTGATCGCCATCGAGTGCGCGCGCAGCACCGGCACCCGCACGCAGGTCGCCGACACCCGGATCTCGCCGTCGCCGAAGATCTTGCGGGTCTCCTCGATGACCTTGGTCTCCTCGTCGTTGTAGCCGGTCGCCGGGTCGATGCGCGTGTTGTGGCTGAAGAGATTGAAGGCATAAGGGTGCGGCAGCACCCGAGGCTCGTAAGCACGGCCCTCGAGATAGGCGCGCGTCGACTCGCGCAGCTCCTCCATGGCGGCGGCACCCGCGCCCGATGCGGCCTGATAGGTCGCGAGCTGCAGCCGGCGGATGCGATTGACGCGATGAATGGGCCACAACGGTGTGATGGAGATGATGGCGCAGCAGTTGGGGTTGGCGATGATCCCCCGATGGCCGCGGAGAGCCTCGGGGTTGATCTCCGGCACCACCAGCGGCACCTGCGGGTCCAGGCGGAATGCGGAGGAGTTGTCGATGACGGTCGCGCCGGCGCGCACCGCGAGCGGCGCGAAGCGCTTCGAGGTACCTGACCCGGCGGAGAAGAGCGCGAGCTGCACTCCCTCGAAGCCGTCCTCGGTGAGCTCGCGCACGGGGAGATCGCGACCCCGAAATCTCAAGGTCTTCCCGGCCGAGCGCGCGGACGCGAACAGCCGCAGCTCCGCGAGCGGGAACGCCCGCTCCTCGAGGCAGCGGATCAGCTCGATACCCACCGCGCCGGTGGCTCCGACGATCGCCACCACCGGCCCTGGGCCACGACCTTCAGACATCACTTCAGTTCTCCGCCTCACAAACGACAAAGGCCCCGTCGGGTCAGCGGCGGGGCCTGTCTCGGCATCGATTGTGCAGGCTACCCGAGCGGGATCAGAGTGTAAATCCACTGATCATTGCTCGCATCCGGCGAGGTCTGAAAATGATGTGCTTTCAGGTCGTTAGCGAGTATTAATCGCTTCGATTCGAACTTGAGGCTGCAACTCCTTCGGACACGGGTATGGCGGCGGCCCGGGCCGCGGGAGTCGAGGCAGCTTTGCTCTCGCGCTCGCCGGCGGGGTCGCTCTCGTTCTCGGGCTCGTACTCGGGTTCCATCTCGATCAGCATACTAACCAGCCAAAGCGGCAGCACTACCACCAGCAACAGCAGGGCGATCACCAAGGCCACGACGACCCGCACCAGGGTCTGCATGTGAGCCTCCTTCCCAGCGCGACGTCCCTATTCCGATCCTCGGTGGACACGCGGTCCGCAGCCGGTGTGCGGAACAATCCAACACGCGGTCAGCGGTTCTGGCGTCCTGAATTACGCGCCGCGGGCGTGCCCTCCTCAATCGGGCATTGACCCGACCGCCGACCGCGGCGTCACCCCACGGATGGGGTATGTGCCTCTATTCCACTGGGTGACCCACGAAGGTCCGCATCGGGGCGCGACCGATACGGGTGCAAACCGCGTACGCGACCGCGCGCGTCATCGAGCCGGAGCGAGGCAACACGCGTGCGGCCCTCCGCTGCGGCCGTGCCGGTCCGCATCCCGCAACCTCGAGGTTGCCAATCTCGGCGCGCCGCGCTAATATGCAACTCGGAGGTTGCTAATATGAATGACCGCATCGAGAAACGCATCGAGCTCAGGGTCCCCATCGCGCGCGCGTGGCGCGCCCTCACGGACCACCGCGAGTTCGGCGAGTGGTTTCACGTGAAGCTGGAGGGGCCCTTCGTCGCGGGTCAGCCCTCACAGGGACGGATCACCCACCCCGGCTACGAGCATGTCCGCTGGCAGGCCGTCGTGCAGAAGATCGAGCCCGAGCGGCTCTTCAGCTTCACCTGGCACCCCTACGGCATCGATCCGAAGGTGGATTACTCCAAGGAGACGCCCACGCTGGTCGAGTTCCGGCTGGAAAAGACCGCGACCGGGACGCTCCTGATCCTCACCGAGTCCGGCTTCGACAAGGTCCCCGCCGGGCGCCGTCCGGAGGCCTATCGCATGAACGAGGGCGGCTGGACGCAGCAGATGAAGAACATCGAGAGCCATGTCGCGAACCACTCGTGACGCGAGCGCCGCGAGGCGCCGCTATCATGCCGCAGTGTTCGCGGCGCTCGGCGATGAGACCCGCCTCGCGCTCGTGTCCAGCTTGTCCGGCGGGCAGCCCCGCTCGATCGCGCAGCTGACCGGCGGCTCGAGGCTCACGAGGCAGGCGATCACCAAGCACCTGCGGGTGCTCGAGAACGCCGGCATCGTGCACGGTGTGCGCGCCGGGCGCGAGAGCCGCTTCGAGCTCGACCCGGCGCCGCTCAACGAGCTCAAGGACTACCTCGGGCGTGTCTCCGAGCAGTGGGATCAGGTGCTGGCGCGCCTCAAAAATCTGGTCGAGAGCTGAGCCGGACAAGCTTCTGTGACGAGCTTCACCCGCAGCAGTGCGCTCACAAACGTATCCTCTCCCGCACGGAGGGCCGGATGCGGCAGTCCCCGACGAAGTTTGAGTCATTCTGGCTCGGCCCCGTGCTCGGGGCGGTCGTCGCGCTCGGCTGGCCGGACAGTCCCCTGCTCGCTCAGGCGGTCTACAAGACAGTGGACGCGCAGGGGCACGTGGTCTACTCCGACCGGGCTCCAACGAAGAACGCGCCAAAGACCACCGTCCACGTCGATCAAGCGGATCCGGACGAGGCCGCGCGAATCGCGAAGCAGCAGGCTGAGCTGAAAGCGGCGGACCTCGAGCGCTCGGTGCAGCAGGCGGCCGACGACAAGAACAAGGCGACCGCGGATCACAAGCGGCAGGTGGCGTGTCAGAACGCCCGCAACCGGTATTTTCAGCTCAAGGATTTGAACCGCATCTTTCGGCGGGACGCCGCGGGCAATCGCGTCTATTACTCCGACTCGGAAGCGGACGCGATGCGCGAACAGGCCAGGAAGGCGATGGTCGCGGCCTGCGGAAACTGAGCCGCGGCGCACGCAAACCTCGCGCCGTCCGCAACATCCGCGCCGCACCGACGCTTACGACGTCACGGCGCCCTCCCTGGACGGGTGGATCTCATAGCAGCTGTGAATCCTCGGGTTGCGCTCGAAATCCTTCGGTAAGGTGGCGGCCGACACGTCCTGAATCTCGTAGCGCTCGCGGAGCGAGTCCTCGAGGCGAAAGCGCTGCGCGTTGGTCGAGAACACGATGAGGCCGCCCGGGGAGAGCAGCCGCGCGCAGCCGTCGATGAGCTCGGAGTGATCGCGCGCGACGTCGAGCACGCCCTCCATGCGCTTCGAGTTCGAGAAGGTCGGCGGATCGAGAAAGATCAGGTCGAACCGGCCGGCGCCCTGGGCAGCCTCCCGGAGCCACCCACGGCAGTCGGCCTGCACGAGCTGGTGCGCGGCGCCCGTGAAGCCGTTGAGGACCAGATTGCGCTGCGCCCAGTCGAGGTAGGTTCGCGACAGGTCGACCGTCGCGGTCGAGGCGGCGCCCCCCGCCGCGGCGTACACGGTGGCGGTGCCGGTGTAGGCGAAGAGATTGAGAAAGCGCTTCCCGTGGGAGGCTTCCCGGAGCCGCGCGCGGGTCATGCGGTGATCGAGAAACAGGCCCGTGTCGAGATAATCCTCGAAGTTCACGTAAAACTTGAGCCCACCCTCGCTCACGATGCGAAAGCGAGCCTGGCGGTCGAGCTTTCCGTACTGCTCGCCGCGGCGCGTGCGGCGCCGCGTCCGCAAGCGTAAGCGCTCCTCCGGCACGCCGGTCGTCTCCGGCAGCACCGCCAACACCTCGCCGCGCCGGCGGTGCACGGCTTCGGGCTCGATCTCCTTCGGGGCCGCGTACTCCTGCACGCAGAGCCACGAGTCCTCAGGCTCCAGGGTGCGGTAGGAGTCGATGGCGAAGGCGTACTCCGGCATGTCGGCGTCGTAGACCCGGTAGCACGAGACGCCCTCGCGCTCCGCCCAGCTCCCGAGGCGCTTCAGGTTCTTGGCGAGGCGGTTGGCGAACATGCGCGCGCCGGGCGTGTCCTTGAGATGAGCCGTGCCCCGGCCGAGGGTGCCCGGCTCGCGGGCGCTTTCCGGCGAGACCTTGATTCGCAGCAGCCGGCACTCGATCGGGCCGTTCCAGACGCGGTGCGTGCGATGCGCGCGGAGGCCCAGCTCCATACCGAGCTCCGGCGCGCCGGTGAGCACCGCGGCGTCCCAACCCTGGAAGCGCTCGCGCAGCACCTCACCCAGCTCGCGGTGCAGCGTGCGCGCGCCCTCGCGGTCGGCGAGGCGCACGCCGTAGGGAGGATTGGCGCAGAGGAGCCCGGGCCGATCCGCCTCGCGCGGCGCGAGCGGCGCGGCCTCGGCCAGCAGCCCCGTCTCGAAGCGCACCAGCGCGCTCACTCCGGCACGCGCGGCGTTATCCCGCGCGCCACGGATCGCGGCCGGGTCGCGATCGCTCCCGCGCACCCTGACCCCGGCTGCAAGCGCCGCCGCCTCGGCCGCGGCGGCACGGCGTTCCGCCTCCGCGCACAAGCGCTCCCAGAGCGGTGCGTCGTGACGGCGCCAGCCGAGGAAGCCGAAATAATCGCGCCGGAGTCCCGGGGCCCGGTCGGCGGCGATCAGCGCCGCCTCGATGCAGAAGGTGCCCGAGCCGCAGAGCGGATCGAGGAGCTCGCCCCCGCGCGCCGCGAGCTCCGGCCAGCCGGCGCGCAACAGCACTCCCGCC
>WNFW01005027.1_pt1 | contig 14953 bp, 13 predicted proteins | sample 5400131 | NCBI WGS metagenome assembly WNFW01 (sample SAMN13153362, study PRJNA577476) | soil metagenome | isolation source: 20 cm soil or saprolite under grassland replicate 1 | place: USA:California | collected 2016-06-15 | reverse complement strand
GAACTGCCGCGGAAGCGCTTGTTGTTGTTACCCGCTACGATTGCGGCCGGAGATCGTTTTAAGCAGGTATCTGGTAGGGGGTAATTTAGGGGGGTAACGGGCGCCCCTGATTTCCTAACAGCCTGACTCTATTCGCCGAATCGCCTGAGTTAGGTTCCTCTCCCGGGCACTATTTCCCGAGTTTTCATTAATATAAGCGATATTATTACAGTTGATTCTATCTAGTTACGCGCTGCCATTTCCGCCCGGCACTATAGTGTATTAGTGCGTCTGGTTCGCCACTGATCACGCGCCCACTCTCTTAGCGACTTTCACTGCCGACTGGCCGTGTCTCCTTTCGATCTACTTCGCATTCGTGCGCTTAGATGACCAGTAGAAAAGCGAACATGGACTTCACCAACTTCGATCAACGCCAATACCCAACGGTTACGCCAAAGGTTGGCTATCCCGAGTGGGCGAACACCTATGAAACGTCCGTGCCCAGTTTGTTGGACATGGGAATCCTCGAGCGAATCCAGTCGATACGGTGGTCAGAGACGCGGCCGTGTCTCGATCGCGCGTGCGGTACCGGAAGAACCGGAAGTTGGCTTGCTGCGAAGGTGTGGCGCAAATCGATGGGGTAGATCTCACACCGGAAATGCTTGCGCAGGCCGGGATGAGGAAGGTCTATCGGCGCTTACAAGAAGCCTCCGTCGAATATACGGGACTTCCGGGTGCCAGAAAGCGGACTTTCCTTTCCTTCCTTGGCACTGAAACCGGAGACGAGCTCACTCAGCGTAGTGCGTGGGCGGCCGCTCCGATGATCGGGGCCTGCCCGGACGGCTGAACGAGAACCGCAACGTTGGTGGCGTCCGGCGGCAGCGATGACACTGACACGTGAAAGGTCTCTACCTGACCCTTCCACAGACCCAGAGTGCGGATATCGCGCACGATGTTGAACTCGTCGAGGGTGCGGCCAGCGTTTTCCCCGCGACCGATAGCCGAAACCGCATGGCGCAGGTAGGCAACGAGCATCACATCGCTGGGTGGGACGCCCGGTTGCGCACCGATTTCTACGAGTACCTCTGCGTCGCGCACCGAGACTCCGACTGGCACGCCATCCCGATTCTCGCTCAGGGCTGTCGCAACCGCCCTTCCGTCCGAACCGACATAATCATCGCGTCCGTCAACGACAAGCTGCGGCGTGTACACGGACGAACGCGTAGGTTTCGAGCGTAAATGTTCTGCCTCTCAGCCGACTGGGCCAAGGCAAACCGATCACGCCAGCCAAGATCATCCCAGTAGTCCACGTGAAACGACAAGGCAAGGACATCGGACCGTGCGCTCAATTTCCCGACGTACGCATCAGCGGGGGGACATGAGCTGCAGCCTTGGGAGGTAAAGAGCTCAACAACCACTGGGCGAGGTTGCGCGTTCGTCGCTGCCACGCAGCACAGCATTGCCCCGGCAGCCATGCATTCTCGAAGTGAGCGTGTCATCGGAAGCCCTCGCGCAGCATCGCCATGATACGTAGACCGGGCAAGCCATCCGAATATTGTGTTCCCGTCACAAGATTACGGGCTATATCCAGGACCGCCCTACTCCACCCGCTGGGTTGCGGATCTAGCCTGCGCTGAAGACGCGATCGAAACCACGGACGTCAAGTATTACGGCCGAACCACGATCGTGCGGAATCATGTGTCGCAGTGAGCGCGGGCGTCCGTGAAAACGGGCGCCCGCCCAGACCCTCATCGGCTCCTGATCAACCGGCCGGGAGTTTCGCTGCCAAAACATCGACCATTTCGATCTTGGGCGTCTCCGCCAACAATCGAGGTGCCTCGGCCATCAGAGTCCGGGCAATGTCACCGGCCAGATGTGCTTGGCGCGCGGCGTCCCCTGCAAACGCGTCGAATATCGCGAACGTCGCGGGTCCCATGCGAAGCGCAAACCAGACCGGGGTCGTGGTCTCGCGATTTGCGAGCGCCACGGCACTCTCGAGGAATCCCGTCACCTCCTCTTCCTTGCCTGGCTTCGCCTGCAACCGTACGAACAGTGCAACTTTGACCATATGTCCTCGCTTTCCGGGAAGTCGCAGATATGCCGAGTCACCCTCGTGAGGGGCCGAGAGCCGGATGCACAAATGCCCCCGACTCCCGGCTTCCCACGTACCAGTGGCTCAAACGGCTCTGTGCCGTGGTACTCCCAACCCCCTTTAATTGAGCCGGGCGGCGACGCCGCACACGATCACCGGCCCGGCACTGCCAAACGGCGCACCATTGGGTCCAGTGATGTATCCGTCTCTCGCCAGTTTCAAAATGCGGAACTCCTCGGTCAGAAGACCGCGATAGCCCTTGTCGATTGCATCTCGGGTCCACTCATAGAGGTTGGCGTCCCACACCGGGCTGTAATCGCTGGCGATCGTCGGAATGCCGCCGAACGTATTGTTCGGCCGATGCCCGTCCAACAGGGCAGCGGACAGGCCCTGACGCTGCGGATTGTTGCAGCCACCTTCCGATGCACCGTTCGTCGCGATAAAGATCCGCTCGACAGCACTGCGGGCGATGTCGTCGATTCCGACCTCGAGTTTGCGCATGCGCGGGGCGAAGGTGTTCCCCTCGATGGCAGACACGGCAGGATCGCTCGACTCGGTCGAGATATACAAGACCGGTTTGCCAAAGCTGAACCCGTTGATCAGAGAGAGCGTGACGGTCCGATGCGCTGGATCAATGGCGATCACCTGATCATGCACGAGAGCGTAGTCCGGCTTTCCACTTGGGAAGTTGATATCGGCGTCTTCCACCGCGGCAGCGACGATCGGCGCGTCGTAAACGATGCCGTCGACCCTGACCAGCGGGCTGTAGTCCGCATCGCCGACCGAGCCCGGCTGCGCAGTCTTCGGTGGGAACGGTTGATCCTCGGAGCCGGGCACGACCACCCGGTTCGGGCTGAAGTCCACGACGCCGGACTCGAAGAGAAACGTCCCGTCGGAGCGACGTGTGGCGGGGCGTGCAGCATCGCCGGCGTTGGGCAGCTTCTTGGAGAAGTTCACCCCCAGGCGCTCCGCCTCAGCTTGGTTGCCTGCATCGAGAATGACATACCACGCGGGCTTCAAACCAGACGGCGTCTTCACCGCGCCCTTGAAAAGCGGCAGTGTGATCGTTCCTCTGGGGGTGCCGGCGGGCACGTTCACACCTGTCAGCTGCTCGATCGGTAGGTCGAACTTTCCTGAGCGGAGCAGCTGTACCGGCCCCGCCAGCTCCGGGTCCGTGAGCGAATCCGGCGGTGGGAACTGTGAAATGTCCACTTTTGTGCCCGTCGAGGCCAAGGGCGGTATCAGGTTGCATCCGGGACCGGGCCCATTCGCCGCGGGTCCAGGACCATTCCCGCCCCGCAGGAGGTGTTCTTCGGCGGGGGCTGTGACCGCAAAGAGCGTCGCCGTGAGAGCCGCCGCGAATGCGGTGACGCTCACTCGACGCGGGCGAGTCCATTCGGGCAACGCACGCGGGGCGCCGCCATGTTCTGCTACACGATTCATTAGTCGCTCCTGTTAGATTGAGGGCATAACGATCAGGGGAAATCCTGAGCGTCGCGGAGCGTAGCGTGTGGGACCTCACGAGCCGGTCACGCGGTCCCTGCAAGGAACGTGATACTTCCCGGTAGAAGACTCAGCCGGGGCGGGTCCCGTAGCGGCCCGCTTCAGTGTGAACTCAACCGTCGTGCCAGTCCCTGCTCCCGAGAGGATGCGCACCGACTGGCCGTGTAGATCCATGATGCGCTTGACGATCGCAAGACCGAGGCCGGTCCGATCGCGATCGGAGTGATCTGGCGCGGAATAGAACCGATCGAAGATTTGCGACAGGTGCTGCGGGTCGATTCCTCTTCCCGTGTCGATCACGCGCACTCGGATGAGCGCCGGTGCGACCGACATCTCCATGCGTACGTGCCCGCCTGCTGGCGTGTATCGCAGGGCATTTTCAAGGAGATTCCCCATCACCCGCTCGATGAGCTCGATATCGGCCACGGCGAGAACACTCTCGATATCGAGCAGCGTGTGCAGCTCGACGCCGCCCTCCTGCGCTCGGATTCGAAAGCGCAACGCCACGTCCTGCAGAAGCTCCGCCACGACGAAGGGCTCAAGCTTCGGTGTGACGGTGCCGGATTCCAGTTTGGCGAGCTCGAACAGAGCGTCGATCAGCCGCCCGAGCTGATCCGTCTGCCGCAGGGCGACACTCAGGTGCGCACGCAAGTCGCCCTCCGCCAGCGTGACGTGCTTTACGAGCGCGGTCTCGATGTAGCCGCGCAGGGAGGCCAGAGGCGTGCGCAAATCGTGCGAGACGTTCGCAATCAGCTCCCGCCGCAGCTCATCCGTTGCCTTGAGGTCGCGGATCTGATGCTCAATCGTCTCTGACATTGTCCGGAAGCGATCCGCCAACGCACTGATCTCATCCCCAGGTGCGGTGTGAGCCGTAGGTCCGAGCGCGGTCGCGGGCAGCGCCATCGCCCACGCGTGCATCCGATGATCGAGCTCTCTGAGCCGCCGCGTCAGCGCGGTAAAGAGCACGCCGGCGATCAGCAAGGTCCCTGCGAGCACGAGAGCAAGCGCCGCAGCAGCGGTCCGAAGCGTATAGCTCCCCCGTAGACGAGCATCGATCGATTGCGCTGGCTGCCCACCGAGCACCACGTAGAGATATCCTTGGAGCCGTCCCCCGCTTTGGATGGCTGCGACCGAAAAGACGCGCCGCGCAGCAAGACTTGTCGGATCATCTCCATACAGCGGTCGGCTGTCCGGGAACCGGAGAAAAGCTTGGATCGGCTCGAGCCGCACCGAAGCCCGCCGGATGCGGTTGCGGGGTATCGCCGTGCTGAGCACGCGCCCGAACGGATCGAGGAGGTAGACCTCCGCAGACGGGTTGACGGTCATCGTGCGATGCGCCAGCTCGTGCAGAGCGGCTTCATTGACCTTGCCGCCCTCGAGGAGCGGCAGCTCTTTTACCACATACAGTGCTATTCCCGAGTTGAGTCGCTGGAGTACCTCGTCGGAGTAGCGGTCGCTGGTGCGGCTCAGCAGTAGCAGAAGCCCGATGGCAAGGCCGGCGAGCAGCAGCGCGAAGGCAATCGTGAGGCGTAGGTGAAGCGCCCTCATGAACCGGTCTTTGCCTGCTCCATTGCGCAGAATCGATAGCCGGCGCCCCAGACCGTCACGATATACCGAGGCCGCGTTGGATCGGGCTCGAGCTTCCCGCGCAAGCGGTTGATGTGGGAATTGACAGTGTGCTCAAAAGTGTCGTGGGTGGTCCCCCATACTTGATCGAGCAACTGTGCCCGCGTGAACACACGTGCAGGGTGCTGCATGAGATGAGCGAGCAGGTCAAACTCCTTCGCTGTCAGTTCCAGCACGTATCGCCCGCGCTTTGCGATCCGCCGATCAAGATCAATCTCCAGATCTCCGGCGCGCAAGCTCCTGAGCTGTACGGGGGATCGACGGGCGAGCTGCTCGACTCGCCTGAGAATGGCTTTCACCCGCGCCGCGAACTCAACGACGCTGAAGGGCTTGGCCAGATAGTCGTCGGCTCCAGTCTCAAGCCCAAGCACTCGATCCAGCTCGCTGGCGCGCGCGGTCAGCATCAGGATCGGCGTGTACGTAGTGCTCGAGCGTACGCGGCGGCAGATTTCGAGCCCATCTAGAAGACTCCACGCGGTTCCGTCCACGGCTCGCGCGAGACCGGTGCGTCCGTCGTAACTCGTGTCGACCTCGCACCCCAGATCTTCGAGGTGCAGTGCCAGCAGCTGTGCAATGTCGCGCTCGTCCTCGACGACGAGGATCCGGCGAGAGTTCATGCTCATTCGACCCTCCACGGGGGCGCGATCCCTTCTCAGCACGTGCCCATGTGGAGCATAGGACCGGAGATGTCACGCATTTATCACACGAGGTTCACGCGGTCCGGGCGGCTCTTGCGCGAACGGCGGTCGATGAGCGAGGCTCACACAGTGTGGCTTCTACGCCTAATTCAAATCCAAGGAGACGGTGCTCGTGGGAACGCTGAAAGGCGTCTTCGAGGAGGCGCAGCAGAAACACAGAGTTCGGAATAGCGACCCCTAAGATCACTTCGATGATCACCGACCATCCGATTGCGCGAGTTGCTAAGACAAATCGGTCGGTCGTTCAGAGGCAGAACGTGGCAATAATCTCGCGATTCGTCCGGTCCATTCGGGGTGCCCGTCGCGACAATTCAATCGGCTCGTGGGACCGACGCGCGCCACGCAGAAGGTCCAGTTCCTATCATCTACGTCGGTCGGCACGAGTGTCGATCGTTTAGCGTGGGGCAATCATGAATGCGACAAACGTGAGGCCGATTTCGCCTCGGTGCAAGCTCGTTTTCTCCAGTGCTGCCCGACTGGCTGCGATTCTCTGCGTCCTCCCAGGGTTCGCGATGTATCCGGCCGCACTTCGGGCCCAAGAAGTGCGCACCATCACAGCGCAAGCCAAAGCTGCTATCGCCGCTCGACCTGAGACGCCGGCAGCGGGCGGGAGAGATGGCGATGTGACGATCATTGAGTTTCTCGACTATAACTGTCCGTTCTGCAAGAAGACCGCGCCTGAGTTGCAGAAGCTGCTTCGTGCCGACCCAAGGGTTCGAATTCTCTACAAAGAGTGGCCGATCTTTGGGGCCGTCTCGGAGTACGCCGCCCGATCGGCTCTCGCGGCAAACTGGCAGGGGAGATTTCTGGCAGCGCACATCGCACTAATCAGCGCACCGCAAGACCTGGACGAGACATCCCAAGTCGACTCCATATTGAAGAGCGCGGGCGTCAATCTAAAGCGGCTCGCTGACGACCGCAAGCTGCATTCCGCAGACATTGACGCCAGTCTCGCCCGAAACGCAGCCGAAGCCCGGGCCCTGGGGCTCAGAGGAACACCCGGCTTTTTTATTGGGCGCCAGCTCGTGCCTCGTTCTCTAACCTTGCAGCAGTTACAACAACTCACCGCCAGCGCGCGGGCCGCACCTTGACGCGACATCCGAAGGAGAATTGATAGCGGCGGAGGAATCTATCACCGAGGCTCGCGACGTTGCACCAGTTAACGCTGATGACGTCGGAGTGATGCCGAATGAAAGTTCGAGAGCTTCATGACGCCAGGTACTGAATGCGTGATTCGAGCTGCGGCGCCCGCAGACGCTGGAGCGATTGCAAGGTTGGCCGCCGAACTCGCCAGACATGTACGCGACCCCGACCCGCGGCTGTCGGGGGCATACCTCGAGGCTCAGCTTTTTTCAGCGGAGCCGTGGGCGCAGTGTCTGGTTGCCGAGGTGCGAGGTCTGGTTGCTGGTTATCTGACCTACTGCAAACAGCGTTGTCTTTATTTCTTTGTTCGGACTACAGGCACCCGTAATGGCGCAAAATGCGCCACAGTTGCCGACCGAGGCGCCTGCTGGCTTTGACACGCCGACCCTCGTCCAGAGTCCAGGCTCAAAGAGCTCGAGAGCGGTCATTCACCCGGTGTAGATTTTTGGAGCTGCCAGGTCTGCGAGCCTGGAGTGGATCGCTCGTTTCGCTATCGGTCGGGCGCAAGCGGTGCGCCGCCGCCTCACTGCTTTGCACGCTCGAACACGATGTCGCCCCCGAGCACGGTCATGTCCACCTGTGTGGTATGGATCGCGAGCAGCGGGGCCTCGAACAGGTTGCGGTCGAGCACGACCAGATCGGCAAGCTTGCCCGGTCCGAGTATGCCTCGCTCGGCCTCATCGTGCAGGAGAAAGGCCCCGGCGGCGGTGTAGGCAGTAATCGCCTGGGCGAGCGTGACGCTTTCGTTTGGAACGAGCGGGGCATCTTCCTTGCCTGCGGGGTCGACTCCGCCCGGATAGCGGTGAGTTACCGCCGTCTCGAGCCCATCGAGGGGCGAGACGCCGGTGACCGGCCAGTCGGAGCCCCACACCACAACCGCGCCCGCCTCAAACAATTCGCGTGCGGGGTACAGCCGCTTCACGCGCTCGGGGCCGAACATCCGAGGCGCAAACACGGTTTCCCACGGATCCGTGACGCTCCACAGGGGCGTCATGTTCGCGATCACGTGCAAAGAACGGAATCGTGCGATGTCGCCCGGGGCGATCAAGCACAGATGGGCAAGCGTGTGGCGGTTGTCACTGAGACCGTTGCGTCGCTGCGCCTCCGCAAAGGCATCGAGTGCTGCATGCACGGCCCCGTCGCCCTGGGTATGCATGTGCACCTGCAGTCGTGCGGCGTCCAAACGTGAGACGAGTTCGGCCAGCCGCTCCGGCGCGACGAAGAGCTTGCCGCGTCCCCAGCGAGCCGAGTCATCGCTGTAAGGTTCGAGCAGGGCGACAGTATGCGACCCGTAGGCCCCGTCCAAGAAGATTTTGACGCAGTTGGCCAGCAGCCGCGGTCCCTTCAGACTAGCGCGCCGTGCGAGGAATCTTTCGAGCTGTTCGGCATCGGGCTTCGCCGGATCGAACTCCTGACACAGATTCACTCGCATTCGCAGCTCCCCGCGCTGGTCGAGTGCCCGATACGCATCCGCGACTGCCGGGGTCGCATCGGCGTCCTCTAGCGCTGTAAACCCGAGCCGGGTCATGCTTGCGAGCGCAACTTGCAGGTTCTCCTCGAGTTCGCTGGCGGAGGGTTTCGGTACCACTGTACTCATCAGATCCATCGCTGATTCCTGCAGCACACCGGTCGGCGTACCGGAAGAGGTCCGCTCGATACGGCCGTTCAGCGGATCCAGCGTGCGGGCTCCGACGTGGGCCGCGGCGAGGGCTCGGGAGTTGGCCCAGCCTTCGTGCCCGGAGTCGTTCTCCAGGAAGGCAGGCCGATCCGGAACGGCCGCATCCAAGAGCTCCCGGCTCGGCTGTCCGCTCGGCAGGAATACGGCTTCCGTCCAGCCGCTGCCCGTGATCCAGGGTCGGTCCCGATGGGCTTGGGCAAACTGGCGGATGCGCGCCAGCAGCTCGGCACGGTCGGTGATCCCATGCAGTTCGAGCCCGTTCGCGGGGTTCGGAACGAACGCCGGATGCACGTGCGAATCCTGGAACGCCGGAATCAGCATGCGCCCGCCGAGATCTACGACCCGTGTCCCGGGCTGGACAAACCGCCGAGCGCCGGTCTCGTCGCCAACATAGGTGATGCGGTCGCCGACGACGACGAGGGCAGAAGCCCAGCTACGGGCCGGATCGACGGTGTAGATCGCCCCGTTGACGAAGACGAGGTTCGCGCCCGCCGGGGCCCCCGCCTGAGCTCGGGCGGGTGGTGCGGCAGAGGGCGCAAGCACCGCGGCAGCGGCCAAGGGGAGAAGAAACGGGCGCAGCGACTGATGCACTGTGTGCGATGGTACCACCGTACCCACGTGCGGGAGCATCACGACAAGCAGGGAGACCTTCGGACCCAGGTGACACAAGCGATTGAAAGTCTGAAGACTGCCCTCGGTCGAGTTCGAAGTGGATCCCGCTGGAAACGTGCGCCACCGAACCAAGGTGACAAAGCTGGATATCAAAGGGCCAGATGGCCGGTCGGAGACAGAGACCGTTACAGAGGCGCTGGAGCGGCGACTCATTTCACGACGCGATTGATTGGCCTCGAACAAGATATGAATCACTTGTCCGCTTTCCACCCACCGCGCAAGAGCCTCGGCCTGATGCGGGATGACCTCTTCGGGTCAACACCGGCAGTTCACCGCGACACCCTGGACAGGCTCCGGCCCGCCGGGTAGGGTTCCCCTGCGCAGCCGACGCTGAACCAGAACAACATCAATTTTCTTCATCGACAGAGGCGGTGTGGCGTGGCGCTTGTCAGAGCGGTTGGACGGTGGGCACTCACCGGGCTGATGATCAACTGCACAATCGGTGGCGGAATTTTCGGCGTACCCGGCGAGTTGACTCGCCTGTTAGGCGCCGCCAGTCCACTGGCGATGATCGGTGGAGCAATTGTGCTCGCGGTCATCATCGCGTGCGCTGCCGAAGTCGCTTCTCAGTTCCCTGAACCCGGCGATACCTACCTGTACGTGCGACGGACGTTTGGGCGATTCGCCGGTTTACAGGCCGCGTGGTTTTATTTGCTTACGGTTGCCGGCGGTGCGGCGGCCATCGCCAATGTCTTCGCCTCGTATCTGGGAGGTGTTGTGCCGGCGCTCGCCGGCGGGTGGGCGCGCGCCGTTACGACGGCTGTCGTGATCGGCGTTCCGACCGCTATCAACTGTTTAGGCGTGCGCAGCGGCGCCGCTTTGAGCAGCGTATTCGCCGTTGCCAAGCTTCTGCCCTTGCACTGCTGATCGTGCTGGGCGTGGCACACTCCAATCTACGCTCTGCATTCATGCCCAAGTGAAGGTCTGAGCAACTGCGTAACTGGATTCGTATCTCCGTTCACACCCAGAGAATCAACGAAGCGAACGATCGATGCACGCCAATAAGTGCTTCCTTGATTCACATAAGACGTAGACATGCATCGTCAAACAGCAATTTTTGTTGCATTCGCTGTGTTGAGCTTATCGGTTGTGTCCGCTTTTGCGCAAAACGGTCCTACCGGTACAGGGGGCGCGCGCCCCGCAGCCTTCGACATCGAAGCGCATCGCGGCGGGCGCGCGCTGCGCCCGGAGAACACCTTGCCATCCTTCGCCAATGCACTGTCGATGGGCGTCGACACGCTCGAACTCGACATGGGAGTCACCAAGGACGGCGTGATCGTTGTTTCGCACGAGCGCGGTCTCAATCCGGATCTCGCGCGCGCTCCCGACGGAAGCTACGTGCCTGCCCCCGGCATTCCGTACGTCAAGTTGACGCTTGCGGAAGTCAAGAAGTATGACGTTGGACAGATCCGTCCGGGCAGCGCTTATGCGGGGCGGTTCCCCGATCAGCTCGCGGTGCCAGGGACCCGGATACCGACACTCGCCGAGGTATTCGAACTGGTGCGCAGGTCGGGCGATCATCATGTGCGCCTCAACATCGAAACCAAGATCGATCCGAACCATCCGGACGAGTCGACCGAGCCGGAGCGCTTCGTCGCTCTGGTACTCGATCTGCTGCGCCGGGAAGACTTCGCCGGCCGCGTCATGATCGAATCCTTTGACTGGAGGACTTTGCAGCTGGTGCAAAAGCAGGCACCCGCAATCCCGACGGTCTACTTGACGCACCAACGTGAACCGGATGCCAATATCTATCTCGACAAGCCCTCACCGTGGACCGCGGGTTTCGATCCGCGCAAATACAGACGCTCCGTCCCGCGTGCTGTCAAGGCCGCCGGTGGTAAGATCTGGTCGCCGCTCTTCGAAGACGTCGACCGACGGTCGATCCGTGAGGCGCACGAGCTCGGGCTCACGATTGTGGTCTGGACCGTAAACCGCCCCGAGGACATGGTCCGCCTCATTGACATGGGTGTCGATGGCATCATCTCGGACCGCCCAGACGTGCTACGCGCCGTAGCTGGCAAGAAGGGCATCAAGTTACCGCGGTCATCACCGGTGTCGCCGTGAACGAAACGGCGGTACCAATTCTCGAAAGCGGAGCCTTCAAATATTCAAAGTGTTTGTCGGTAGCCTTTGACCTCGCGGTGTTGTGGAGAAAGCCAAGGGAGTGCCGCGGGCGAGTGCGGATGAGCGCCGGACGGCGCTCCGTGGTGGCTGATGCCCTCTCATGCGTCCGGCAACGCAGATGGAAAACCGATGGCCAAGGCTCGCTCGAAACGATTCGAGTGGTCGTGGGAATGTATCGAATCGTAAGACCACATCTGCGCTTTGACGAAGTATTGGCGTTGGAGCCGTGTACGACGTTCGGGTGATGCACGGAAACCTCACCGGCCCGGAGCACGAGGTTGCTGGCCTTGGATTCATCCACCGCGGCGTCGTCCATACCGGATCGCAACACGTTCGCAAACTCGGTCCGCGCCTTCAACTGCTGCAAGTCGAGGTGCTGTGTCCTCGTGGTGGCCAAAGCAGGACATTCTCGATTTCGGCAATGGGTGGGAAGCTGCCGGCAGCGGCCTTTCTGGAATCGGACGCCGCGCATTCCGCGCCCTATTCCGCGTCCACCTGCTCCACACAACCCGGCGCGGGACAGACCGTTCGCATGCATTAAGGGCGTCCAGTCGTCTTGATCCGGTCGCGCGCACCGCTCATGGGCGAGGGTGCAACACGAGCGGCGGCGCCATCGCATGGGCGGCGACCGCGTCGGCCGTGAATGGAAGGGTTAGCCAGAGCTTCTTCGAATACATTTCTGTCTGGTCCGCGTAGAACGGAGAGGCCGGATCGGACGACTGGGAATTGGCAAGGATCGCATCCGCCTCGGGCCCCCTTGGCCCGAAACTCACCACCTGTACGTAACTCGTCGCAGCTGTCGGGTTGGTGTAGCCCGCCTTGGGAATGAGCGCGACGTCCATGGCGTTGTAACTGGTCATGGTGGGACCGCCGTGTAGCGGAATGCGGCGTCCGTTCCGTTCGACAAATTGCACCTGCCCAAGGGGGGCGTCGATCGGGATGCCCGCCCTGTCGAGCCGCGCCGACGCCTCCGCCAGCGCACCAAGCATCGCCTTCACCGTCGCCGGGTCGTCCGCCAGGCCGCGCGGCGTGCCTATTGGATCCTTGAGGTCGAATGGCGCTTTCCAGATGTGATCAGGATAGAGTCCTTCCTCGAGGGCTCGGTAGGCGAATTCGCAAAACAGCGGCGCGCCCACACTCGCTAGATCCTGGCGCCGGTCCCAGCGGCTCAGCACGTCGCAGGCGCGGATCAGATCAAAGCGCGTTCCGTCCTTCAGTTCGATCACAGGGGTTCGGCGGCAGGCCGCGACGAGGTCGTCCGCCAAGAGGTCAGCGGTCAGATTGCGGTCCCGGAATAACAGGGTCTCCAGCGTCCTCCGGTCGAACCGGTCTCCCGCCAAGCCATCGGCGCCGCTGATCCGCTCTTGAACGATCAGGTGCCCGGTCCTCTGCCGCTCCCGCTGCGGTCTGCGCTCTTGCCCGATGATTGGCGAGAAGCCTTCGAGCAGCTGCTTTGCGTTGGTCAGCCAATAGCTATCGTTGGAGTTGGTCACATAGTCCGTGCGGATCAGACTGGGCTTCAAGGATCCCGGCAGCACGCCGGGTTGGGGGGCGTCCGGATAGCGGCTCGGAAGGCATTCGGCGCGGCTTCCGTCGAGCGTCGCCGGCAGCCCAAGAAGCCGCTCAGTCCCTATCCGGCAAGCCTCGTACTTCGCCTTGTCCAAGGCGAGCGTCGGAGCCATGTCGGCGAAGAGCGCCTCGCCATGCGCATCCACCGCGATGGTGTTGACGAAGCTCGATCCGACCGAGCGCTTGAGATCGTCCCTCACGGCCTCGACCCCGCGCGCCTCGGCCAGCCTCAAGTCCTCGTCCAGCATCCGGACGTTGCCCCGGTTGGGATCGGCCAGCGCATAGACCTCGCTGCGCGTCCAGGGCGTGTGCGCATTGGCGATGACGGGTCCGAATTCAGTCATCCAGAAGACGTGCTCAGCCAGACCAACGCGGCCTTGGGCGTCGCGCGTCGGAACGCGCACGCTGCGGCGCTTCATCGGGATTGAGCTTCCATCGACGATGTAACGCGTCGGGTCGGCCGGATCGAGCTTTAACCGGTACAAGGCGGCATGCGCATCGCTGGAAGTCGTCCGCGTCCACGCAAGCGACTGGTTGAAGCCGATGATGATCGATGGAACGCCGTTCAGGGCCGCCCCCATGGCGTCGAACCGGTCAGGGATAGTGAGGTGAACCTCGACGAAGTGCTCAGGCCCGTCCCAGAAGTAGTGCGGATTGGCGAGCAGCAGGCCCGATCCGTTGGTCGTGAGCTCCCGGCCGATCGCGAGCGCGTTGCTGCCCAAAGCGGGCCTCAGAAGCGCTGCGGCGCGTGCGGACGCCTCGGCCTGCCGATCCGACCTCGGCGGCGCGGCCGCCAATAGGTCCGTGCGGTATTCCTCCGCTCCGTCCCGTATGGCGAAGGCGTAAATGCGCCGGATCACATCGTCCCCAGTGATGGGCTGGATCACGCCCTTGGCCCGGCAGGCTTCGGGCCGATTCTCCCACGGCAGGGAGGCGACGTACGCGTCGTAGCCGGCCGCGAAGCCGTCGACGAGCGCGCGCGCCCGCGACGACATCTCGGCCCGCGCCGCCTTGACCACCCAGCCGCCAATCAGGAAGCGCTGGACCAGATCCTCCTCCGCGTTGGGGACCGCGTCGGCTCCGGCGAAGGCCTTGAACGCTGCCGCCACGCCGTAACGCAGCGCGCGCGTGCCGGAGTAGGTGGCGAAGCTGTCCGCCATCGCGCACAGGTCGTTGCGCGCCAGCGCATAGCCTTCGCCATAGCCCAAGCCGCGCCAGTCCTGCGCGACCACATGCGGAATGCCATGCTCTGTGAGCGTGATCGTTACGCTTTGGCCCGCAGCGTATGAGGCCGCGCCGGCCGTCAGCGCAGCAATCAGGCCGCTGACCGCCACGAGACGCCGCTTCAAGCTCGCAACATAGCGCCTCATGACAATCCCCAACGCCCGGTTAGTTCCGGTTCGGATGCCGCCGGTGATCCTTCCGAGCCCTCCGATCTGATTGTGCCCTCCTCAAAGCTGCCGGTCACGAGCGTCTCCAAAGCATCTGAAAGAGGAGGTCGAGACAGTCAAGGCGCAGATGCGGCGACTGAAGCAGCTGGGCAAGTGTCGTTGCCCCATTTCCCTGACGGCTCGGGAAGAGGGTCACGCTGAATATGAAGAATCGCGCCTAGTCTGCGAGGCCCATGACAAATGCCAAGGCGACATTCAGTCGCGCGATGTCGCCATCGTCAAGGCGGCCGATCTTCCGACCAAGGCGGGCGCGCCTAATCGTGACCGGCTTGTCAGCCATCACGTGCGACCGCGTGCGCAGACCGTTTCGAGTACTGGGTTCGACTGCTACTCGAAAGTCCTCGGCGTCGTCCCCCTCAGAAGTCATCTGGCAGACCACCACAGAGGCATGCTCGGCAGGGAGCGCGTCAGTCTGCAC
>WNFW01001825.1_pt1 | contig 14954 bp, 12 predicted proteins | sample 5400131 | NCBI WGS metagenome assembly WNFW01 (sample SAMN13153362, study PRJNA577476) | soil metagenome | isolation source: 20 cm soil or saprolite under grassland replicate 1 | place: USA:California | collected 2016-06-15 | reverse complement strand
GCGTGTTTTGCTTGACGCTGTTTGGCTGCGCCAGCGTGAACGGGATCGCGCAGACGGCGAGAAGTGAAAGCAAGATCAGCGCGCTCCAAAGAAGAATTCGTGTTTGTTTCATAGATATTTTCCTTTGTGTTTTTGGTTTGTGGTTTTTGTCTTCGCTACCTGTTCCCGGAAATTCGAGACGAAGTTCCCGAAAATTTTTCAAGGAGGCCAAACTTTTGAGACTCGAATTACACGAAATGGTCGCGAATTTCAGAGGTCCCCCAGCCAGTCAGGTTGGAGTCGATTCGTGCGAATTCGTGAAATTAGTGTCTCGATCACTGGCACGAATGGATTCGAGATAAAACGTCATGGTTAACACCTAACGTTCAAGTTCCACAAACGCCGTCAGCAGTTCATCCGCACAACGAAACGCTTTCCATTGTCGCGGTGTGCATCAACAATCCAGATTGTTCGTCCGTTGGAATCCACTGCTGAGACCCAGCCCCAACTCCTAAAAACGCAAAAAATGTCTCGACATCTTTGATGCGCTTCGAGTAAAAGGTGTTTCTCACCCAGAGGCTCAGCGAAGTGAAAAAGCCAGCGCATATTCTTCGAGGCGCGTTTTACCTGCTCCTACTGTCGGCCGGGACGCTGCTGGCTTTCTTCCGTGCCGAAGCACCATCTACGGCTTCCCATCCGGCAGTCGTCGGACTGACGTTTACCGAACGCGTCGCTTATCAGCGAGCGATTGAGGACGTCTACTGGCGCCATCGAATCTGGCCCAAACAGAGACCCGATCCAAAGCCATCGCTTAATGCGGTGATGTCTCAGACGCAGCTGGAAAAGAAGGTCGCAGACTATTTGCGCAAATCCCAGACGCTGGAGAATTACTTTCGCCGGGGAATGTGATTAGAACGCACGAATAGGTCGACATGAAAGAGCGCTACTGGACGAACCTCGTGACAAGCCTACGATACGGGCAATGCGTGCTCGTGCTTGGCCCTGAGGTTCCCGCAAAACTTGCTTCGACCGCAGCGTCCTCCCCGGCCGCGGGTGACCTCAGCAATTCTGAGGAGCTGACCCGTCGACTCGCATCAGAGCTTGAGGAAGATAATCGCCGTGTGACGGGTAGCACGCTGGCAGTCGTGGCCCAGCAATATGAGGATACAGAAGGCTTTGGTCCGAACAGCATGCGGTCGTTGGCAGCGCAGTTCTACACGTCCGCGGCCTACAGCCCTTCGGATGTTCACTATTCACTCGCTTCCCTGCCCTTCAGCCTGATCCTGACAACCTGTCATGACGCTCTCCTGACAGGCGCACTGCAAGAATTGGGCAAGAGGCCGCTCGTGTGCAGGTATCACTTGCGTGGGGACAGGCACGATAATCCGGAATTCACTCCCTCTGAGACACCCGATGAGCCGGTGATTTACCATCTATTCGGGTCCGCACAAGAACCGCGCTCGCTCGTGTTGAGCGAAAACGACGTCTTGGATTTCCTCATAGCTATTGCCTCAGAGCGACCTTCGCTGCCAAACAGTCTGAGCCGTGTGCTGAAGCGAAAAGACCAGAGTTTTCTGTTCGTCGGATTTGGAATTAAGCAGTTGCATTTACGCCTTCTTTTGAAGGTGCTCGTTCGTGCACTCGAACTACACCGTACAGGCAGCACCGTCGCCACCGAGCCACTTCGCGGTCTTTCAGACAGCGACCGCGAACAGACTATTCTCTTCTACCAACGGGGGACGCGAGTCGAAGTCGAAGACGCCGAGATCAGGGTCTTTTTGGCCGAACTCACACGCAGGCTGGAGGCTGCAGGCGGAGTTGTTACACAGACTCCTCAGCTCGGTCCACGGCCGCGCGTGTTCATCAGCTACGCACGAGAAGACAGCGACCTGGCGAACAGCGTGTGCCACGTCCTCCAGACGTCCAACTTCGAGCCATGGCTCGACAAGGAGTCCCTTGCGGGCGGAGACCTCTGGGACCAGCGCATCCGGGAGCAGTTGGAGGACGCAGACTACGTGCTTGTTCTCTACACGCCGGCCTTGAGCAGGAAGACAGACAGCTACGTCAACAAGGAGCTCGCCCTGGCTCGTGACCGAGCGCTCGCGGTGCGTGGGAACTTCCTGATCCCGCTGCGCACTGCCGAGATCGCCCCCGAGGATCGGGTCGAAGAGCTGAGTAAGTATCAGGAAATGACCCTCAGACTGGAGTGCTTCGATGAAGATATGGCGAAAGTGCTCTCAACGATGCGCCGTGACTACCAACGGCGCAACCGCTAACCGAAGTATGCTCGACTCCCACACTCGTTACCCTGGCGCGCAGCCGTTCTCTGACGACGAAATTTCCCGCAAGACCTTCTTTGGGCGCAAGCGTGAATCGGCAGACCTCGCGAACAAGATCCTGGCCAACCGGCTCGTCGTGGTATACGCCGAGTCGGGCCTCGGCAAGACCTCGCTGCTCAATGCCGGTGTGGCACAGCTGCTAAGGAATGAGAAGTCTCTCCCGCTGATTGTGAGGGTCAATGACGTTCAACACGGGCCATCCACTTCGATTCTCGAAGGCATACGTACAGCGGCAGATCGGCAAATGGTCGAGTACGCCCCAGGCAGCCAGGCTTCTCTCTGGCATTTCTTTAAGACTGCCGAATTCTGGCAGGGCGACCTGTTGCTGACACCGGTCGTCATCCTTGACCAGTTCGAGGAGCTCTTTACCCTCCAGAGCGCAGAGGCACGAGCGGCCTTCCTCTTGGACCTCGGCTTTCTTGTCCGCGGTGTTCCTCCTTCCACAACTCCACAGACAGATGTGGACCAAACCAAAAACGGCGATCTACACCACGTGCTAACAGAAACGCCACCGGCTTTGCGGCTTGTTTTCTCCCTCCGTGAGGACTATTTGGGTTCCTTGGAGGAGGCGGCTGACTGGATTCCACAGATATTGGATCATCGCTTCAGACTGCTACCGCTATCCGTCGAGGCCGCAGTAGAGGCGCTGACAGGTCCAGCGGAGATCGACGACAACATTCTCCAGACTAAACCTTTCACTTACACTCCCGAAACAGTCACGACAATTATCACCCACCTCTCTCGGCGCTCTGGCCGGCCGATCACGGTTAAGCATAAGAAGGGGAAAGATGGATGGAAGAGCCTCTTCAGGCGCTCCAGGCAGCAGTCCACCTACTCGGTGCGCTACGTAGAGCCGTTCCAACTCCAACTAATCTGTCAACGGATTGAGCGTATTGTTGCGGAGCGACAGCAGAGAACAGGCAGCGCTTTGACCATTACCATGCAGGATATAGGAGGAGAAGCCGCCCTGAGAGCGACGCTTCAGGACTTCTACAAGCAAGAGATTCGTGCGCTTTCAAGCCTGCGTCAACGCCGTGCAGTCCGCCGCCTGTGCGAGGAGTATCTCATCAGTCCCGAAGGTCGACGCTTAAGTATCGATGGACACGAAATCCACAGGCAGCTTAAGCTGTCAGGCGAAATCTTGGGGAAGCTCGTAGATAGGCGGCTACTGCGCTCGGACCACCGTGCCGACAGTACCTACTATGAATTAAGTCATGACACTCTCATCGAACCAATATTGGCCACTAGACGAGTAAAGGGTAGGTTTCTGGGATTGTTGACCGTGTGTGCCGGAGCGTTGGTATCGCTGATTACTGCAGGTTTACTACTATGTGGACTACTGTTTCTCTATGTACATTTAGCCTATGTATATGGCATGCCGTTGTCTAAGAACCTTCGGCAGGAACATGATCCTAACTCTTATCTCGTTTTAGCAATTCTCATTTTAGCAATTTTCCTACCTCCTCTTGCCTTTCTGGGAATTTTCTTGTGTCGCCGGGGTATCCGAACATTCCGCCGATACCGCTCACATCTCTGAGGAGAGAGGTAGAATCCGCACAAGATTAGGTTCTTTAACCCTTGCAACCAAAGCCTGGTGATGTATTCGGTAGCTTGTGGTATGGCGAGCCAAACGCTGTCAGCAATGCGGTTGACTACGCGAAATTTTGCAGCCGCTCACATGATGCGCCGGTCAGCATTTGATACCAGACCGCATCCAACGAATATACTGCCGCAATCGATGAAACGTTTGTTTCACTGAAAGGACTTTGGTGATGATTCTTGTTTTCATCTTATTTAATTTCCTTTCATCGTCTTGGCCTTCGGTGAACTCTCGTCTTGAGAACTCATTTCTGGCCGTTCACTGAGGTAATGCGTAAAATCGGGCGCGAGGTTACACGAAAAAGTGATGGGCCAACGGTCGCCATAGGGTCAAGACAGCGGATGAGGGACTCAAAGCGTTCTGGAGGCCTCGTATGTGTGACACTCCAAACGATCCCGCTTCCTAAATGCCGAATGATTCGGAACTGATTGGCGGGCTTTCTCGTCCTTTTCGGCTTTGAGTTTGGCTTCGTACTCGTGCGCGGCAGGAAGTTCAAGCCGGACAGTAATTTTGCTGAGCAGCCATAAGGTCGCGCCGTCGCTACGCTGCCACATCTTTTCACCAGCTATTCCCGCAAAATAGCCTTCGAAAATTTTGCTCAGACCTTTGTTCGGTGAATCAGGGTTGTTATACGCGATTTCTTTCCACGTTGTTCCCGGCCGCGTGTTCGCATTCATGATCGCCTCTAGTTCGTAATCCTGTATGACCGGGTTCACGCCACCCTTAATTAGCTTGGAGTACTCCATCCGAACAGCGGGACCGTCCGGTGGGATAAACGCGGCGCGAATTCGCCAGCCTTCATACGCATAACTGTGATGAATCGCTCCCTCCAATAAGGGGAAATTCTTGTCGAGACTGGACGAATCTTGTGGCGCTCCATACTGGGCGACGAATTGATCAGCGGTTGCGCCAAGACGATGCTCTCCGAGCGCTACATTTTGCTGTGTGCCCGTTGCCTCTCTGTCGGCGGTGAAATGCGCACGTTGGGCGGAATCATAATAAAACCGTTCCTGAACGTCTTTAGGTAATTCAGCGAAATAGACTTTGGTGATCCCTGATTTGCTCTTCAAAACAATGCCGTCTGGTTCAACGCGGCTGATCGTGGCGTTCTTGTATTCTTTCCCGTTAATTGTTTTGAAGTCATCGGCCAGTGCGAGTGACGCGGACAGCGCCACTAAGATTGCTAGTGCGGTTTGCCAGTGCTTCACACGGCGGATTTTGCCACTTTTGCTCTCCATACGGCAATGACAAAGTGATATGAACGGGGCGGCAATGAGGTGCGAAACATTCACGATTGTCACAGTTGCCTTTCTCTGCATCGCAGCGACGCCGCCAGTTACGTTTGTAAATCCGACCACTTTAATCGGCGTATTCATTTTCCTCGGCATACTAGCGGGCCTCAAGATTGTTCTTGAGCAGTGGGTGTTCGACAAACAACGGGAAAAATGCCGCACGTACTACCGCGACACATACCTCAATTCAGACGATTGGAAGCGCAAGCGAGCGGTGGTTTTGAAGCGCGATAGTTATCGTTACGTGTATTGCGGCGCGCGTGCTACGCAGGTGCACCACAAACAGTACGCTCGGCGGAACATCGGCAGAGAGCCAATCGAGTGGCTTGTTTCGGTGTGCAAGTCTTGTCATGAGCAGCGACATAGATGCAGATAAGATCAGTTCAAACCTGAAACTGCAGCCCCCATGACTGCGAATCTCTGGCGTCTCTTTTCTGATGCCGTTCTGCTTTGGGTGCTACGAGCGGGCCTTTACTGTTTGCGCTATATGCGGCCCTCCGCGACTGGATTGCAGTTAGAAAAGCCGGACGTGGTGCGCCGGTGGATAAAATCGGTGGACAACAAGAATTTTCGGGCTTCGTTCTAGCACTGTTTTTTCATAGGTAAAACGGGGTCTTAGCTCAGTTGGTAGAGCGCCTCAATGGCATTGAGGAGGTCACGGGTTCGAATCCCGTAGGCTCCATTTCCCCCTTTTGCCTATAGCCGCAGCGGGCGCGGCTGCCTCTACAATGCGCAGACGTCCACAAGATGCAGCGCGATCACTGGATCGGAACCTTACCAGTGCCGGGAACGCAACTGAAAATCTTTGTCGCGCATCGTCTGTCCGATTCGCGAGCCTTTGTCTCAGAAAAAGAGCCGCACGATGCATTCACCGTGCGGCTCCGGGAGAAGATTGTTGATCTTATGCTAGACCAAGGGTCGAGACTGTCGCTGGATCGATTTCCGCGGTAACGGCCAATCCATGATCGGCTTGAAACGCAGCAATAGCATCTCGCGTTGCCGGTCCGAGCACGCCATCGACTGGTCCGGCGTAATAACCGTCCTGTTGCAATTGCGCCTGCACGTTCACTACCACCTGATCCGGCGTCAAACCGTTGTAGGCGTAGATCGGGCCGTCATACGGATAATACGCTCCTGGGAAATAACCCAACGCCGGAAACCAAAAACCAGCGTCAAAGAAGAAAGCGTTGTTATTGATTATGACGATCCGGAAGTGCTGTCTCCACCAGTCACGATCATGAAATTCGTGACGATGCATGTTCGCCGCCTGGGAAAAACTTACCCGATTCGGCAGGCTAGTGTTCCGATTAACCGCCATGTTTCGCTCATTAAGTGCGCGAACGCGGTTCATCCGCATATCGTTCCGGTTAACGGTCGCGCGCATACGCTCTTGCGCCGCCACGGAACTGCGTGGATGAAAGCGCGCAGCAGGCATATCGCCACGCGGTCGCATAGCGCTCATCGCCGCCCGTGTATTTGCCGGGGCAGTCGCGTGCATATTCGGCCGCGCCCTCGCTCTTACGCCGGCATTCGCTGTGCCCCGCACTTCCTGACCCTGCGCCGTTAGCGCCAGTGCGAGACCTCCCATACATATTGAATATAGTATTCCCTTCATATTTGCGATTTCCCTCCTTTGATAATTAAACCACCCGTCGACATGATGGGTTGCGCACTGTTCCGATCAATTTTGGGCCCCGGAAAAGTAATACCGTTGTTACTTTTTATTGCCTCCAGAGCCGCAACTTGCGAGCCCCGGTCGCATTTAATCTTTAGAGACGCAAAATCTTCTGTCGTTAGGTATGTTAAAGGGAAACACCTGCAATGAACTCTGACCATCGCAGACACACGGGCACGGCACCTCGGAGTGTTTCGTCCCTGCGATCGCGCTGATTTTAGAAATGATCAATGGTGCGGCTTTGGATGGACTGGTAGGCTTCGTACCCCAGGAAGCGCAACGACATCCGCTATGGGTCGCCGCACGAAAGTAACGCCGTAGTTACTTTTACAGAGCCACAACTTTCTGGCGTGAAGAATTGCTATAGCTACGGCACTCAGGTGGCATTCCGTTTTTTGTTGATCTACTCGGCCGCACACCGGTGAACAGAATAGAGACTGCGCGGCAAAAACAAATCCTCCTACCGGGATGAACGAGCGGGCGGATCTCGAAACTTACGTTTTGTTACGGCACCTCAAGCTACCAGGATGGTGGTCGGGTCGCTCCACGCACCGGCGCCATTTGGCCCGACCGCGCGAATGCGACAGGGCCCCGCGAAGATCGCATAAGGGTGTGGCACCTCTTGGCCTACGGCGTGTAGAGTTCGGCGCTGGCAATCGGGACGAGGTGCCCCACGTGCGTGTCGAAGGTCTCGCCGCCTGCGACCAGCACCTGTCCATTCAACAGTACAGTCATGGTTTCACCTGAACGTGACTCTTTCATGCTACTGGTCTTTCTCCAAGTCAGGGTCGAAGGGTCGAAGAGTGCGGCCAATCCGTTCGTCTCCCGCAAAGGCTGCTGAGGATAGGGCCGTGGCACTAGGGTGATGCCGCCTGCGACCAGGACCTTCCCGGTATCGAGCGTTGCGGCGGCATCCTGGCAATCTTGCGCAGTCGTTGTGCACGGCGGCGGGGCGAAGGTGGTCCACTGGTTGGTGGAGGGGTTGTACAGGCTCTCGCCTTGTACACCGCCCGCCGTCCAAACGTCCCCATTTGGGAGCAGCGCAATCGGTGCGGACCCGCCGACGGGAGGCGAGCTGGTGGTGGTCCAGGTGCCGGTTGAGGGGTTGTACAGATTGACAGAAGGCGAGTACACCTCGCCATTCTGAAGCAGGACGGCGGCATCACCGAAGACCCGACTCAGCGTGTTGCCAGTTGGGGTCCACGTTCCCGTAGCCGGGTTATACACCTCGGCACTAGTCGAGGAGCCGGCGTCCCCTGCGGCGAGCACCTCGCCGTTGGGGAGCAATATCATGAGAAAATGAGCGCGGCTGGTGGTCATGCTGCCGGTCGCCGTCCAGGTGCCTGTTGCGGGGTTGTACAGCTCGGCGCTGGCCAGGGAGCCAGGGAGCGTGCTGTAGCCTCCAGCTACGAGCACCTGGCCGTTCTGCAACAGCACCGCGTCGTGGGCGTGGCGCGGGACAGTCATACTGCCCGTGAAGGTCCAGTTGCCCGTCGCAGGGTTGTACAGCTCGGCGCTAGCGAGAACAAAATCTGTGGAGTTGTCGCCGCCCGTTACGAGCACTTCTCCGTTCGCGAGCAGCGTGGCAGTATGGTTAAGCCGCGCGGCATTCATGCTTCCCGTGGTGTTGAAACTAGCGGCCAGGGCTGACGTGGCTGTGATCGCTACCAGCCCGATGGCGAATAAACTAACTAATAGGAGCGAGCGAATCCTTCTAAACCTGCCGTTAACTGAGAGCAAAGAGATAATCGCGAGCGGGACTGTTGTGATTATCGAAGCGGGGGTATAATGACGCTGTAGATTTAGTCATTGTCTTCATACTCGTAGAATCGCAGCAGTCGCGGTCGCGCGACTGCATCGGAAAAGTTACGCGCTTGTTACCTGCCTGGTCTCCAGAAGCGCGGTGTGTACTTCTCAGTAATGCGATTTCGCGGCCTGCGACTTTTCCGGCGGGGAAACGGAAATCTTACAGTGCTTCGTGAACTTGTGTAACCGGCGTAGCGTAAATGCGCGGCTCGAAACACGTGGCAGAATTGCTGGCTGAAGCGTCGCTATTGCTACGGCGCTCAGGGCCATTCCATTTTGGCGTGTTGTTCTAATCGGCCGCCGACCTGGGGCGTGTGTTCGAGCCATTGCAACACAATTCAACTTTTGCCTAACGAATTCTTTCCGCGTCGTAACATCAATCCATATGGATCATAGCATGATCCATATGAGTGGTGGCACGATTCGTTTTCTGAGTCAGATGGATCGCGCGCCGCTCTAAATGGATTTTTTTCCAATCTGCACCAATTTTTTTGTGATCCAAACGCGATGACCGTACTGATCCGGACTGTGAGCCACGCCGGCTACACGATTCGTGAACCATCATAAAGCGCCGATGCGTTGCCCAGTCCGCTTGCAGGCCGGAGACAAAAACTCGAACCGGCTTTGGTGAGAGATTGTCAGCGATGTTGCTCAGTCCTTCAGCACGAAAGAGCGATGCTCGGTTTGGATTTTACCCCAGCTAGTTACCCCGAAAACGGATCTGAATCTGACTGCCTAGTCGCGGAGAGACGGTCACGCAAACCGAGCAAAACCGTGAATGTTCCATTTCATGATTCTTCTACGGAAACGGCGAAATCAAGTTTCGGAAACGATAGATCTTGTGTTTCATCACGGGACTTTAGCTCCGCTAGCTGTCCCCTCGCCAGAGCCCTGCGTCCACGAGCGCTCGCCGCGCGGATTGGACCTGCTCGGCTTGGGCACGCTTAATTTGTTCTGCAACTCGACGTCGTAACTTCTCAAAATCGAACATTTCAAGTTTTGGCAAATTCGCCGCGGGTAATGCGCGCCAGAGAAGTCCCTTCCCGACGATGCCCATGATAAGTCCTTCGAGTGCAAGCAGCGGTCCCAAGCCGCCGGGCTCATTGCCCGCCATTGCCAACAGCGCGCGACCAAGTTTTTCTCCCGCCCACGCGCCAGCCTGAAGCACCTTGCTTTCCTCGATGCTGAGCCTAGTCATCAAATCGCGCAATGTATCCTGATCCGTTGCGATCTGCGCTTCCATCTCGCTAAAAAAAGCGCCAAGAGGTATGCCTTTACACAAGTGCGCACAATGAGCAATCAGTTCCAGCGCGGCAACAGAGCCGGCAAGGTGATCGTTCAAATATGAATCCAAGTCTTTCACTCGACATTTGCCTTCATTCATCTTCAGGGCTCGGGCGGTTACTTCGCCCGTTGCCTTGAAAGGAGACGCCGAGCGCACGAGTGCCATCATCGATTTCACATGCTTAGGATCGCAACGATAGACACGAAAAATTGTCTTAGGAAAGTTACGGCAGAGTTACCTTCGTGTTGAAGTTATGGTCGGTGTACGGTCGCCAGCTTTACTGATCGTTCAGGACCGGTTGCGGTGCAGGCTTGCTCACTTTTAGCTGCGCCCGGACTTTCTGCAGGCCTGCAGTGAGCGCCATAGCTGGTGGTTGTGCCATATTGGAAATGAAAAGTCGTGGCCAACCCATGTGGGTTGAGTGACGTATTGAGGGTAGCGGGAAAACGCGCGATGAACGTTGCGGGATTAGTTGTCACGACCGGAGGCCGCGGCATCGGCGCAGGTGTTTCCGGTCGGCGATTTGCCATTCTTTGAAAGAACAGCGGAATCTATGATGACCCGCGAATCGTGTAGCCAACGTGGCGGACGGTGTGAATCAGCGGAGGATCACCGATCTTTCTTCGCAGCCGGAGGATGAAAACCTCGATCAGCTTCGAATCGTACTCGTGCGCGTGTTCCCAAACGCGCTCGCATAACTCGGTGCGCGTGAAAACGCGCCCCGGCTCACGCATCAGGACCTTCAGCAACATTATCTCCCGCGGAAAAAGCTCGATCCGTTCCACGGTGAACATCATGAGTGGCCAGGTCGAGCGTAAGATCGCCAATGTGCAAGGATATTGCCGGTTCCTCCGGATAGCGGTGCCCGAGCGCGTGCACGCGAGCCACCAATTCTCGAATGGCGAAGGGCTTCGGTAAGTAATCATCAGCCCCGAGCTGCAATCCAGTCACTCGGTCCTCCAGTGCGGCGCGAGCAGTCAGCACCAGCACGCGGCTGGTAAGATTTTGCCTGCGCAGATGCCGTAGGACATCAAACCCGTCCATTCCAGGCAAAATAATATCCAGCGTGATCAAATCGAACAGCGCCTCGTTTGTCTTATCCAAAGCTCCTTCACCATCATGGACAACGATCGGATTGTGTCCGGCCTCGGTAAGCGCCGATGCAATTTGCCGGGCTAAACGAACATCATCTTCAACCACCAGGATACGCATGAGTTTCCAAAAAAAGAAGGGCCCTTAAAACACTGTCGTAGCGCCACTCTTGCTTTCGCAGTTCATCGAAAAGATCTTCTGCCCGGTTATTCCGAAGAATAGTACGCTTCGACCCCACCTCCAGCCTTAGCAATTACTTAAGGAGCGATATCAGCTCGCATACCCGCGGTCGCGCTCGTAGGTCCGAATCGCTCGACGCGTCTGTGGCCCTAAGACGCCGTCAATCGATCCGTGATAATAACCGGCGCGAGCGAGCCTGTGCTGTAGCTCCGCCACTCTGGATCGGCTGCTGTAGCCGTTGCCAGAGCCGTAGTCGCCATATCCATAGCCATAACCGTATCCGTACGGGTCACCATAACCATAATATCCGTACGGATAGCCCCAGCCCCACCAAGGACCCCAGCCCCAACCCAACCATGATGGAAAGCCGAAGGAACCGATAAAGATGACATCCTCATCTTCATGATGGTCGAAATGATCATGCCGGTTGCCACCGCTCCGCATGCCTATTCCGGGACGACCAAACATGCCCATTCCAGGGTGACCAGGCATCCCCATTCCAGGGCGACCAGGCATGCCCATTCCAGGGCGACCAGGCATGCCCATTCCGGGGCGACCAGGCATGCCCATTCCAGGGCGACCAGCGAAGGAATGTCCGCCACTAAAGCCACCACCATGGGAGGCAGCTGTGACAAGTGGAGCAGTGAGTGTTGCCCCAAAAAGGCAACTCAAGAGAATTACAACTTTTGAATTCTTCATAGGAAGTCAAGTTTCTAAACATTGGACCCCCCATGTTCCCCGAAAGTCGCGCTTTCTCGATTGCCGCGCCGCACCGGAAAAGTAACGCCCTCGTTACCTCCGCTGTGCCAGACGAGCCAACAGCGCAGAAGTAGCACTTTTCAACCTATCGGTTGCTCGGCCTGGGTCGCCGCTTCCAATTCCACAACAGCCATCAGCTTTTCATCGGCACGCACAATGAAACGCTTTCCGTCGACGCGATGCGTATCTGCAACCCAGATTGCGGGTCTAGAAGGAAGCGAAAGAACCTAGCGAGGAAGAGATCCTCGGCCTGATTTAGATCCGTTCAATGTGAAGCGTTTTTCATAGATAACAGTCAAGTCAGGTATCGCTTGATTTCTATGTAGGGCAGTGCCCTACGTTACCAGTCGCGTTATGGCCCCTACGGCTTAGACTTGGCAGTAGGTACGCCTGAGTTCCACCTCGCCTCTGCTATGGCTACGATAGCCCGGCGCACTGAGTTTAACGAGATGTGAGCAATTGAGGCAGGGGTTGTCTCACTCTACGCTGGTAACAAACGTGTAACTTTTCCCATGCAGCGCGCAGCATGGATCGCTGCGATTCTACGGGCATGAAACCAATAACCGATCCTACAGCAAATGGTTCTAGTAAGAGCGAGAATCGTCCTCTAGAGGACAACTTGGAGAAGAGAATTAAACGTCGAAAAAATTATCTCAGTCGCCGTTCGTTCCTGGGCAAATCACTCGCCGTTGGAGCAGGCACCATCGGCGTAGGACTACTAGGTGGTAATCGAACCGCGAGAGCAAGTCGCGGCGGTCTAACGCCGGGAGATGCATCGCTGCTTCGGTTTCCAGCGGCGCTGGAACTACTCGAGGCCGACTTTTGGATCCAATACAACGAACTGGGTGGCATCCCGGACCCCGAAGTCCCAGGTGGCACTGGCAATCCACTCTACACCGCAGCCTTGGCAGTCCTTGATGAAGACATGGATCAGTATATCCACGACAACACTGACGATGAGATCACTCATCACCAGTTCCTCAATGCGTACCTGATGTCCCACGGAAAGGCTCCTGCAAATCTCGATCCGTTTCGCACCCTGATGGGTAGCACTGCCACCGGAGTTAACACCGCTCTGATTGGGCACCGGCTCACCAACCTGACCCAACTCACGGTCGATACCAGTTGGTGGACGCGCTACCGCGACGACAGCCATAACCCGGATCTTGATCCAGGCCACGTCTTTCCGCAGGCTGTCCCAACCTTAGGGGTTAACCAGCACACGGCAATTCCCAGGACAGATGCTGACACATCAGATGCCACCTTCCTACAGGCGATCGCGAATACGGCGGGTTTCCACTTTCCGACTATTGAACAAGGTGGCACCAGCCTGTACCCCTCGCTCGCACAGAGGGCGACCCATGAGGAAGTCATCCGAATCCTGATCAGCATCGGCCCCACCGAGACCATGCACTTCCAAACATGGTCGGATAAGGCTGGCAATGCACCGCCATTGATGGACGTAATCGATCCCGTGACTGGTGTGCATGTGACGTTTCCGGATCTGGACGTCAGCGATCCACTCCTGAAAAAGAACCTGATCATGCCGGAACCGTGTCCGTTCCTGGACAGAAGCCTGCCGATCGTTTCGATCATTCGACCGACCGAGACAGAAGGCATTGCCATGGGAGCTCTCACGTTTTTAACAAACATGGGGCTTTTCATTGGCCAATCGCCGGCGTTTTTTGCGTATATGACGGGACTGGCGCAAGCAGCAGATCACGCTCACCACGGTCGCGGTTGAAAACAAACTGTTCGCTTAGCTGTTGAACAGTACCGTCACAGATGGCCGGACGTGAAGTTGCGGCGGTCGCGTCCGGCCCAAAGGCAAAGGTTCGATCCCCTTGCCTTCGAAATCGCAATAGCCGCGTCCATCTCCACCAGCGATCGTTCGTTTTCTGATGCTTGGCTGGATGATTTTTCTCTTTCATCAAAATGCTTTTCGAGGAACTATCCCTTGTTCTGCGGAAGTTGCGCAACACCGCTGGCCGAGCGGGTTTCCATCTAACGCTGGCCATCATTTTTATGCACAAGACCAACTCCATCGTGATGCAGGCGCCGAAGATGGCGATCTTTGAAACAGCGGCAAACCTGGAGCTGTGGCCGAAAATTCTCCCGCATTATCGCTACATTCGCTTTCTGGAGAGCGGTCCCGATCGCAACGTCGTGGTGATGGCAGCGCAGCGTTCGGGCATTCCGATCTCGTGGACTTCGGAGCAAATCATCGATCGCAGCAAACTCGAAATTCACTTCCATCATCTAAAAGCATGGTCGTCTGGACGTTTTCGGATCAACCGCAGGGGGTGCTCGTGACGATTTCACATGATCTGGGATTTCGTATTCCAGCGCTCGCGCTGATCGTCGATCCCATCATCGGCGATTTTTTTATCCATGGCGTTGCCAACAAAACTTTGCGCTGTATGAAGGCTTACGTGGAAGCAAAGGCAAATAAGGTAGCTGTATGAACCCCGGTACGCCAAAGGCTTCCCCCTTCGCCAAGGCTACGGCGGACAAGACGGTGCGGCAGGCCCGGAGACGCGCGGTCATCACTGGTATCGGTCCGGTTACCTGCATCGGCATCGGACTCGATCGGTTTTGGAATGGAATCGTGGAGGAAAGGAGCGGGATCGGCAGCATCACGAGTTTTGATCCCAGCGTGTTTCGGGTGCGATGTGCCGGTGAAATTAGCGATTGGAATCCCGAGGAGTTTTTTTCGCCGCAGCGGCTGAAACGGCTTGATCGTTACGCGCAATTCGCCGTCGTCTCTGCGAAGCTCGCGCTGGAGGATTCGGGCCTTGAGTATTCCCGCGAACAACCGCAGGATCGAATCGGAGTCAGTTTCGGCACTGCGCTGGGTGGCGTCTGCAAAGCCGAGGAACAATACATCAGGTATTTGAAAAAGGGCGCGCGCGGCGTTCAGCCTACGCTTGCCGTCCAGGTGTTTGGT
>WNFW01001663.1_pt1 | contig 14955 bp, 15 predicted proteins | sample 5400131 | NCBI WGS metagenome assembly WNFW01 (sample SAMN13153362, study PRJNA577476) | soil metagenome | isolation source: 20 cm soil or saprolite under grassland replicate 1 | place: USA:California | collected 2016-06-15 | reverse complement strand
CGGAGGCGATCGCGGCCGGCGGCTCGTCGCTGCGCGACCACCGCCGCACCGACGGCGGGCTCGGCGATTTCCAACACGATTTCCGCGTCTATGATCGTGCCGGGAAAGCCTGCCCGACGCCGGGCTGCAATGGCATCATCAGGCGGATGGTGCAGGGCGGCAGATCGACGTTCTTCTGCCCAGTCTGCCAGCGCTAGTCCTGACAAGGCTTGACTGACCGACTGGGTGATCGGGCAAGCCACGAGCCGGCAACGGCATGGGCTTTCCGCGCGCGAAGCGCCATGACAGCATGGCCTGTCTGAACGCAAGCCAAGGACAGCCATGAGCAGCGAAACCATCATTGTCGAACGACGCGGCCGCGTCGGCATCGTCCGTCTCAACCGGCCGCAGGCCTTGAACGCGCTCAACGTCACGCTGATGGACGAGCTCCTCGGCGCGGTCGAGGCCTTCGACGCCGATGCCGGTGTCGGCTGCATTCTCATCACCGGCTCCGACAAGGCGTTTGCCGCGGGTGCCGACATCAAGGAGATGGCGGACAAGACCTACATCGACATTTTCCGCGCCGACTATACCGCCGACTACGAGCGGCTCACGCGTGTGCGCAAACCGGTCATTGCCGCGGTGGCCGGCTTCGCGCTGGGTGGCGGCTGCGAGCTCGCTATGATGTGCGATTTCATCATCGCCGCCGACACTGCCAAGTTCGGCCAGCCCGAAATCAAGCTCGGCATCATTCCCGGCATCGGCGGCACGCAGCGGCTTACCCGCGCCGTCGGCAAGGCGAAGGCCATGGACCTGATCTTGACCGGACGCATGATGGATGCGGCCGAGGCCGAGCGCTCGGGTCTGGTCGCACGCGTGGTCCCGGCGGCGAGCCTGATGGAGGAGGCGATGAAGGTCGCCGAGACGATTGCCGCGCTGTCGCAGCCGTCGCTGCTCGCTGCGAAGGAGGCGGTCAACCGCAGCTTCGAGACGTCGCTCGCCGAGGGCGTGCGATTCGAGCGGCGCGTGTTCCACGCGTTGTTCGCGACCAAGGATCGCAAGGAGGGCATGACCGCCTTCATCGAGAAACGCCCGCCGCGGTTCACGAATGAATGACGCCGGCCGGCCATTCGCGGTGCGAACGCGAGGGCGTGTCGCCCGATCAAATCGCGCAAACTTGATCGCGGCCACGCCCGCGCCGATCGCATAAGCTTGCCGGCATTGCCAGCCTGCCGCTTCCGCCGGTGATGGCCACGAACCGTCGAGGAACCAGCGATGCTCAGCCCGGAAGAGCTTGAACGCTATGCCCGCCACATCGTGCTGCACGAGGTCGGCGGACCGGGCCAGGCTGCGCTCAAACGCGCGCGTGTGCTGGTCGTCGGCGCCGGCGGGCTAGGCGCGCCGGCGCTGCTCTACCTGGCTGCGGCGGGAGTCGGCGCGCTCGGCGTCATCGATGATGACGCGGTCGCGCTATCCAACCTGCAGCGCCAGGTGATCCACGGCACGCCCGAGATCGGCGAGGCTAAGGTGGAGAGCGCGGCGGCCGCGATCCGCCGCCTCAATCCGCACGTGAAGGTCGAGACCCACGCGGCACGACTGGTCGCGGCCAACGCGGTCGCGCTGATCGACGACTACGACATCGTTGCCGACGGCTCCGATAATTTTGCCACGCGCTACCTGGTATCGGATGCCTGCTTTTTTGCGAACAAGCCGCTCGTCACCGCCGCCGTTGGCGTGTTCGACGGCACGCTCACCACGATTCGCGCCCATGAGCGCAATGCGGACGGAACGCCCAATCCGACCTACCGCTGCCTTTTCCCCGAGCCGCCGCCGCCGGGCACGGTGCCTGCTTGCGCGGAGGCCGGTATCCTGGGTGCGCTCACCGGCGTGCTGGGCTCGCTGATGGCGCTCGAAGTGATCCGCGAGATCGTGGGCTTCGGCGAGGGGCTCGTCGGGCGCCTCCTCATGTTCGATGCGCGCGCCATGCGCTTCGAGACGCTCCACTACGAGTGGGATCCCTCCAACCCGCTCTCGGGCGAGCATCCCACGATCAAAGATTTGTCGCTTCACGCCTGAGCGTTCCAGGGAACGGGATTCAGGCGTCAGGACTCAGATTCACAGCCTATGTCCTGATGCCTGCCCCCTGCTGCCTGACCTGTCACTTCGTCCAGGTCGCAACCACGGTGGTTCCCTTCACCACCGACCATTTGTTGTCGCCGGCGGTGAGGATGCGAAAGCAATTGGGCTGGGAGCCTTTCCAGGTGGTGCAGAAGCCCTCCTTCGTCAGTTTCCAAGTGCCTTCGGCCTTTGAGCCACCACCGCCGATCGGCTCGCGGTTCATCTTGCCGTCGGCGCTGAATATCATCTTGTATTTGATGTTCGTCGCCGACGCGGTGAAGGCCTGACCATTAAAGAAGGTCGCTTGGATTTCGTTCGGCGTAAGTGCTGCGGCAAAGGCAGGCGCGATCGACGCGAGGACGGCCACGGCGGCCACGAACGAAGCGCGCATCGGCGGCTCTCCCGAGGATTGTGTTTGCGTCACAATACCGCAAATCGCGCCGTCCCGCAGCACGGACCAGCGCCACTGGACCTGGAGTCGTCCTCACAGCATCGACGGCAGCACGCGATCGGGAGGCCGGTGTCCGTCCAGGAAGGTCTTGATATTGACGATCACCTTCTCGCCCATGTCGACACGGCCTTCGAGTGTGGCCGAGCCCATGTGCGGCAGCAGTACGACCTTGCCTATGCGTGCGAGCTTGACCAGCTTCGGATTGACGGCCGGCTCGTGCTCGAAAACATCGAGGCCCGCGCCGGCGATCTCGCCGGAGGCGATCAGGCGCACCAGCGCATTCTCGTCGATCACCTCGCCGCGTGCGGTGTTGACGATATAAGCCTGTGGGCGGATGAGCTTGAGCCGCCGCGCCGACAGCAAATGAAAGGTTGCTGGCGTGTGCGGACAGTTGACCGAGATGATGTCCATGCGGGCGAGCATCTGATCGAGGCTCTCCCAATAGGTCGCGGTCAGCTCCTCCTCGATCTTCGGCGGCACGCGGCGGCGGTTGTGGTAGTGGATCTGCAGCCCGAACGCGCGGGCGCGGCGCGCCACCGCTTGCCCGATCCGTCCCATGCCGATGATGCCGAGCCGCTTGCCCCAGATGCGGTGGCCGAGCATCCAGGTTGGCGACCAGCCAGGCCAGGGTTTGTCCTCACTCAGCACGGCGGCACCCTCGGCAAGGCGGCGCGGCACGGCGAGGATGAGCGCCATGGTCATGTCGGCGGTATCCTCGGTAAGGACGCCCGGCGTGTTGGTCACGGTGATGCCGCGGCTGAGCGCGGTGGCGACATCGATGTGGTCGACGCCGTTGCCGTAGTTGGCGATCAGCTTGAGTTTATCTCCGGCCTTGCTCAGCACCGACGCATCGATGCGGTCGGTCACCGTGGGCACCAGCACATCGGCGCTCTTGACGGTATCGGCGAGCTGCGCCGGTGTCATGGGCTTGTCATCGAGGTTGAGCTGCGCGTCGAAGAGTTCGCGCATGCGCGTCTCGATGCTGTCCGGAAGCTTGCGCGTGACGACCACGAACGGTTTTTTGCGCTGCGCCATCGTTTCCGACCCTCGCCACTTCGCCGCCACGGGACGGCATTCCCTCCGTTCAGGTCTCTTTAACCGCCGTGCTCGACACTGGCGTCCCTTTGACGCGGGTGGGGCATCCCTCTGTAACAGATGGACGTGTGAAGACAAAGGCCCGTAGGGATCGCTCCTCGCGAGCCGTCGACATGTTGATCTGACGCCGTGGATCGATGAATTTAACGCACAACATCCTTCGGCATGCGTGGGCAGCGGCTGTCGCGCTGACGGTGGCAGTGCGCGCTGTGCCGGTTTGCGCCGCAGGGGAACTTGCTACCGGCCCGAAGAGTGGTTTACCGATGCCGCGCTTCGTGAGCCTCAAGCCGGATCGCGTCAACGTGCGGGGTGGCCCCACCCGCGATCACGAGGTGACGTTCGTTTATACCCGAGCCGGTTTGCCGGTGGAAATCACCGCCGAGTCCGACAACTGGCGGCGCATCCGCGATTGGGAAGGCTCGGAGGGTTGGGTCTACCACTCGCTGCTGTCCGGGCGACGTACGGCGGTGGTCACGCCCAAGGACAAGAAAGAGCTCGTCCCGCTCTACGACAAGGGCGACAGCAATGCCAGCGTGATCGCCAGATTGCAGCCCGGAGTGCTGGCGGCGATCAAGCGCTGCACGGGCAGCTGGTGCCGCATTGCCGGACCGGGCTTCGACGGCTGGGCCCTGCAGGAGCAGCTTTGGGGCGTCTATCCGAACGAGGAGGTGGACTAGTCGAAAATGCAAATGGGCGGGAAGCGCGCCCCCGGCCAAATAAAAAACGAAGGCCCCGTCAGCGCGCCTTGCGGCGCAGCCGGACGACCACGTCGATGCGTGCGACCTCGTAGCCCTCTGGCGGGATGGGGGTTCTGCCCACGACCACATCGGCGTCGGGGATGTCGAGCAGATCGTTCTCGCCCTCGACGAAGAAATGGTGGTGTTGCGACACATTGGTATCGAAATAGGTCTTCGAACCGTCAACGGCGACCTGGCGCAACAGTCCGACGTCGGTGAACTGGTGCAGCGTGTTGTAGACGGTTGCCAGCGATACCGGCACCTTGGCCTTGGTTGCCTCCTCGTAGAGCATTTCGGCAGTGACGTGGCGGTCGCCCTTGCCGAAAAGAATCCACCCGAGCGCCATGCGCTGGCGGGTCGGACGCAAGCCTACGTCGCGTAGCATGGACTTCACATCGCGCCACGGGCATCCCGTGAGCGCGGAACGCAAGGGCGTGCCGGCCGCACGCTCGGCACCCTCCACCGCATTGGTAAAGACGACGGTGCGCGACGGGGTCGTGGGCACTGGGTGAACCTTTTATGCTACCGCAACGATTGTTGCATTTGTAACATATGGGGCCGAACATGCAACTCCTTCGCAAAAACACTGGGGCGATTCTAATGTGCGGGAGCTTGGCTAAGGGCTGGCTGGCTTTGCCCCCCGGGCGCCGCCTATGTTAGGAGTTCCACGCTTTGGGTATTGACCAGGCGGCCACGGACAGGACGCGGATGGCGGAGCGGCGCAGCAGCTTCGGATACGAGGACCTATTGGCGTGCGCGCGCGGCGAGTTGTTCGGCGCGGGTAATGCACAGTTGCCCTTGCCCCCCATGCTCATGTTCGACCGCATCTCCGAGATCGCGGAAGCCGGCGGCGAGTACGGCAAAGGACTGGTTCGCGCTGTGCTCGATCTCAAGCCGGACCTCTGGTTCTTCCCCTGCCACTTCAAAGGCGATCCGGTCATGCCGGGCTGCTTGGGACTTGATGCGTTGTGGCAGCTGCTCGGCTTCTTCTTGGGTTGGCTCGGAGCGCCCGGCAGGGGACGCGCACTCGGGCTGGGCGAGCTGAAATTTTCCGGTCAGGTCCTGCCCTCCGTCACGAAGGTGGTCTACGGCATCGACATCAAACGGGTCATGCGCAGCAAGCTTGTGCTTGGCATCGCCGACGGCTGGCTTTCGGCAGACGGCTCGATCATTTATCGGGCGATGGACCTGAAAGTCGGCCTGTTCCGCGATGAAGTGATGCAGCCGAGCGGAGGCTGACGGCGGCAGCAGGATTGACTGCGCGGGTCGCGATGCGCACGAGGCATTCATGAGACGAGTCGTCGTCACCGGGATGGGCATCGTCTCGTCGATCGGCAACAACACCCAGGAAGTGCTGGCGAGCCTGCGTGAAGCCAAATCGGGAATTTCGCGCGCCGATAAGTATGCCGAACTCGGCTTTCGCTGTCAGGTGCACGGAGCGCCCACTCTCAATGCGGAGGAGGCGATCGATCGCCGCGCGATGCGCTTCCTCGGCGGCGGCGCGGCCTGGAACCATGTCGCCATGGAGCAGGCGATCCGCGATGCCGGGCTCGAGGAGAACGAAATCTCCCATGAGATGACCGGCATTATCATGGGGTCGGGTGGGCCGTCGACGCGCGCCGTCGTCGAGGCCGCCGACATCGCCCGCAACAAGAGCCCCAAGCGCGTCGGACCCTTCGCCGTGCCCAAGGCGATGTCGTCCACCGCATCGGCGACGCTTGCCACCTGGTTCAAGATCAAAGGCGTCAACTATTCGATCTCGTCGGCGTGCGCGACCTCGAACCATTGCATCGGCAACGCGGCGGAGATGATCCAGATGGGCAAGCAAGACGTAATCTTCGCCGGCGGGTGCGAGGAGCTCGACTGGACACTCTCCGTGCTGTTCGATGCCATGGGCGCCATGTCCTCGAGCTTCAACCAGACCCCGGAGAAGGCATCGCGGGCCTACGACGTCGATCGCGACGGCTTCGTCATCGCCGGCGGAGCGGGCGTCCTGGTCCTGGAGGAACTCGAGCACGCCAAGGCGCGCGGCGGGCGTATCTACGGCGAGATCGCCGGCTATGGCGCCACCTCGGACGGCTTCGATATGGTGGCGCCGTCGGGCGAGGGTGCGGTGCGCTGCATGCGGATGGCGCTCAAGGATGTCAAGGCGCCGGTCGATTACATCAACCCGCACGCGACCTCGACCCCGATCGGGGACATCAAGGAGATCGAGGCCATCCGCGAGGTGTTCGGCGAGCAATGTCCACCGATTTCGGCGACGAAATCGCTCACCGGTCATTCGCTGGGGGCCGCCGGCGCGCAGGAGGCGATCTATTCCCTGCTGATGATGAACAACGGCTTCATCTGCGAAAGCGCCAACATCGAGAATCTCGATCCCGCATTCGCGGGCGTGCCGATCGTGCGCGAGCGGCGCGATGAGGTGAAGCTCGGCTGCGTGTTGTCGAACTCGTTCGGTTTCGGCGGTACCAACGCCTCGGTCGTGTTCAAACATCTCGATGTTTGAGCGATGCATAACGGTCAATTCGGACCCGCACGAGTGGCGGGCGCCAGTATGGAAAGTTCGGGCGCAATGACGCAGTTGATGCAGGGCAAGCGCGGGCTGATCATGGGCGTGGCCAACGACCACTCGATCGCGTGGGGGATTGCCAGGACGCTCGCTGCTCACGGGGCAACCCTCGCCTTCAGCTATCAGGGCGAGGCACTCGGCCGACGCGTCAAGCCGCTGGCGGAATCGGTGGGCGCCTCGCTCGTGCTACCCTGTGACGTCGAGCACATCGACTCGCTCGACGCCACATTCGCCGCCATCGCGGAGAAATGGGGGTCGCTCGATTTCCTCGTTCACGCCGTCGCCTTCTCGGACAAGAACGAGCTCAAGGGCCGCTATGCCGACACCAGGCGTGAGAATTTCGTGCGTACCATGATCATCTCCTGCTTCTCGTTCACCGAAGCGGCGAAACGCGCGGCGGCGCTGATGCCGGCCGGCGGCGCGATGCTCACGCTGACGTATAATGGCGGCCAGCGGGCGATGCCGAACTACAACGTCATGGGGGTTGCGAAAGCGGCGCTTGAAGCGTCGGTGCGCTATCTCGCGGTCGATTTCGGCCCGGCCGCTATCCGGGTCAATGCCATCTCCGCGGGACCGATCCGCACGCTTGCCGGTGCCGGCATCGGCGACGCGCGGCAGATGTTCGCCTTCCAGCAGCGCCACTCGCCGTTGCGTCGGGGCGTGACGCTGGAAGAGATCGGGGGCGCCGCGCTCTATCTGCTTTCGGATCTCTCGACGGGGGTCACCGGCGACGTCCACTTCGTGGATTCCGGCTATAACGTCATCGCCATGCCGCATCCCGCCTCGCTCAAGGACGAGACCGCAGCGAACGAGCGCGCTATCGCGAAAGACGCGGCGCAGTAGTCTGAGATTTGCGCGGTCGGTGCAAGCCGCTTCCCGCCGTCGCGGAGCGGCGATAGGCCGTTGGCGAGCAAGTGCCGCGGCTCAAGCCGGTTCGGCAGCGCCAGAAGCCAGGAAGCTCTCGATTGCACCGCGCGAGTGGCCCTGGCGCTGCAGGACAGCGACGGGGCTGGGCTCGTCGAGCGCCTGCCAGAGCGCGAGTTCTGCGGCGTCCGCCGGGCGAGCGAGGCCGGGCATGCCGGGAGCGACGAGGACGGGCCATTGTGTCGTCGAAAGCGGCGGGAGCGCGCTCTCGCCCTCGAGCGCGGCGAGCAATCGATCAGGGTCGGCGAAGAAGGACACCAGCGCGGCGTGGCGACCGGATCTGAGCATGCAGGCTGGATCGTCGAGGCAAGCGCCGCCCAGCGCAGCAGAGGTCGTGGCGGCTGCTTCGGCCCGCAGCACGGCCCGCTCGAACTGGCACAGGCTGAGCGCGTGCGAAGGGTTGGGAAGCCGTTGCGCCAGGAATTCGAGAAAACCGTCGGCCTCGGCAAGGAAGAAGGAATTGGTTCCGCCGCCGCGGTCCACCCATTCGCTGACCAGGTGACGGCGCTGCTCCGGTGGCAGGATCGACAGCGCCAGGCGCGCCCCTCTGGCGGCGCGAGCCTCGCACCAGGAGCGCTGGATGCGCGCGGTGAATCGAAAGCCACGCGACGGCAGCACGTGCGACATCCGGCTGCGCTCGTCGCCGAAGAGATCGAGGTCGGCAAGCTGGGCCGGATCTGCGTGCTCGCCGGCACGCACCATCCGACCAAGCGCGGTCTGCACACCGATCAGTGACATGAGCGATCGCACCGAGATGGGCCGCGGCGCTGCCAGATCGCACGCGCGCGGGTGAGCTCGTCGACGATTGCGTCGGTGCCGAGACGAGGGAGATGTTCTTCCAGCACTTCGAACACGACCCCGCCAACGGCGGGAACGCGCGGCAGCGTGTATTCCAAGAGATCCCAAACCGGCTCGGGGACGCGGCTGTCGTGGGCATCCATCCAGAAGCCGTCGTGCCAGGAGCCTCCGGCGATGTGGATCTCCGCCACCCGGTCGAGCCGCATGCGGTCGATCGCGGCGAAGGGATCGTGCCCGTGGTTGAGCGCGTTGCACCACACATTGTGCAGGTCGAGCAGTTGCAGACAGCCGCCACGATCGATGATGGCGTTCATCAGCCCGACATCGTCACCGATCTCCGGATCGCTCGGGAGATCGGGTAGGTAATGGGCCGCGTTTTCCAGCAGGAATGGCACACCGTAGCGCTGGGTGATGGCGGCACTGCGGTCAGCGACGAGCTCGGCGGCCTCGCGGGTCGCCGGCAGCGGCAGCGGTACGCCGGTATTGAGCGAGTGTGCATCCTCGCCGGCAATAGTCTGGAAGCCGAGATGCTCGCTGTGCCAGAGGAACGGCCAGGACGCTTGAAAGCGGTCGAGCAGATCGAGGTAAGCGGCGTTGCACCCGTGCGCGGAGCCGATGGAGAGCTCGACGCCATGCACAACGATCGGCAATGCCCCACAAGTCTCCCGTGCGGCGGCGAGCTTGTCCGGCAACAGATCGAGCGCGCCGCCGCGCCGCTCCCGGCAAAGGACCTCCGGTGTGACCTCGACAAAGTCGACGGCCCCGCCGCGATAGATCTCCGGCGGCAGATCTTGGAAATACGGCAGCCCGATGCCGAGGGCAGTCAAATGCGGTGCAGGCTATTCGTGGACGATGGATATCGCGCCGTCCTTGGCAAGATCGGGCGGCGGCGGGTCGGAAAGGAAGTCAACCCGCAGTAAGGCAATGCGGCCGCAATGATCGCAGCCTGCCATGCCGCCGACTTTTGCGAGAATGCGTTGGATTGCCTCCATCTTTTGGTCTTTAGGGTTGAGCGTGACCGTTGCCGAACTCAGGCGACCAGCAGCCATAGCACTCTCCTATTGCGAGTATAATGATAATTATACAACTTTTTATATCATAAATCCATGAATTGTTTTTGACGGCAAGACGCAGCCGAAATGAAAAGGCGGCCCGCTGGCCGCCTGTCCAACTCCCTGCGCGAGGGCAACTAGTCCGCCCCAGCCGCCTCGCGCTGCTGATCGCCGCGCTGCTGCTCGCCTTCGGCCTTCTGCTTCGCCTCCAGGTCCTCGCCGGTCGCCTGGTCGACGACTTTCATGGAGAGGCGCACCTTGCCGCGCTCGTCGAACCCGAGAAGTTTTACCTTGACCTTGTCGCCTTCCTTGACGACGTCGGTCACCTTCTGCACCCGGCGCGGAGCGAGCTGGCTGATGTGCACGAGCCCGTCCTTCGCCCCGAAGAAGTTCACGAAAGCGCCGAAGTCCATCACCTTGACCACGGTGCCTTCGTAGATGTGACCGACCTCGGGCTCGGAGGCGATCGACTTGATCCAGTTGATCGCCGCCTTCATGGCGTCGCCGTTTGCGGACGCCACCTTCACCGTCCCGTCGTCGGAAATATCGATCTTGGCGCCGGTTTTTTCAACGATCTCGCGGATCACCTTGCCGCCGGATCCGATCACCTCGCGAATCTTATCGACCGGAATGTTGAACACCTCGATGCGCGGCGCGTGCTCGCCGAGCTGAGCCCGGTGCTGGACGAGCGCCTTCGCCATTTCGCCGAGGATGTGCATGCGCCCCTCTTTCGCTTGGTCGAGCGCAACCCGCATGATCTCCTCGGTGATGCCGGCGATCTTGATGTCCATCTGTAGCGAGGTCACCCCTCCCTCGGTGCCGGCGACCTTGAAGTCCATATCGCCGAGATGATCCTCGTCGCCGAGGATGTCAGAAAGCACCGCATAGCGCTTGTCCTCGAGGATGAGGCCCATGGCGATGCCGGCGGTTGGGCGTTTGACCGGAACGCCCGCATCCATCAATGCCAGCGAAGTGCCGCAGACGGTCGCCATCGAGGAAGAGCCATTCGACTCCGTGATCTCCGACACCACACGCAGTGTGTAAGGGAATTCGTGGTGGGGCGGCAGAATCGGATGAATGGCGCGCCAGGCGAGCTTGCCGTGGCCGATCTCGCGCCGACGCGGCCCGCCCATCCGCCCGGTCTCGCCGACCGAGAATGGCGGGAAGTTGTAATGCAGGAGAAAGGTCTCCTTGTACGTCCCCTGCAATGCATCGATCCACTGCTCATCCTCGCCGGTGCCGAGCGTTGCGACCACCAATGCCTGCGTCTCGCCGCGGGTGAAGAGCGCCGAACCGTGCGCACGGGGCAGCACTCCAACCTCGCAGGCGATCGGGCGCACCGATTTGACGTCGCGGCCGTCGATGCGCTGGCCCGTATCGAGGATGTTCCAGCGCACGATCTTGGCTTCGATCGTTTTGAAAACATCGGCAACCTGCTGCGCGGGATAGGGCGGGTTCTCCACGCCCTCCGGGCAGAAATGCGCCACCACCTTGGCCTTGGCGGCATCGACTGCCTGGTGGCGCTCCGCCTTATTGGCAATGGCATAGGCCGCGCGCAAATCATGCTCGATCAGCGCGAGCATGTCCTTTTCCAGTGCCGAGGCGTCCGCGACCTGCAGCTCGCGCGGTTCTTTCGCCGCCTTTTCCGCAAGCTTGATGATGGCGTCGATCACCGGCTGGAAATGACGGTGGCCGAACATCACGGCGCCGAGCATGACCTCTTCGGTCAGTTCCTTCGCTTCGGATTCGACCATCAGCACCGCGTCCTGGGTGCCGGCGACGACGAGATCGAGCTGGCTCTCCGTCATCTCGTCGAGCAAGGGGTTGAGCACGTATTCATTGTTGACGAAGCCGACGCGCGCCGCGCCGAGCGGACCCATGAAGGGTGCGCCCGAGAGCGTCAGCGCCGCCGAGGCCGCGATCATCGCCAAAATGTCGGGATCGTTCTCGAGATCGTGCGACAGCGTGGTCACGATCACTTGCGTTTCGTTGCGCCAGCCATCGGCGAACAGCGGGCGCACCGGGCGATCGATCAGGCGCGAGACAAGCGTCTCCTTCTCGGTAGGGCGGCCTTCGCGCTTGAAATAGCCGCCGGGGATTCGGCCAGCGGCGTAGAATTTCTCCTGATAATCGACGGTGAGCGGCAGAAAATCGACGCCCTCCCGCCGTTCCTTGGCGGCGACCACCGTCGCCAGCACTTTGGACTCGCCGTAGGTAGCCACCACGGCGCCGTCGGCTTGGCGCGCGATCTTGCCGGTCTCTAGGACGAGCTTGCGCCCTCCCCAGTCGAGTTCAACACGATGGATATCGAACATTGCGGTCTTCTTTCATGGTTTTTGCGAAGGCGCGAAAGCCATGAGCAAGACGGCGAGAGGCTGCCGTGTGCGGCCATACCGCAAACCGAGACAGCGTCCGGCGATCCTGCCATGGCCTTCGAGCCTTCCATCGAACGGATGGGCGATCATTCGGCCCATCTTCCAAACCGGCAACGGTTCGCTGCCGGCGCAACAGCGGATTTGTCCCGGTATCCGCTGCAAAACGCGCGACCACGCCGCGCATAATTCTTCAACGGCGAATACCCAGCCGCTCGATCAACGACTTGTAACGCGCTGCGTCGACACGGGCGAGGTAATCGAGAAGTTGGCGACGCTGGGACACGAGCTTGAGCAATCCACGTCGAGAATGGTTGTCCTTGACGTGGGTTTTGAAATGCTCGGTGAGGTTGTGGATGCGCTCCGAAAGGATCGCCACCTGCACTTCCGGCGACCCCGTATCACCGGCCTTGGTCGCGTAGGTGTTGATGACTTCGGCCTTGCGGCCGGAGGTTATCGACATCGGGTTATCGTCCTTGTCCTGTCAGGGGCCACGATCGGCGGCCGGGCCGGGATGTCGTCCAGCGCGGTCGCCACAAGTAGGTTGCGCGGGCCAACGCCCGCGCACCCGGGGCAATATCGCAAAACCCGCCGCGACGCCAGCGGAAATTCGGGCGGCTTCCTGGCCGCCGGAAAAAGCCACGACCGTCGGTTAAGGGCTTGGCTAGCCGCTTTTCGCTGTCGTCAGCCGCGCGGCAGATTGAAGATGCGCCGCGGGCGCAATTCGCCTTTCTCTACCTGCGCCAGCGCGATCAGCGCGCCACCCGAGGAAACCGATACCCAGCCTCCCATGACCGGCGCATCGCGCCCCCGCAGCAGCACCGCCTGACCACGTGCCAACCGGCCGGCATCACTGGAGCTCACCTGCAGGGCTGGCAAGGCCGCCACCCCGGTTTCGACCGGCAGAAGGGCTGCTCGCTCGATCGCGGGGGCTTCCCCGGAGCGAAGACGTTGCAGTGCGTCGAGGCTCACGGCGATGTCCTCGCCGAAAGGGCCTACGCCGGCGCGGCGCAGCCCCGCGACATGACCGAGGCATCCGAGCGCGCGGCCCAGGTCGCGTGCGAGCGCGCGCACGTAGGTTCCCTTCCCGCACTCGGCGAGGAGTGTTGCGTGATCCGGATCAGGCGCCTCGATCAATTCGAGACGGTGGATCTCGACCTGGCGTGGCGCGATGTCCACCGCCTCGCCGTCGCGTGCGAGATCATACGCGCGCTCGCCGTCGATTTTGACCGCCGAGAAGCATGGCGGCGCTTGTGCGATTTGGCCGACGAAGCGCGGCAATAGCGCAGCGAGGGCGGCCGCACTCGGGCGCTCGGCGGTGCTTGCAGTGACGCGGCCTTCGGCGTCGTCGGTGTCGCGCTCCTCGCCCCAGCGCACGGTGAAGCGGTAGACCTTGCGCCCCTCCATGACGAACGGGACGGTCTTGGTCGCTTCCCCGAGTGCGATCGGCAGCACGCCAGAGGCGAGCGGGTCGAGGGTGCCGGCATGGCCGGCGCGCTTCGCCTGGAACAGGCGCTTCACCACGCTTACCGCGTGGGTCGAGCTCATGCCCACAGGCTTGTCGAGCACGACCCAGCCGTGCACGTCCCGCTTCTCGCGCTTGGGCGTCTGCGCCGGCGCCGCCTCAGCGTTGACCCGCGTCAAGTGTCGTCGTCCGTCTTGTTGTCGAGGTCGCGCTGTACCGCCGGCGTTCGCAACAACTTTTCGATTCGCTCGACTTCATCGAAACGCTCGTCGAGGCGGAACCGGATCTCGGGGGCAAATTTCAAGTTGACGCGCCGAGCAATCTCGCCGCGTAGGAAGCGTTTGTTGCGTTCGAGCGCCGCGAGCACCGCGTCGGCGTCGCGTCCGCCCAGCGGCACGACGTAGATGGTCGCGAGCTGCAGGTCAGCCGTCATCCGGACTTCCGGAACGGTGATCAGATGGCTTTGGACCACCGGATCGTGCACGGCGCCACGCGTGAGCATGTCCGCCAGCGCATGGCGTACGAGCTCAGCGACCCGCAGCTGACGCTGCGAGGGCTGGTGGCTCGTGCCGGGATCGCGCTGATGACGTCGGCGCGTCATGATCGTCCTAAATGTTCTTCATGCCCGGGGTCGATCCGTGCATCGAACGTGTTGCGAAGAGATCGTGCCCGGCGGTGACGGGCTAAACGCGCTTTGCGCGCGAGAAACTTGAACTCACAGCGAGCGTTGCACCGTCTCCACGCGGTAGCATTCGATGACGTCGCCGACCTTCATGTCCTGGTAGTTTTCAAAGGCCATGCCGCATTCCTGTCCGGCGATCACCTCGCGCGCATCGTCCTTGAAGCGCTTGAGCTGGGAAAGCTTTCCCTCGTGCACGACAACGCTGTCGCGAATGAGGCGTACATTGGCGCCACGCTCGACCACTCCGTCGGTGACACGGCAACCCGCCACGTTGCCGACCTTGGAGACCTTGAAAATCTCAAGAATCGCCGCGCTGCCGAGCATGGTCTCGCGCACGGTCGGCGCCAGCAAGCCGGACATCGCCTTTTTGACGTCGTCCACGAGGTCGTAGATGACGTTGTAATAGCGCAGCTCAATGCCGGCGTGTTCGGCCGCCTCGCGTGCCTCCTTGTGGGCGCGCACGTTGAACCCGATGATCGGCACGCCGGACGCCTCGGCCAGGGTCACGTCGGATTCGGTAATGCCGCCGACGCCGGAATGAATTACGCGCGCGCCGACTTCGTCGGTGGCAAGCTTCTCGATAGCGCCGATCACCGCTTCCAGTGACCCTTGCACATCGGCCTTGATGATCAATGCCAAATCCTTGCGGCCCGAGGATTTGAGCTGGCTCATCATCTGTTCGAGCGAGCCGCGCATGCCGGTCGCGCGCGCGG
>WNFW01041035.1_pt1 | contig 14965 bp, 17 predicted proteins | sample 5400131 | NCBI WGS metagenome assembly WNFW01 (sample SAMN13153362, study PRJNA577476) | soil metagenome | isolation source: 20 cm soil or saprolite under grassland replicate 1 | place: USA:California | collected 2016-06-15 | reverse complement strand
GGCGCGACGAAATGGGGAATGTTCGGCGCTGTCCTTGGCGCGCTCACCGGTATCTTTTTCGGAATCGTCGGCTTGTTTGTCGGACCGGTTATTGGTGCGATCGCCGGAGAATTCATTGCCGGGAAAAGGATGATCGACGCTGGCCGAGCAGGCTGGGGGAGCTTGTTGGGGAATCTCGCTGGGATGATCGGCAAGCTCGCCATCGGGTTCGCCATGATCACGATTTTCTTCATGACTGTGCCAGCGCCATTTTGAGGGACGTGAAGAATTTTTCACTGTAGATTACGTGGATCACAGATCTAAAACTTAATTCGCTTATCCGTGCTTATTCGCCTAATTCGCGGTTCTCTTTTCTTCTTTCTCAGTTGTGATAAATTGAGCGCGATGGCAGATGATCGCTGGTGAGCCGCAGTGGCTTGCTGGAGGAAAGTCCGAACACCATACGGCGACATGCCGCGTAAAATACGCGGGCGCCGCGATTGCAAAATTGCGGTGACGGAAAGTGTCACAGAAAAGACACCGCCGGTTCTTTGGCAACAAAGGCACAGGCAAGGTTGAAAAGGCGAGGTAAGGGCTCACCGCTCGCGGAGTAATTTGCGAGGCACGAAAAACCCCATGCGGTGCAAGACAAAACAGAGGGAGGGCAGCCGGCCCGTTGATCCTCGGGTATCGTCGCATCACGATGCGCGCGCAAGCGCGTCGGGCGTTTAGTTCCGTGAAAATCGGAATTGGATGAGATAAATGATCATCGCGGCCTGAGTAATCAGACCGACAGAATTCGGCTTACCGCCGTCAAATATGAAGGGCGCTTTCGGAAACGAAGGCGCCCTTCGCTTTTTTTGTCAGGCCGCGGTTGGCCGGACGCTGGATTTTTTTCGCAACAGTGGAAGCACCTTTTCCACCAGCGCGTCCGCAGTGATGCCATGCTTCTTTCGCAGGATCGGCACGGCACCATGCTCGATGAATTGATCGGGCCATCCGATGCGCACGACTGGCGTGTTGATCATTTGCGAATGCAAATGCTCCATCACCGCACATCCGAAGCCGTTGTGCAAAACGTGATCTTCGATAGTGCAGACGACTTCGACGCCGCGTGCAAAAAATTCGAGCGTGCCGGTATCGAGTGGCTTGATCCAGCGCGGATTGATCAGTGCGACGGAAACGCCTTTCTCTTCCAGCTTGCGCGCGGCTTCTTCGGCTACTTCAAACATGTTGCCCAAGCCAAAGATCGCCACGTCGCGCCCGTGTTGTACGACTTCGGCCTTGCCGATCTCGAGAAGTTTGGGTTCAGCCTTGATTTGCGCACCGGTTCCGGAACCGCGCGGGTAGCGGACGGCGATCGGACCAGCGTTGTAGTGCGCCATCGTCCAGAGCATATCGACAAATTCATCTTCATTTTTCGGCTGCATGTGCACCCAATTCGGGATGTGACGCAGGTAACCAATGTCGAATAAACCATGATGCGTCGGGCCGTCGTCACCACTCAGTCCAGCGCGATCCATGCAAAGCCTGACGTTTAGTTTTTGGATAGCGATGTCGTGAATCGCCATATCGTAGGCGCGCTGAAAAAAGGTTGAATAGATCGTGAGAAACGGCGTTAAACCCTGTGTCGCCAATCCGCAGGCGAAGAGCGTAGCGTGCTCTTCGGCGATACCGACGTCGAAGTAACGAGTCGGATGCGCCTTGGCGAAATGCGAGAGGCCGGTCCCACTGGGCATCGCGGCGGTGACCGCAACGAGCTTCTGATTGTGCTCCGCGAATTTCGCGAGCGTCTTGCCGATGATTTCCGAATAGGTCGGCGTCGGCGTCGGCGCTGTCTCGCCGGTTTCCAGTTTGTATTTTCCTAGGCCATGAAATTTGTCCGGCTGTTTGATGGCCGGCTCATAGCCTTTGCCTTTCTTGGTAAGAATGTGGAGCAGAACTGGCTCATCCTGCGTTTTCAAAAACTCAAATGTCCGGATCAGCAGCGGGATATCGTGTCCATCGATCGGCCCGTAGTAACGCAATCCCAGTTCCTCGAAGATAACGCTCGGGACAATCAAGCCCTTTACGCCTTCTTCGACTTTATGCGCGAACTCAGCCACTGATTTGCCGGCGATCGCCCGGACGAAATCGCGCGCTTTGTCGTGCAAATGGGTAAACGTTGGACTCGTCGCAATGCTGTTTAAGTAATTTGCGATCGCACCTACATTTTTCGCGATCGACCATTCGTTATCGTTGAGCACGACTATGAAGCGCTTCGTATGCGCCTTGACGTTGTTGAGCGCCTCATAGCTAATGCCACAGGTAAACGCGGCGTCGCCCGCCACGACCACGATATTTTCGTTGGCTCCCTTTAAATCACGCCCGACCGCCATGCCGAGCCCCGCTGAGAGCGCTGTCCCCGCGTGACCGGCACCATTCGTGGAAAAGCGATCGAGACGCCCGGTAAATATCTTGTGGACATAACCCTGGTGACTTACGTCCATGACAAATCGGTCTCGCGGTGTGTTGAAAACGCGATGCAGCGCGATGGTCAGTTCGACTACGCCGAGATTCGGACCAAGATGCCCGCCAGTTTGCGAAAGGACTCTGATCAGCTCATCGCGAACTTCCTGCGCCAGTTGCGGCAGATCTTGTTCGCGCAGCGCTTTGATATCCGCGGGCGAACGGATCCCGTCGAGCAAGCGCGCGGGCGCAGCCGGCGGTCTGGAGCCCTCAGAAGAGTTTGATTTCATCATTTGTATTTTCGGTTTCAGCGACCACGTTGGCCGGTGCGGGCGGCTCCTGCGTTGGCTCGAAATCTTTCACCACCGTTTTCCCCGCGCTGTTGCGGGCAATGATTTCGATCTTTTGCTCGGCGTTAGCAAGTCGTTCCTGGCAAATTTTTACCAGGTTCATTCCCTCTTCATAGCGCACGATCAGATCTTCCAGCGGCAGCTTGCCCGATTCCATCTGCTCGACAATCGCTTCGAGCCGATCCATCGCACCCTCAAAGTTAGGCTCTGTCTCGCGCTGCTTCGGTTTGCTGCTCACGGGCAAACAAGGAATTAAGCACAGCGTCGCCGAAGGGAAAGCGGGAGTTGACGATCTTCGCCGTGCGGTGCGAATGCGGCTTGCGTGCTCGCGCCGATATCACTTAACTGCTGCGCATGGCGCATGCGCTCGATTTGATTTTGAAACAGGACGCGCGGCATCGAATCGTTATCGGGCTGGCGGCTGCGGCCGCCGTTTTCTTTTCTTTGCGCGGCCATGTGGATTTTCCAACTGACACGATTGCCACCTGGGACACGTTTGCCTTGTTTGTGCTTGTCCTGGCCTGGATAGTGATTTTGAAGACGCCGCAAACCAGGTTGCGCGCGCACGCCAAGGCACAGGATGTTAGCCAGCTGTTGATTTCTGTTTGCGTGGTTATCGCAGCGTCGGTGGCCTTGTTTGCGGTTGGCTTTGTCTTGGGCACCCACAAGACCGGCCCGCGCGCCGGCCCGCAAGCCTATCTGACCGTGCATTTGATCCTGACTCTCGGCACCGTGATTTTTTCCTGGATGCTTGTGCACACGGTCTTTGGGTTGCGGTACGCTCATATGTTTTATGGCGACAGCGATGATCCAACCTTGGCTCGACATGCCGGCGGTCTCGAATTTCCCGGCCAGCATCCGCCGAATTATTTTGATTTCGCCTACTTTTCGTTCGTCATCGGCATGACCTGTCAGGTCTCAGATGTCCAAATTACTTCGCGGAAGATGCGGCGACTAACGCTGCTGCACAGCGTGCTTTCCTTTGGATTTAATACCGTGATCCTTGCGCTGTTGATTAACACCGTCTCCAGCCTTCTCTAAGGCGTCACGCGACCACGCCTTCTTTGCAGCAAAGCGGGTCTTCATACTTGTGAGTTCACTTGTGTGACAACGAAAACTTACCGTGAATTACGCGGATCAAAACGGATTGGGGGAGCACAGGCTGCTAGCCTGCTGGTTTCGGCGGCTCGCCGAAACGAACTTTTCAGCATGTTATGATTTAGTTAGGTCGACCGAAGATCGACATCTTGATCAACTCTAAGATCCGATCGATCTCCAAAGCGGTGCCGAATTAAAGACTTGAAACTCGCCTGCGAATGCGGACTTACAACAAGATGCGAGAGCCTTACCATCTTCTGACGGAAGTTCAGAAGGTCTTGTGTCGAGCGGCGAAGAGGCGGTGGCGGGATAGAAACCGAGCCAAGCAGCGTGCTCTTACAAAGGCGTGGCAGCAAAAAAATAGGGATCGTATAAATAAGCAATATCGCGACCGATACGCTGCAAACCCTGAGCTGTATCGAGCGAAACTAAAATCCAAGCGGGAAAAGATGGGCGAGAAATATCGCGCGCAGATCAAGCGATCGCGAACAAAGACGCGTTCAACCGCAGAAGGAATGCTTTACCACCGGATGAGTCAGTCAGTTCGAAGTGCGCTGCGAGGTACAAAACGAAAGTGCAAATGGGAAGATCTGCTGGGGTATTCTGTCGAAGAATTAAAGGCTCATCTCGAAGCACAGTTCACAGAAGGGATGACTTGGGACAAATTCTTTGGAGGAGGAATCGATATCGATCACGCCATTCCGCGCATAAACTTCAAGTACACCTCGCCAACCGACCCGCAATTCAAACAATGCTGGGCGCTTTCAAACCTTCGACCCATTTAGCCAAAAAAAAATTCAGTTTCAGGCGCGCACGCTCGATGGAATAGATTGAGACATGCTGTCTAGCCGGGCTTCGGCTCATTCGATTTGTATGTGATCTCTCCTTCGATGGTAAATGTGTAAAGACACGGTATTCGTGGATTGCGGCTCCGCTCGTTGCCATTGCAAACGCTGCTTTTATGGAACGTCACATCCACTCGGGAACAAGCCATTGCAATAACTGGCCAGATTCGGAATCGGCCGTTTTTGCATCTGGGATTCGAACATTCGACGTACTCCGGAACGGAAAATCCGAACTCGCGAAACGGCGTTCGAGGAGCGATGGCGCCTCGAACGGAAAACACTTTCACCCGGATGTCGGAAATCTCGGGAAACCGCTCAGCGAAGGATGTCATTGTGGACAAATAACCCCATGCTACCCGATTTGCTTCTTGTACGCGGCTGCGTCTTTCAACTGTTTGAGATCGTCGGCGTTGTCGATCTTGAGAACGAAAATCCAGCCCTGGCCGTAGGGTTCACGGTTGATCAAGCCCGGATCCGCTTCGAGCGCTTTGTTTATTTCGACGACAGTTCCTTTCACCGGCGCGTAAATGTCACTCGCGGCTTTCACCGATTCGACAACCGCGATCGCCTCTTTCGCATTGGCCTGCCGATCCATTTTTGGCAGCTCCACATAAACGACATCGGTCAGCTCAGATTGCGCGTGATCGGTGATTCCAATGCGAACGTTGTCGCCTTCGCGTTTAATCCATTCGTGGCTCTCGGTATAAAGCAAGTCGTCGGGAACATTCATGATTTTTTGTAGAGCGGTTTCTTCTCGATCGTGGCTGGAAACTTTTGGCCGCGAATCTCGATGTCGATTCTGGTTCCGATCTTCGCGTGCGGCGCGGACACGTATGCCATGCCGATGCCGTAATTCAAGCTTGGAGAAAGTGTGCCGCTCGTCACCTCGCCGACCCGTTCGCTGTTGTCGAAAACCGGATAATGCGTTTTCTTTCGTCTTCGACACAACTTCGCGACCAATGAAATTTGGTTTCGTCAGATCGACAAAAAAACCGAGGCCGGCTTCGATTGGATTGCGTTCCGGCGAAAGATCGGAGCCGTTGAGCGGATAACAGACTTCAAGTCTTAATGTGTCGCGCGCGCCGAGACCGCATGGTCTGATTCCAAACGCTTTGCCTTTCTCAAGAGCAGCGTTCCAAAACTTCGCCGCATCTTCCGCTCGAAAGAAAACTTCCACACCATCTTCGCCGGTGTACCCGGTGCGTGCGACCGAAACGCTTGTTCCATCGAACGGAAGATCGACAATGTGATTTCGTCCCGGCGGATCGACATCTTTGCCAAAGAGCGTGCGAAACAGTTCCACCATGCGCGGTCCTTGAATGGCAACGCCGCCAAAACTCGCGCTGCGATCCTTTAGATCGACATCCTTTGCTCGATGTCGATCCAGCCAGGCGAAGTCTTGGTCCGTCCGCGCGGCATTCACGACGAGCAGAAACATCTGCCCCTCGATCCGATAAACGATCAAATCATCAATGATTCCTCCGCGTTCGTTCAGGAGAAAAGTGTACTGGCCGAGGCCGACTTCCAACTTGTCGATGTTGTTGGTGAGCATCGTGTTCAGCCATTCGGCAGCCGCCGGACCGGTGACGAGCAATTGTCCCATGTGCGAAATATCGAAGATGCCGACGTTGTTTCGCACGGCCTGATGTTCCTCGATGATGCTCGTGTACTGCACCGGCATGAGCCAGCCGCCGAACGGAATAATTTTTGCGCCGCGCCGCACATGCTCTTGATAGAGCGACGTGGTTTTTGGCGCGGTTTCACTCACGCGGGCAAGCTAGGCGTCGACAAAAAGCAGCGCAAGCGTCTCGCTTGCGCTACTTTTGCCCAAACGATGGCTTGGCTGGACAAACTCGAACGACGCCTCGGTTTTCTTGCGGTCCCGGGGTTGATGCGAATCGTCGTGGGCCTCACCGCGCTGGTGTTCATGCTGGTGCGGCTGAATCCGGATTTTCGCTTCGTGCTCGATCTGGATCCGGCGCGCGTCCTCCATGGGGAAGTCTGGCGGCTGGTCACTTATATTTTTCTCCCGCAAACCGCCAGCTTCTTATGGATCATTCTTTTCCTTTGGTTTCTCTGGTTTATTGGCGACGGACTCGAACAGACGTGGGGGGCTTTTCGACTGACGCTCTATTTTTTTGTCGGAGTGATCGGCACGACCGCCGCCGCATTTTTCTTCGGTGCCAGATTTTCCAATTCAATGCTGTTCGCGTCGTTGTTTTACGCGTTTGCGCGGTTCTACCCCGATCAGGTGATTTACATTTTGTTTATCCTGCCGGTGAAAATCAAATGGCTCGCCTGGGTTTCGGCCGCCCTTTTGTTGTTCGGATTCTTCGTTAATTCAAATTCCTATCGCATGGCGCTGGTGGCCGCATTCATGAATTATCTGATCTTTTTTGGCCCGGAGATCATTTACGAGGCGCGGCACCGCGGGGAAGTCTCGGCGCGCCGCAAGCGTTTTGCACAGCAATCTCGCAGCGAGGCCGAACCACTTCATAAATGCGCGGTCTGCGGAGCGACAGAACTGAGTGATCCAAATCTCGACTTCCGCGTCGCGCGCGACGGCGAAGAATATTGTATCGCGCATTTGCCCCGCGCGGAAAGCCCGGCGCGTTAGGTAGGGGCGATTGACTCAATCGCCTCGCTACGCTTGACCGCAATTTCTTCGGGCGGAGACTAGCGCGATGACCGACAAGAACACGGCGCTCGTTCCCGAAGAAGGCTGGCATTGTCTGCACCTTTTTTATCGGATCGAGTACGGACAATGGCAATTGCTCAGTCGCGAGGAGCAGAATGCGGCGAAAACGAATCTTGCGTCGCTCGTTCAGGAAGTGCGAGCAATGGATTCGACGCAATTACTCACCCTCAGCATCGTAACGCCGAAAGCGGATCTCGGCTTTATGCTAATCACGCCGGATCTGCACAACGCTAATAAGTTCGACAAGCAATTATCTCTCTCGTTGGGCGCTGATGTCCTGACACCGGTATACAGCTATCTGTCGCTCACGGAGGAGAGCGAGTACATCACGACGGAGGAAGAATACGCGCAGACCCTCGAGAAGGAGCAAAACATCAAGCTGGATTCTGAGAAATTCGTGGAAGCAATGAATTCGTTTCGCGAGCGAATGAAACATTATCGGCAGGAGCGCGTTTATCCGACGCTACCCGATTGGCCGATGGTTTGCTTTTATAATATGAGCAAACGTCGCGGCGAGCAGCGCAATTGGTACGTGCTTCCGTATGAAGAGCGCCGCAAGTTAATGAAAGGTCATGCGAACGTAGGCCGTGAGTTCGCCGGAAAAATAAAACAGCTCATTACCGGTTCGACCGGTCTGGATGACGCGGAGTGGGGCGTGACGTTATTTGCGCGCGATACGTTTCAGATCAAAGCCATCGTTTACAAAATGCGTTTCGATCCGGTGAGCGCTGAGTACGCGGATTTCGGCGAATTTTACATCGGGATTCAACTGCCGCTCGACGAATTGTTCCGGCGATTGCAACTTTGACTCCTAAAGGATTCGCGAGCCTCGATTATTTCGTGATTGTCGATCCAACGGATGGGTGACAGAGCGGTCTATTGTGCACGCCTGGAAAGCGTGTGTGCCGAAAGGCACCCGGGGTTCGAATCCCCGCCCATCCGCCACGCGCGTGTTACGTGCAAGCAGATCAATTTTTCTTTACACGCGGCGATCAAGCACAGAAAGGTCCTGCCGTAATTTGACCATGCTGCCATTGGGCAGGACGCCCCGAAAGTTTACGCCTGGATAAATCATGCAATCGCGCCCCAGGACCGAGCCCGGATTAATAACGGCGTTGCAACCAATTTCTGTCCGGTCGCCGACGATCGCCCCAAATTTTGTGAGCCCGGTTGCGATATTGCCGTCCGGTGTTACGACCGCGATCTCGCTATGATCGAGCTTCACGTTTGAGAGAATCACGCCCGCGCCGAGATGAGCGTGGTACCCGAGAATTGAATCGCCCACGTAATTAAAGTGAGGTATCTGTGCTTCGTCGAAAAGAACAATTTTCGCCGATCCATGTCGGACCCTTTAACACCGCGCCTTGCTCGACGATTGTTCCCTTGCCCACAAAGACATGATTGCTGATGAACGGTTTTCCCACCAGTTCGCCCAGGACGCCTGGCCTCAAACGAAATTGCAAATAACTCGCGATTTGTTTGAGTGCATCCCAGACGTAATTCTGGTTCTCGAACAGTTTGGGGTGTGCCGTGTGTTCGAGGTTGAGAAATTCAGCAGGCGCAAACATTTGAATTAAGCGCCGGCGCGTCGCGTAATTTTCTGCCCATCCTTCGTATCGCGCGCTTCCCAGCCGAGCGCATTCAATTTGTCGCGCAATTCATCGCTTTTCCGGAAATCTTTTGCAAGCCTCGCTTGCGTGCGCGCCTCGGCCAGCTCCGCAACCTCACGCGGAAGGGGTCCTGCTTCCTCTTCAATAGCAAGCACGCTGTTTGCGCGCTGCCACCAGGTCAACCATGCATTAGCCGAGGAGGCATCGACTTCGTTTCGATCGATTGCGCGATTTGTTTTCCGAATCGATTCAAACAAGAAGCCAAGCGCTGCGGAAATGTTCAGGTCGTCATCGAGCGCTTCTTCGAATTCCTGGCCAGGCTGCATGTCGATCTCTCCCTTACCGAGCTTCCCCGCGGCGGTTTCGCGCAGTCGCACCAGCCAATCATCGATTCGGCCTAACGACTCGCGCGCTTCATTCATGCCGCCCCAGGTGAAATTGAGCGGAGCGCGATAATGCACGCGCATCAGGGCATAGCGAATTTCGCGGCCCGTGTACCCCTTTTCCAAAAGGTTCGGGAGCGTAAAAAAATTGCCGAGCGATTTAGACATCTTTTGTCCGTCCACAAGCAGATGCGCGCAATGCAGCCAGTAGCGCACGAATTTTTTCCCGGTGACGCCTTCGCTCTGCGCAATCTCCGCTTCGTGATGGGGGAAAATGTTATCGACGCCGCCGCAGTGAATATCGATCTGATCGCCGAGTAACGCGGTCGCCATCGCACTGCATTCGATGTGCCAACCGGGACGGCCGCGGCCCCACGGACTTTCCCAGCCGACGTCGCCGTCTTCCTCGTCCCACGCTTTCCAGAGCGCGAAATCGCCGATGTGTTCCTTGTCGTATTCGTCATGCTTTACCCGTCCGGTCGATTGCAATTGCGTGAGATCGAAATGGGCGAGCTTTCCGTAATCGGGAAATTTGTTGATGCGAAAATAAACTGATTTGTCCTCCGCTTGATAAGCGAGGCCGCGTGAGATGAGGGTGGCGATCATCTCAATCATTTTATCGATGTAACGCTGATCGGTGGCGGCGGGAAACTCATCTGCCCGTTTGATCCGCAATGTTTCGATATCTTCGAAGAACGCTTCTTTAAATTGCACGGTAGATTCTGTGAGAGGAATTCCAGCCTCACGGGCGCCGCGAATCGTTTTGTCGTCAACGTCAGTGATGTTCATGACGCGATGCACTGTGTAACCGCGCAGCTCAAGGTGGCGCTGGAGCAAATCCTCGAAGACATACGCACGAAAATTTCCGATGTGCGCGCGGCTGTAGACCGTTGGGCCACAGGTGTAGATGTCGACCTTGCGTCCAGCGAGATCTCGCGGCTCGAAGTCCTCGAGTTGGCGCGAGTAGGTGTTAAAAAAGCGCAACGCCATGTCTATCTCGTTATGTCGAGTGGAGTCGGAATGACCAACCGCTCACTCCTGTTCAACGGTTGCAATCGCCATTGCCGCAATCCCTTCGCCGCGGCCGATCGTTCCAAGGCGTTCGTTTGTCGTCGCCTTGAGACTGACGCAAGAGCTGGACACTCCGATTGCGTTCGCAATCTGTTTTCGCATTGCGGAAATGTGAGGGGCGATCTTTGGCGCTTCAGCAACTACGGTTGCATCCATGTTCACAATACGCGTTTTGTGTTCGGTGAGCAGTGCAGCGACGCATTTCAAGATGTCGATGCTGCTAATGCCGCGGATTGATTCGTCTGTGTTTGGAAAATGTTGACCGATATCGCCCGCAGCAACCGCACCCAGCAGCGCATCGGCGATTGCGTGCGACAACACGTCGGCATCCGAATGTCCTTCAAGTCCATGCGTGTGTGTAATCTCGACTCCGCCGAGGATCAGTTTTCGTCCTTTCTCAAGGCGATGCACGTCATAGCCGATTCCACATCGAATCATTAGTCAGAGTTTTAGATCGATTACGCCATTCGAGGCGACAATTCTGTATTTGTCTTTCATGTCATCACGCGGCCGAAGATCGACAGTTCCGCCGGCGGTTTCAATCAAGAGCCACCCCGCGGCAATGTCCCAAAGACTGATTCCCTGTTCAATGTAAGCGTCAAGACGTCCGCAGGCGACATAGGCCATGTCGAGCGCCGCGCTGCCGAGCAAGCGGCATTTGCGCACGCGATGGATCATTCGTTGCAGTAGGGGCAGACCGGCCTCAATCGTGTCGTCGGTTTTGGAAAGTCCAACTGAGATGACCGCTTCAGCCAGGTCGGCGCGTTCGCTCACGTGAAAGTGATTGCCATTCAATCTAGGGGTTTCTCCTTTTTGTCCTGTCCACATCTCTTCCCGGATTGGATCGTAGATGACGCCGACCATGATCTCGCCCCGAAAGCGCAAAGCGATTGAGACGCAAAAATGCGGAATGCCGTAGAAATAATTCACGGTGCCATCGAGTGGATCGACAACCCATTGATGCTCGCTTGATTGATCGCCAACGATTCCTTCCTCGCCGTAAAGTGCGTGCTCCGGAAATTCTTTCAGAAGCAATTTTGTAATCAAATCCTGCGCCTGAACATCGATCTCCAGTTTAATGTCGTGCGCTTCAGCGGAGTTGACCCGCAAAGGGTGTTGAAAATTTTGGCGAAGCAGTTTGCCCGCGGCGCGGGCAGCTTTCTCTGCCGCGTCGAGATAATGCTTCATGACAAACCACTAATAGGATTCGGCTCTCTCTGCCAAACAATTTCCCAATGTGAAGTTTTTCTCCTCCCGGGTTGAAGTTAGGGGTTGTGATCCCGAAAGCGTTCAGGATCGTTATCAAGCGTCGGGCCTTAATGCCTCTTTTTCTTCGCTGATTTTTTCTTCGCTGCTTTCTTTCTTTTCTTTGCCATCGACTATTCCCCCCTTTCAATCCGCAACGTGCGGAGTTGTGTGAAGAGTTGGGAATGACTTCACTTACAGTGAGTTCAGTAATCATCACATTTTTTTTGTCAAACATTATTCTTACATATTTGAAAATATTTTTACGAGCGCGCGCGCGATAATTTTCTTTGGCGCGCGCGGAATTTTTGTGATTTCGCCGTTTCGAAATAAAATTGTCACTTCATTTTCATCGCTTTCGATCCCTGAATCTGAGCTGCTCACATCGTTCGCCACGATGATGTCGCAATGTTTTGCGTGAAGTTTTTTTTGCGCGTTTGCTTGGAGATCATTTGTTTCTGCGGCGAAACCAACAACGAGAAATTGTCGATCTTTGTTTTGGAGCGATCCGAGGACGTCGCGGGTGAGAACCAACTCAAGGGAGAGATGTTGGTCACGTTTCTTTACTTTCGTCGTGGAAACTTTTTGCGGTTTGTAATCAGCAACCGCCGCGCACATGACGAGAGCGTCGCAATCGCGCACAGCTCGATGGACTGCGTTGTACATTTCATCGCTGGTCAAGATCGAGGCAAAGTGCGCGCCCCGCGGTGGATCGAGATTCACTGGACCGGAAATCAAAACAACATCGTGTCCCGCTTCGAGGGCCGCTTCGGCGATGGCGTAGCCCATTTTTCCCGAGGAACGATTCGAGATGTAACGAACCGGATCGATCGGCTCGCGCGTCGGGCCAGCCGTGATAAGGAATTTCACGCGATCAAATTATCCTGACGCGCGAGCAGGAACTCGGCGCGAAACGCGATATCGTTCACCTTCCAAAGCCGGCCGAGGCCTTCGTAGCCACAAGCAAGCATTCCTTCTTCCGGCCCGATAAACTCGACGCCGCGCGATTTTAGTTTTTCCACATTCTCGGTTGTCGCAGGGTGCTGCCACATTTTTCCATTCATGGCGGGCGCGAGCAGAATCGGCGCGCGGGTGGCAAGCGCGATCGCCGCGAGCGGATGAGAAGCCAAACCATGGGCGAGCTCAGCAATAATGTGCGCTGTGGCCGGTGCGATAAGAAGCAGGTTCGCGCGATCAGCGAGTTCGATGTGGCCGGGCCGCCAATTTTCCTTCTCATCGAAGAAACTCGTCGTCACCGGATTTTTTGAAAGCGTCTGCAGAGTAAGCGACGAAATAAATTCAGTCGCGTCCTGTGTCATGACGACGAACACTTCATGTCCTTGTTTGACGAGCAAACTGGCGAGCTCGGCGGATTTATAAGCGGCGATTGATCCCGTTACTCCGAGGACTACTGATTTGGTGCCGGGTCGAATGCGCACGACTTTTCGCGCGCCAATCTTATCACTTCTGCGTTTGGCGTTTTTTTCCATGAAAGATCGGCAATTATTTTTGAATAAGACGCCGGCTCAAATAACCCTCCGCGCCCATGATGTGTCGGAACTTCTGCAAATCTTCCTCGACTGATCGACTGATGATAGTGTAGCGATAATCGCGCCATAATTCCATTTCGCGCGCGGCGGTGACGAGACGTGAATCAATCTGTCGTCTCGTTTCGGTTCCACGCTTCATCAGGCGCCGGCGCAACTCTTCGAGATCGGGCGGCATAATGAAAACATCGGTAAGGGCCTGGCGGACAAATGGGTCATCGCAGTTGCGAATGGCGGCTGCACCTTGTGTATCGATGTCGATCAAAACATCCACTCCATTCTTCAAATTTGTCACCACCGGTTTACGCAACGTTCCATAAAAGTCTCCGTGTACCTGGGCGTGCTCGAGAAAATCTCCGGCTTTCACCCTCGCGCGAAAATCGGCGCCGGAAAGAAATTGATAATCTTCGCCTTCAATTTCACCACCGCGCGGTGCTCGCGTCGTGCAAGAAACAGAATAAACAAAGTTCGGAGTCTGGCGAAGCGCCTCAACCAGCGTGGTCTTGCCCGCACCCGATGGCGCAGAAATGACAAAGAGAATTCCGTGCCGGCTGAACTGTTTACTCAAGATTTTGGACTTGCTCCCGAATCTTTTCCAGCTCCGCTTTGCAGGCGACGACGCGCTGTGAAATGGCGGCGTCATTTGCTTTTGCGCCAAGCGTATTTAGCTCGCGAAAAATTTCCTGCGTGATGAATTCAAGCGTGCGGCCGACCGGCTCATGCCTCCGGAGATGATGCGCGAATTGGGCAAGGTGACTTTCCAGGCGCGTCAATTCCTCGGAGACATCGGCGCGATCGGCGAAGAAGGAAATCTCTTTGAGTAAGCGTTCGTCGTCACTGGCAATCGGCAGACCCGCCTTTTGAATGCGATCAAGAAGCGACGAACGGTACCTTTTGATCACATCGGGGTGAAGCGCGCGGATTTCTTTGAGTTTTTTCCGCATCGCTTTCAGCCGATGAATCAAATCCTTGGCGAGATGTCTGCCTTCTCGCTCGCGCATTTTGATCAAATCCGCCAGCGCGGCGCGCAGCGCGCGATCGACTGCGGGCCATGCATCTTCGGCGTTTACCTCTTGCTCTGGAAAACGCATCACGCCTGGAGCTTGGAGGATGGTGCTGATCGTGATTTCGCCCGGGGCGTTCAATTCCTTTTGCAGTGAGCGCATCGCTTCGTGATAGGAGCGGGCGAGCTCCGTATCAAGGGCAAGGTGGCGCGCGCCGTTTGGGCCGTTGTGAAAAGTAATGACGACATTCATTCGACCGCGCGAAATATTTTCATTGATCGTTTGGCGAATGCGCGGCTCGAGCTCGGTCAGATCGCGCGGCAAATTGATCACGATGTCGCTCTGCTTTCGGTTTACCGAATTGAGTTCGACGCTAAATTTTGTCCCGTCGTGATGGATCTCGGCGCGGCCGTAGCCAGTCATGCTCCTCATATTTCAGGGTGCTTTATCATTAGAACCGCCGATAGAGCCGTGCGTTTGGCAGCGTTTGACCATTACTGGGAGAGGCTATGCATTCCATCCGAACTCCGCAAAGAAATTTGTGCTGATTGCAAAGTGAAATGCCCTCCATAATGCGCGCGCTGTGAATCACTGGGAGCAGGAGCTCGTCGCGAGCGTGATCTTCGCGATCACCTACGTTCTCATCAGTGGACGGCAGCTCAAAATTCTGCCGTTGAACCGCCCGGC
>WNFW01001659.1_pt1 | contig 14969 bp, 16 predicted proteins | sample 5400131 | NCBI WGS metagenome assembly WNFW01 (sample SAMN13153362, study PRJNA577476) | soil metagenome | isolation source: 20 cm soil or saprolite under grassland replicate 1 | place: USA:California | collected 2016-06-15 | reverse complement strand
AGGCGTACGCGCTGACCGACGCCGAGGTGCAACCGGATATCGATCAGGCCCAGGGGCGGACCGAGGGGGTCTCGATCGGGCCCTGCGCCATGTAGGCGTCTAAGGACTGGACTGCGCCGTCGGCGTCGGCTGGGCGCTCGGCACGGCTTGCTGGCCTTGGATCGTCATCTCGCCCGAGATCAGGTAGGGCCCGCGACCGTTCTCGCGTATGAATCCCATGGTAACCATCATGAGCATGGTCAGGATCGTCATCAGCATCAGGATTCGCTGCTCACCGCGCCGCGCCGTTCCCCATACCACCCCCGGCAGGCCGCGCAGGTACCAGACCACTGCCGCGATCGCGATGAGCGTATAGAACATCAGCGCCAGGACCTTCCAGGGGATCATCGATCCCAGTGGATTGATCAGGCCACCTTCCCAGAACGGCCGGTTGAGGCCCGCGGCGGCCACCGTCTCGTAGGAGAAGCCGAGGGCGTAGGGCTGGGCCGCGAGCAGCGTCGTCAGCACCATCCCGACGGCCAGCAGCTTCAGGATCCCCGACCCCCGCGCCTCATCTGTTCGTAATCGCCGCGCGAAATAAAGGGTGGCCGTGAGGAACATGATCCCGAGCAGCGTGATCTGCCAGAGGAAGACCGGGCTGAGCGAGCCGAACATCATCTTGTACCAGCTGCCGTAGCTGTGCAGCTGGATCTCTTTGGCATAGGAATAACCGACCACGGGCTGGAGCAGCGTCATGGAGACGCCCCACAGCAGCCCAAAACTCCCGGCCCAGTCGTAGAAGCGCCTGTCCTCGGCGGTCTTCGCCCGCAAATAGCGGATGGCGCAAAAGCCGCCGAAGGCAAAGCCGATGTAGGCGAGGTTGCCCACCGTCCGATGCACCGTCAGCGGATACGATGTCGGGTTCAGGGCGAGGCGGACGGGATTCTGCGGGTTGGTGGGGGTCAGCATGTAGCTGGCGATCACGTCGATCATGTAGACCTGCAGGAAGGAGGCGACCGCCAGCAGGCCGCCGATCGCCATGTGCACGCCCTTGAAGCCGCGCATCGGCTCCCAGGTGTAGTACCAGAGGTAGGCGAGGCTGACTTGCAGCACGAAGGTCCAGGCCTCGATGAACAGCGGCCACCATCCGATCGTCACGATGGTGGTCCAGAAATGACCCCAGAAGCCGACCAGCAGCACCGTGATCAGCAGGATCGCGATTGTGGAGCTGACGCTGAAGTAGTAAGTGATGAAGCGGCCCAGGCCGTGGGCGAGGCGGTCGTAGTTGCGACGCTGCCGCACGTAGCCGAGGAACTCGATCGCCGGCCCAAGCTCTGCGGCGCCACTGACGAGCCCGGCGATCAGGATGTGCAGCGAAAACAGGCTGCCGATCGCGATCTGGGCGCCGACGATGTTGTTCCCTTGTGGGGCCTGCGCCGGCAGCTGCGTCTGCAGCGCGTGGAACGCCGGGGCGATGAGGGCGAGCAGCGCGTTCACAGGTTGAAGAGCCGGCCGGAGCCCAGCAGGGTCAGGATGACGACAAAGAGCACGGCGAAGGCGCCGGGCACCATCACCGCGGGGCGTTCGAAGGGGTTGCGTTCCGGGCCGCGGTCGATGAAGGGCAGCGCGAGTAGCAGCAGGACGCCGCCGGTCGGAAGGACGAGTACCAGGGGGATCAGCTGCTGGGGCACCAGCACGAGCAGTTCGTCGAGGGGCAGGAAGAACCACTCCGGCACCGGGGTATAGCTCGTCGTCGCCGGATCGGCGATGGCCTCGAGCGGCGCGCCGATCGCGACCGCCAGGATGAAGACGACGACGACCAGCGCCGCCGAGACGATCCCATCCTTGAAGGTCTGATGTGGATAAAAGTCCTCGGTTTGCAGGGGCGCGGCCCAGAGCTCCTCGGAGGGCGCGGCCGGATAGGGTGGCTCGATCGGTCGCTGGGCAGGCGCAGGCGGAACGTCGACACCTTCGCGGCTCTTGTATGCCCCGCGATAGTTGATGTACGAGCCGAACTCACCGTGTTTGCGAAGAAGCGCCAGGTGGGCACCGATCAGCGGGAAGAGGATGGCGGGCAGCAGCCACACGTGGATGCCGAAGGTCCGGCTCAACGTGATCGGCCCTACGGTGTCGGCGCCGCGCCAGAGAGCGCGGAGGAAGGAGCCGATGAACGGGGTGTAGGCGGCAATATTGGTCACCACGACCGCCGTCCAGTACGCCGCCTGGTCCCAGGGGAGGAAGGCGCCGGTGATGGCCATGCCGAGTACGAGAACGAACAGCCCGACACCGGTGACCCAGTTGAGCTCGCGCGGCCGCTTGTACGAGCCGGAAAAGAAGGTGCGCACCATGTGCAGGCCGATCACGAACAGCAGGATGTACGCCGACCAGAGGTGGATGCCTCGGACGATGGAGCCGAACGCGTCGCGCTCCTTGAGGTAATTGAGGCTCTGCCAGGCCTCGGTCACCGAGGGGACGAACAGCAGCGTGAGGAAGATGCCGGTGATCAGCTGAAGGATGATCAACACCAGCGTGGCGCTGCCCAGGGTGTAGAACCAGGCGCCACGGACCGGCACCGCTTCGTAGAGTCCCTTTCGCAGCAGGCTGCGAATCGCGGTGCGCTCGTCGAACCAGTCGTAGGCGGCGCTGAGCCGGCGGGGCATTAGATCTCCTCGGTGAAGCGGTTCTCGACGAAGAGCGTCGTCCCGTCGATCCGATGCACGTACTGGGGCAGCGGCTTCGGCGGTGGGCCGCCCACGTTGGCGCCGTTGATGTCGTACAAGCCGCCGTGACAGGGGCAAAGGAACTGGTGCAATGCGGGATCCCACCGCACCGGGCACTGCATGTGTGTGCACACGTTGGAGAAGACCTTCGTGTTATCCCCGCTCTTCACGACGTAGACGGCCAGGTTCTCCTCCGCCGTCGTCCAGACGTCTTGCGGGAAGGCGACCTCGAACTTGGTCGGCTCTCCGTCCGGCACGCCGGCAATGTCGCCCACTTTTCGCCAGACGGCCTGTTGCTGGCGGAAGAGTGGAGAGATCAGGAAGCCGACGATCGGAATGCCGAGCAGCACGGCGACGACGGCGCCCGAGACCTGGGTTCCCAGGACGCCGAACTGACGGCGGCTCAGCCGCCGTGGGTCACGATGCGCCATAGCGAATGAACCCGTAGAGGACACCCGCGGTGCCCAGCAGGATGAAGAGCAGCACCACCGCCACGGCGCCGCCGATCAGCCAGAAGGTGAGGGGGGCCTGACCGCGCGCCTGGCGAAACCAGCGCACCAGGCCGAATGCGACGACGCCAACGAGGAGCAGCGTCAGGCCGATCATGACGGCCGAGATCAGCGCCAGGTAGAAGAAGGTCTGGAGCGAGCCCATTAGGGATAGAAGCCTTTCGAGGGGGCCTGGAAGATCCCGTAGCTGTCAGACTCCTTCATGACGCCGTAGATGGTGTAGTCGCTCCGCGCCGTCGTTCGGATGACGCCCATCAGGAGGAAGAGGAGCAGCGCGCTGGCACCGGTCACGGCGAGCGTCACCTGGCTGGAGCGTCCAAGATCCGGCGTCCTGGTGCGCGCGCGGGGCCGCGAAACGAGCCAGTGGAGGAGGCTCAGCAACACCGCCGCGCCGAGCGCGACGTAGCGCAACCAGAACAAATCTTTCGGATAGAGTGCGGCCGGCGCCATCGTGATCAGCGATGCCACCGCCACCAGGCCGGTGAGGATTGGCCCGGCCGCCGTCGATCGGGACTGCCAGAAGTAGAGGTTGCTGCCCACCAGGAGGATTGCAATGAAGGTCGCCTGCACCAGCCAAAGCCATGCAAAGGGACCCTCGAGTGAGTAGTGAAAGGCGCCCGGGGAGGCCTGCTTGATGCTTTCGACGAAGACCGCGCCCAGCACGATCTGGACGACGAGGGTGACGAATCCCACCACCAGGCTGGTGCGCGCCACCCAGTGGAAATACAGGCGATTGGCGGGCAGGCGGCTGGCGGCCGCATACACCGCGGCCACCGCGGCGATGAAGAACGAAGCCCACGACAGGTTGCCGACGAAGCGATGGCCGAGCTCGGGCCAGTAGGAGGGATTGAAGAAGGCGCTCGCCCCCTGGCCGGCCCGGGGCGTGAGGAGATAACTATCGAGGGCCACGATGATGAAGAGAAAGATGTGCTCGGTGGCGGCCGTGGCGTAGCCGATCAGGACGTGGGCTCCCTTGCGCAGCCGGAAGCGGTCCCAGCGGAGGTTGTAGAGGAGGATGCCGCCCAGGGTGAGGAACCAGATGCTGAAGGCGACCACGGCCGGCCAGAAGAAGAGCGTGATGAGGCTCACGAAGAATGTTGGATAGAGCGCCGTCAGGACGATGACGGCGAATCCGCCGAGGGTGGCCCCCAGGCTGAAGATCTTCAGGTTCACGTTGCCCAAGGAGCGGGCAAGCCGTTCATACCGGGGGTCCTCTCGGCGGAGGCCGATCCACTCATAGGTTGGCCCCAGCACGAGGGCGCCCATCGTGAATGAACCAAAAATGATGTGGATGAGGAAGAAGATGCCGACGGCCCAGCGATTGGTGATGAACGGCAACTGAATGCTCGGCTGGGTGATGAGATAGGAGCCGGCCAGGACACTCGCGATCGTCATGGTGACGCTCAGTCCGACTCGAGTACGCGCCGACCGAGGCGCCCGGTCAGTCCGGCGGCGCCGACGAGGAAGCCGAAACCACCGAGCAGCGTTTCCCACACCAGCAGGTTGGGCTGGCCGCCGAGCGCGCCGACGAGTGACTCGTGCAAATAGCTGAACGGGAAGAGACGCGAGACGGCGAGCATCGCCGGCTCGGTCAACGAGGTGAAGACCCCGGAGAGGAACAGCAGCGGCAGCAGGACGATGAAGACGTAGAGCATCACCTCGCCCGGCGAGTCGGAAAGCGTGCTGGCGACAGCGCCCATCAAGTTGCCGATGAGGAGCACCGCGAGAGTGCTCAGGACGAGCGCCGGCCACCAGGTGACTTGCGAGGGGTGGCGAAGCGCGATCAGCACCAGCACGGGGGTGACCTGCAGCAAGTCGATGACCGCGCTGGTCGAGAGGCGCTCGATCAACAGCCGCCCCGGGGTGACGGGCAGCGTTCGATAGCGAAGGGTCAGGCCGCTCTGGCGCTCGCGGGTCAAGACCGCGCCCGCCCCGAGCGCTCCGATGATCGCGATCAGCATCGTCAGCGTTATGGCGGCGTACACGGGTGGCGCGGCGACCACCAGGGGGATGCCGAAAACAAGCGGAAAGGCGAGCTTGATCACCAGCGCCCTGCGCCGCTGGGCAAACTCCACCAGCTCTCGCTGCCAGATCGTCCCGGCCAGTATCATCAGCGCGTCCCGGTGTGGAAAGGAGGACATATCATCGACGCACCGCCGGCAACGCCACGCCGGTCAGTTTGAGGAAGACGTCGCCCAGGTTGGGCCGGCGAACCCGCATGTTGCTCACCAGGTCCGCCGTGCCGTTGAGCACCGCCAGCACCTGCGCCGGATTGGCGCCACGCGCCAGGATGATGTGGACCGTATCGCCCTCGACGTTCGCCGCCTCGACGGCGGCCAAAGCGCGAAGGCTCTCGAGGCTGATCGGAGAGTTCATCTGAAGCTGGACTTCCTTGGACCCGGCGACCTCGGTCAGCAGTTCGGGGACGTGGCCCTCGCGGATCAGGCGGCCGTCGTGCAGGAAGATCACGTAGTCGCACAGCCGCTCGGCGAGGTGCACGTCGTTGGTCGCCAGGACCACGGCCGTGCCGGTCAGGCTGAGGAGCTGGAGCCGCTCGATCAGGTCGAGCTCGGCGCGATAGTCGAGGGCAAGCGTGGGCTCATCGAGCAGCAGGATGGATGGGCGGTGCACGAGCGCCTCGACGAGGTTGAGCTTTCGCTTCATCCCCAGCGAGTATTCGCCGACCAGTTGGTCGCGGGCGTCCCACAGGCCGGACCATCGGAACAGTTCGTCGAGCCGGTCGCGGGCGAGCTGATCGGCGAGCCCGAATTGATGGGCGAAGAACCAGGCATTTTGATAGCCGGTCATCTTGTCGAAATGCGCTGGCTGGTCGAGCATGACCCCGAGCCGCCGCCGCACTGATGGGTCGTGCGGATTCGCATTGCCGAACCAGCTGATCTGCCCGGCCGTTGGCGTTGCCGCGGTCGCCAGCACGCGTAGCAGGGTCGTTTTTCCCGAGCCGTTCGGTCCCATCAGACCCATGACCTCACCGGCAGCGAGCTTGAGCGTGATGTCGAAGACGCCCTTCCCTCCGCGGTAGGCGCGGGTGAGGCCGGCCGCGGTGAGTGGGCTAGGCTCGGAAGCCGTAGCGGCCTTCATGAAAATCGCCGGTCTCGATCCACTTCTGGATGACGACATCCATCACCTTTGACGTGACCCGTTCCTCGCCGAGTTCGTGGGCGTTGCCCTCGACCGCGGCCATCACCTGTCCTTTGACAAACGGCGGCATGTTCTCGAGCCGCTTCTCCGCATCCGGTTCCCAGGGCATCTGCGGACCCTTCTCCTGCAGCCCCTGCGAAACCTCGTCCCACATCTCGAACTTGACGTCCATCGCTTCGGGCGTGATCACCGGGCCGAGCCCCTTCTTGGCCGCGGTCCACTCGACCCGCCAGCGACTCAGCTCCCGGCAATAGGAGGGCAGGTTGGCGAGGCGTGCCTCCGCTTCGGGCGACCAGGTGAAGTGGTGCTCGAACGTCTTGGGGCTGAGCGGGTGTCCGTAGCCGATCTTGACCCCCAGCCGCTCGAGGAAGGCGGCATTGATCGCCTCCGAGGTACGCGCCGCCCGGGATTCGGCGGCATGCTGCGCGAGCTCGCGGGCGCGGGAGGGGTCGAACTTTTCCTCCGCGCGGATCTCGACCTCGTTGAGCCGGCGGACCCCATCCTCGGTCCAGCCCGGTGAGGGCTCGCGCGGCCCGGCGCCGTTCCCGTCCGGGTGCCCGTGCACCTTCATGGCGGCCTCGACGACCTCGGGCGCGTGCGCCTTGAGCGCCTGGTCCATCATCATCCGGGCGTCCACGAGTCCGCCCTCGACGACGTCGCGCGTGATCGTTTCGGCGCGGATCTTCCGAGCGAACTCCTCGACCTTGGTGCGGGCCATCATCCGCATGAAGCCGCCCGGCACACGTTCCATGCGGGCAGCCGCCTCGTCGGTCCAGGTCAGGGGCGTGTCCCCCGCCGGCTTGGGCGCCGCGGGAAGGGTGTCGCTGACCACCTCCGCGACCGGCCCGTAGGCCTCGTCCAGGTTGGCGTCCGCGAAGTCCCGGGTGATGCTGGGCAGCCGCTGTACCCGGGCGATCTTTTCGATGCGCGCCTTTACTCGGCGCCGCTCGTAGCCCTTGGGGACGCGGTTGAGGATCTCCTTGGCTTCGCCCGTCCACTTGACCTTGAAGCCGTCGAACGCTTCCTCCTCCTCGGTCCCTCCCTCTCTGATGGCGGCCGCCGCGACGGCGGCCTTGTCAACCGGCTGGAAGCTGGTGCCCGCGCAGACCGGGCATTCCTGCGGCTTTTCCACGCGTGCCGGTCGCCCGCATCGGCGACAGATCCATGTGGCGGTGCTCTCCTCGCCGTTCATCGCGGCTTTCGCCCGGGAAGGTTCGACACCCATGGCGCGGGCCGCGTGCTCCGGCATCACCTCGGACACGGCGAGGTCGATGATCGAGGAGCTGATCACGGAGTGCCCGCGCTCCATCGCATAGCGGCAGATGGCGGTGCGGGTGATCGCGCGAAAGGCGGCCGGAACCCGCTCCATGCGCGCGTCGGCCTCCTCCGTCCAGGTCACGCTCGCCTCCGCCTGGACGTCGACGGGCGGCACAAAGGTGCGGCTCGACAGCAGGACGCTGACGGGTGCCAGGCGGAGCAGGTTGTCGGTGTTGCTGCCCAGATCCATCTGGGCTGCCGAGTGGACGCCGATGCGGCCGATGACGAGCAGCCAGGGTGGCTCCTGGCGGACGTACTGCAGGACCTTCTTGAAGGCCTTGCCGTCGAAGAGCGTCGTCTTGATCTCGACCCCCTCATCGCGCGCCACGGATTGCGCCACCCGCAGGTGGGACTCATAGATCTTGGCGAGGCCGGTGTCGATGATCTCTTCATGCAGCTGTTCCTGCTCTTTGAAGCGGAAGACCTTCGATGCTTCGGCCGAGAGCACGTCGACAATGCCGTTGAACATCGCGTAGTGGAGGTAGGGGTCGTAGACGGACACGGCTTCGACCTGCTTCTCAAAAACACGCGCGAGGTCGATCGCGGTCCGCAACCCGGCGAAGGACTGGGGGCTGCCGTCGATGGCGACCACGATCCGGTTGGAGGCTTCGTCGCGAAATGGATGGATGTCCCGCACGACGAGGGAGTCGACGCGGATGCGGCGGACCACGCGGTCGGTAACGCTGCCGACCATGCTGTCCTTGACGGCGCCCATGCCGAGCGCCCCCAGCACGACCAGGTCGTAGTCGGAAGCGGCGATGTCGTCGACCAGGCATTCCCAATTCTTGCCGTCGAACGTCTTGTACCCGAAGGGCAGACCGGCGCGATCGCAGGCGGCCTTCATAACGTCGAGGTAGGAATCGGAGATGAGCTGCAGGCCGCGCGTGATCAGGGAGTCGTGGATCTTGCGCTGGCGCTCGAGCTCTTGCTCGTGCTGGTACTCCTCCGGCAGCGTGTACTCCATCTGTTTGAAGCGCACGTCGTGCATCCGGGCGGCGTAGACGTGGCTGCCCACCAGGGTCGCCTTCGTGGCACCGGCCAGCCGGACCGCCACCTCGATGGCGGCGTTGGAGTGGTCAGAGTTATCAAGGGGGACGTAGATCTTCCCGTACACAGGCGGCTCCCTCCCATACAGCGGCGTGATGCCCTGACTTGATATTGGCAGACCGCGACAAGGTGCGCAATTTGGGCGCCATTCGATGATATCGACGTGGCCGCCTAAGTTACAGCAAAATGCCCCAACTACCGCCCCAGGATTCGCCCGGCTCGAGAACGATCAGCCCGTCACCGCTGCGGAAGGCGTTCGGGGCGCAAGTCATTGGCTCGATTGCGATGCTGCGTCGCCGGCGAGCCGCGTCCGGGATCGCATCGGGCGTAAAGACCATCAGGAATTGATAGACCGGCTCCATCCAGAGCGTGACGTGGGGCTTGCCTCCCGGCGCCTCGAGATGAACGCGAATCAGCCCGTCGCTGTCCGGAATCAGATTGGCGAACGCCGTATCCATGCTGACAGACCCGATCGGCCGCAGTTCGAGGAAGTCGAAGGGGGTCCCGCGGTTCGGCAACAGGCGACCCGTCGGGATCAGGCGATCGTTGGCCTCGAGGCGCAGCAGCGCCGGCATCTTGAGGAGGGCCGCGTCAATCAAGGTGTCGACCGTGATGTAGGGATGATGGCCGGCACCAAAGGGGGCGGCCTGCCTGCCGAGGTTTTTCGCCGCGGTACGGATGGTCAAACCGGCGGCGGTGAGCCGGTAGTCGACGTCAAAGCGAAGCGTGAAGGGGTAGCCATCCTGCGGATCGAGGACCAGCGACATCAGCACGTGGTCCTCGGCCTCGTGGAGGGCCGTCCACCTCATCCAGCGGGTTAGCCCGTGCAACGCGTTGTTCCGTGCCGGCTCGGTGAGCGGGGTCTGGTGCAGCCGGCCGCCGAATTCGTACTGGCCGTCCTCGATCCGGTTGGGCCAGGGGAGCAGCAGCTGACCGCGCGCGATGCTGCACATCTCGTCCTCCGGGAAGCCGTCGACGACGTCACGCTCGCCGACCGTGTACTCGCGCAGCCCCGCTCCGACTTCGGTCACGACGGCGCGTTGATCTCCGGAGGTCAGGACGTATTGCCGCCCTGACGGTGGGATCACGGACACTGCGACTGGATAATAGGATGATGGCGAGCCTGAAGCTCTCGCTCTTTGGCCCTCCGCGAGAGGAGCTCGCCAGCACGGTGGACGGTGATGTCCCCGAGTGGATCGAGCGGCTGTACGAGAGTTACGGCACGAGCGCGGAGACCGCGCCGGCGAGCGCGTCCGTGCTGGCGCTGGGAGAATCCCTCGTCTACCGCCTGCGCAAGCTGTCCGTACTGCTCAAGAAGATGGAAGCGCTCGGCTGGTCGATCAAACCGCGCCGCTGGGATCTGCTCGCCAGTACCGACCTGAATGAGATCGAGGCCCAGGCGCAGCTGGAGGCAGAAGGCGTCTGGCTGATCGCCCGCCAGCACGCGCCGGTGGACAACGACGGCAATGTCCGCTGGTCACACGGGTTGCTCCCATAGACGGCACGCCCGAGCTCACGGAGCAAACCGTCGACGCCGACCCGCTGAAGCAGTTCGACGCCTGGTTCCGCGACGCGGTCGCGGTGGACGAGATTCTCCCCGAGGCGATGACGCTTGCGACCAGCACGCGAGCGGGTGAGCCGTCTGCGCGGATGGTGCTGCTGCGAGGCGTAGACGAGCGTGGCTTCGGCTTCTTCACCAACTACGACAGCCAGAAGGGACGCGACCTGGCGCAGAACCCACGCGCGGCGCTGGTCATCTACTGGCCGAAGCTCGGGCGCCAGGTTCGTGTCGCCGGCGCAGTCGTCAAGCAATCACCCGAGGAGTCGGCCGCCTATTTCCACAATCGCCCGCTGGCCAGCCAGCTCAGCGCCTGGGCGTCGCCACAGAGCAGCGTGATTGGAAACCGCGCGGTGCTCGAGGACGCCGTCGCGGCGCTGGCAGCGAAGTACCAAGGCACCGCTGTCCCATTGCCGCCGAACTGGGGCGGCTATCGGGTGCGCCCGCAGACGATCGAGTTCTGGGTCCATCGCGACAACCGCCTCCACGACCGGATCCGCTATTCGCGAGACCCAAAACGCGGCTGGCGAATCGAACGCCTGGCTCCGTAAAGACGAAGCCCCGGTGGGCGCACCGGGGCTCTCGCGTTCATCCCTCCCCGCTCGCGGGCGAGGGCAGGATGGGGGCTCCTACTTATTCCGGTAGGCGACGAGCGCGGCGTCGAAGTTGTGGCTCGCGTCGTAGCTGCCGGCGGCGACCAGCCGCATGCCGGCCTTGATGTCGGTGAGCGAACCGGCCTTCCGCTGGTGCTTCCCGGTGATCTCGAAATACTTCGTGCTGCCGTTGACCGTGAGCTTGACGTCCTTGCCGTCGCGGGTGCGGATCGTGATCACGTTGCCGTTGACGCTCTCGACCGTTCCGGCGAGGTGGGCGCGGCCGATGTGAATGCGCTTTGCGTAGAGTTTGCCGTCGCGCTCCTCGAAGCGAACACGGACATGGCTGTTGATTTCGATCTCCGACCAGGTCGACTTCTCATTGCGACCCTTGACCACCACGGTGGCGTCGGTCCGCAGGAACGTCTTGCTGCCCGCCTTCGCGTTCTTGACGGTCAGCTGCGTGGCGCTGATCGCCGTAACCGTCCCGCCGAACGCATCCTTCGCCGCCGGCCGCGGCGTTGTGGCCGGGCTGGCCGCCGTTGCCGCCGGTGCCGCCATGGCGCCCGTGGCGAGTGCGCCCGCCAGAACGCCCGCCGTCACGATTCCCGCGAATACCTTGCCAATCATTTCTGTACGACCTCCTGTTGGTTCGACGATTTCGACGACGCCAGTGTCGCGCCGCCGGATGAGACCGTCAGCGGCCTCGGCTTAGACAGCGCTGAGACGGCGAGCCCGATCTTTACGGCAATTAGCCGGTTCGCGACTATTTCTCGGCCCCGATTTGACAGTCGAGTTAATGTCTGCGAAAGACCGGATGCCTGTTAGGTGTCCCGTAGCCTTGCGGCCGTATCGTCGGCCGCAATGGAACCGGCTGTCACGCTCCATCTCGCCGAGCCGGACTTTCCAAGCGACGATCAGGACAGCGCTCTCGCGGGCCGCGACTACGGCCCAATAACCCCACTCCTCAACGACGACACGATCAGCGAGGTCATGGTCAATGGTCCCAACCAGGTTTACATCGAACGGAAGGGACAGTTGAGCCCGGTAGACGTGAAGTTTGAAAGCGATGCCGAGCTGATCCGGGTGATCCGCGAGATCGCTTCCTTCGTCGGACGCCGGATCGACGAGGAATCGCCGATGGTGGACTGCCGCCTCCCCGACGGCTCGCGGGTGAACGCGATCATCCCCCCGCTCGCGGTCGATGGCGCCTCACTGACCATTCGAAAGTTCGCGCGGGATCCCTACACGGTCCAGGACCTGATTGGCTTCGGCTCGCTCACGGCGGAGGCGGCGGGTTTCCTGGAGGCGTGCGTCAAAGCCCATTTCAACATCCTGGTCGCGGGCGGCACCGGCTCGGGGAAGACCACCACCCTGAACGTCCTCTCGTCGTTCATTCCAGACAACGAGCGGGTCGTCACCATCGAGGATGCCGCGGAGCTCCAGCTCCGCCAGCCCCACAAAGTCCGCCTCGAGTCGCGGCCCGCGCGGATCGACGGGACGGGGCGGATCAGCATCCGCGAGTTGGTCGTCAATGCGCTGCGGATGCGTCCGGACCGGATCGTCATCGGAGAGTGCCGCGGCGGCGAGGCGCTCGACATGCTGCAGGCGATGAACACCGGGCATGACGGCTCACTGACGACCATCCACGCCAACTCGCCGCGCGACACGCTGGCCCGCCTCGAGACACTGGTGCTCATGTCCGGCGTCGACCTGCCGCAGCGGGCCATCCGCGAGCAGATCGCGTCGGCCATCCACCTTATCGTTCAGCAATCGCGCCTGCGAGACGGCTCCCGCCGCATCCTGAACATCACCGAGGTGGTCGGTCGCGAGGGCGACACGATCACCCTGCAGGATGTCTTCCTCTTCGAGGAAACCGGTGTCGATGGAAACGGAAAGGTCCAGGGCAAGCTCAGCCCCACCGGGATCCGTCCGACCGCCATGGCCAAGATCTACTCCAAGAAGGTGGCGCTGTCGCCGGCGCTCGCCGCCCTCTATCCCGACCGCAAAGCACCGGACTTCACAATGGGGGTACGCCGATGAACCTGGTACAACCGGAGCCAATCGACACGGAAATCGTGCGCGACATCGCGGCCGACATGCGGGGCGAGCTGGACCGGGTCCAGGAGCAGATGGCCGAGCTGACGCGCGAGCACAAGCGAGCCCAAACGCTCAAGGAGATCTTCGGGTTGGACCCACTCACGCGCGACCGCTTCAATCATCTGCACGCCAACATCGACCAGTACCCTGGAAAGATGGCCGAACTGCAGGAGGAAGAGCGGCTGCTGTCGCGCTGGCTCGACCGCTGCCGCGACATGCTCGAGCGCAAGGCCGCCTGAATTTCGTGCCGCAGCGGCTCGATAATGGGCTCCATGGAGCCCGCGCCAGGGTTTGAGCGATTCTTCGATACCGCAGAACGGCTTGTCGCTGATCTCGGCCCGACGCCCGCGGCATTCGCCCGCCTGGGCGATCTTCTGCGGATCCTGGCGGCCGATCGAACCCTGATCGACGAGTCCAGGCTCGGGGCGTTGCACCAAACCAGCGCCCAGGCGACGATTCTCGGCCATGGACCGACGGGATCGACGCTGATGTTGAGCCGTTTTTCGGCCGAGGCGCCGACTCCCGTCCACAATCACAACTCCTGGGGTGTGCTCTGTGTGGTGCGCGGGCGCGACCGACACATCTTGTGGAGGCGTCAAGACGACGGGCGGCAGGCGGGGCAGGCACAGCTCCAAATCATCGAGACTCGCGAGCTGGATCCGGGGGACGTCGCCTGGTTTCCGGACGTCCCGGCTGACATTCACAGTCAGCAGGGAATCGGGGAGGCGGTTTGGGAGCTCGTCTACTTCGGCCGTGATCCTAACGCCAGGCCGAGACTGTATTTCGAGCCGGACACCGGTCGTGTCGAGGAGCGCGCCGCGATCTAGCGCTCGCTCTAGATCTCGAATGCGCGGACGATGAAGTCCCGGGTGCCATCCCAGGTCCAGCACGTCTGCAGCGTCAGGGTCGAGCTCGGAGTTGAGCCCAGCGGCCACATCTGCGTGTTGCTCACGATCGTCGTCGAGCTGACCCGATACGTATGGATGCGGCCCGAGGGATCACCGTACTGGACGATGTCGCCAGCGCGGAGACCCAGGATGGGCGTGAAGACTCCGGGATTGTGCGCCATGACATAAATGTTGTTCACGCCGGCGCAACTCCAGCGCCAGGCACCCCACCGCGGAACCGGGGCGCGCCCCAGGCAGTCGCTGTACCAGCCGACGGATTGGCTGAGACCGAGTCGAGGGATCACGATGGTGTTGGCGCGAGCGACCAGTGGCCGAGGCGGCTTCGGAGCAGCGGGCGCGACCGCCGGGACGGCATTGGCGGGGACCGCAACGATCGGCATCGCGGTGGCAGCCGCGGCGGACAGCACCTGCAAGGCGGCCAGCGCCGCCTGCTCCTCTCTGGCTCGCTGCACGAACAGTCGATGGTCGCCAGCTTCGACCGCGGCACCGTCGGCACGGTGGGCCGCGGAGGCCGGCGTAATTGGTGTGGGGTGTGAGGTGATAAGGGGAAAGCTGAGCAGCCACACGGCGATGCCGCCCACAAGGGGAGCGCGCCAGCGGCGCCAAAGACCGGCCATGGGTTGGGCAACGCGGGCGCGGCGGCAAGGTTTGCGGCGTTTACACGATCGTCACGGCCTGGCGATTTGCGGCACCGGGTGATCTCATTTACGAATTCTTGACAGTGTCCCGGTCACTTGTTTAGCCTTGGTAAGACTCTGGTTCAGGCTCATCCACGGGAGGGAACGATGTCCAAAAGAACCCATTTGTCGTGGCGTGCCCACCTTGCCGGCCGCTTCGGAGTCCCCGTAGCGCTCCTCGGCCTCGTTACCGGCGTTTCACCCCTGACCGCGACTGTCGGCGCGCAGGCCGGCACGATGCAGAACTACATCGTCCTCTACAGTGCCTCGGCGGTTCCGGCGGACGCCTCGGCGAGCATGGCCAAAGCCGGCGGCTCACTCGTCTACAGCTACCCCCAGATCGGCGTTGCGATCGCGAAGTCCGATAGCGCCACCTTCCGGGCCGACATCGTCAAAGACAAC
>WNFW01001880.1_pt1 | contig 14970 bp, 11 predicted proteins | sample 5400131 | NCBI WGS metagenome assembly WNFW01 (sample SAMN13153362, study PRJNA577476) | soil metagenome | isolation source: 20 cm soil or saprolite under grassland replicate 1 | place: USA:California | collected 2016-06-15 | reverse complement strand
GAAACGCTTCTTCTCGCCGCAGCTCGCCGAGCTGATCGTGAGCGGCGACGCCGAGGACCCCCTCAAGAGCCATCGCCGCGAGGTGACCGTGGTCTTCCTCGACCTCCGCGGGTTCACCTCGTTCGCCGAGACTTCCGAGCCGGAAGAGGTCATGGGGGTGCTGCGGGAGTACCACGCCGAGATGGGCCGCCTGATTCTGGAACACGAGGGCACGCTCGAGCGGTTCACCGGCGACGGCATGATGATCTTCTTCAACGATCCGGTGCCCCTGGCGAACGCCCCCGAGCGTGCCGTCCGCATGGCGGTCGCGATGCGCCAACAGGTGGACGAGCTCCTCGCCAGGTGGAAGAAGCGCGGCTATGACCTCGACTTCGGCGTCGGGATCGCCCAGGGGTACGCCACGATCGGCGCGATCGGCTTCGAAGGGCGCCTGGACTACGGCGCGATCGGCACCGTCACCAACCTCGCGGCGCGCCTGTGCGGCGAGGCGCAGCCCCGCCAGATCCTGATCTCGCAGCGCGTGTACGGCGGCGTCGAGGATTCCGTCGAGGTCGAGGATCTCGGGGGCCTCACGCTCAAAGGCTTTTCGAAGCCCGTCCCGGCCTTCAACGTCCTCCGGCTCCGAGGCTGACCCGGCCGCCCGCGTAGAGGTGGCAGGCGACCAGGCGCCCGGCCTCGGGCAGGAGGGTGGGCACCTCGGTCGAGCAGCGCGCCATCGCGTGGGGGCAGCGCGGGTGGAACCGGCAGCCCGCCGGCGGGGCCAGGGGGCTCGGCACTTCGCCGGCCAGGATGATCTCCTTCCGCCGCTCATCGGGATGGGAGGGCAGCGCCGCGGAGAAGAGCGCCTCGGTGTAGGGGTGCTTCGGGGTCTTCGCGATGGCGTCGGCGTCGCCGACCTCCACGATCTTGCCCAGATACATCACGGCGATCGTGTGGCTCATGTGCGCGACGGCCGCGAGGTCGTGGGCGATGAACAGGTAGGACAGGCCGAGCCGGGCCTGGAGGTCGCGAAGGAGGTTCAGGATCTGGGCGCGGATCGAGACGTCGAGCGCCGACACCGGCTCGTCGAGGACGACGAGTTTCGGCGCGAGCGCCAGCGCCCGCGCGATCGCGATCCGCTGCCGCTGCCCGCCCGAGAACTCGTGCGGAAAGAGTCCGGCGGAGCGCTCCGGCAGCCCCACCACCTCGAGCAGGCGCAGCACCCGCGTGCGAACCTCCGCCGACGGCAGCGGTTCGTTGGTGACGAGCGGCTCGGCGATGATCGACTCGACGCGCATGCGTGGGTTGAGCGAGGCGTAGGGATCCTGGAAGACCGCCTGCACCGAGCGCCGGTAATCGCGGAGGCTCCCGCCGTCGAGCGCCTGGAGATCCTGACCTTCGAAGCGGATGACGCCGCCCGTCGGCTGCTCGAGGAGCAGAACGAGCTTCGCCGTCGTGGTCTTGCCGCAGCCCGACTCGCCGACGAGTCCGAGCGTCTTGCCGGGCTCGATCGCGAACGAGACGTCGTCCACCGCGCGCACGACGGCCGTCTCTCGCGCGAAGAGCCCGCGGCGCACCGGGAAGTGCTTTGTGAGGTTCCGGGCCTCGAGGATGGGGCGGGTCACGGCCGCTCGGCGAGCCAGCAGCGCGCCGTCTGGCTTCCGCTCACGACGAACTCGGGCGGCGCCTCCGCGCGGCACCGGTCCATGGCCTTCGGGCAGCGGGGGTGGAAGGCGCAGCCGCCCGGGAGCGCGGTCGGGTCCGGCGGCTGGCCGTCGATCGCGGTGAGCCGATCGCGGCTCGAGCCGAGCCGCGGAATGGACTCGAGGAGCGCTCGCGTGTAGGGATGCGCGGGGGCGTTGTAGATCAGGCGGACCGGGCCCGACTCCACGAGACGGCCCGCGTACATCACCGCGACCTGGTCACACATCTTCGCCACGATACCGAGGTTATGGGTGATGAAGATCAGCGCGAGGTGATGGGCCTGCTGGAGATCCCGGAGAAGGTTCAGGTACTGGGCCTGGATCGTGAGGTCGAGGCTCGTCGTCGGCTCGTCGGCGATGAGCAGCCGCGGCTCGCACGAGATCGCGATGGCGCCGACGATCCGCTGGCGCATCCCGCCCGAGAGCTGGTGGGGGTACTCGCGCGCGCGCGTCTCGGGCGCCGAGATCCGGACGGCCCGCAGGAGCTCCTGCGCCCGCCGCCAGGCGCTCCTGCGGCTCGCGCCCTCGTGGACGCGGATCGACTCGGCCACCTGGTCGCCCACCGTGAAGAGCGGGTTCAGCGACGCCATCGGGTCCTGCAGGATCATCGCGATGCGCTTGCCGCGGATCCTCCGCATCTCCGCGTCCGACTTCCGGAGCAGGTCGTCGCCCTCGAAGCGAATCTCGCCCGAGACGATCCGCGCGGCGGGCGGGAGCAGGCGAAGCAGCGAGAGCGCCAGCGTCGTCTTCCCCGAGCCCGATTCGCCCACGATCCCGAGCGTCTCGCCCTCGGCGAGCGTCAGCGAGACGTCGTCCACCGCGCGGGTCACGCGCGTGCCGCGAGCGCTGATGTAGTGGGTCGAGAGGCTCCTGACCTCGAGGAGCGGGCCGCTCACAGCTGGCGAAGCTGGGGGTCGAGCTTCACCCGAAGCCAGTCGCCCAGGAGGTTCGCGGAGAGGACCATCAGCATGATGCAGGAGCCGGGCAGCACCGTGAGCCACCAGTAGCCGGCCATCATGCCTTTCTTGCCGTCGGCCAGCATCAGCCCCCACGCCGGCTTGGGCGGAGGCACGCCGACGCCGAGGAACGAGAGCGCGGCCTCGGCGACGATCACGACGCCGAGCTGGAGCGTGCCCAGCACGATGGCCGAGTTGATCACGTTGGGCAGGATGTGAACGCGCATGATCGTCCACGGGGAGCAGCCGGCCACGACGGCCAGGCGGACGAAGTCCCGCTCCTTCACGGAGAGCACCTCCCCGCGAATGACGCGCGCGTAGCGCGTCCAGTAGACGGCGCCCAGGATGACGATGATGTTGAACTCGCTGGGCCCGACGATGGCGGCCAGGAAGATCGCAAAGGTCAGCGCGGGCAGGGCGAGCCAGGTATCGGTGATGCGCATGATGACCTGATCGACCCAGCGACCGAGATACCCGGAGATGATGCCGAGGACGGTCCCGATGAACCCCGCCACGATCACGGCGGTGAAGCCCACGATCATGGAGACGCGGGCGCCGAAGATGAGCCGCGAGAGGACGTCGCGCCCGAGGTGGTCCGTCCCGAGGAGGTGCTCCGCGCTGCCGCCCGCCTGCCACGCCGGCGGCCGAAAGCGGTCGCCGAGCGTCCCCACCTCGGGGTTGTGGGGGGCGATGGCGTCGGCGAGGATCGCGACCAGCGCCACCGTAACGATGATCGCCGTCGGGATGACCGGGAACCCTCCCGTGCGGAGCGCCGCGAAGCGCCAGGCGAGGCTCAGGCTTTGGGCGCGGCTACCGTTCATAGCGGATCCTCGGATCGATGACGGCATAGAGGATGTCGACGACCAGGTTGACCACCACGATCATCGCGCCGCCCAGGAGCACCGTCGCCTGCACCACCGGGAAGTCACGGAAGGCGATGCCTTCGTAGAGGAGGCGGCCGACGCCGGGCCACGCGAAGACCGTCTCCACCACCACGGCGACGTTGACCATGATGACGAGGTTGATTCCGGCCAGCGTCAGCACCGGGATGAGCGCGTTCTTGAAGGCGTGCTTCCCGATCACCAGCGCCTCCGGCAACCCCTTGAGCCGCGCCAGCTTGACGTACTCCGAGCCCAGGACCTCCAGCATGGACGAGCGCGTGAGCCGCATGTGGGCGGCCGCGAAGACCCAGCCGAGCGCGATGGCCGGCATCACGAGATGGAGTGCGGTGCCCGACCCCGACGAGGGGAGCCAGCCGAGGTGGACGGAGAAGAAGAGGATCATGATCAGCCCCACCCAGAACGACGGCATCGAGAGACCGAGCAGCGCGAAGATCTTCCCCGCGCTGTCCCACCACGTGTTGACTCGTACCGCCGCGATGATCCCGGTCGGAATGCCGACGACGAGCGAGAACAGCATCGCCGCCACCGCCAGGAGGAGAGAGTGGGGAAGGCGGCTCAGGTACAGCTCGAACACCGGCGTCCGGTAGTAAAACGACTGCCCGAGGTCACCACGGACGAGGCTGGCGATGAAGCCGCCGTACTGCACGACCAGCGGCTGGTCGAGGCCGAACTGCCGGCGGATCATCTCGAGATCGTCCCTGGAGGCGCCGGGCTCGACGAGCAGGACCGCGGGATCGCCGGTGACCCTCACGAAGAAAAATATGGTCACTGACAGGAGGAGCAGCGAAAGGAGCGAGTAGCCAATACGTCGCAGGATGTATCGTTTCACGATTATTTCTTCAGGCGGAGGTCTTCGTAGGGCGCCGAGTATGCGTGCGCCTTGATCAGATCCGCTCCTGACTCTTCGACGCGGGGCCCGACCCCCCAGATGAACGCCAGCTCGTAGATGGGGGCGTGCATCACGCGTTCGTGAAGGATCTTCTGGATCTGGTGGACGAGCGCCCCGCGCTTGGCGCGGTCCTGCTCCCGGGCCTGACGCTGGAACAGGTCCTCCACCTCGGGGATGACCCCGTACGAGTAGATCCCGTCCTTGCTGACGTAGGCCTCGAGGCGGGTGGCCGCGTTGCCCGCCGCTCCGGTGATGCCCACGACGACGCCCCTGAGCTTCTTCTCTCGCCACGCGGTGAGGAACGCGGCCCGTTCCATGGTCTTGATCGTCGTGCGAATTCCCAGCGCCTGGAGGTAGCCGGCCAGGGCCTCCCCCATCGAGACGTAGGGCGGAAACGGATAGAAATCGCCCGCGTCGAAACCGTTCGGATAACCCGCCTCGGCGAGGAGCTGCTTGGCCTTCTTCGGATCGTAGGGCGGCGGGTCGATGGGCAGCGCGTAGTCGAAGGCTCGTGGAATGATGCTCCCCGTGGGTCGGGAGAAGCCGAGCGTCTCAGCCTGGTTGATCGCCTGCCGGTCGATGGCGAAGCTCGCCGCCAGGCGCACCCGCCGGTCGTGCCAGGGCGACTTCGGGTCCCACTGATCGGGGAAGTCGAGCCAGAAGACTCCCGGAGGCTGCGCGGGCACGAGCTTGAGGCCCGGGGTTCGCTGGACCTCCTCGGCGATCGGGCCGCTGAGCAGATACACGATATCCACCTCGCCCTTCTTCAGGGCGGCGGCGCGCGTGGCTTCTTCCGGCATGGAACGGAAGACGAGCCGCTTGACACTGGGTGTTTTGCGCCAGTACCCGTCGAAGGCGTCCATCACCAGCTCCACACCCGGCGTGAAGCTGACGACCCTGTACGGCCCCGCCCCGATCGGCGCCTTCTTGAAGCCGTCGTCGCCGACCTTCTCGACGTACTTCTTCGGCACCACCCAGCCGGCGCCCGACGCCGAGGTCCCGTAGAAGGTCATGAAGTCGGGCCAGGGCTCCTTGAGATGGATGCGCACGCGCCCGGCGTCGACGACCTGGACCTCCCGGACCTTGTCCTTCAGCAGTTTGGCCGCCGAGCCCTTGTAACGGTCGAACGAGAACTTGACGTCCTCCGCGGTGACGGGATCGCCGTTATGAAAGCGCGTCCCCTTGCGCAGCACGAACTCGTAGGTGAGCCCGTCCTTCGACGCCGACCACGACTCGGCGAGGCTCGGGGTATTGGCCCCGGCGGGCATCGGCTTCACCAGGGCGTCGTGGATCGCGTAGAGGACCATGAAGGGCGTGATGAGGGCCTCGGTCTCGGCGGGATCGAGCCACCGCGAGGCGAGCGTGACGTGCAGGCCCCACGTCATCGTGCCCTCGGGCGCTCCGTCGGCCGGACGCGGGGCGACCCACGCGAGCTCGCTCCACAGCACGAGGAGGCCGACGAGGAGCGAGCGGCGAGTCATCGATTTTTCCCTTCCTCACCCTCGGCCGTTAGTAATCCTCCCCGGGAAGGAGGTTGCGTGATTATCCGCGAACCGCCCTCCTTGTCAACGACTCAGAGCGTCAGAGGCTACCGCGTTTCCGTGGCGCTAGTCCTAGTCGCTGGCCAGCTTGCCGTTCCAGCCCCAGTTCGACTTCTCGACGTCCTGGAAGACGATGTGGACCTGGTCCGGAGTGGTCTTGCCGATCTTCACCATGGCCTCGGTGATAGCGGCCGTGAGCTGCCGCTTCTGGTCCTGCGTGCGTCCCGCGTACCACTGGATCGTGATGTTGGGCATGGCCGTCGCCTCCTTATCTGAGCCGTTTCATGTCGTCGGGAAAGTTCGACGTGAACGAATAGGACTTGACCGTGCCGTTCGGGTTGAAGCGGACGGTGAAGTCCTTGCTGACCTCACTTCCGACGCCGTGCTCGGCGTAGAACCACCGCCACGTCTGGTCGCCGCTGTCGAGCCCGACCTGGTAGGGCTCGCCGAACATCCGAACGAGCGCCGCCTTGTCGGTCGCGTTGACGGTGATCTGCGCCGGATCGGGCGATGGGAACGTGCGCCCGACCCGGAGGCCGGCGCATCCCTCGGCGGCGACCGCGAGGACCGTCACCGCCAGCAGCACCGCGAGGCGCGTGTGCATCGCGGGTCAGGCGAGCGCCACGACGCCGGCGGCGGCGAGGCGGTCGATCTCCGTGCGGGGGAGGCCGAGCTCGCCCAGCACCTCGGCGGTGTGCTCGCCGAGACGCGGGGCCGGACGGCGGATCGTGGCGGGGGTCGCCGAGGCGTGGACGGGAAAGGCGAGCATCTTCGCCTTTCCGTAACCGGGCTGATCGATTTCCGTCACGAGACCCAGGTGCTTGACCTGAGGATCCTCGAACACCTCGTCGAACTCGTAGATCGGACCGGCGGCGATCTGGGCCGCCTCGAATCGCCGCACCCACTCGACGGTCGTCGCCCGGGCGAGCGCGGCTTCGATCCGCGCGCGGAGCTCGTCGTGATGGGCGAGCCGGCTGTCGTTGGTCGCGAACTTCGGGTCGGCCGCGAGCCCTTCGTCGCCCAGGACCTTGCACAAGCGCGCGTACTGATCGGGGTTCATGATGACGATCTGGACCCAGCCGTCTTTGGTGTGGAACGCCTCGGCCGGCGTGAGGTTGGGGTTCCGGTTGCCGAGCCGCGGCGGGCGCGTGCCGGAGTCGAAGAAGTGGGCGACCGGATCGGGGAGGAGTGCCAGCGTCGAGGCGAGCAGGCTCACATCCAGGTGCTGGCCCCGGCCGCTCCGGAGCCGGTGGACGAGCGCGGCGTTCACCGTGCCGAACGCGAGGAATGCGGCGGCGACGTCGGCGACCGACCCGCCGACCTTGGTGGGCGGGCTCCCGGGCGTGCCGGTGAGCGCCATGATGCCGCTCATCCCCTGGGCGATCGTGTTGTAGCCCGCGCGCCGCGCGTGCGGCCCCGTCTGGCCGAAGCCGGTGACGGACGCGTAGACGACCGACGAGTTTGCGGCGGTCACCGCGGCGTAGCCGAGGCCCAGCCGGTCGGCGACGCCCGGGAGGAAGTTCTCGACGACGACGTCCGCACGCCGCGCAAGCTCGAACACGAGCCGCGCGCCCTCGGGGTGCTGGAGATCCACCGCGATCCCCCGCTTGTTCCGGTTGATCGCGGCGAACGTGGCGCTCATGCCGTCGCCGCGCCAGGCGCGCAGGTCGTCGCCGCGGCCGGGGCGCTCGACCTTCACGACGTCGGCGCCAAGGTCGGCCATGAGCGTCGCGCAGTACGGCCCGGCGATGACCCGCGAGAGGTCGAGGACGCGGATCCCTTCGAGCATCATCCGCGGTCGAGGAACCCTTCCGTCATCGCGTTGACCTCGGGGATGCCCGTGCGCGCGACGGCGTTGATCCGCGCCTTGACCTCCGCGAGCGGCTTTGGGGGCTTGGCGGCGAGGAGCTCGGCGTAGGCGTGCGCGTCTTTGAGGAGCGATGGGGCCGGCACGACGCGGTGGAGGAGACCCATCGCGTGCGCGTCGGCGGCCGAATAGCGCCGGCCCTCCATGATGATCTCCTTGGCGCGCGCGGGCCCGACGAGGCGGACGAAGCGCGTGGTGGTGGCGACGCCGAGCGGCACCCCGAGGTCGACCTCGGGGATCCAGAACTCCGCCTCGGCCGCGGCCCAGCGGAAGTCGCACGCGAGCGCGAGTCCCCAACCGCCGCCGACCGCGTGGCCGTTGATCGTCGCGATCGTCGCCTGCTCGAGGTTCTCGAGCAGCGTGTTCGCGCGCTCGAAGAGGCGGCGGAACTGGCTCTTCCGCTGCGCGAACGCCTGCCGACGCTCGTCGGGCGTCATCCTCGAGCTGAGCCCCGCGTCGGCGCCGGCGGAGAACACGGGCGGCGCGCCCGTGACGATCACGACGCGCGTGGCCGGGTCGTCCCGCAGCTCGGCGAACGCCCCCCCGAGCTCGGTCAGCATCGCGTCGCTCAGCGAGTTGCGCCGGTCCGGACGGTTCAGCGTGACCGTCGCGATGGCGCCCTCGCGCGCGAGGGTGACGTTGTCGCCCATGACGCGCGGACGGTACCACACGCCCGCCGGCTCGCGCAACGCACGGGCCCTGGCACTGTAGGGAGCACATGATCTGTCCGCTCCCGAGAGCAAGTGAAATGTCCGCTCAAACGGGCGGGACGCGTAGGTCGATAGAGGCCAGGGAGGGCCACTATGACCTACGCGGTCATCGCCGTGGAGCGGGCGATGAAGATCCAGGAGGTGATCCTCCGAGCGATGAGTGGAGCGCTGACCTGGCTGCAGGCCGCGGACATCCTGGGGATGCATCCGCGCAGTCTGCGGCGGTGGCGCGCCCGGCAGCAGCGAGTGGGGTATGACGGGTTGCTGGATCGTCGGCGCCAGCGCCCCTCGCCTCGGCTGGCGCCGTTTGCCGAGGTCGAGCGGATCCTGCGCCTCTATCGAGAGCGATACGCGGGGTTCAACGTCCGCCACTTCCACCAGCTCGTGCGCCGCGACGAGCACGTGACGCTCTCGTACACCTTCGTGAAGACGGCCCTGCAGACGGCGGGGCTGGTCGCCAAGCGCCGCGCGCGTGGCCGGCATCGCCGGCGCCGTGAGCCGCGCCCGTGCTTTGGGGAGCTGCTGCATCTGGACGGCAGCCCCCATGCGTGGCTGGCGCTGTGTCCCGACGAACGCCAGACGCTGCTCGCCGTGCTCGACGATGCCACCAAGCGGCTGCTGTACGCGCAACTCCAGCCTGCTGAAACCACGGCGACCGTGATGGCGGCCCTGACGGAGGTGTTGCGGACCTTCGGTCTGCCAATCGCCGTGTACACCGATCGGGCGGGCTGGGCCTTCCTCACGCCTAAGGCCGGGGGGCCGATCGATCGCACCCGCCTGACGCACGTGGGCCGGGCTCTGGCGCATCTGGGGATCGAGCATATCGGCGCCTACTCCCCTCAAGCCCGCGGCCGCGGCGAGCGGCTCAATCGCACGCTGCAGGACCGGCTCGTCAATGAACTGCGTCTGGCGAGCATTGCCACGCTCGCGGCCGCCAACACCTACCTGCGCGAACGGTTCATTCCGGACCACAATGCCCGCTTCAGCCACCCACCGGCCGACTCGACGCCAGCTTTCGTCCCCCTCGGGGAGGTCGATCTCGACCAGATCCTGTGCGAGGAAGATGAGCGGGTCGTGGCGCCCGATAACACCGTGAGCTTCGACACCGTGCGCTTGCAGCTGGCGAAGCAGCCGGGCCGTCCAACCTGCGCCGGGGCCCGGGTCATCGTCCGCCGTCATCACGATGGCCGCTTCACGGTCTGGCGCGGGCCCACCCGGCTCGGCCTGTATGCCGCCGACGGCGCCCCGCTGCCTCTGCGCGTCGAGCAGGCCGCAAACGGCCGTTTTCGCGTGGCCGGGGCGCATCTGCCGCCCATGCGACCGCGTCGCATCGTGCGCGCGTCCGCTGAGCGCCAGCGGCGCCGCGGCCCTCGCTTGCCGGTAGGCCCCGGTCTCTGAAAGCGGACAGATCACTTGTCAAACGCGAGCGGACATTTCACTTGTCAGCAACACGCACGGGCCCTGGCACGCACGGGCCCTGGCACGGGCCCTGGCGCACGGGCCCTGGCGGGAGCCACACCGCGCCCGTGAGGAGCGGCGATCAGTGTGGTCGCGGGTTCTCGAGCCGGTAGGCGGCGGGGCAGTTCACAACAGTGGCCGGTCACGGCCGCCAGCCGTTTCAGCACGTCATCCTTCGTCGTGCCGGGACTTACCGCGTCAGCCAGTTGGTCGAATCGCGTATGGACGCGCCGGCCGAGTTGCAGAAAGTGCGGAGGTAATTTTTGCTCGAGTCGTGGTTCGACCGTGGCTTTCGTGCCCGATGCTGACGCGTGTCGGTCACTTCCTCTGCCTCGGCCGATGGCTGGCGAACTGTGGACGGATGGACAGAGCATCGTCGAAGGGGTCAACACGACTAGAGCGCCAAGACCAAGGGACGAGTTTGGGCGTCGTCTTCCATGCTCAGGGAGTGCAGACGGCGCTGTGCGCGGGCGCGATCGTCAGGGGGGCGGCCCGAAGCCGCCCCCGCTGACTGGCCTTAGGTTTGTCTAGTCGTTCCGATCCTTATCACCCCGGTCGTCATCTCGGCCGTTATCCCGGTCGTTATCCTGGTCGTTCCGGCCCGCCTCCCGCTCCAGCCCAGCGGCGCTGCAGATCTTCCAGATCACGCCGGTCCCAGGAATCTGGACGAGCGGACCGTCGGCTGCGACTTTGAACTTCGAGTCCGGGTCGGATTGGCCAAAGTCCCGCACCGCCCCGTAGTCCACCAGGTAGGCGCAGGCGTCGGGGCCGAACTTCAGGTCCACGGGGCGATTGATCCCGCGAATCTGGGACACGAACGCTTGCTCGAATGTCTTGTTGAAAGCAAACCGCTGGAGCGTGAGCTTCAGGGGCTCACCCGGCCGGCTGAAGTTGATGAGCTGGACGTCGTGCCCCTCCTCCGGCGTGCCATTGGCTTTGGAGAATCCGAAGTCGCCCTCGCGGCTGGCGAGGGCCGCGCCCCGCTCGACCGGGCCGTGGGCGAACGAATCGGGCACGAAGTCAAGCCCGACGATTGCGACGTTTGCCGGCTCAAGGGCCAAGGGGGCCGTGATCGGCTGCGGCGGGAACGCGAGGACGGGTTTGACCGGGCGATTGGCGGCGAGGATGCGGGCAAGGCTTGCCGCCGTGCAGAAACTCGGCGGGTTAGCCGGATCCGAGACGCACAGATCATCGCCGGGCCCGCCGACCGGATCGAAGACCGACTGCGTAGAGTCCAGGAAGCCGAACCGGTCCGGCCACCCGTGGTAATCCGGAGTGCCATCGGGATTCTGCTGGGCGAGGTGGAGCCGATCCGGGGCGTTATTGGTCGGTCGCGCGCCCCGCTCGTCTTCCCCGTTCTCAGTCGCTAGCAGCCCGCCCTTGAGCGCATGATCGGACGGCGCGAACCGAATACCGTACGGGTTCCGGTAGCCCCACGAGAAAGGCTGGATCGTGTCCTCCGGATGCCTCGCGTCAAGCCTCGCTCTCAAGATGGCGCCGTCACAAACACCTGGGTGGAGCGCCCCGGTGAATGCTTTGATCATCTTCCCGCGGTTGTCAACGCCATGAGGCGAGTATCCGCTCGTCATATGGTCGCCAGAGTCGAACCGGTTCTGGCTCAGCACGATGTCCTGACACGGGATATCCGGCTGGTTCGCGCCACCGCCGTTGTCGTGGCCGGCCACGCCGGAGTTGGTCGTCGACCCCTGGGACCAGTAGATCCACCCGTCGCGGAAGGTGATCTGTTCGGCCGGGTGATCGCCGGTCGGTAGACCGGTGATGAATGGGGTGACCTGCCCGGTCTCGGGGTTCACGATCACGATACGTGAGCTGTTGTTCTGAGCCCCGACTGCACGGATAGCCTGGTTGGAGTCTGTGGCGAACAGCCGCCCGCCCCCGAAGCCATTTTCGAACGCGATGTCGATCGCCGGGCCGTGGGGCAGAAGGCCGCCACCGGTCGCCGTGGGCTTGGCGAGGGGGGGACGGATCCGGGTTCCGCTCTCGTTGAACACCAGGATGTCGGGCGTGAAGGGGTTGGCGGCCGAGAACTCGCCCCCGAGCGTCGAGCTCGTCTCGTCGTTGCATCGACTCGGCAAGCCGTGTCCGGACTCCAGCACGAACACTTCGAACCGCGTCCCGTTACCTCGGAACGCGACGGCGGTTGGGAAGTTGAGGCCCTTGGCAAAGACCGAGACCTTGAAGCCCGGAGGCACGACGATGTCTTCGCCGTTTTCGGGGTTGTAGAAGACGTCTTCATTCGGGCAAAGCGGGTTTCCGGCCGTCGACAGTGCGGCCGCTTCCAGCGTAGGCACGCTCAGTAGGGCGAGTGCAACGGTCAGGACTGACCAACGAAGTCGACCGATTCGGCTGCGCATTATCAACTCCCTCTCAGCGTTATGCGGCGTTCCTTGCACGCATCTTCTTCCACTCGGCGTCGCCCAGTGTGCCGCGTCGCTCGAGAGCGCAGAGGCGGGGGCCCACGCGAGCGGGGATGTCGGCAGGGGCTGACGATGGGGGTACTCCTCACGAGGTCGTTGCACGTTTCGATATTTCCGGAACCCCGGAATGTATTTCCGGAATCCGGAGACGAAGTCCCAACGGATATTTTCCGGATCAGCGGATCATGTCAAGCCTGAAATGCCTGAGATCGCGGCCCAGCTGACGGATCCCTCGTTCACTCGAGCGACGTGTGAGCGCGCGGTCGCGACTTCGAGTCGATCCGCTTGGATGGCAGCGGAACTTACCGGCGATCGGGGCTACGCGAAGAGATGAAGCGCGGGCTCGGCGGCCTTCCAGCCGGGGAAGAGCGACGCTCCCGACACGCCCAGGTGGCGTGTCGCGACCTCGCTGAAGAGCGTGCGGAAGTCGGTCGTCACGGCGAGGTCACGGCCCTCGAAGAGGGCCGCGGGCGTGAGCCCGGGCCAGCGACCGTAGACGCGTCCGCCGCGGACCCCGCCGCCCAGGACAAGCATCGCGGTCGCGTGGCCGTGGTCCGTGCCGCGGCCGCCGTTCTCGCCGACCGTGCGCCCGAACTCGGACATGGTCAGGACCAGGACGTCGGCCATGCGGTCGCCGAGATCCCGCGCGAAGGCGGCGAGCGCCCCGCCGAACTCGCGCAAGCGGGCGGCGAGCTGGCCCTGCTCGGCGCCCTGCCCGACGTGGGTGTCCCAGCCCTGCATGTCGGCGAACGCAACCTCGAGCCCGACGTTCGCCTTGATGAGCTGGGCGATCTGGCGCATCGCCTCGCCGAACTGGCCGCGCGGGTACTCGGCGCCGTTCGCGGGCGCGATGCGCGAGGCGTCGGCGCTCCGGAGCAGCTTGACTGCCTCGAACGTCTCATGTCCTGTCCCCGAGAGGAGGCTGCTCACGCTCCGCGCGTAGAGTGCCTCGAAACCGCCACGTGTGGCGGTTTCGTCGGGACGCACGTCGAACCGGTCGATCGACTGCATCGCGATCGCGCCCGCGTCGCCCTGGAGCGCGCGGGGGAGGGCACCGCCCAGTGCGACGGCGCGGAACGGCACCCGCTTGTCGGGGAGCGCTTTCACGGCGCGCGCGAGCCAGCCGTCGGGCGTGCGCTTGACTCCCGGCGTCCCCGACTCCATGTAGTCCTGGGCGTCGAAGTGCGAGCGGGTCGTCTCGGGCGAGCCACAGGCGTGGACGACCGCGAGGGAGCGGTTCTCCCAGTGTGGCGCGAGCAGCGCCAGCGCGGGATGGAGCGCGAAGAAGCCGTCGAGATCGAACGCCCGGTCGCTCTCGCCGCGCGCGGGCGGCTTGAGCGCGATCGTCGGACGGGAGGTCCCGTACGCCGGGTCGCCGTGGGGCACGACCATGCTGAGCCCGTCCACGGCGCCACGCTGGAAGACCGCGACGAGGACCTTGCCCCGGGCGGCGGCCGCTGCCGCGGTTCTGACGAGGAACGGCGGCGGACCGCCGAGCGCCACGAGCGAGCATCCACCGCACTTGAGGAAGGTCCGTCGGTTCATCGCGGGTCTCCTACCGCCGTTGGAACTCGGGCGAGCCGAGGACCAGCGCCGCGAGCTTCGCAATGTCGGTCTTCGCCGGGCCGCGATCGTCGGGGCCCGAGCGTGTGATCTCTTCACTGGTGAGCTGGGCCGCGCCCGCGTCTCACCGCTCGTCTGGCCGGCGACGAGCGCGCCGAGGAGCCGGTCCAGCACTGCGTCGGGCGATCGGAGATCGGCGCCGGCGACGAGCGAGCCCGGGTCCAGGGCGACGCGCGGGTAGCGGCCGCTCGCGAGCGCCTGGGCGAAGTTCATCCGCGCCAGGAGCGCGCCCGAGCTCACCCACGCCTCGGCGCGGTCCGGATAGCCCGTCGGTGGCTGCGCCTGGTAGAGCGGCTCGCCGATCTCCGCGGTGGCGCGCGCGAGGTCGAACGCGGCGTGGGCGTCGACGGTGGCGCCGAGGGCGCGGACCGCGCTGGCGACGAACTCGAATGGCGTCTTGACCTTGGCGCGGTAGGCGTCTTCGCCATAGAACTCGGGCGACGCGAAGATCACGCGCAGCATCGTGCGGATGTCGCCACCGCTCGTGAGATAGGTCGCGGCGACCCGGTCGACGAGCGGGGGCGGCGGCGTGTCCGACACGAAGCGCCGGACGAGCTTGGTGGCGATGAAGCGGGCGGTCGAGGGCTGGCGGATCAGGACCTCGAGCACCCGCTGGCCGTCGTCTTCGCCACCGCCCGCGGGGATCGAGTGGCCGAGCACCATTTTCGTGCCTGTGTCGTGCATGCGTGGGCGGAAGACGAAGCGTCCCTCGGTTTGCGGGCGGTCGATCGACCAGCCGGTGAAGGCCCGTGCGACCTCCGCGACGTCGCTCTGCGTGTATCCGCCGTCCACCCCGAGGGTGTGGAGCTCCATCAGCTCGCGCGCGTAGTTCTCGTTCAGCCCAGCCTTCCGGCCCTTGTTCGGCCCCGCGGGCACGGTGAAGTCCCGCCGGGCGCTGAGCCAG
>WNFW01001658.1_pt1 | contig 14973 bp, 16 predicted proteins | sample 5400131 | NCBI WGS metagenome assembly WNFW01 (sample SAMN13153362, study PRJNA577476) | soil metagenome | isolation source: 20 cm soil or saprolite under grassland replicate 1 | place: USA:California | collected 2016-06-15 | reverse complement strand
CGCGAAATCATCATGAAAATGAATGCCGACACGATTGCCGCGCTCGCCAATCCGAACGTGCAGGGGCGTCTGCTGCCGCTCGGCTACGAGAGCAGTCCCGATTCGCCCGAGCGGGTCGAGGCATTTCTCAAAAGCGAAGTCGAACTGTGGACCCGTGTCATTAAGGAGGCCGGCATCGCGCCGCTAGACTAATGCCCAGCAGAAGACTGCTGCGATCTCCGGCTTTGTCCGGTGTGGGTCATCAGCGGCCGAGACGCTCGAAGCCACATGATCCTCTATGTCCGCTTCGCGCCGAAAACGACCTGGGTTCAATGCGCCGGACGGTCTTCACGTTGGGTCCGAGCTGCGGATTTCGCAAAGTAGGCGATAAACGCCCATCATCGCTGCGGGAAATTGGGTGGAAAGCACAGCCGCGATCCTGTCGGCATCCTGCACCCGTAGCGTCTCGACCATTAGACACGCTTCGATCCTGTGATCGCCGCCGCGTAAACGTTCTTCCTCGGATAACGGAAGTTGACCTGCGCTCGCAGCCCGCCAGATTTCCCCGCAAGCGACGCCCTTATCTTGCAACAAGGTCTCCAACCTCGCCTTGAGCGCGTTTTCGTCCGGCGGTTTGGTAAATCGTGCCGTAACGGCGATCGCCCCGCGCATTCGTCCGAGGCGCAAGCTTTGCTGACACACCGCGCGGATCATGTCTTTGAAAATTCCCGACATCACCATGCGCGTCATCGGCGTCGGGTTATTCAGCCGCATTCGGTACTCGCCGGAACCGAGAACATCCACCGAGCGGGTCACATAAAAGTTGAAGTAATCGGGCGTTCCTTTCAGGGCTTCATACCGCCGCCCGAGAAGGAAGCCGGGCAAGCCAAGCCGTTCCTGCAAGTGCTCATGTTGAAACCATTCCTCGAATTCTGCCTCACGGTCGGGCGCAACGTTGTTGAAGATTGCGAGAATGCCGGGAGGCGCGAGAGTCATGTCACATCCCTCGTTTGTCTTAGCAGGATCGACTCTTTCAGTAGCCGTCCCGCGCCAAAACTGGGCCGCGCGCCTTGATCAAGTATGTGGTAGGAGTCGCGCTGGGACCCGTCTGCAAGGGAGACCGTTATGCTGCTTATCGTGTACTACGTCATTTTCATGATTGCTGGCAGCTTCGCGGCTTATTTTATTGGGCTGACGGTTGAGTACGAATGGGGTTCATACGCGAGCTTGATCGTCTTCTTGGTCCTGTATTTCTTTTTTCTCTGGGTTTCCTGGCTGCTCGCCGTGCGGGTGACCAGACCAAGAATACCTACACAAAGTGCGTCCTAGCCGGCGCCCATGATTATGGGATGTCCCGTGTGACGTTTCGCTTCCACGCGTCTGATGGCAGTGGGGATATGAAGCCAGGCGTGCGGGAGTTGACCGCTCTCTTCCTGCTTTCGGGCTTTTGTTGTGGCCTTGCGTGGGCTCACGCTGACACTTTTTTCGTCGCTGTTTTTGGTGGCGCCACGGCACTAACGATTATCGAGGTGATACGACGTTTAGGGTGAGGCAGACCGTTGGGCTTTTTTGGTCCAAACGTTGGTTGGGGTTGCCGAGCAGCGTAATGAACTCGCGCCGTTTCACTCGATCACCTCGTCGGCGCGGGCGAGCAGCGGCAAAGGCACTATATCATGCCCAGTGCCTTTGTCGTTTTGAGGTTTATCATCCCGACCTTTTGTGGGCCGCTGCTGACCACCGCGCGACTGAGTTCGTTTAGGCCGCCGCAGGCTGATGGGATGGATGGATTACGGCTCTGCGACGAAGACCGGAATTTGACGTTCTGTGCGCACCTGATAATCCGCATACGGCGGGTATGCCGCCACGGCTAACGTCCAGAGACGAGCTCTTTCCGCCGCGTCCTTGACCTCACGCACGCGCATCGGGCGCACGATGGTCTGATCGCGAAGCTCGATATGCGGATTGACGCGCAGATTGTGTGCCCAGGCCGGATCTTTCGGGGCTCCTCCCTGCGACCCAACGAGAATATAGTTATCGCCGTCCTTGACGCGCATCAAAGGTGTCTTCCGAATCGCACCTGTCTTATTGCCCCAGTGAGTCACGAGGACTACAGGTAACCCGGTGTCCCGCAGAGTGGTGCCTTTGGTGCCGCCGCTATTTTCGTATAGCTCTACCTGCTCACGCACCCAGTCTCTAGGGCTCGGAACATACTTAGCCATGGGCACCCTCCCTCCGAAGTCGGCGACCTAGTTTACGGCTATGTCGCGAGCCATACCTTACTCGCCTCGAGTCATGCGCGGCATAGCCGCTACACCTGAGTAAGCAGACCCTCTCAGCGAGCAGGTGGGCACCCAATCCCTTTGCGTCGCTCAACCAAGCCTCAGCGGTGCTATACTGCGCCACATGAAAGTCGAAGAAATCGCCGAAGCTGTTGCCAAGCTGCCGCCGGATCAACTCGCCCGATTCCGCCGCTGGTTCACCGCATTCGAGGCGGGCCGCACCAATCATGCTGAGGAGCTCGACTCTGCTGCGACTAAACTCGGCCGCCTCGCCGGCCGCGCGTTTGCTGAATTGAAAAGGCGCGCGAAGGAACCGTGAGTACTTCTACAGGTGTCATGGCATCTTTCGTCCGATGTCAGGCCAGCGGCACGCCATTCCGGAAGACCATCTTCTTCCACATTTCCGACCGCAGACGCCCTAACGCCATCCGTAGAAGCCCGCATAGGGTGGCCGGTAATAGCTGTGGCGGGATGGGGGATAGTCGTAGGAGCTTACGGTCTCAAAGGGTGGCACGTAATAGCTGTAGCGGGATGGGGGATTAGTAGACGCGTAGGAGCTTACGGAGTACGGCTGCGGCGCGTAGTAGCTGGAATAGTACGGAGAGCTATAGCCGTAATATGTGCCATAGCCGTATCCGGCCACTGCAGCCGCTGCGGCTGCATAAGCCGCGCGGCGGTATGTCCTGCGGTAGACCCTCCGATGGACGCCCGCAATGCATGTCGCAGTCAGTGGCCGTACTATTGCATTAGCGCTGTTAAGCGAGAGAAATACTTTATCTTGCGACCATTGCAGCGAAAAGGGCGCCACAGTCAGTAAGGCGGCACCACTGATAATCCCAAGCATAGTGAGCTTCTTCATGATCGGTCCTCCCTGATGATTGCGGCTTCGCTCGGCCCCGCGCCTCATCTCGGATGAGACAATTATGAGACTGTCTCAAAAATAATCTCACAAAGTCTCAAAATTAGTCTCATGCGTTACGCCAGCCGTGAGATCGTGGCCTGGCTTACGTTGATGGACCGGGCGATATCTGCCTGCACCTCGCCCTTGGCGAGCCGCGCACTGCGGGATTTCGAGCCGGCTGATGTCCGAGTCGGGTCGTCGCGTCGTTTTCGATCCTGCTTCGGCCTGGACCTATTTCCGCTGCATCCCAAAAACCGGACATGCGCGCCAACCAGTAAATCATTCTTCGGCGGCCTCTGATTTCCAACCCCGTCGGTGCGCCTAGAACGGAGATGGCATGCCGCGGAACCGAAAGGATGAGCCCGACGTTCTGTTAAGCCGACTCGGCGTCAGCAGGGCGCAGCAACCTGCTGTCGACGCATATTTCCATGTAGTTTGCGTTGAAACTGTTCGCCGGGTCGGGCTCAGGGAGGTTCGGCCATGAAGGAAATTCTGGACCAATTCCTGCAACTCCTCCAGCAGGCCATTGCCGCCATCTTCCGATTTGTTGGGCTGGTCTGGGCGTGGTCGCTCGACCAGATCAACAAGATGGCGCAGGTGCCGTTGGAGAATTGGCCGCTTTGGAAGCAAATCCTGCTCGCCCTTGTCGCCGCCGCAGTCGGTTATGCTCTGTTCGTCGCCGCTTGGCGGCTCTGGGTCGCGAGCATACGCGCATTCGCTGCGTTCGCCAGCTTCGTGGCTGCTTTGATCGTCGCGCTTCCCCCGATACTGATTGCCGGGGTGATCGCACTCGCGGGTCTGTGGGTGATCAACAACGTGTCGTCACTGCCCCTGCTTACCGGACCCGAGCGCAGCAACAGCAGCGCAGCCAATGACACCGGCAAACAGCGACCGGCCGGGTCAAGCGCAAGCGAGACCACGGGCGGCAGGCAATAGCGGCCCGCTTGCGCGGGCATGACAGCAAGGGATTTCATCGACCGCCTCGTCGGCGGTCATTTGCATGATCATGGGCACGGTGAGGCCGAGCGCCTTGGCGGTCCGCCAACTCGTACTTGGTGGGGGCTACGCAGCGAGCCTAGCCGATGCCCATCGATTGTTTTGGTGGCTGGCCGGGCGGGCTCGACCTGGGCGCACCTATTCAATCACCTCGTCGGCGCGGGCCGAGATGGATTTCGGCGTGGCAGAACGTCACGGCGCCGACGATCGAGGATTTCCATGACGCGCGGAAGCAGGGCGGCAGCAATGATGGCGTGACCTTCGTGCGTGAAATGCATAAGGTCAAGGGCACGATAGCGCAGCGGCATCTCCTCATCGTACACAATCACGCTCATTGAGCGAGCCTGCACCCGGCGCTCCATCTCGGCAATGTTAGCAGCGCGCTGCTCCTTGGTGCCGAAGAAACGCCGATCGTTGCCGCCCGGCTCCAAGATCACGATGTCTGTTCCATCCGGCACATCCTTATCGATGCGGCGGAGCATCATCCCCGTAGTTTCGAAGGGCACTCCGGCATTGCTGACCTGAGCATCGATGCCCTTGGCTCGGAGCAGGGCCTGCAACTGCGCGGGATATGCGCCTTGGTTGCCAACATACCAGCCATGGGTGTTACTGGCGCCGATCGCTACAATGCGCACCGGCGCCGCATTGGCCACCACGGCTCCGTACATAAACGTCGAGAAGGATAATAGGACCGCTCCGCCGAGCAGCGTGATGAGCTCGCGCCCTTTCACCGCCAGTGCCTCCCGCGCTCCATCGAAAGGATAGCACACCTCCGCATCGCGGGAGACTGCTGCATTGCAGATTTAGATTCGGCCAATGTTTCTTATGGGGTCATTTTCGCCAGATCGACACGCTCCCGACGCTCTCGGCATGTCCGCTTCGCTTCGATCGCTTCCGAAATTCGGCACCGCAGCGAAACGACGCTACCAGGAGAATGTCGGTTCACAGTTCCGCTTGCTCAATCAAGTTTGGAAATCTCCTATTTGCAATTTCCTGCGCTATCTCAGGCCCACATCCTAGCGCGCCTGGACCTGATCCGTGGCGATGAAGGCCGGGTGCGCCCCTCCGGCTAGCGTGCTTTCCGCGGCGCCCGTGCGCACATCGCGTAAGTGCGGCAACCGTACGATAGCGGAAACGGGTCCTTGCGGGGCTGGGCAAGCGGGGGAACTCCGCGCACGCTGGATTGGGTGGAGACCTTAGCCTTGGCGGCCAGGCGAATGCGATCGCCGGCGATGCGCAGCTTTTCGGTAGGAGAAAGCGCGAGCAGCGCGCTCTTCAAGGCCTCCTGGTCGAGCGCGATGGCTGGGCGACCGCTTTGGGCGAGCCCGATGGCGGCGCCCTCAGCCGCACGCGCTTGAAGCTGATCCGTGGCGATGAAGGCCGGGGTCATCGCCCCGATGCCCGCGACCATGAGTCTGTGAGTCTTGTTCATGATCTGGCTCCGTATCTGGGATGGCTTTAGCGTGTGCTGGACGCGCCTAGCGTGCTCGCTGCAGTGCCCTTCCGCAAGTTCCGGCTGTGCATGCTTCTGTGCAGCCCGTCACCTTCCGCGTGGATTGCACGTTCGATTTGGCCAAGCGAACGCGGTCGCCGGCAACATCACGCTCGACCAGGAAGCGCTGAAGAGCGCGCTGCTCGCGCTCTCGCCGGCCGAGAAGTTGGGCATCGCGGGAGATCGCATTCGGCTGGCCAGGTCGAACGTCAAGCCGAGAGTAAGTGGCCAAGCGGTATCCCAGCGGGGCTGCACACAAACGTGCCCTGCGTATTGCCAGCTGCGGCGAGCGCGCTAGCTGGGCATGAGCTCCTGCAGGCCGGATTCCTGCCGCGGTGTTAAGCCCCGCGTGTTAACCTGTCGTTCCCGAAAATTCGATCCGGTAGGATTCGCGCTGTGAGGGAGAATCAGACCACATGCCTCAATGCCGACGAGGCAGGCGGGCAGCGTCGCGAAGAACTCCAACAGCTTCGCTCGGCTGATGCGTTTGCGGATCACCACCGCGCCATCGACATCTACGCCGTGAACCTGAAAAACCGACTTCGCGATATCGAGGCCGATCGTGCTAACCTCGCTCATGGACGGCACCCCTCAAGTGGTTCGTTTCGACGTAACCACCCTATGGCACCTTGATGCCGCAGAGTGGGCGCCGTCCACAGCATCAATCGCTTCGGATCGACACGCCGCCGATGCACGCGCAATGTCCGCTTTTACTCCGATAGCGTCCAAAACATTGGCAGCGAGCGAAACAACGCGTTGCGCCAAAGGCGGACTCATGCACCGCAGCAAATCGCTGCCACAAACTCATCATGCGTTCGGCTCAGTGCACTGACATCCCGGCATTGCAGCACTATGCTCGCGGCGAGCGACGTCCATCTGTTCAGGAACGGAGGCGCCAATGTCGACCCACGATGATGCCTTTACCGCCGAGGCTAAGTCACTCGATTACACATTTCGCGCAAAGGCGGGGACCAAACCCACCTGGACGCCGAGATGGGGTTTCGTCACCGATGAACCTCGCTTTGACCCACGCTTCAAGATCGGTGGCCAGTTCGGCGGCTGGTTTTACGGCGTTCGAGCCTACGGTGGCCATGGGTGGGAGGTTGGCGACCCAGAGGCCAAAAGAGGGCCCGCGGTGAACAGGTATTCGGATTTTGCCGGCGCCTTGGGCACTGGGGTATACGTCACCGGCGTGGCGGGCACATCCATCACCGGCACTGGCGTCTATGGCCAGGCGGGGGACGAGGATCCGGGCTGGTTGATCAACACATTCCACAAGGCTGGCGTTCTCGGATTGTCGACCTCCACATATGGAGTCTTGGGGGCGGCGCCCATCGTCGGAGTCTGCGGCTTTAGCACGACGGAGGGGGGTGTTGCCGTTAACGCCTGGTCGACCAAAGGCATAGGCGTATACGCAAGCTCGCAGGGGTTTTTGGAGACCGCCGTGTGGGGCGTCTCGCAACAGGGCCCGGGCATCATGGGCTATTCGGGCCCCCCCGGGCCGTTAGGGCTGCCCGGTTTTAATTCCTACCCTGGCGTCCACGGCACGTCGGATCAGGACATCGGCGTTGTAGGCACGTCGAACCCGCTTCCTGGCGTCTATGGCTACTCTACCAATCATGTCGGAGTCGTCGGCCACACCGCGAACCCAAACTCCTTTGGCGGCTATTTCGTCGGCAACGTCATGGTCACCGGCAATGCCACGGTCAACGGCAATCTCACGGTGGGCGGCGTGATATCGCCCAACCCGAAGCTAGCCGTAATGCCATTCCCCGACGGCACCCACCGCGCGCTCTATTGCATGGAGAGCCCGGAGGTTTGGTTCGAGGATTTCGGCACGGCGAAGCTCAAGCGCGGGCGTGCGGTCGTGCGACTCGATCCCGACTTCACCAAGGTGATCAAGCGCGGCGACTATAAGGTGTTCCCTGCGCCCGAGGGTGATTGTCGCGGCCTTTATGTCCGCCGTAAAGGCGCCGCGAGCTTCGAGGTGCGCGAACTCATGGGCGCCAAGTCGAGCGTCGCGTTCTCCTACCGCATCGTCGCGCGACGCAAGGATATCAGGGGTTACACACGCTTTGCGAAGATCGACGCGCGCTTCGCCAAGATCGACATCAACACGCGTCTTTCCCTCCCCGGCGCGGCGACGCGCGCACCGCGCAAGGGCGAACCACCAGGGGCGAGGTTGCGCGAAGCGCTCGACCGCGTCGACAAGCAAGTGCGCGAGCTGAGAGAAAAGGGCGGAACATCACGCGCGCTTCCCAAGCAGCCTCCGCCCCCACTGCACGTGCGGGCTCCGCGGCGGGGGAAAGGGGCCATCCGCCGCCGATCGCCGAACCCTCACATTTTATGAGCGGGCGCCGCACGCGTACCGGACTTCTCTGCCGTTTAGCTGATGAGAAGCAGGGGGGCATCGTCATGACTCCCGGATGTCCGGCACGAGTGGAGATCGCTGCGTCAATCACGTTAGACGAACACGCCCGACGAGTTCGCGAGATGTCCGCTTCACCTCCAATTGCGTCCCAACTTTAGCGCCGCAGCAAATCGACGCGGAGTGCCAACAACCGGCGAAGACATGAAAAAGCCGCGCGACTAAGCTGCCTGCATTCCCCGTGCCTATTTGCGCCGAATGGCCGCGGCTTGAGCGTCCATCGCTCCCCGCGCTTGTCCATAACCGGGCTCGGACAAATAAATCGCCCTGAAGCCGCCACATCCTCAACGGTCGAGCGACGATTAAGGCGCGGCACTCAGTCGAAGCTCACCACCGCGTAGGGACAGCGGTATTCGCCGGCGCCATCGCGCGGAGCACTCTCGCGCCAGCAAATCTTGCGCTGTGGAAAGTCGACAAAGAGGTCGACGGTATCGTCCAGTCTTCGGTAGTCGATTTTCCCCGATGTGACGTTGGTCTGCTTGTATTCGTAGAGCACCTCCCTGCCTCTCGGCTGTTCCTGCCGCTCGTGCCACGTCCCGTCCGGCTGGCGCTGTAGCATGCCGTCAAGCAGCTGATAGTCTGTCGACGTCGTGTCCTCCAAATGAGGAATCTTGAAGCCGACTGTCTGCAGCCGCTGCAGCATGTCAACGTCATACACGATCGCCGGCTTGCGCACGTCGACGGAGAGAACAAGACCGACGACCCCACCGAACATCAGCAGTATCGCAACCAGGGCCAGAATGAAACTCAGGACGGGGCGGGTTCGCGCGGTGAGGTATAGAAAGAGGAGCACGATGGCGAGGGCGATGAGGGCGATCAGCGACATCAAGCCGAACTGGCTTTTTGACGCCTCGCTGATGATGGGCACCACATGCCCGAGAATCGCGTTGATGTATTCCATCTTGGTGGCCCCCTTAGATCAAGGCGCGCCTTCTTGGCGCCACGCAAGTGCGACCAATACAACAGCGATCACTTGATATAGGCGAGCAACTTTAACCCGGACGCGGGCCGCATTGCAGGATACCGAACTGGCAGGGATCAGTCAGCAGGAATGCCGGACATCAGCAGACGGCCTGCACCTCCGAGATCCGGTTCGGGTCACAAGCCGACTCATGCACCGCAACAAACAAATGACGTGCGCGGGGGAAAGTGAACCGGGTCGGCAATGACAATGCCCCGACGCTCATCGAGACGATCCAACAGGCTACGCCCTATCTGAATTTGAAATTTTTATACGGATCGAAGCGCTGCTTGTTGGTTGCGTTTGTTGCGCCACTTCTCTTGTTTGTCGGCGCTGAGGAGGGAGCCCCCTCACCCTTAAACTGTCCCTGCTTAATCCCCTTGTTCTTAACGTAGCCCTGTAGAGCCTGTGCGGACGCGGTTGCTGGGATCAGCATCAGCATTCCAATTGTGGCGAAGCAAAATGCGCTGCGAAAGCGGAGAGCTTTGAGCATAGGACCCTTCTCTGCCGCGGGACACGCTCCGCTTATTGGCATTGGAACGCTCGCGGACCATCCGGCAAAACCCCGTCCTCGAATCGCCAAAGCATCGGGCTAACGTGCTTTCCGCGGGGCCCCGCCGCATGTGCGCACCGTTACGGGTGGTATGCAAGGAAGTTTCCGCGTGGCGGCCAAGACCGCTCTGCTCGATTCGGTGGACGTCTTGGCCTTGGCGGCCAAGCGAATGCGATCGCCTGCAATGCGCAGCTTTTCAGCGGGAGACAGCTCGAGCAACGCGCTCTTCAACGCATCTTGATCGAGCGCCATGGATGGGGCGGTGCTTTGAGCGGGCTCGATGGCGGCGCACTCAGCCGCACGCGCTCGAACCTGATCCGTGGCGATGAAGGCTGGGGTCATCGCCCCGAGACCGGCGACCAACACCTTACGCTTGTTGTTCATGACAGTCCTCCCGACTAGTACCACTGCCGCGAATTGTAGGCCCGTTTCGATGTAGGGCAATGCACCCGGCTCAATAACGCGCGACCGAACGGGAACTTCCAGGCCGAAGGCCGGTCTTGAGATTAATCACGCGCTCGTACTTGGTAAGCTGCACCGGCAGGTCGGCCGGCTTCTCGCCCTTGAGGATGCGATCGACGCTGGTAGGCTGTGCTCACAACGCATTTAGGGGGCATCATCATGAAACTTCCCAGCCGGCGATCTCCCTATCTGGTTATCGCTGGCGCTCTTTCTATCCTTCTCGGACTGACCGTTGCGTGGTCGCAAACTGCGAGAACTGTCAAGATTGTCGTTCCATACCCGGCTGGCGGCACCGCCGACATCCTTGCTCGTATTCTGGGTGAACAGATCAGCCGTGCTGAGGGCGTCACCTTATTGACCGAGAACCGCCCTGGTGCGAGTGCAGTCATCGGAACCGAAGCTGTATCCCGCGCTGCACCCGACGGCAGCACCTTGCTGATCACTTCAACCGCTTTTCTTATCGCCCCACATCTGCGAAAGCTGAACTACGATCCGCTGACCAGCTTCGAGCCAATTTGCCAACTCGTAAGCACGCCGATAATCGTCGTCGTCAACAGTGAATCGCCCTACCGTACGTTCGCCGATTGGCTCAACGCGGCGCGTGCCAAGCCCGGTTCCCTGACGCTGGCGAGTATTCCGGCGGGCCTTTCGCGCATCGCATTCGAAATGCTCAAGCGCGCTGCCAACGTCGATATCGCGTTCGTCCCCTATCCGGGCGATGCTCCTGCCGTTAACGCGCTGCTCGGCGGGCATGTGACCGCGGTCTTCTTGCCCTACTCAGGGGTTGCGGCGCAGCTGAAGGCGGGCCAGTTGCGCGCACTCGCAAGCGCCTCGCGAACCAGGAGCGAATCACTGCCAAGCGTGCCGACCGTTGCTGAGTCCGGCTTCAAGGGCTATGAGGCCGACAATTGGAACGGCTTGTTCGCGCCGGCGAAGACGCCGAACGAAACAGTCTCGGAGCTCGCCGGCTGGTTTGCGGCGGCAATGCAGATCCCTGAAGTCAAGGCGAAGCTGGTCGCCCAGAGCCTCTATCCCGCCTGGATGTGCGGCGCTGATTTCGCCGCTCTTTTAAGCAAACAATATAACGAGTTCGGCCGCGTTATTCGGGAGGCAAACATCAAGGCGGATTGAGCTTGAGATACGATATTCCAAAAATCTGTTCCAACGGCAGCCTAATGTCGGGTTAGGGTCTGTCTCGTCGGATCTGCCCGCTCCCCCTGACAGACTGGAAAGTCTGTCCTCCGCCACTGTCGGCGCACGCGACTCACGATGCGAATGCCCTCGCCAGCAAAGCGCCGCCGGCGCCCAAGACGAGTGCGGCGGCGACGCATTGATTGATGCGCACCCGGCCGGCGATGAGATCCGGGGCTTCGCGCAGCGGTTCCAGGAAAAAGCGGCCCAGCCCATACCAAGCCAGGACGCCCAGCGCGTAATTTCCGGGCGGGAAGGATTGGGGCCAGAGCCAAACGAACCCGATGCCGCCGAGGAGCCACCAAGCCATTTCCAGAAACTGTACGGGGACGCGCCGCCGGCGCACGCCGCGGGTGTCGTGCAGGCACACGCCGCACCAGCCGCGCGTTTCCCGGCCGCCGCAACAGCCATTGAACGCGCAGCCGAGCCGCACCCAGAAGCCGCCCGCGAGAATGCCGGCACCCAGGAAATCCCAGAAGAGGTTCGCGGGAACGTCGAGCAGGCGCGCGACCGCGAAGGAACAGGGAGCGATCGCGAGGAACGCGCCGAAGACGCTCGAGCCACCATCTTTGGAGTTCCACACGTTTTGACAGGCGTTCCTTCCAAAATAGAGCGCGTGGTAAACGAGCAGGTGATAAACTCTCGCGCCGGCCAAGCCGATGATCGCGAGCGCGAGCGAGCCAAGGGCCACGCCCAGGGGCGGGATGCCCGACGAGTGCGCGATGGCGGCGATCACGAGAATGCCGAGGTAAATGCCAACGCAGAGAAACACCTTGAAGGAATTGACCCACCGCCCGGCGATGCGGAAATATCGCGGATAACCCGGGCCGTTGTCGGCGCGCGACGCTGGAGACGGCAGGTTCATGTCAGTGCAAAGGATTGACCAACGCGGAGATGACTCGGACGATGAAGCCGACGGTGCCGATCGAGATCGCGGCGTCGGCTAGATTGAATGCCGGCCAAAAGCGCAGGCACAGGTAATCGCAGACGCGTCCGCGTCTGGAGGTCTCGATCATATGGCTCAACGATCCGCCGAGGAGCAGCGCGGCGCACCACTCGCATCCCGGCAGGCGGGCGGTCAGTGCCACCAGCGCGCCGGCCCCGGCGAGCCAGGCTATCCAGAGCATCACCGGCGTTGGCCGGAATCCGCCGCGCGCCCACCAGACTGGCGCGTCGATGACGCGGACCGAGCCCATCGGTCCCAGCGAAACGACGCGGTCGCCGAGCCGCTGGCGCAGCAGTGCCTTGATCGCTTGGTCGGCGAGGGGAATGAGAAGAAAGGCAGCGATCCAGAAGCTCATGTCTTCGCCGCTCATGCGGAAGTCGATCTGGCAGGGCGCGTTGCCGGTTTGGCTTCCCGAACTGCACCGAGTTGCATGCGGCCGATAGAGCCGTCCGGGTTGATGGCGATCGTGGTGGGCCAGCATGTGATCCCGTATTGACGCGCGATCACCTGGTCTCGGTCCTGCACGAGAGGAAAGGTGAGGCCATGGCGTTTGCGCAGATCCGCGACCGCCTTCTCGTCGTTCCCGCCGTGGAAGGCCACGACATACGGTCCGCCGCCTTTCGGTCGCTTCTGCTGCAGCGCTTGCAGACGTTGCAATTCCCGGATGCATGGCGCGGACCAGGATTGGAAGAAATTCAGGATGACGTTGCGCCCGCGCATCCGGTGCAGCGCGAAGCGTTCTCCGCGTTCATCCTCGACGATGATGTCAGGGGCGCTGTGGCAGCCGCAGCCGGAAACCTTGGGCCGCAGCGCATGGGTTCGTGGTGCCGGCGCGGCAAGAATGTGTTTGTCGAGCGCCGCCGCCATCGCCGCGGGTTCGATATCGCCCGAGGAGTTCCATGCGAACTGGCGCCGCGCATTCACGAGGTGCGCCGACGCTCGCCCGGCGACCGCGAAGGCGCGCGACCATCCGCCTTCTTCGTCCACGGTGACCATCAAGCGCCCCGCGAACCGGCTGGACACGGCGCGCAGCCTGACTTCGAGGTCGCTGCGGCGGCTGTCGAGCGCGTCTGCGGGCAGCACCACGATGAGGACGAGCGAGACGTTGCGGCGCCGCATCGCGGCCATGGCGCGCGCCACGGGTTCGAGCGGTTCATCCGCGCGCCAGTCCGGAAAATAGACCAGTGTGTTGTGGGTGAGTTCGCGGCCGCGGGGCCGGTCGCTTTGCAGGGTGATGTGACCCGCGATGAGGTCCTTTAGCTTGGCGCCGGGCTTGGTTTCCTCGAGCCAGACCGGCGTCATGATCGGCTCCCACCACGCGGGCGATTCGACAATGGTCCCGAAAGCATCGCGGAGCTGGGGTGGGCTCTCCGCCGCGATGGGCACGGTCAGGCCATCCGCTCCGGTTTGCGTTCCCTCGATGCGCAGACTGACGCTGCCGAGCGGGTCCATTCCGGCCGGCTTTGGAAAGATGAAGCGGTGGGTCTCGGTGGAAGATTTGTGCGACGCGGAAAAGAGCTTTGCCGGTCCTTTTCCGGAATGTCCGACCCAGGACCAGATGTAACGATCGATCTTTCCCCCCGGAATCCACGTCGCCAGCGCCGAAAAGGCCCGGCCGTCGTCGATCTCGTTGAATTGCACCACCGGCGCCTGACGCGGTCCGCTTCCGATCTCGCCGCGAACGATCAGCCCGTCCTCGGTGATCTTGACGGTGGTGAAGGTCGCGGAGGCCGATTCATCAAAGACCTTCAAACCGCCGATGAGCTTCTGCCTGGCGCCGGCGAAAATCCCGTTGACCGCGTCGTTCACCGGCACGGCACCACCCGACAACGCGTCGTCCCGCTTCTCCTTGACCGCATTCTCGAACGCCTCGTGCAGGAAATTGAACGGCAGATCCGTGTTCACGGAGGGATTGCCGTCGGCTTCCAGCGTCACCTGCTGGGTCGAGGCATTGAGCGCGAGCTTGAATTTCTGGGTAAACGTGAAGGACAAGTCGGCGCCGGGCCGCACCACGAGCTTGAGATGTGCCGAGAGCTTGATCCTGCCGGATTCCCATTCGAGCGAGGGACCCGACTTGAGCTGAAGCGTGAATTTGATGGTCTGCTTCAAGGGAATGCCAAAGACCGTCACCTCGATCGGGGTGATTTCCCTCTTGAAGTCGCGGACCGCCTTGGACACCGCGTCGAAGAGCGGCTCCAGCAGGTCCTCGATAGATTCCTTGCTGGCGGCGAACGCGAAGCCGCTCGAATCGGCGAAGTTGTCGTCGAGATTTTGGATGCGGCCTGCGGGCAATGGCGAGTCCGACAGCTGGATCGGCAGGGCGACGACCTGGTTCGCGCCGCTGCCGATGACCTTGAATTCGGAGAAGGGGAATTCGGGCGGAAGATCGACCGGCTGCGGCGTGAATTTCTCGCGCAGGATGTCCCGCACCTCGCCGGAGATCCGCGACACTTCGGCGCCCGTGAGGCCCGTGCCCGAGGCGGCGATGAACTCAATCTTGTTGTCCTTCGACGAGGGGCGCACGGACAATTTCCGGCCGGATGCGCTCGAGAGAACCGAAAGTTCGAACGCGGCGCGCACCTCGCCATGCAGCGGATGGTCTGCGGTGGCAATTTCCCCGGCTCCGGGTTGGGGATCGTAATGGGCTCGGATATCCGTCAGTAGCGTCGCTTCGGAGGTGGCGCCGTCGGCCAGGACGATGCTGGGCGAGGAAAGTTGCAGCCTCACGCGGCCACGCGGTTTCTTTGACGACTGTCTTCCCGGCCGGCCCTTCTCCAGATTGTAG
>WNFW01001654.1_pt1 | contig 14987 bp, 19 predicted proteins | sample 5400131 | NCBI WGS metagenome assembly WNFW01 (sample SAMN13153362, study PRJNA577476) | soil metagenome | isolation source: 20 cm soil or saprolite under grassland replicate 1 | place: USA:California | collected 2016-06-15 | reverse complement strand
CCACAGTATTCTCCTGATTGATTTAAACTATACCGTATAGTTTATTTTACTGGCACTTTGATCGGGAAGGTGTCAAGCCGGGATTATCAGCGAGCTCGGGCGCTCGCAGCATCGTGAATGCAAAGGGTGGAATTGATGGTGAGCAAGGACAGCAATTTGAAACGGCCACGTCTCGGAAGACCGCCCAAAGAGATGGCAGGTGACGTGAAAACTCGGATCCTCGATGCGGCCCAGCGGGTATTCCTCAAGAGAGGTTATCAAAGCGCAAGTCTCGACGAGATCGCCGAGACGGCGCCGGCGAGCAAGCCGACGATCTATGCTCACTTTCCCGGGAAGGAGGCGCTCTTCGAGGCGGTCGTGGCTCGCGTCGTCGCGGGACTGACGAATTTCAAGGGTTTTGAGCCCAGGGGACGCACGGTGCAGGACAAGCTCGCGAGCCTCGGCACCGAGATCGTGGAGCGTTTCATTGAAGAGACGATCGGCATCACGCGCGCAACGATTGCCGAAGCAGACCGGTTTCCGGCGTTGAGCCGCCATGTCCATGAACACGGGCGGGACAGCGCCGCGGCTGCCGTTTCCCACGTCTTGAGCGACGCCACCCATACGCTTTCGCGCGGCTCCAAGGGACCCTTCGGCCCCAAACGAAGCGTCTCCACGGCGCAGATTTTCATGGATATCATTCTGCTGCCGATGATGATGCGGGCTTTGATGGGGGAGGGAGCGAGAGAGCTGCGCGGCGAGTTGCCGGCGTTCGTGCGCGAACGCGTCAGCTTCTTCCTGGCGGCTTGTGAAGCCGATTGGGGAAAGTGAGACCCTTGCGCGCTGCTACACGCGAGCGATTTTGAGATCGCGCGCCGTTCTCAGTTGGCGAGGCCTCCCGGTCTGCAGCCTGGCCTGAGGAACAGGGCGGTCGAAAACACGGTCTGGCGGGGATAGCCGCCATCTCGGCGAACGCGTCGAAGGGTTGGCGTTCCACTTGGGCGATAGTCTCGCTTCGCCGGTTGTTCGTCTCCGAGTCGACTGTTGCTTCAGGCGCCAACCTCGAATGAGTCGTGTCAAACACCACGCGTTCGGGCCATTTCTGATCCGTATGGACCCGGATGTTGATCTTCTGATCGAGCGGAACGTCAGAACGAGGCGCGAGGGCGATCGGCGCGGAGATGCACCAGCTCGCGGCAAGCAGCGCCGCGAGAAGAAAGCCTCCCACCCATCCGAAATACTGCAACAACGGCATGGTCAGAGAGTCTCAGCGCGCCTCAGCCGATTGCAATTCGCGGCGGCAGGCCTCGCTGAAATCGCGCAACGGATCCATCTCGTTGATCAGGTCGGGCAGATCGACGAATGTCCTGTTCGGCGACAGATAAGTATCAAGGATTAACCGCCCCGCCTTCTCGGCCGCTTCAATCACGGCATCGCTCGAAAGGATTTTCATCCGCGCGATGAGAGCGTAGAGGTCGACCAGTTTCGAAACCTCGGACTTGTCGTTGACGAGGGCGTCGGCGTAGAGGCGCGATGCTTCTTCAATAAAGTTCTTGTAGAGCTCTTCGCGCTGGGACGTGGCCCGTAGGCTATGACGGACGCGATCCTTGCGGCGTTGGGTCACCCAGCCAGTGACAATCGACGCCAGCGTTCCGGAAGCCGATCCCGAAAACGACGCAAGCGCGGGAATGTAGAACATATCCATCTCGTTATCTCCTTGTTGGCCCACACGGCGTCTCTGCCGCGTGGACTTGGGCCGCGCACCCGTGGCGCAGCCCGTTCCGTTATTTGCTTCTGCTGACCACCGGGCTGGCACTCTGCTCGAAAACCGATCGGCAGGCGTCGCTGAGATCAGACTTGTTCTGCCTCAGGCATTGCTCGACGCTGGCAGGGTCGGGAATGAAGCTGCTGCAGAGGCGGAAGGCGTCGGGCGTACACGCGGCCCTCTGCTCGGGGGTGCCGCGATTCTCCTGCGCGGAGGCGGTTGTCGCGCAAAGCATCATCGCCAGTGCTGCGATACAGGGACGTCTGGTTTTCGAGATCATGTTGGTCAGTCCTTTGATTGATCTTGGGTTCGGGGCTGCGTCAGAAGCCGGAATGTCAGCAACCCGCCGGGCTCACAAAAAGCTGAGCAGGTCGCGTGAGCTATTCTTCTTGACAGTCCTTTTCGTGACATATATAAACTATACGGTTTAGTTTAATTCCGTCAACCCGGAAAGTCAATCCTCTTTCTGACACCGAGCGGAACACACGAGCACGGTCGGACTCGACAAACCCAGAGATGTCCGAGCGCGGCAAACGGAGGCCAGGCAATGAACTTCCAGCTTCGACCACACCTCACGACCGCGGAACGGCGGCTGCCGTTCGAGTGCGTAACCTTGCTGTTGCAAGGCGGCGGCGCGCTGGGCGCATATCAGGGAGGCGTCTACGAGGCGCTGGCCGAGGCTGATATCCATCCCAACTGGATCGCCGGCATCTCGATCGGTGCGATCAACGCCGCCATCATCGCAGGCAACCCGCCCAATTCCCGCGTCGATCGGTTGCGCGAGTTTTGGACGCAGGTGACTTCGAACGGTCTGTGGAATTGGTCAGCCAATCCACTCGCTAATTTCGCCCGCAGCGACGACACACGTAATTTCCTCAATCAAATGAACGCCGGTCTGGCTGCCGCGTTCGGTGCAGCAGGATTCTTCTCAGCCCGGCCGGTGATGCCGTGGCTGCAACCGGGTGGGTCGCTCGCGTCGACTAGCTTCTACGACACGAAATCGCTGAAGGACACATTGGAACGCTTGGTCGATTTTGATCGGCTCAATGCCGGGATGACGCGCTTCAGCGCGGGGGCGGTCAATGTGAGGACGGGCAATTTCGTCTACTTCGATACCAACACTCATACGATTGCCCCCGAACATGTCATGGCGAGTGGGGCACTCCCTCCGGGCTTTCCCGCCGTCGAGATCGATGGTGAGCATTATTGGGATGGCGGCCTTGTGTCCAACACGCCGCTGCAGTGGGTGATCGAGAGCAATCCCCGCCGCCAGGACACGCTCGCATTTCAGGTCGATCTCTGGAGTTCGCAAGGCGCGATTCCACGCAATCTGGCGGAAGTCGCCACACGTCACAAAGAGATTCAGTTTTCAAGCCGCACGCGAGCGAGCACCGGCCAATTCAAGAACGTACATCGGGTCCAGCGTGCGCTAGCCGCACTGCTGCGCAGGCTTCCTGCAGATCTTGAGGAGAACGACGATTTGAGGGTCCTGAAGTCGGTCGCCAGCGACAAGGTCTACAACATCATCCACCTGATCTACCGTGCACAGAACTACGAAGGTCACTCCAAGGACTACGAGTTTTCCCGGCTGTCGATGCAGGACCATTGGCGCGCGGGTTACCACGACGCAGTACGTACGCTGCGCCATCCCGAGGTGCTTGCTCGGCCCACGAGCCTGGACGGCGTCTTCACGTTCGATCTCGAACGCGACGGTCGTGAATGAGCAATGAGCTGGCCAATCCCAAGCATGAAGAGGATCTGAAGATGCGCGAGAAAGAAATACTCGAACGGGCGTTCGCAATGCCGCTGACGAGCCCGTCATATCCGCCGGGACCGTATCGTTTCGTCAACCGCGAATACCTGATCATCACATACCGCACCGATCCGGCGAAGCTGCGGGCGATGGTGCCTGAGCCGCTCGAACTCGATGCCCGCGAGGCGCTGGTCAAATACGAATTCATCCGAATGCCGGATTCGAATGGTTTTGGCGATTACACCGAGAGCGGGCAGGTGATCCCGGTTTCTTTCCGTGGCCGCAGGGGCAGCTACACCCACTGCATGTTCCTCAATGATGAAGGTCCTATCGCCGGCGGCCGCGAGCTCTGGGGCTTCCCAAAGAAGCTGGCGCAGCCGACGCTGCGAACCGAAATCGATACGCTGGTCGGAACCCTGGATTACGGGCCGCTTCGCGTCGCGACCGGTACGATGGGGTACAAGCACCGCGAAGCCGACTTGGCGCAAGTCAGAGCTTCACTTGCGGCGCCGAACTTTCTCCTCAAGATCATTCCGCATGTCGACGGCACGCCGCGCATCTGCGAGCTCGTCGAATACCACCTGGACGATGTCACCATAAAGGGCGCGTGGACCGGCCCTGCGGCCTTACACCTGTCAGCTCACGCTTTGGCACCCGTCGCCGAGTTGCCGGTTCTCGAGATCGTGTCAGCGACCCACATCCTCGCCGACCTTACGCTCGGGCTCGGCAAGGTCGTGCACGATTATTTGCGGCAGCCAAGCCGACAAGCGCCGCGCATCAACGAAATGGCCTTGGTGAATTGAGGGGGCCTCCTTCGCAATGCGCTGAGGACAAACTGCATTGGATAGTTCAATAGTGGAGACTGGTATGTCAGGCCCCATGTTTTTGGCTGGAGCGGACAATTCTGGGCCAGCCTTAGCCGTCGCTTGCGTCAACCTGATTGTAGCGCTCGCCCTCGTGTCCGTCAGCTTGTTGTTGGGGCTTGCTGTCTCCTTCGCGGCTTTGCTATGCGATCGCGCCCGAGAGGCCCAACCGGTCCGACTAAACGCTCACGAGAGGGCAGTGGCGTAGCTCAGCATGCGACGGCATGGTTACAATCGAAGAAATTCAAAAGGATCTACCGGCGTGGCCAAAGGACGTGATCGAACACTGGCTGCTTTACTTCGCCAATGAGCCCGATTGCGGGTGGCCGCCTCCTGATCCTTTGAATAATCACCGTTGGAAAGGCCTTCTTGGTGGCCGCCCGCTTTCGTGGTGGAAAAACGCCACGTGGAAGAAGCAAAAGATTCGGTGCGAGCTTAGCACTCTGACCCCGAAAGCGCGCGCTGACGTGACGGCCCTCGTTTTCGGAATGAAGAAGGGCACACTCGATGAAGGTACGAAGAAGAGGATTGCGCAACCCTGGCTCTACCTGAAGGACCACGCCTGCTTTCCATGGGCTTTGGTCACCATGCAAAAGCCTGACGGCGTCAGCCTCATAGATGGCACACACAGGATGGCCGCATTCAACCTGATACAGGAATTGCCAAAGGCGGAATTCGACAAGATTAACAAGCGCAAAGCACCACTCAAGCAGGCGGTATGGGTTGGATTACACAGCGCCGGCGAAGTGCCGCTCACATGAACGGCACTTTTCAAGATCGCCCTGCATTTGCGCCCAGCGGCTGCTTGCCCGCGCACGTCACGCTTGCGAAGAACGCCCTCAGTCTGGCCCCGATCACCGCGCCAAACGCAGCGAGAGCCACGTTCGTCCGCTGCCTCGCCGGCACGGCGCACGGCGATTTATGGAGCGAGAAGAGTTTTGCAGGCGTCTCAGAAGTGGCCGGAAATAGCCGGATCAAAATGTAGGGGGTTTGCAAAACCAAGTGAGAGATTTCAATGGTTTAGCCCGAAATCCGATAGGCTACCCTTACACCATTCCCCACCTAAGTGCATGACATTACAGAACTTTTTTCGGAAGTTTAGCCAGGCCATTATACGGACTCTGGCAAACGCTTCCGGGCGATCATATAGCCGTGTCAACGTTGTGGGTTCCAGTCTTACCGAAGGGGTCCCTCATCTAATTGTTTTCCGTACAATTTCGGCCCGAGAACTGCGCGTGTGGTCGCTTTTCGACAAACGCCTGAACAGCTTCCCTGAAGTCTTCCGTGAGGTAGAGGCGAAGCGGCTCGGTTTGTGCGGCGATTTCGCGTTCGAATTGGTCCATAAACCAGCGGCGCGCGCGCACGGTCGCACGAACGCTAAGCGGTGGATTCTCGGCTATTTGCCTTGCAAGGTCTTGAGCGGCCTGAAGGTATGTCCCCCGGGGAGCCACACGGCAGACGACGCCAGCATCCATCGCTTCCTCGGCGGTGAAAAAGCGACCGGTTAGAGCAACTTCTGTAGCGAACGCCGGGGCTCCACAAAAATGGAGGAGAACCCAATACCGCGCGCCACCCAGTCCACGCGGCGTTTCAGTGATCTGGAACTTCGTGCCTTCCTCTGCAACAATGAGGTCGGATTCGAACGCGATCCCCAAGGCTAAACCAAGGACATGGCCGTGGACGCTGGCAATGACCGGCTTCCATCTGACGGATCGCACGAGCAGATCACCCGAATGCGCGTCGGGCTCCTGCGGACCGCCGAGACGCTCGAATTCCTCCGGCGTTCTGCACTGCCGTTTCTGAACGTCTGCACCCGATGAGAAGGCGCGTCCCTCCCCGACGATGACTGCCGCTTCCGCCTCCTGATCTTCATCAAAGCGGCGAAGCGCATGTTTTAGCGAGACGACTAGATCCGCGTCGAATGCGTTAAGCCGGCCGGGCTTATTGAGCGTAATTGTTGCCACCTTGCCTTCCCTCGTGTAGACGACGAGGGAGTTATTAGATGCAACGACGTGGTTGCTTGGGTTCATGGCGGCTAGAGGTAATAGCTGTTATGAATAATCTTCCATCCGCCTCGGCAAAACGCGAGGTTGAAAAGGTCGTCCTGTCCCTCCATCGTGTTCGCGCCCATGACAAAACCAAAGGCGACTCGTACGCTGGCGAGGTGACCGACGATATTCACCTCTATTTCGCGAGCCTTCTCTTCGGCATTGTCGAATTTCCGATGCAGCGAGCCGATCGTCGCGACGAACTCATCTCGCGAGATTGTTTTGATTGCGTCGCCTTTAACGTAGTAATGACTAATATTTTCGGCCGGGTGAAACGTATTTCTGAAAGCCGCCTCATCCCACTCGCGCACCGCGCGCAGATAATCTTCGATAACTGAACGAACTTCAACGCTCTGTTTGGAGCCATCGTTCGCTTCGGCACGTTGCAGACTCGTCATTGTCAGCTCCCTCGCGCTAACTGCTCTCAATGATTAGGCGCTGCGTCCATTTATAATGGCCGTTGCCTGCTCTCTGACGGTGGGATGTTTCAGAATCATCCTCAAATCCAGCTTGCCACCGCCCTGCGACGTCAGCACATCACACGCTCTTTGGGCGCGCAGAGTGTCTGCGCCGAAGACGAACACATTGTCGGTGGCACCAAGGTCACTGCGTCCGATGACGTCTCGCCAAATCTGCACGAGTGCTTGTTCGGTTGGAGAAACACATGGCTCAGCTTTTGGAGCGTGAAGCCAATCGAAATGTCGCGCCATGTCGCGTCGAACGGCTTTTCCAGTGTCATTCTTTGGAATCTTGGGTACAACGTAGATAGCGCTAGGTATTTTGTAGGTGCTCAGCTTCAGTTCCAGCGAATCCCTTAGCTCTGACATGCTAATCCGCGAGCCGGGGCGCGGGACGGCAATCGCCACCAATTCTTCGCCCAAGGTCGGATGCTGTACCGCGAAGCAGATGGCTTCCGCTATGTCCGGATACGCGACCAACGCGTTATCGACCTCCAGCGGGTAAACCGAATGACCGCCTCGCTTGATCAGCTCTTTTGTTCGTCCAAGAACGTATAGATATCCATCCTCATCGAAACGTCCGATGTCACCAGTGCGCAACCAACCGTCGAGGAAGTTTTCATTATCCGATCCCGTCGAGCCGTAGTGTTCGATAACACTTGGTCCTTTCAACAGAATCTCTCCCGGGTCGCCGGTTGCGGGCGATTGTCTATCAGGAGTGACTAATCGTATCTTGGAACCCAATGGGAGCCCAACTGAGCCGGATTTCCGTTTTCGGGGAGGAGGCGGATTCGAGCATATGGTGGATGCCGTCTCGGTCATCCCATAATTTTCGAGCAACGGGGCGCCGAACAACTCCTCGAACGGGCCAATCATAGAGGCTGGAAAAGGGGCCGAGGAAGAGCGAATAAAACGCAGCCGCCGGTTTTGCGGCTTGACCCCTGCAAATTTGAAATGGTCAAGCAGCCCCAAGTGAAACGCTGGCGACCCGGTAAACCATGTGGGACAGAGCCGCTCGAAGACCGCTTGAAATGCGGGCGCGGAGAACGAGCTCGCACAGAACTGTGAGGCCCCCGCCACGAGCGAACACAAACCCGCGCTAATAAGACCGTGTACATGATAATGCGGCATAGGATTCAGGCAGACGTCCTCCGAACCGATGTTATATGTCGCGCATATTGCGCCAGCGGCCGCGGCAAGGTTTCCGTGCGTTAACGCAACTAGCTTCGGTTTTGACGTGGTACCCGATGTCTGTAGCAGAAGTGCGACATCACCCGCTGAACTTGCACTCGGTGGCGCTCCACCTGGATCAGAGTTGTCCAGCGTCACGTCGGGTGCAGGCCGCAAACATCTGATGCCACTTTTCGCCGCAACGGCCTCAATTCTCGGATCGCCAGTAAAGTCAACAAACGATGTCAAGCTTAGACGATCAATCGACTCCAAGATTTCCTCGTCCCTCATCTTTGGATCGAGAGGACAGCAGATCGCAAATGACGAGATGGAGAGGAATCCAATCAACCCCAGCGGACCTCGTGGTACAGTGAGAGCAATTCTGTCGCCCCTGTAACAGCCATTCGCGTTAAGTTGACCTGAGATGCTCGACACGACTGCGTGCAGTTGGCCATATGTCATGCAGGTCCCAGCATCGTCTAGAAATGCCGGCGATGACAAATCATTTTCAAAGATGCGCGTATTAATGTTCATTGTTTTAGAATGAGCAGCACACCTACTGAGCGCAATCTGGAAGATGCGAACGCTGCCTTAGGGCTTTCCGAACGCAATTGAATTGCGCAACAACCGATTGCATCTGCACGAAAACATACCGTTGCTTTTCTCGCATTCTTTCGAAATGATCACGTTTCAAAGAAAAGTTGCTACATCGATGGGATGGCGCTTGCCGTTCCTCAGGACCAATAGCGGAGAGAACGCAATGACTCGTAATATTTCTCCCGGAAATCGGGTTGGCTCAATTGGACTTGGATTAACGTTCGCTGGAATCACAACAATTGGCTTAATTTCATTCATAGTTGTAGGTGCGTTTTGGCCTCACGTCCTCCAGGAACCGATATCGACAACGTCTGTCGTCACCACCGCGTACTTAACAGGCCTTGGATTGATCGCGGGCGGAATGTTGTTGACCATTGCTTACGTCTGGCAGGCTAACGCCGCGGCTCGGACTATAAGGATCGCTCGTGGGTACGTTAGCCTGAGTAAAGTAAAACATCGCCCGAGTACGTGAGGCGTGCAAATGCGCTTCGATCTGTCCGATCTAAGGCTTTTCCTGAACGTAGCGGAAAGCGCCAGCATCACTGCCGGCGCTTCTGCAACAAACGTAGCTGCCGCATCGGCCAGCGAGCGCATTAAGAGTATGGAAAATGAGATCGGCACGCCGTTGTTGCATCGCGAGCATCGTGGCGTTCGTCCTACAGCGGCTGGGTCAACGCTCATGCGGCACGCGCGGCTCATTCTTGAACAAAATGAGCGTATGCGTGGTGAGCTTGCAGAATTTTCGGCAGGTCTCAAGGGCGTCATTCGGTTGCTCTCTAACACTGCGGCGTTGAGCGAGTTTTTACCTCAACGCATGACCGAGTTTCTCGTAACGCATCCCAACATCGATCTCGAAATAACCGAGCGGCAAAGCGGGGAGATAGTTCAGGCTATCGCAAGCGGCGAGTATGATATTGGAATCGTCGCCGACATCGTACCCATCGGCGATCTTGAAAGCATTCCGTTCGCGCTCGATCAATTGGTTGTCGTCGTACCCGATGGACACCTGTTCTGCGAGTTGGAGGAGATCGAATTCAAACGGGCGCTGACCCAAGACATGATCGGCCTCATGCGAGGAAGCGCTCTGATGGACCATCTGGACGCCCAGGCTGCCCGTCTCATGCAAGGTATTCATTGGCGGGTCCGGGTCAGCAGTTTTGATACAATCTGTCGAATAGTGCAGGGAGGCGTTGGAGTGGCGGTGGTGCCGGAAACCGCTGCACGCAGAGCGCAGAAGTTTGGACGCTTGAAGATCGTCAAACTCGCGGACCCTTGGGCGACAAGACACCTGACGTTATGCGTGCGTGATCAGAATTCCCTTTCGAACCCCGCGCGAGAGCTCGTTGAGCACATTCGGCTTAAGACCTAGCCATCAATCGAACCACGGATTGCAAGGGGTATCGATCCAAGGCCGAGCAGGCAGAACGGCCACAGGCCCTGGTCCCAGAGCGCGCAACCCGGCCGTCATTCGAGAAAACAGGACATGCCCGACGACAATCTCGCTATCAACAGCGACCAGCGATATTTCGGCGTCGCCATCGGCTCTCAACCGGTCGACCAGTTGGGCTTCCGCCGGGGTCGGGAAGGCTGATTCAACGATGACGCGGATATCCGAAAAATCAGCCGGCTCTTCAGGACGAACAACCATGCCGGCAGATTAGCCCACCACCGCCGTTCGAGCCCGATAACTGTGCCGGTCGATCATGCGCCGGCCGTCGACGGATACGACAGCGCGCTCTGGTGTAGGCTGGCGGAGAGAGTGTCAGTCGATCCCCGTTGAAAGATAAAGCATTTTTGACCTTCTTGGGCCAAAACCCACCATTTGAGCTACCGCCGAAAACTGGCGTTTCGTCTCCAGTCTTTTCATGGATTTCCTCGTGGCCCATCCAGGTAATGGCCCAACCCTTCAATTTCCGTCGGCGGTGGACAGCAGGTTGGCGTTTGTCCGAAGGCAAAGGTCACACGTTCGAATCGTGTCGGGTGCGCCAGCACGGTACAAAACTGGGCACTCCAAAACCTGCCGTTTGCGCATCGCGCACAGCAAGCTATGATCGTACGGCAAGCAAAGAGCCGGGCCAACGGAGCCCCGTCAAGGCCGCAAGCCGGCGGAGCCGGGCGCGAAGCGCGAGCCTTGACGGGACTCCGTTGGTCCGGCAGCGGCCCTCCATGCGATCATAGCCGAACATAGTGCCAAGAGCGCGCGGCAAAACGCTAGCCTGCGATTGATAGCGCTCGGGGCGGCGCCGGGGCGTTTCGAACAATGCCGTTACGGCGCCATCGGAACCAATGTGCTGACAAATACTTACGACCCTCGACGGCCCGCAACGGCAAGCCGCTTTTATCTTGCTGTCTTCTCTGGCTGTCTTCTCTGGCTGTCTTCTCTGGCTCGCCTTATTTTCGGGACGGTCCATGTCGGATGGAGCCGATCAATGCAGTTGAAGCATCTCCGGGCTTTCGTCGCTGTGGCAAATACTCTGAATTTGACGCGTGCCGGCGAGAGACTGCATCTCGCTCAATCCAGCGTAACCGAACAGATCCAGTCGCTTGAAAGCGACCTTGGCACCGCCTTATTTGATCGTTCGAAGCGCAAATGGATACTGACGCCGGCCGCGGAACGGCTTCTCGAATACGCCAGCGCAATTATTGCGCTGAGTGAGGAGGCGCGCGGCGCAGCGTTGGACCAAACGCGCGAAGTTACCGGCCGTATCGTGGTTGGCGGCGTTGAAAGCCTATGCGTGCAGCGCCTTCCCGCGCTTCTTGTGAAGTATTGCACCGACTTTCCCGGCGTTCGAGTCATACTTCGTGCAGACAAAACAGTTGACTTGCATGGCGGGCTCAAATCGGGACTGTTGGATGTGTACTTCACCTTCGGTGACTCGCTCGAAGAGCCGGGTCTGCGGAGCGAAAACGTCGCGACCGAGGGCATCGTGCTCGTCGGACCGCCCAACCATCATCTCTCCGGTCGACGCCGGCTCACCCTTGATGAGCTTGCGCGGGAGGGTTTTCTCGTGACCGTCACGGGCTGCCCGGTGCGCGCCGCGTTCGAGGCGGCATATGCCCGGCACGCTAACCGTCCTCGCATCGTCGCCGAATTTGCAAGCATCGCGGCCATGCGCAGTGTGGTCGAAGATGGCTGCGGCTGTGCGCTATTGCCTGCTTCGACTGCGCGAGAAGCGCTCGCGGCTGGCAAGGTCGTGGCGTTGGCCTGGCCGGCGCAGCAGAATATGTCGGTCTCAATGCGCTGGCGACAGCAGCGTGCGCCGCCGTCGGCTCTTCGCCACTTCCTCGACGTGGCTCGCGACAGCCTGGCGGCCTAGTCGGTCGGCGGTACTCGCTATTTTTGGTCCGGCAGGCCTTCGACTACGATGATTCGAAACTTTGCGCCGCTCTGACGAACTTTCGCTGCCGACTGATTCTCGGGCGAGTCATACCAGCGGCGGACCATCTCCAAGTTAGGGAACTGCAGAATGGCGATGCAGCAGGGGGCCGATCCATCGCCCTCAAGCATCGTGTTGTGCTGACTTCGGGCGAGATACCGCGCCCCATATTTGGGCAGAATCTCGCGCGCCAATTTGGCATATTGTTCCTGAATCGATTCCTCGGCAGTGGTTGCTGTCCGCTCAACAATGACAAAGGCGGGACGGCTCTCCTGCTGGGCGATGGACCGGCTGAGGCCCAACGGCGAAGCACTCAAAGCGGCCGCTAGCAAAGCTAGCGCGCCCGCATGCAACAAGCTGGTGCGTCGGTACATGTCATTCACTCTCCATAGCCAGGGCGACCTTCCTCCAAAAAAATAGCTCGCTGAAGCGCCCCCCGGAAGCGGGAAGATTCGATAGGTCCCATCGCGCCTTCCGATGAAGGGTCGGTCAGGTATAGGCAAGTGCTTGAGCACTATGGCGGCACGAGATGTGGGAATGAAACGTGCGATGCTACCAGGCTGGCATGCGGTCTGATTTTGGCACATCACGTCGATCCTGGGATTGATCGAAAAGGCCGCCATCGACGGGTAACCGGACCACCTTGCGAAATCGGGTAAACAGCCCCATGAGGCATAGCATCGCAGGCCGTCGCAGCGTTGCCGATTGGAGCGCGAGTTAGGTCGCGGCATCATAGTGCCACGGCGAAGCCGTGGTGCCCACCGTCATCGGCCGTGGCGCACCCGACACGATTCGAACGTGTGACCTTTGCCTTCGGAGGGCAAACGCCAACCTGCTGTCCACCGCCGACGGAAATCGAAGGGTTGGGTCAGTACTTGGATGCGCCACAATGGATTCCATGAAAAGATTGGAGGCGAAACGTCAGTTTTCAGCAGTAGCTCAAATGGTGGGTTTTAGCCCAAGAAGGTCAAAAATGCTTTATCTTTCAATGGGGATTGACTGACACTCTCTCCGCCAACCTATCCGCATACAGTACGAGGTTTTCGGCGTGCTGAGAACACAACGCCTGTTGGGCCTCTTTTGAATGGCCGGTGAAACCCGATTGGGTTAAGCCGATGAAATGCATTCGAAGCCTCGCGGCCAACGAAGAGAGCTAAACCTGGCCTATCCAAACAAAGACGAGGCTGCCTTCATCCGTCTTCATGCGCTCGTTCGGCAGGGCTACAGCGGAGATCGAGGACAACATAAACCAAGCTCGAACGGCCTTCGTCACTGCCGGCATCTTGGTGCTGCGCGGCGGCGTGCCGATCCATGTCAATGGCGCAGTCGTGGGCGCAGTAGGCGTTGCCGGCTTGAGCAAGGAGATCGACGCTGAGATCGCGAACACCGCGGCGACAGCGCTGAGCCCCTCACCGATGACGGCTCAGCGTAGGTAACGGAGTTACTGTTCGTGTGGGCCTGTCGGCGCGGAAGTTGATGCGATCGCGAGTTCGGGGGTGTGGCCGCCGAACGAGGTGCGACGCTCCCATCAGTCGCAACAGCCGGGTGCCCGATCGTAAACCTAGGTATGCTCTTCTCAACCAAATGTAACGGGGGGATTAACCTCCGTGCAATGGTCAGGTCCATCTCTCAATGATTATGCTTGGGATGTAATTTGGGTAACCGAACGGCAGCACTCTCTGGAACTGCCATACGGAAAAAAACCAAACAGGTGAGAAACGAGTTATGGGCTGGATGTTCGACAATGCCGGACGTCTGATTGCCCGGTTGCAGAAGCCGGTCAACCACTGTGAGCCGTTCACTCCGAACGATTCGACGGCCTTACGCGACACCCTTCGACCCGGTGATGTCTTGCTGGTCGAGGGCAAAGGTCGTTTTTCCGGCAGCATCAAATATCTCACTCAATCGACTTGGTCGCACTCGGCGTTGTACGTCGGGCCGGTGGCCGGCGCCGCAACCGACGGCGAGCCCCATGTCCTAATCGAAGCCAATATCGACGAAGGTGTCGTGTCGGCGCCGCTGTCGAAATATCTGCATTGTCAAACCCGCATCTGCCGGCCGGTGGGCCTGAGCGAGGCGGATTGCGAAGAGGTCTGCCGTTACGCCTCCGAACGCATTGGTCTCGGCTACGATTTCAAGAACATCATCGGCCTGATGCGCTATCTGGCCCCATGGCCGATGACACAGCGCCGGCGCCGCCGAACGACCACGCTCGGCTCCGGCGATGCCAGCCGCATCATCTGTTCTTCGCTGATTGCGCAAGCATTCGACGCCGTGCGTTATCCGATCCTGCCCAAGATCACTCCCGTCGAGAGCGGGACGGCACGGTGCGAAATCGCCGAGATCCGTCACCCGTCATTTTATGCGCCGCGCGACTTCGACATATCGCCCTACTTCATGGTGGTGAAGCCCATGCTGGCGCGCGGCTTCAATTATAAAGACATGCGTTGGGCCGACCTTCCAAAGGCTGGCCGCCGCCAGCCGCGATCGGCCAGCATACTGGCTTGGCGGCCGGCCATCGCTCCCATCGCGCATCACTCCTGACGAGCGTTTCAACTTCCGCCGCAGCGTACGGGTCCCGGATCGCGCTCGCTGTGCTCGCTTGTCCGGGACGATGTGGCTTTCTACCCCTTACGCTGCCGCAGCCGTCCCACCACGCCGGTCGGGAAGAAATAGACGCTGGCGATGAACAGCAATCCAAGCCACAGCAGCCAGCGATCCGGATGCAATAGTCCCGGCAATAGCGGCAATCCGGCCTCGGCTGCGGCATTGGAGGCGGCGCCCATCAGCGCCTGCAGATAGTTCTGGGCCAGGATGAAGATCGCAGCGCCGATGATCGCGCCGTAGATCGTGCCCATGCCGCCGATCACCACCATCAGCAGAATGTCCAGCATGATGGCAAAACTCAGCGAGGTGTCCGGTCCGGCATAACGCAGCCACAGCGCGTTCAGCATGCCGGCGCTGGCGGCGACCAGCG
>WNFW01001653.1_pt1 | contig 14989 bp, 12 predicted proteins | sample 5400131 | NCBI WGS metagenome assembly WNFW01 (sample SAMN13153362, study PRJNA577476) | soil metagenome | isolation source: 20 cm soil or saprolite under grassland replicate 1 | place: USA:California | collected 2016-06-15 | reverse complement strand
AACGTAGATAATATCCGCGCCCGCTAAGCTCGCGGCGATAGCAGCAGTTCCACCTTGATAAATGTCGATGGTTCCCGAAATAACGCCTTGCACCGCGACAGTGGCTCCGACCTGATTGACCGATACATTAAGGCCACGCTTGGCAAAATAACCGCCTTCCAGCGCCACCAATAACGGCAGGCTCGTCGATCCCGATCCGGCGGTAGCAACCTCCAGGCGATTTTTTTCGGGCTTGGCGAAAGTTGTCTGTTCGGCTCCTTCGGAGATCCACGGCGACGTAGTCAATAAGATCAAGCCCAAGAGGAGATTGTTGCATCGCTCAAGCAAACAATTCTCCATAAATCGTTACCAACCTCATTCTAAGCAACGCGAATTATGGCCCGCTCAAGCCACCGCTTTTCTGCTCTCCCCCATATCAGGCGCGATCACCTAGAGCCGCAGCCACAACGAAGGACATGACGCCGTGCAAGCCCCGATTATTCAGGTGCAAGGAGAAAGTATCATACACTGTAGCGCGAGGAGTAAGCCTCGGAGCGAGCGGGCACAGCAGCGTAAAGGCGCGCCGACATGTATGGTGCTTGGCTACAAGCTCGCTTCCTCACTCGACCTACGCTTCACCACCTGGATATGCAGGCCTCCTCAAGGTACAGACCCATTGCCCGCGACCGGAGAGGCTTGCTGCTCGGTCGATGTACGGCGTGAATAATCCGCGTGAGGAGATTTCTATTTTCTCTCGGCAGAGTAAAAGGTTTCCAAGAGCCTTCGGCGCATCCCCTCCTCCCCCTCCGGCAACACATCGAACTTTGTGGTGGCGCCGGTTTTTTGCAAAATTCTCCGGCCCTGATCGTCTTCATGCATCGCGATCAAAACCTCCCCAAGGCGGGCCGCCAACGCTGGAGCCATATCTTTGCGGATCGAAACGAGGTGGCGCGGGAGCAGCTCGGTTTGCGCCAGGACGCTGATATCCGACTTTCTTTTCTCGTCGAGCCGTGCGTAGTCGTCGTCGCTAAACGCTCCGGCCGCCGCCTGTTTCGCAAGAACCATGGCGACGAGTTTTTCTTGAGAACGGGCGAAAATATAACCGATTTCACTGGGAGAAACATTCGCTTCAAGCCCGCCCTTCTCCGATAGCTTAAATCCATTCCTCAGCAGAAAGAACTTCGGCATAAAGTGGCCCGAGCTCGATTCGGGATCCTCGAAGACGATGATCTTTCCCCGAAGGTTTTCCAGGCGATCGATTCCGCTGTCCTTTTTCGTAAAGATGAGGCTTCGGTATTCGGCCTTGCCTCTCTGCCAACGTCTCAGGAGCAACTTTCCGGCTCCATGTACGAAATTGACGACGTACGTGGGATAGGGACTGTCCATGTAAAAATCGACCTTGCCTTGTTCAAGAAGTTTGGCGAGCTCGGAGAGAGTCGGAGCTATAACGACTCTTCCTTCGACCGCCGATGCCGAGGAAAGCTTTCGCGCCACGTAATGGACAAAGTCGCGAAAGTGCTCTTCGATCTCCTGCTGATGCGCTTCAGCGACAATCCCCAAGGAAATCGTTTTGGCTTCCAGCTTCTCCCGCGTCTGTGCCGCGGCGTTCGAGGAGACGATTACGCCCAAGAAAAGGATTGCAAAAATGACCCGCGGTTTTCTGCTCATAACTGTTTCCGTAAGTGCTAGGCGAAGCGGCAAGCGGTTTACGGCGAACCCCAGGGATTTTGCCGTGCCATAGCTATTATATAAACGACGCGATCTTGGCAAGAAAAAAAGACGCGGGGGTCCGGCCCAAGGACGATTTCGCCACCCTGATCTTACAAACTTCATTTTCCATACTGCCGATTCATCTCGTCGAAGAAACCCACGCTCTCAAGCTCGTTGATGAAGCGCGCCTCGGCAAAGCCTTCCGGACTGGCGCTTGGAACTTCCGGCCTCGTGCGCGAAAGCAGGTACATCATCGATTTCACCACCCGCACGTAAGGAGTCGGTTTGGTCGAAAGCCGCTCTTTCTGTTGTTCATAGATCGCATTCAGAACCTCAGAGTCCTGAGTGGCAACGTATTTTTTCAACACGCCGATACTAAGCTCGGGTTTGGCTTTAAACAGATAAGCCCCTTCGATCCACGCTTTGAGAAACTTCAGCGTGATATCCGGATTCTTAGCGACGTAAGAGCGCCGCACGAGAATACTCGATCCGGAAACTTCGAGGGGCAGCTTGGAAAAGTCGATCAGTTGTCTAAAGCCCATTTTGGTCGCCGTTAAACGCTGAATCCCGGATATGATTACGGCCTGAACCCGCCCGGTCTGAAGCGCATTCAGACGGCCGCCCTCATCCCCCACCGGTACGATCGTTACATCCTTTTCGGATATACCGTTTAGACGCAGGCCTTCGCGCATCAGAATATCGGTCAACGACCCGATGGCGCTGATACCCAAGATTTTGCCTCGCAGTTGTTCAACGTTGGTGATGCTTTTCTGCGCCACGACCGCATGTTCGAGTTGATTCATCGACGACGCGATCAGCGCCGTATCAGCCCCTCGTTGATACGCCTCCAGTGCGGGCATGCCGGAGTGATTGACGAATTGCACGCTGCCGCCGATAAGCGACATGATGCTGCGCGGGCCGCCCGGGATGTAAACGAGATTGAGATCCAAGCCTTGCTTGTCGAAAACCCGCGCTTCCTTGGCGACCCAGATAGGCGCCATCGAACCGGAGATGGCGCCGTAGCTGGCGTTGATTTTCTCCGGCGTCGCGGCCTGGAGGGGAGCCGATAGTAATTGGATGAAAGTGAAGAGCTTAAGAAAGTGCGCCGTCCGATAGAAAACTCTTTTCATCTCGTGTTCCCCCTTCCGTCTTCCTTCGAATCCCGACGGCGCACAGAGAATCTGTAAATTGTCCGCCATTTTTGGGTTTCCTCGTCGCCATTACTTCTTGTACGGCGAACGAATGAACCCGCTCTGCTCGATCCGGTCCATGAACGACGGATCGACGATGCCTGCGATGATTATTTCTTGGTTGAGCATAGCGCCATCTATGAACGTGAAAGTCGCCTTCCCGTTGACCATTGTGGGAGGTTGCGCCGAATAGATGAAGGCCTATCTTTTTGGTGCCATCTCTTTAGCCGCTTCCGCTGCCGGAGAAAAATCAAAGATAGATGCGGCAGGGATTTCTCCCTTTAGACCTGCCGTTGCACCAAGCATCGCGATGTAAGCCTTCGCCTGCTCATCGGAAGGAATCCCGTTTCTTGAAAAAGTTTCCCTCACGGAGTCGTAGGCCTTTGCCGCTTGCGATCGATTGAGATTTATCCATCTTGCGACGATATCGATTGTCCCCTCGCGTTGAGTCCAAGTATAATCCAGCCCTTCTATCGTCGCCTTGAGCACTTCGATAACTTCTCCCCGGTGTGACTTGATCTTTTCTTCGGTTGTGGCCAACCCGGCTTGTGGAATCGGCAGTATCGTCCCCATGTGCAGGAGCCGCTTTAACCCCATCTCTTCGGCCTTCAAGTCGAACGGAGCCGGGACAACGGTGGCATCGATCGTCCCCTTCTGCGTGGCAATCATTCTGTCATTGGTCGAGTTCAAAGGGATGACCGTCGTATTCATTCCCAGACGGTATTTGTCGATGAGAACCCGAACCTCGTACGCGGGGAGATTTCCAAAACCACCGGCGCCTATCCTTTTGCCAGCCAGATCTGTTACTGTCATGATCTCGGGCCGGCTTACGAGAAGATGCTGGAGCTTCACTGAAGTAAAGCAAATGACTTTGAGCGGCGCTCCCCGTGCGCCGGCCGTGGCAACCCCACTGGGTATAGTTGTGTAATCAACCGCGCGGTTAAGCAGCGCCGGAGCCGATAGGCCTGCCGCCATCTGAATCATTTCGATCTCGAAACCACGCCTTGCGAAAAAGCCTTTCTGAATCGCCACATGAATCGGCAGGTAACTCAGCGATGCCGAAGGGGCGGCAATTCTGATCTTCGTAACGGGAACTGGGCCTTTCCCCTGAGACTCCGCACCCGCCGCCAGCGCTCCCCTCAGCCAGATCATCGCGAGGACGATCACCGCTGACAATCTTGGCGATTTCAGAAAGAGCCGCTTTGTCATGATGTGAAGTTCTCCGATTGCTTTGCGCGGTTCGATTTCGCTTGCCGGTTATCACTGTGATGATTTCAAGTCAATGGAAATCATCGCCACCGGCCGGATCGATGTAGTTCTTCCAGAACCGGACGTTCACAGACTTCCCGTAATTTGGAATGTGAATCCTTGCTCCCAAGCGGACTACCAGAGACCCAGCATTTGAATGAAGCGAAGTTTCAGGTTGACAGCCGTGATCGGGCGATGAAAGAATGTCGCTATTGATCATCCTATCTTGGCGTAAGGGTTAACAAGGAGGTTTCCATGGCCGCCGTCGCTCCGCCTCTGGCAATGATTCTCATCATCGCTCTTATTCTCTATCTGGCGTGGTGGAACGCTTACAAACGTAAGTAAAAGACCACACCCCTGAGCGCAAGGGGCTAGCTCGACGTTGTAGTTCCTGAATCCGAATACCTTCTATTTTCAGCGATGTGTTATGGGCGCGACTGGTTTCATGTGTTTCTTGAAAATCCGCGCGGCCACGTCCGGGTGACTCTGCGAAAGTAGTCCGACGGCGTACAGGAGATAGGAAGAATCAACGAAGAGGTTGGGATTTTTGGGCCGCAACACTTCATATCGCGTATGGCCGCCGCTACCCGACGAAAGGATGTGAGCGACGTGCGGATTGTAAATAAATACTCCGCCGGTTCCGATCAAGGTGCGCGTCTCGGTTAAGTCTTTGCCGTAGTGCACCCAGGTTTCGCCTTCCCGCGTGATAATTCTTTCTTTTTTCCCGACGTGGCGTTCCACGGCGAGATTCACGGCGATACGCGCCAGCTGAGCATCTACCGCGCTCTGCCAATCCTCTCGCGGCAGCCGCGAAGTCTCCTGACTCACATCGTTGATGTAAGTCGCAAGCGCTTCGCGCGAAACGGCAAAGGCAGGAAAAGCAGCCCGAAACTCCGCCTCGAATTTGTCGATGCCCACGCGATCCAGCAGAGTGCCGGCGTTGAAACGAATGCCCAGGTCTCCCTCGACGGTCCGTTTCGCAAAGGGTTCGGGCAAACCTTGCTCAGCGATGTTTGGCCCTTGCGGTTCTCCGTAGCCGATGGAATGGACATCCGTTGTCGCGCCTCCCACGTCGACCACGAGCATCTCGCCCCAACCCTTCTCTCCCTCCACGCCTTCCGCCCCCAGAATCGCGCCCTGAAGAACCGCCATGGGTGTCGGTAGAACAACCGAAACGAGTCCGCTGATGCCATCGAGCCCCTTCGCATGGGTGATGCGCTCCATGAACAGCTTGCGGATCTCTTCGCGCGCGGATTCCACCGCGAGCTGCCCCGATCGCGGCATAACATTCGTCGCTCGGCAGATTTCTTTCCCACTGTTTGTTAAAATATCGCAAACTTCGGCGGCCACAGTTTGGTTGCCGGCCACAACGATTGGAACGGATAGCGCGGATCTCGCGAGCAAACGCGCGTTGTGAAGGATGGTCGCTGAGTCGCCTTCATCGGTGCCGCCGGTGAGCAGGATCATGTCGGGACGCTGCGTTTCGATCTCGTCAATTGCCTTGTTTTCCAGCTTGAACGACCACGATCCAACTACCTTGGCGCCGGCGCCGAGCGCCGCCATGTTCGCAGCCTCCACCGTCAATCCGGGAACCAGCCCGATCACGGCCATTCTCAAGCCGCCCGCCGCGCTGCTCGAGGCAAGAGCCAACGTGCTGTCGAGAACATTCAAATCCTTGACCCGCTCCGGGGACAGGCGATTCGCTTCATGCAGGTTTGTCAATGCCTGCAGGAGACCTTCGCGCACGTCGGTGTTTACCGTGGACGCGGCCTGACTTCGCCCGATCACCTCGGCCGTGCGAAGATCCACCGCTACAGCTTTGGTGTAGGTGCTGCCGAAATCAATCAGGAGTGCGAGGGAGTCCAAAACAGTCGTCAGTTGTCGGTAGTCGGTGGTCAGTAGTCAAATACCTCTCAATCACGGCGCCGTCATAATCTTGCGATAGACTTCCATCAAATTTTTGTCCCGAACAGTGTTTTCAATGTCCCGGTTCATGTCCTCACCGCGGGTCAAGCCGACTTCCAATCCTATTTTATCGGCCTCCTTCATAAATTGCGGGTCTTGTGCCATCGCCGCAAACGCATCGCGGAGAACTTTGACGCGATCCGCTGGGACTCCAGGAGGTAAGACAATTGATCTGCCGATATTCTCGGCCGCATAAAGCGCGCTTAGGAGATTTTTCTTCCCCGGAGGAGCCAGCTCTTCGATAGTTGACACTTCGGGTAGGCGCGAGTCGCGTTTGTTCTTTGAGGTAACGAGCAGCCGAATAAATCGCTTCTCGATCCACTCTCTTCTGGTACCCAACAGCGAACCCGTTCCTTGCGATCGGCCGTCGAGAGCGCCGCGCTCAATGTCGAGCAAGATCTCCGGCGTGCCTTGATAACCGGGGATGACTTGAAAATCCAAACCTAAAATCTGTTCAACGATCTTCACCACGACATTGCTGGTATGGTCGAGCGATTGCGCTCCCATTTTCGGCTGCTTGCCCTCTTTGTTGGCTTTTCTGATTGCCTCAAAGCTAGTGTAGGGAGTCGCCGATCTCACGTAAACCGTCTGCGCTTCATCCAAAGCTTGACCCACCCAAATGAATTTTTGCAGGTCGAACTTGAGGGCGTCGTTGCCTGTGGCAAGACCAAAAAGACTCCCGGTATTCATGGTGCTCATGGTAAGGCCGTCAGGCTTGCTCCGGTTATAGAGCTCATTGACCGCGATCATCCCCCCCGCGCCCGGCTTGTTGGCCACGAGGATTCTGGGATTCCCCGGGATATACCTCTCCATATGCCGCGCGATGAGCCTTGCGGTTATATCCGTCCCACCTCCCGCCGAAGACCCGACAAAGAGAGTAAGCGTCTTCCCTTCGAAAAAATTCTTGCCGGACTGGGCCGCGGCGGAAGTGGCCAGAAAAAGCAGTATTAGAAACGCTTTTGATAGAAGACGGATAGCGTGAGTTCTCATACTGATCACCATCTTTTTGTTCTCACATGTAAGGAGCGGTTGTTTAACCGCCCGTTCATGGCTCGACGTGCTCACCACGAAGGGGCGTGAGGCACATGAGAACTCGACTGTTTAACCGTTCGTCCTGAGCGCGTCGAAGGGCGAACGGCGCGATGTCATGTGCAAGTCCCGTCTAGTATCCCCATCGCTCTGCGACCGCGCGCACGCGCTGATACTCCGGCGCCAGCTCTTCTCGCTGTATTAATTCCTTGAACGCCTCTTTGGCCAGATCCTGCGCGCAGACATCTTTGATCGCCGGGACATCATAATTGAGCTCGCCGAGTCGCGCTTCTTCTTTCAGCATGTCTTCAAATCCCGTCGCAAGTCCGTCGATGGGAAACGGCATCGCCTCGAGATCCCGTTGCGTGCGCGACGCATTGGTAACCACCCGCTCTTCCGGGTCCGGACTTAGCAGCCGAAGCCTCTTTTCGAGATGGTTGATATATTCATAATTCTTCGGCATGTCGCGCACAAACCAATACGAACGGATCAGCCCCTTGAGAAAACTCTTGACCAGGTCGGGCCTCTCTTCAAGTATGCGTCCGGTAGAGGCAATGATTCTTTCGGGCCGTCCATCGGGATATTGATCCGCGGGCGAGACGAGCACGTTGCAGCCTTCCTTCTTGAGGCCCTCCGCATCCCAGGTGGGCACCGGCGCGCACTCGACTCTACCACTCCTGATTGCCTCTTTATGAAGCCGAGCGGCGACTCCTATCCTCACCCACTCCACGTCCCGCTCCAAATCCAACCCCGCCTTTTTCAACTGAATCTGGATCGCCCAATGGCGGATACTATTGAAGTCGCTGATGCCGACCCGCTTGCCCTTTAAATCCGTTAGCGACTTGATATGCGGCGGAGCCACCCAGACATTCGTGTGCTGGTTTCTCCAGCCCGCGATGATGTAAAGGTCGGCGCCTCGAGCGCGCTGAAAAAAGACCGTGCGCGATTGAACGTCCAGCGCGATATCCACCGATTTCTCTTTCATCGCTTGCGAGATCCCTAATTTCTCCAATCCAAAGGGCACCATGGAGTCATGCAAGATCTCATACGCCGGCGATCCGTTCGCGTTTCTGAGACCCTCATCGTACAGAAAGTTCATTTCGTGGGCGGTCATCACGGGCACTTGATGAAGCACGTGATAACAAGTGGGAGCGATCCGGAGCTTTTCATGTAACATGCGGTTGTCCTCCTGAACTGAGATTGCGATCGGATGCCGTTGCACTCAGCTAAGTCTGATGCCGTATACCAATCTCCAAGAAAAGCTGCAACAAACTCGACGCTGCTTGACACAAGTATCTGATCCGAGTAACAGTGACGGCGAAATTACCAAGCGCATCGCTGAGCGGAATTCATATGGCGAACCTTGATGAGACAGCACCGCCCTTGACCGGTTATCGCGTTTTAGATCTCGCGGGCCCTTTGGGTTTTCACTGCGGTAAACTCCTCGCCGACATGGGCGCCGACGTGGTAAAAATCGAGCCGCCGGGCGGCGATGAAGCGCGGCGGGTGCCGCCATTCAAAGATGATTCGCCGCATCCAGAGAAAAGTCTTTACTTCCTTCACTTCAACACTAACAAACGCGGCATCACGCTCGACATCGAAAAGCCGGACGGCCGAGCAATCTTGTTGGAGTTGGCCCGCAAAGCCGATGTCTTGGTCGAAAGTTATCGTCCGGCTCAGAGAGATGAACTGGGCCTCAGTTACCAAGAGCTCAGCGCCGGCAATCCCGGTCTAGTCGTTGCGTCGATTACCCCCTTCGGCGACGCCGGCCCATGGCGCGATTATAAGGCTGACGACATTGCCGGTTTGGCGCTCGGCAACCTCTTGTACTTGGCAGGAGAACCCGGGGAGCCGCCGTTACAACCTCCGGGCGAGATCGCCTACGGCATGGCGTCGACCTATGGGGCCTTTGGGATCGCGGTCGCGCTCTATCATCGTCTGGAAAGCGCCAGAGGTCAGCATATCGTTGTCTCTATGCACGAATGTTCGGGACATATCGCCGGCTATTTTATTCCCAACTACGGCTACACCGGCGCCAAGCCCGCGCGCGCTTCGCGCAAGGGTGAAGAGACGGACCTCTACGACCCTTACCCGACCAAGAACGGCTACGCGCGCATCTTTATCATTCCGGTCGAGCAATGGCGCAGGCTGGTGGATTGGATGGGACATCCGCCTTCTATTTCCGGCCCGGAATTCGAGAAGATGGCGTATCGGCGTAAACATCCGGATATCGTGGTGGCAGCGATCACGGAATTTTGTCGCCGCTATACGAAAGAAGAACTCTACGAAGAGGGGCAAAAGCAGCGTATCGCGGTCACCCCGATAAATACCGTGGGCGAGTTCATGAACAGCGAGCAGGTAAAGACTCGCGAAGCATTCATTGACATGGAACACCCCGTGATTGGCAAATACGCGCATTTCGGTCCGGTTCCGAGACTTAGCGAATCGCCAGGACGGGTCACACGCACCGCCCCGTTGATCGGCGAACACAACAAAGAGATCTATGGCGGCGAGCTCGGCATGAGTAACGACGATCTCATCGCGCTGCGAGCCAGCGGAGTGATTTAGGTGCACGAACTCACAAAACACCACACTCGACGATCACTTTCAAAGTTTGTTGTTGCTTTTTGTCATTCTGAGCGAAGCGAAGAATCTTGCATCAGGAGCATTAGAGGAGTTTTAGATTCTTCGTCGCCTCTGGCTCCTCAGAATGACACAGGGCTCGAACACACTTTCGCAATCGGGGAGAAAAGCCTGTGTCAAAATTTCCTTTAGAAGGAATCCGCGTCGTCGAACTCACCACCGGAGCCGCCGGTCCAACCGTCGCGCGCGTGCTCTGCGAGTTCGGCGCGGAAGTGATTCGTTGTGAAACGCGATTGCGCGGGGATGGCCACCGCGGCGAGGATCCGGCCAAGTGGAATAAGAATCCTGATTTCATGAAGCTCCAGAGAGGGAAGAAATCCTTCACCGTGAACATGCAGACCGAGAAAGGCCGCAATCTCGTCAAGAGGTTAGTCAAGCAATCCGACGTTCTGGTGGAGAATTATGGCTTGGGCATTCTCGAAAAGTGGGGACTCGATTATCCGCAGCTCAAAGAACTTAATCCGGCTTGCATCCTGATTCGCGTGAAGGGCATGGGTTGCACCGGACCTCACGCTGCCGATCTGACCTACGGCCCCAACGTTGGCAACACCATGGGGACAACCTATCTGTGGAACTATCCCGCGGCGACCACCGCGACAGCGGAGCCGCGAACCCAGCATCCTGATTTTATGGGCGGCGTGACCGGCGCTTTCGGTGTCGTGCTGGCATTGATCCAACGCAAGAAGACCGGACGCGGACAATGGATCGACAGCGCCCAAGTCGAGATCGGCGCATCACTGCTCGGGCCGAAGTATTTGGATTATTCGGTGAACCAACGAGAGCCGCAGCCGGAGGGCAATCGCAGTTTGATCGCGGCGCCCTACGGTCCTTACCACTGCAGGGGCGATGACCGCTGGTGCGTGATCGCGGTTTATACCCAAGATGAGTGGGAGCGCTTCTCCGGTCTACTGGAAAAATCGGGACTGAAACGAAACGAGAAGTTTGCGACCCATCTCGGACGAGTCCGGCACAGAGAAGAACTGGACAAGTGGGTCACGGCTTGGACCCTGCAACACGATCCATACGACGTGATGAACCTGGTACAGGGAGTCGGCGTTTGCGCCGCGGTGGTTCAGGACGTGGAAGACCAATTCAAACGCGACGTGCAATACGCGGCCACGGGCTTTCTCGTAAAAATGAAAGAGCCGGAAGCCGGCGACGTGGTAACTGAAAACGTCCCTATTCGTCTCTCTGAAACGCCGGGCAAGGTGCGCGGACTAGCGCCGCTCATGGGCGAGCACACCTATGAAATAGCCAAGAATTTATTGGGTCTTTCGGACGAAGAGATTAAACAATTGGACGAAGAGAAAGTTTTGTATTAGTGCAAAGGTAAAATACATTCCGCATCCGCTTCAATCACCAACCCAGGGTCTAATCTCGTCCCTCAGGGAGAACGAAGGGTGAGGGAAGGCAAAATCTCAGAAAGGGGAACCAAAACATGCCAGAACCAGAAGCCATTTGTCTTTACGAGAAGCGCGAGCCGCACATCGCCATTATTCGTTTGAACCGCCCGGAAAAAAAGAACGCCATCAGCCGCGATCTTTACTGGGCGCTCGATGAAGCGTGGCAGAAAGCCAAGTCGGATGACGACGTGTGGTCGATCATCCTCACCGGCAGCGGGGACGCCTTTTGCGTTGGCGGCGATCTGAAAGAAAACCTCGCCTTTGCAAAGGGCGAGATGAAAGGACCACGCTCCGGCCCGCGGCCGTACTCGAATACGCGCGCTTTGCAAATGCACAAACCGATCATTGCCGCGATCAACGGCTACGCGGTCGGCGGCGGTTTTAATTTGGCCCTGGCATGTCATATCCGTTACTGCGTCCCGACGTCGAAGTTCGGTTGCTCGGAGGTGCGCTGGTCGCACATGGCAGCCTGGCCGAGTTATATTTGCCAGCTTCCGACCGGCTGGGCGTACTGGTTCGCGCTCTCCGGGCAGATGATCGAAGCGGATACCGCCTTTCGTCTGGGCCTCGTGCAGAAAATCTGCGAGCCCGACAAACTCATTGAGGATTGCGTCGAGCTCTGCACGACGATCAACCGCAACGGCCGCCTCATTGCCGCTCATACCATGGAGTACATCGAGGACAAACTGTTGTACGAAATTCAGGGCTGGGAAAAAGGCTTCGAGGTCCACCGGGAATTCTACGCCCACCTGCGCCAGAGCAAAGACTACGACGAAGGATCGGCGGCTTTCGCTGAGAGACGCAAGCCGGAATTTTCCCAGGAATACTACGACAAAAAAACCAAACCGCCAGGGGTACCATAGACCGCCGATCGTTCGCTCCATCTCTTGCTTATGAAAGGCGATTGAACGATTTAGGCTGTTTGAACCCAGGTTGCAAGTCCAATCGAGTCGGCGAAAAGAATAAGTCAATGCTCAGGCACGAACCCAAGTGCTCACAACAAATTCGAGTTGTAGAGGTCTGCTCTTAGATTTCCGCCCTTAGAACGAATGCGGCGCTATTTCCAAAGTTGATCGAAGAAACCGGAGCGCTTTACCTCTTCGACATAGCGGTTGTCGTAGTAAGCGGTCAACGGCGTGTTGGCAGCCATTTTCGCGTCGATGAGATTGCTTTGCACCATCTGCTTGACCATGGCGCGGAGAGCGCCTTCTGGCACCGTACCCTCTCTTGAATAGTTTTCAGTCGCAAAACGATAGGCCTGCTCCAACAAATCGGCGTCCTTCAATGGCATCCATTTGGTGATTACTTTCTTGGTAAACTCTCTATCGGTCGTGATGAGTTTAATGGCTTCAGCGGTGCTTTTGATCAACCGGATCAAGGAGTCCTTGTCCTTTTCCACAACCGACCGGCGGGCGACAATACCGTTGGTGATAAACTCCGTTAGCTTCTGCAAATCATTGGGGGAGACGAGTTCGTTATATCCTTGTTTCTTGAGTTGAAAGTTATAGGGCGGGGAAATCACAGCGCCATCGACGGAGCCACGGACCAATCCCGCTACGGCCTCGGGTTGTCCACCCATTTGCAGGATCGTCACGTTTTTCACCCCATAACCGTCTAAGGCCGTTTGCAGCGCGAAATGTGTGACGGTGCCGAGCCGACTCACCCCTATTTTTTTGCCTTTCATGTCTTCTGGCTTTTTGATCTCCGGCTTAACCATAACTGACTGGGTGAACCGAGGAACCATGGCTGTCACATGAATGATATCGCCGCCCTGCAAAACATTCGAAATGATCGACGGTCCGCCCGACCCGGCCATATCCGCGGCTCCTGACAGCATCGACTGAAACAGAGCCGAGGATGCGCCGATGAAAACGGGATCGACGTCGATGCCATTTTTTTCATAGATGCGGGCTTCCTTGGCGACAAACCAGGGCAGACAATTGATGCCTATGGGCGAGAATGGCAGCGCCACCTTCTTCATGCCCTGTGCCCCCAATGACGAAGGACCAAAAAGAAGTAGAATCAAACAAACAACAAGAAGGGTTTTGCAAAGAGTGGAGCCAGAAGAGTAAAGGTCATGTATGGTTTCCATTATCGAACCTCCCTCTTTTGTGACGGCTTGGTCTCTATCGCAGGCGTCTCAGGCTGTCAATATCAATCGGTCGCTACTTGGGACTCGCTTTTGCCATCTCTAGTTTCGAGGGTCGTCGTTTCAATCGCAAGGCGCCGCTTTCGACCGCGACTGCAAGTGCAATCGAGTCGGCGAGAAGAATAAGTCACTACTCAGACACGACTCACCCTGACCCTATTTCTCATTTTCCTCTTCTAAGATTTCCTCCATCTGCCAAAGTTGAGTTGACAGGACTTGCTCGTGCGACTAGAAGGGGGCTGCCGGTGGAATCTTACTGCCGATCTTCACTTCAGGGCATTGGACGGCTGAGAAATCTCGAAGGAGGAAAACAATTCATGAGTGTCATCGATGCCGACGCACATGTGATTGAAACAGAACGAACCTGGAGTTTCATGCTAGAAGAAGACCGGCGCTTTGCACCCGAGCTCTTAATTTCGACCAAGAACGGAGTCGAGTTTTGGCGCATCGAGGACCGCGTCTTCCCCAACTCCAATCTTGGTCTCAACGTCCCCGAGGAGTCCCGTGATCTTACCGATGTCACCTCGCGACTCGCTCACATGGACTCATTGGGCATTGATATCCAGGTTCTTTATCCGTCGCTTTTTTTACGGCCGCTGACGGTTCGAGCTGAAGTGGAGTTAGCGCTTTGTCGCGGTTATAACCGCTGGCTGGCTGAAATCTGGAAACTGGGGAAAGGTCGGCTTCGCTGGATTGTCCTGCCTCCGCTTCGGGGCATGGACCGGGCCATCCAAGAAATCAATTTTGGCAAAGCCAACGGCGCCTGCGGCGTCTTTATGCGCGGCTTCGAGGGCGAGCGCCTGCTATCCGACAGCTCCCTGTTTCCCATCTATGAAGAGGCCCAACGGCTCGATCTACCCATTTGCATTCACGCCGGCACGGGAAATCTTGGCTACTACGATCAGTTTGGACAGGATGTATTTTCACGCTTCAAGCTTCCGTCGGTAGGCGCGTTCAATAACTTGATCTATCAGGAAGTGCCGGGGAAGTTTCCCAACCTGCGGTGGTCATTTGTGGAAACGACCTCCCAGTGGATTCCCTATGTGATCAACGATCTGGTTATTCGGACGCAAGCCGAACGCGAGTTTCAGCGAAAGTACGCAGGGCATGTGCTTTCCCAAGTTCGTCCGAAGGAGCGCAATCTCGCCGCCGCTAGCTTATTGCGGGATAACCGGATCTACGTCGCCTGCCAGACTTCGGACGATTTTCCCTACGTAGTCGAGTACGCTGGGGAGGATAATCTCATGGTCGGTACAGACTACGGCCACGCCGACTACTCCAACGATATTGAGGCTATCCAAACACTTGCGCGCGGCGGCAAAATCAGCCCATCGTTGGCGCAAAAGATTTTAGGCGATAACCCGAAACGACTCTACGGATTGTGAGTAAAACCAAGGATAATGATTCGGAATAATCCGCTGCATTCGACCTTACGAGGGGAGAAATGAATCTAAAAAAGCTAATTGACGAGGACCGGTTCGGGGGAGTGTTCCGAGTTCACCGCTCGGCGTTTACCTCGGCTGAGATCGCTGCGCTGGAGCAAGCAAAGATTTTCCAGCGCTGCTGGCTCTATCTCGGCCACGAATCGGAGCTTCCCAATGCCGGCGACTTTCGGCGCCGGACGCTGGCCGGCCAACCGCTCTTTTGGGTGCGCGGCAGCGACGGGCGAGCGC
>WNFW01002461.1_pt1 | contig 15000 bp, 11 predicted proteins | sample 5400131 | NCBI WGS metagenome assembly WNFW01 (sample SAMN13153362, study PRJNA577476) | soil metagenome | isolation source: 20 cm soil or saprolite under grassland replicate 1 | place: USA:California | collected 2016-06-15 | reverse complement strand
CTTTACCAACAACACATGCAGGCGCTTGATCTCCCAAGAAGCTATCGCACCATCATTGTGCCGTCCTCTTCCTTTCAACTCATCACCGATCCCCACGATGCCGCTGAAGTCATGCTGCGTTTCTGGCGACATCTTGAGCCGGAAGGCACCCTGGTCATGCCTTTCATGATTCTCTGGGATGGGCAGGCAACAGAGTCGATCGTTGCAGTGGACTGGGAGGTTGTTGCCGAACAGGCCAGGCCCGAAGATGGCCTGCTCATCCGCCGCTGGGCGCGTGCTACCTACGATCTTGAGCAACAATTTGAGCATACCGAGGAACGCTATGAAGTTATTCGTGAGGGCCAAATTATTGAAACGGAGTATCATTCCCGCTCTCCAGCTACCCGTTGGTATACACCTGCACAGGCGATCAAGCTCTACGAGGATGCCGGCTTTACAACTATTCGTATCCTAAAGGAGTTCACTCAAGAGGTGGCCTCCCCAAGCGATCCCATTGCCAAAGATACCGTCTTTTCGGTTCTAGGACAAAAGCCGTAACACGACTCCTTTTTGAACCTGGACTGGAATGTTTTCTACTGGATATAAAGCATGTTCCGCCGAAAGTTTGTACGATCCAAATTATCCGAAAGTTTGTACGATCCAAATTATCTGACCAACAACCTTTGATCGTTACCTTCCTCCTCTGAGCCTATCGAGGAGGAACTGAATAGCAACATCGACCTGTGCCTCACTCAATCCATGAATGATCAACGGGACTTCGACAGTGGCAGCATCAAGGTGATGCAGGTAGTAGTCATAGTCCAGAAAGCCAGAGCCAGCAGCCCGAAACGTATTATCCGGGCCAATGTCTTTGGCATGGGCGAGGGCGATGTATTCCCCCAGCAGTTCGAAAGCTTCATCCAGGACATGGTGCATGTGTTGCTTATTGCCCGGTACAATCAGGTTGGCAGGGTCCATAATCACCTTGAGATGGTGGGACTGCATTGCATCGAGGAGCGCGCGTCCCCTGGCCGCTGTGTTAATCACATTAGCTCGTTCAGGTTCAAAGGCAAGTATGATACCCTCTTCTTCGGCGATGTGTAGTGCGGCTTCCATTGAGTTAAGTAAATCCTCCCATGCCTGAGGGGAAGTGTTTTCTGGATGCCAGCGCCACATGTTCTCCGGGTCACGAGTGCCGGTGCAGAGAGTGATCACGGATGTACCCATGTGCTTGCATGCAGAGGCAAGCACACGTAGCCTCTGTAAGCCTGCCTGACGCTGCCTGGGGTCTGGATGGATCATATTGTACGTACCCGATACGGCGGCAATGCTGATCTTTCTGATTGCTGCCTGTATGCGGATGCGAGTGATGACGTCTTTCTCGATGTGGTCGGGCAACGATGGCAACCCAACGCAGGCCATGTTGAACTGCACGCAATGTAACTCATGATCAACCACAGCATCAAATATTTCTGCTAACGTTGGTCGAGTGAAAATCCTCGCGAAAATGCCGAGCTGCATCAGACTCCTCCGGCCACATCTGCCAGTTGTATCCATTTATCTGTCTCAACCGAGCGTGAGATTGCGACCAGTGCGCGTATGGCTGCCGTCCCATCGTCAATATTAGCTCCTCGCATGGGAGCTTTATGCAGAATGGCATCCACAAATCCCTCGATCTGTAGCTTGTAGAAGTGAGCATCCTCGCCGAGTATTCGGTGGTACTGATCGTCGCGAATGGAAAAGCATTCTACATCGCTAGAGCGCAGGTACCAGGGATTGTACATCTTGCCAATGACGCTGCCGTACTCACCATATACCTGGAAGCCCTCATGCCAGTCCATGCGCACGGCAACAGTTAGGTCGAGGTGTCCTACACTACCATCAGCAAACTCGACTGCTACGAACCAGCAGTATGCGCCAAATTTCTCGACGAGTCTGGCTTGTAGGCTCGTGATCTTGCCTCCGAGAAAACGAGCAGTGTCAACAAGATGGCTACCGTGTGTCAACAGGAAGTAACGAGTTTTATCAGCTTTTGGGTTGCCTTCTGGTCTTCTGGCTTTTGCACTGCTCATGATGATGGGTTGCAGATTGTCGGTCAGTACGTAGCGATACGTCGAGTCACAGTACCAGGCTTTGAGAGCCAGCATCTGGCCCATTTCTTCCTGGATAAAGTGCTGTGCGAAAGCAATACCTGGATCAAAGCGCTTCATGTTCCCTACCTGGAGCACTAGGCCCGATTTCCGCACCCGCGCCTGTAGTTCCTCACACTCCTCGACGCTGACTCCGAGCGGTTTCTCAACAAGTACATGTTTACCTGCCGCTATGGCCTTGAGAGCGGCCTCTACATGAAACTGGTCCGCAATAGCAACGATGATGGCTTCCACCTGAGGGTCTGCCAGCATCTGGTCATAGTCAAGGTAAGAGATCTGGGGTTCATGTACGGCCATCATCCTATTCACCAGGTCTTCTGCCTGATCGCAGATAGCGTACAGTTCGGCGTTATGAGCCTTGCGGCAGCCGATGAAGTGGGCAGCTTGAGAGACGGGTCCACAGCCGAGCACTCCAACTCGTAGTTTACGTGTTTCCTGGTTCATTTAGCGTGCTTTCGTTCTTCACTTGGAGAGTCAACTTGCAAATATCATATCACTACACAGATTCTCTTGCAGGGGTGTTTATTATCTGCTAATCTGAGAGTACCTACACGAGAGGTGCATAGGGACAACGGAGGACAAAAGTCATACAAGACGAGAGCGCCCGATTTCATCCCCAGCAAGCGTTTAGCATGGGGCATCTACATATTCACAGCTTACCTCTACAGCCCACTCCACTCTTGGGACGTGAAAAGGAGGTTGAAATGTTGCGCGCTCTACTCCGAGAAACTGATATACACCTTGTAACTCTTATCGGACCCGGTGGTGTCGGTAAAACTCGTCTAGGCCTGGAGGTAGCGAACAATCTTTTGGATGTATTTGAAAATAAGGTATTCTTCTTTTCGCTCGCCTCCATCAGTGATCCTGACCAGGTTATTCCTGCTATTGCTCAGTCGCTCGGGCTAAAAGAATCTGGGGAGCAGCCACTTCTGGAGTTGCTGAAAGCGTTCATACGAGATATACCGATATTGCTTGTACTCGACAACTTCGAACAGGTAGTGATGTCAGCGCCAAAGCTTTCTGAACTGCTTAGCAGCTGCCAGCATCTCAAGTTTCTCGTGACGAGTCGTACAGCATTGCATGTTCGTGAAGAGCACGAGTTTCCTGTCCTACCGCTTGCACTGCCCGACCTTAAACATTCTCTAACGATTGATGTTCTCTCCCAATACGCCGCAGTTAGCCTCTTTCTAGATCGCGCACGCAGTGTAAAACCCAACTTCCAGATGACTGCGACGAATGCTCGCACCATCGCTGAAATTTGTGTGCACCTGGATGGATTGCCACTCGCGATTGAATTAGCAGCAGCTCGCATGAAACTGCTTTCGCCACAAGCGTTGCTCGCTCGTTTCGATCAGAGGCTAGCAATGTTGACGGATGGCGCACGTGATGTGCCTGTGCGCCAGCAAACGCTCCGCAACACAATAGCCTGGAGTTACGGCTTATTAGGTGTAGCCGAACAGCAAATTTTCCGTCGATTGTCTGTGTTCGTAGATAGCTGGACATTGGAGGCAGCAGGAACTGTCTTTGCCGCTCTTGATGGCTCGAAGAATGATGTAGTGCTGTTGGATCGCGTGAACGTACTGCTTGATAATAGCTTACTCTACCGTATTGATGTAGAGGAAGAAGAGCCACGCTTCGCTATGCTTGAGGTCATTCGTGAGTTTGCACTCGAGGCCCTGGCCGAAAGCGGGGAACTGAATATCGCACAGGAGGCTCATGCTTCGTACTACCTGAGTTGGGTGGTAGCAGAGTTGGGAAGGCATGAAGAGGTGTGGCAAGGAGAGTGGTTAGAACAGATTGAGCAAGAACATGATAACCTGCGTGCAGCGCTCCGATACACTTTGGAGCAAATGGAGATTGGGTGGGACTCAACATTAGCTCTTCGCCTGGGTGGAACACTTACTCCGTTTTGGCTCTGGAGTGGCCATTGGAGTGAAGGGCTGACCTTCCTGGAACGCGCATTGATGAAGCGTGAAGGAGTTGAAGAGCCTGTGCTAGCTAAAGCGCTCGTGTCAGCAGGGAAACTTGCATTTCAGCAGGGTAAATATGAACGGGCAGAGGCATTAGCCAGGGATAGCCAGACTTTGTTCCGTGAAATGAGTGATATCAAAGGGAGTGCCTCTGCCATAGAGATACTTGGAATGGTTACCTGGAATAGAGGTAACCTGAGCAGTGCGCGTTCGTTGCTTGAGGAGGCACTTGCTTTTTATGAGCAAACGAATGACAAGGAGGGAATGGTAAACTCGCTCTTTGCACTGGCATGGCTCGCACGGGGACAGGGAGACTATGATCATGCTCGAGCACTTTGCGATAAGAGCCTGGCACTCTCCAATGACCTTAGGTACTTGAGAGGGGTCGCCGATGCCAGGCTCCTGATGGCACAGATACTATTTGATACACAAGTTGCTCAGAACATAGTACGCTTACAGGTGGAAAGCGCCCTCGATCTATACAGGCTAGTGGCCGATAAGGAGGGAATTGCCGCTTGCTTTCATCTCTTAGGCCAAATTACTTTGTTGCAAGGTCATATTGAAGAAGCACGTTCGTGGTTTAAGCAAAGTGTTGAGCAGCACAAGGAGCTAGCACATCTAGCTGGTATGGCCTGGGCCGTCTCAGGCCTTGCACGAGTTGCCTTCACTCAAGGTGACTTAATAGAGGCTTACAGCAGTTACGAAGAGAGCCTCGCGCTTGCCAGGGTCCTTGGCGATCAAGAGCTTCTAGTCAACTGTATGGAGGGCCTTGCAATAGTAGTGTCAGTACAGGGAAAACATGCATGGGCAGCCCAAATATGGGGCGCGGCAGAAGTTCTACGTGAAACGATAGGCCAGCCACATACTCCGGTTGAGCGATTACTGTATGAAAGCGCGATCAAGGATATGCATCGTCATCTTGATGAACAGACATTCGCGGCAGCCTATGAAACGGGACGTATGATGTCGCCTGATCAAGCCTTGCAGGAGCAGGTATCAATAAAATCGCTACCGCCTTCACAATCGACTCCAGTGGCAAGGAAGATGACGGTATCGCATCCATCTGGGCTTACCTCTCGTGAAGTCGAAGTGTTGCGATTAGTGGCGCAAGGAATGACCAATGAGCAGGTCGCCAATCAGCTTATCATCAGTCCTCGCACCGTTGATACTCATTTAACCTCGATTTATGGAAAAATAGGTGTCTCCTCCCGCAGTGCTGCTACTCGGTATGCTTTTGAACATCGTCTCGTCTGATTTTCTCTACGGAATTCTCCGTACTTCTCTGTGAGCTGAATGCTTCCCAGTAACTTCAAGATACGTAGTCGATTCACGGAATTCTCACGATGTTTTGCCTCCTTTCTCCTGATAGACTTGTAGCAGAAAGACGTTCACCGGTCGAACAAAACTGCAAGTTCACTCTTTCTGAGAGTTTGTTGAAACTTTCGGAAGAAACCTAAGAAGGAGAATCTATCATGGGAAGCGTTTCAGAATTGGTATTAGCAATGGCTGCCCTGGGTATCCTCAGAGGATGGAATGCCAGGGAAGAGGAAAGAAAATCTAGACAGGAAGAAGAGTTTGTGCCTTTCCGCCTGCCTCCAATCGCCAAGCAAGTGCAATCAATCTCACTGCCTGAAGAAGAAGTCATGCCCGATGTCGCCATGGCCGCTTCTGCCACTCATGCTCATTGAGGTTATGAGATAATGTGATAGCGCTCTGTAAGGGTATTCTTCAACCTGGTTGATACAACAGAAAGACCTTATCGGAGCGCTTTCGAGTGTAGCTAATGCCCTTAAAATAAGGACGCTTGATTTGCCTGTTCAATAAGTGTGTCAACCATCTCATCTGAAAGAACGCCCAGTACGACCATCTTAGCGATTGGCATAGAGGTAAACATCTCATCCTCACCGAGGAATAAAGCCGCTCTTGGTGTTCCAGCAAACGCATGTCTTACAAGTTCGCGAGTTTTGGGGTACTGTAGGAACTGTTTGAGCGGTGACATCCTGTTAAAAAGCGGTGCCATCGATCGCGGATCTTCATTCACTATTACCCGTTCACTAAGCATTATGCTTTCACTAGAAGAACCGATCAGTATGTTGTACTTCCCGCCTTCCATACGCCAGATGTGCCGTTCATCGTCATAGATCATAAAGTCGCGTTCCTCTAATGTCAAATGTACATCTTTGGCTTCTCCCGGCTCCAGCATTACCTTGGCGAAAGCCTTTAACTCTTTATTTGGCCTGATTAACTGCGATGTAAGCGATTCTACATACAGCTGGATTACTTCTTTGCCTGCTCGTGAACCTTTATTCATTATAGTTACAGTGATATCCAATGTCTCCCCCGCATTCATCTCCGTTTTATTTAGACGCAGGTTGGTGTACTCGAATGTGGTATATGAGAGACCATATCCAAAGGGAAACAGAGGTTTGATTTCCTTTTTGTCGTAGTAGCGATAACCGACAAAAAGCCTTTCGCCGTAATACACTTTGTTGGCCTCACCTGGGTAGTTGATGTAGGAAGGAGTGTCCTGTATCCGCACAGGAAAAGTTTCGGCCAGCTTGCCAGATGGATTGACCTTTCCAGAAAGGACGTCAACAATTGCGCCACCTACCGCCTGACCTCCTAGTCCAGCTTCAAGGATTGCTTTTGGACCATCAATCCATGGCATTGCTACGGCTGCGCCGTTGTGTAAAACGACTATGGTATTTGGCTGAACCTGGCAAACCTCTGCGATAAGACGATTATGGCTTTCAGGCATGAAGAGATGTTTACGATCATAGCCTTCGGATTCGTAGTCCCCTGGCAACCCGGCACAAATAAGAGCTACTTCGGCAGTCTTCGCCTGCTCTACTGCTTCATGCAACAGCGCTTCATCTAGCGACCCGTCTTCGTCATAGCCATCTGCATACGTTGTGATAACCTTGCTCCCAAGCCAGGTCTGCAATTCATCATAGCTCGTATCTAGACGGGTGGGTACTACTTGCGAGCTACCAGCCCCTTGATAGCGAGGGTGTTTAGCGAAACGACCTATGATCGCAACTGAGCGAAGCTGCTCTACTTGCAGCGGCAACACATTGCCTGTATTTTTCAGCAATACAATCGATTCAGCAGCGGCTTTACGCGCCAGGACATGATGTGCATCCTGGTCGAAAACAAATCCCGGTTGACGATGCTCTTTTCCAAGCAACATCATGTGTAGCACACGAGCCGCAGCCTCATTGATAGCGCTTTCCGAAAGTTGTCCATCTCTTACTAACCGCGCCAGTTTTGTTGTATGATCTCCAGGGTAGCCAGGCATTTGTAAATCCAGGCCGGCCTCAAGCGCCTTCTCCTTCTCATTGACTGCCCCCCAGTCTGAGACGATAACACCCTCAAAGCCCCATTCCGTCTTCAAAATATCGTGCAGGAGTTGAGTATGCTCAGAGGCGTAGACCCCATTCACTTTGTTGTAAGCACACATGACAGTCCAGGGTCGCGCTTTTCTGACAACACGCTCAAAGGCAGGTAGGTAGATTTCCCTGAGTGTACGCTGATCCACTTCGACGCTGATCGACATGCGTTCAAATTCCTGATTATTACAAGCAAAGTGTTTCAACGAGGTGCCTATGCCTTTACTCTGGACCCCGTTCACATAGGCGCAGCCCATTTCACCTGCTAATACAGGATCTTCGGAATAATATTCAAAGCTTCGCCCACCAAGGGGAGTGCGTTTAATATTCACTCCGGGGCCAAGTAATACCTGTACATCCAGTGCCAGGCACTCTTCCCCAAGTGCCCCCCCGACTTTCTCGACAAGGCTGGTGTCCCAGGAACAGGCATGCGTACTGGCTGTGGGGAAACAGGTAGCCGGGAATGAACTGCCAATACCTATTTCACTACTTACTCCCGGTTTGCGTACGCCATGCGGTCCATCGTTGAGCGCGATTGGCGCAATACCTAGTCGTTCAACGCCATTTGTGCTCCAAAAATCTTTGCCGGTGGTCAGGGCGATCTTTTCTTCCAGGGTCATTTTGCTAATAAGCTCTTGTATATTCTCTTCAGCTGCCAATGTTTTTTCTCCATCTTGTTAATAGTTTATTATCCACATAGTAGATTATTGCCTGTTATTACTATACACGAAATAAAGTGTAATTTGTCTGGTAACTCGGGGCGTTTCTATAAGATATAACGCGGGACTCCATAACTGGGTCATTGGAATTCAGTGAAGGAAAGGGCAATTGTAGACACATGTTAGACAATTTCTGCTATTGCCACAACGTCTAGCTGCTCTTATACTTGCTTTGAGAACAGCCGAAAGCAGTTCTCTATCTCTAGAATGTCAACACGTTATGCGTCTTGGAAGGGGAGAGGGAACTGCGTATCTCCTCTTTTTGAGCAAAGGAAAGGGTCAAGTTATGCTTTCAACTCTGGATCTGAAAAGTAGCTATGAAGAGCAAGGATATGCTGTTGCGTGTCAACTATTCACTCCTGATGAGGTGGCATCGCTGCGTGAACACTTTATGCGACTCCGTGCGCAAGGACATCATCCAGGGGATCTGGTTGGCGTTGATAGCACAAGTGAAGATCCGCTCAAGCGCTATCCACGCATGATTCAAATGCACCGGTGGGACGAAGTCAGCTTGCGCTGGCTTCTTGATGAACGTCTCAATCACCTGCTTAGCTTATTGATAGGACAGGAACTGTATGCGGTGCAAACTATGCTCTACTTTAAGCCACCTCAAGCGCGGGGTCAGGCACTCCATCAAGATCAGTTTTTTCTCAAGATTCAACCAGGAACGTGCATGGCAGCCTGGCTGGCACTGGATCAGTGTGATGAAGCAAACGGATGCCTGCAAGTGGTTCCCAGAAGCCACCACTGGCCCGTCCTCTGTACGACGCAAGCCGATACCAGTCTGAGTTTTACCGATGTTACGGTCCCACTCCCACCACAACAAGAGATTCATCCGGTTCTGATGGAAGCGGGCGATGTGCTCTTCTTTCATGGAAGACTGGTTCATGGTAGTCTTCCGAATACAACCTTCAACCGCTTTCGCCGCGCATTGATCGGCCATTACATCACCGGCAATGCCGAGCAAGTGACGGCATTTATGCAGCCAGTTTTGCGTATGGATGGAACCATTGTTACTCTCAGGGCGACAGAGTCGGGGGGTCCTTGCGGGGTGTGGGTTGAAAAGGACGGGCAGCCAGTCATCGAGATGAGTGATCAAGAAAATGGGTCATCAGAAGCAGCACACACCAATGGACAGGAAGAAAGGAAATAGCCATTCAGCAGAAGTTCACCTCTGATCCACACCGCCCACTATATCATTTTCTGCCACCATCAGCGTGGATGAACGACCCTAATGGGCTAATCTACTGGAAGGGTTACTATCACCTGTTTTATCAATATGTCCCTGATGATCCGCCGTGGGAAACAAAGCATTGGGGTCATGCTGAAAGCACTGACCTTGTGAACTGGATCAATTTACCGGTCGCATTAGCTCCAACACCTGGAGGACCTGACCAGGATGGATGCTTCTCCGGCTGCGCCGTCAACCATAATGGCATTCCAACGCTCATCTACACGGGCGTAAAAGGAGATCAACAGTTACCTTGCCTTGCCACCAGTTTTGATGACTTGATCACCTGGCAGAAGTATCCTGGGAATCCGGTGATTGCTACTCCACCAAGGGACCTGGATCTGATTGCCTTTCGCGACCATACTGTGTGGCAAGAAGAAGCTACATGGTATCAGTTGGTCGGAGCTGGAATCAAAGGAGTCGGAGGCACGGTTTTGCTCTATCGATCACCAAATCTTCTTGAATGGGAATATATGCATCCGCTCTATACAGGGGACCAAAACCTCAGCGAGCCAGTATGGACTGGTTCTATGTGGGAATGCCCAGACTTCTTTTCTTTAGGCGATAAGAATGTGCTTGTAGTGTCGGTCTACGATGAAAATCGCTTTCGCGAAAGAGCTTATAAGGGGAGTCTGCACTATGCTGTCGCTTTCGTTGGAGATTATACTAATCATAATTTTAACCCCTTGGCCCAGCGTATCATTGATCACGGAGGTTATTTCTACGCACCCCAGACTATGCTTGACCACAAGGGACGTCGCCTTCAATTTGGATGGCTCTGGGAGGGACGCAGTGAGGAGGCACAGTGGGCTGCTGGCTGGGCAGGTGTCATGACTTTACCGCGCGTCCTTTCGTTATCGGTGGACAATTCGCTGAGGTTTGAGCCTGCTCCGGAACTCGAACAGCTCCGTGGCACGCATCAATGTCTAAAGGATCTTTCTATCCTGCCAACATCATTAGTGCAACTCAGGGAGATTGAGGGTGATTGCCTGGAAATCCAGGCAGAGTTTATTCTCGATGAAGCAACGAAAGTGGGCATAGGAGTGCGATGTACACCTGATGACGCTGAGCAAACGCTTATTCACTATGATCGCTTGCAAGGAGTGCTGCTTATAGATCGCCAGAAATCAAGCTTGTGTAAGGACGTGGAGCGAGATATTCGATCTGGCCCGCTTGTTGCCGATGAGTCGTTGTTTTTACATATTTTCCTTGACCGCTCTGTGATCGAAGTATTCGCAAACTACAAACTGTGCATGAGCAGTCGGATCTACCCATCCAGAACGGATAGCCTGGGCGTTGGATTCTTTGCACATGGTGGAAGCGCCAGAATCAAAGCATTGGACGTCTGGGAAATGGAATCGACCAAATCATTTCTTTGATATTGTAGATTAAAAGTTCAGCGCACCAGCATGGCCTTCCTGATCTTTTTCCACAATAGGCAGTATGAAGTCGAAAGGAAAGATGGCTCCTTATCCTATTGTACCGGTTGAAGCTGCGGACCGCAGGAACCACTTCTGGAAGAGCAGAAACATGATCAACACAGGTATGATGATCATAGAGGCGAAAGCCATGACGTCGCCCCAACGCAAGGGAGCCTGGTTAAAGAAAGCATACATCCCCATCATAAGAGGTCGATACGTATCGCCACGGGTGGCAAGCAGCGGCCACAGGAAGTCGCCCAGGTGCGTAAGAATCTGCCAGATCGCCACCGTGGCAAAGACCGGGCGAGAAAGCGGGACAATTATGTGCCAGTAGATGTGCCACCGGCTGGCTCCATCAACAACCGCAGCCTCCTCGTAGGCTCTCGGAATATCGAGGAAGAACTGGTAGAAGAGGAAAATAGAGAACGCGTCCGCGATGAATGGGATGATCTGAACCTGGTAGCTGTCTATCCAGGTGGTAGAGCCATCGAACCAGGGGAATTGGTTTACCATGAGCAAGAGCGGCACAGCCACAGACTCGAATGGGACAAAGATCAACGCCACGATCACGATAACTATAAGCTTGTGGCCTGGGAACCCTATGCGCGCAAGTGCATAGGCGATAAGGCTGTTGACCAACAGCCCCAGCACGAGAATACAGGTGACTATCAATACCGAGTTGAACATATAGAGTCCGAATGGAAGCCGGTGGAAGGCATCACTGTAGTTCTGTAGCGAGATTGCCCCATAGGGGATAAAGGCATTCACGCTAGTCAAGTCCTGCAACAGTTGGTTCTCGTCAGTTTTCAATGAAGAAACCATCATGAACACGGTTGGGAACAGGAAAAAGATCGCTAACAGGATCATCAAGAGGTAGTTGAATGTCAACCAGGCATATTTCCGGCCAGGGGACAATGTCTTATGCGTCGCTTTTTCCAGGGGAGTGTCGGAAGCTTTCACCTTTTGAGTAGTCATCGCCATGATCTACAGCTCCCTTTCTACCGTTTTATTGACGCTACGCATGATCGGAATCACCCTTATGAGAAGAATGAGAAAGAAGATTACTGCAATAGCCGAAGGATAGCCTACTCGCACATTGTGAATACTCTGACGTACAATATACCACACTACGGTTGCTGTTGCGTTTTCAGGGCCGCCCTGGGTCATGACCTCCACTTGCGTATAGAGTTTAAAGGACAGAATAGTGGTTGCGATCAGCACGAAAATAATGATATTACGCAACTGAGGGAGGGAAATATACCAAAACTGCTGCCACCTTCCAGCGCCATCAATCCTGGCAGCTTCGTACAACGATTCTGGGATTCCCCGCAACCCTGCCAGGTAGACGACCATCTGGAAACCGACACCTTGCCAAATCGATAACAGCATGATCGCTGGTAGCACCAGCCCTGGATTGCTGAGCCAGTTATAGGGTCCAAGATGCCCAAAGCTGATAGCGTGGATGAACTCGTTGATCAGCCCCTGGCCTGGATTGTAGAGAAATGACCACACAACCGCTACAACCACAAGGGGGGTGACTACTGGACTGAAGTAAATCGTTCGGAATAACTATTCCGAACAAAGAGTTGTTCAGTAAGGCCTGGTGGAGTGAACTGTCTCCCAACATCTGTATGTAGTTACTCAACCCTACGAATTTCGTATGCAGTGGTCCTGAAACCAGCCGTGCATTGGTTAGTGAGTAGTCGATGGCGACGAAGAAAGGGATGACCAGGAAGATCAGCAATAGTATGAGAGCAGGTGTAGAAAACGCCCAGGCAGTATAAATGTCCTTACGACGCCAACCAGGTTTATTGGGTTTCGCACTGGTGCTGGTTGTGGTACTTCGCATCGATGTGCTCATAGTTTTCCTCGTGTGTTTACAATGTTGTCAGGGCAGACGCTCCGAGCAGGAGTTGATCTGGGGGTCACCCCACAAATCGCTCTATCACCCGGATGGATAGCCCTGGTTGTCTTTGATGTCCTGGTCAATCTCTTGCACCGCTTTGTCCAGCTCCTTCTTCACATTGGCCCCGGCGGAGATATTCACCACTGCCGCGGCAAAAGCAGAGGTAATGGCGGGATAGGCTGGTGTGATTGGGCGTGGTTCCGCTATACCCATTTTGAGCTGCTGCACAAATACATAGAGCGGGCCATTCTGCGCATACAGCTTAGACTGAGCGATAACTGATTTACGTGCTGGAATGGCCCCATTCGCGTTGCTCATACGCGCTATCTCATTGGGCGACAGGAGAAAATTCAACACCTGCCATGCTGCATCTGGGGTTTTGCAGGACGAGGTGATGCCCCAGTTCCATGAGCCCATGCCAGTTTTCGCACCCTTACCCAGGTTCGGTGCTGGCAGAACGAGCAGGTTGTCTCCCAATGCCTGACTATAAGTTGAATAGACCCAGTGCCCGACCCAATTCAGTGCGGACCTGCCAGAGGAGAAATCCGTATCGTCTGCTGGCAGGAGATTGCTGTACCCCTGCTTGAAGAGGCCCTGGAACCAAGTCATTGCAGCCACAGCGTCCGGGCCATTCAGAACTCCATTGGCCGACTGGTAGTTGCTGCGGTTAATCAGATCACCTCCGAAGGACTCAACAAAAGGAGAGAAGCCATACGTGTACCACTCGCCACTGCTATACCCATAATTCATCTCTAAGTCCAGCGGATACCGCACACCCGGCACGTTCTTCAGCTTTGCCAATAGAGTGTTGAGTTCTGCCAGCGTCCAGGGATGGTTGATAGTGGGGATGCGCACGTGCGCTTCGCTCAGATAGCGCTTGTTTGCGTACATGCCAAGACCGGAATCAAATTGGCCCAGGCTGTACAGGTGATGGTTGTACGTACCCTGCTGGATGATCGATGGTAGAAAGTCAGCTTTCATTTCTGGAGACACATACTTGTCAAGTGGAATAAGGTACCCGGACCAGGCGTAGTTATACAGGGTCGGACCATCGAAATCGAGTAGGCAGGGAAGACTATGAGCCAGAGCTGCAACATTCACCTCGTCTGTGTAGCGAACCTCGGGCAATTGCTCCACTTCGACCGTTATGTCTGGAAACCTCTCACTGAAGGCCTGGAGGGAAGCATTAAGAGCATCACGCTCTGGCCCCTGGCCAGAGTGAAAAAAGAGCTGTATCGTGATTGGGCCATTTGAGCCGCTAAACTTTATCGATGAAGTTGGGCCGCAGGCCGATAACATCATACTCAGTGCTATCAATAGCGGGAAAATAAGTCCCCTAAACTTCCTGAACATAATGCTCCTCCTTACCGGAGTCACTCCGAAGTTCGGAGTGACTACTCGGGAGTGGGTTGCTGCGGAAGTAATTACTGATTCAAAGTGTATCACCGGATACTGGTTTGAGCAAGGTAAACGGCAAGTCACATAACCGATTCTTGAAGACGCTGGAGCGGGGTATTGATCATATCTTCATTACACTCCACAGAGCAGAAAAACTCCAGCTCCATAGAAAACGATCACTCCGCTTATGTGAAGAACGGTTCAAACATATTGCTGATACAGCTCGCGTCAGGTTTCACTGCTGGATTGTCCAAGAAAGCGTTCAGGATATCGTCAGGACAATTGCTAGCTTGAGAAGCGAGTACTCCATGGCCTATTCCTGGAAATAGGAAGAAGTAACTCTTGCTCAGTGTCTGGGCTGCAAGCCTCCCATTAGCTGATGTCGTCACTGGATCATACTCTCCTTGTAAGATCAGCGTCGGAATGCTGCTCCTGACCAGTTCCTTCTGGATCGATGGCACCGTCTTTACACTCCAGAATTGACAGACAGAGAAGTTAAACGAGTCAGAGTCGAGCAATGCAGGTTGGATCTGAGTCGGAAGTCCTTGAGCGGATGTCTCCAGATCGTGCTGAGTGATAAAAGCCATATCTTCGCCGCACATTACGGAATAGAACAAACCCGCACTCATCGTGGGGTTGATGCTGCTGCCGTATATCTGAGACAACAGAGTGTAGTCATGCTGGCGAATTTGGAAGATCGCGGCTGGTAACTGAGGTATGAACCATGTGAAGTATAATGATTGTCGCAACCATAGTACGAGATCATTGCCCGTGAAATGTACCCTGAAACTCTTGCCTGTTTGGGAAGTCACTTGGAATGTGATCGGTTTGATGTTC
>WNFW01001648.1_pt1 | contig 15005 bp, 18 predicted proteins | sample 5400131 | NCBI WGS metagenome assembly WNFW01 (sample SAMN13153362, study PRJNA577476) | soil metagenome | isolation source: 20 cm soil or saprolite under grassland replicate 1 | place: USA:California | collected 2016-06-15 | reverse complement strand
TTAGAAAATTGGTGCAGAAACGCCCGCACCAGTAATGGAATATCCTCTTTGCGCTCGCGCAACGGGGGCATGATGATCCGCACGACATTGAGCCGAAAATACAAATCGTCGCGGAACTTTCCTTCCTTCACCAACTGCTCGAGATTTTTGTTGGTCGCCGCGATCAACCGCACATCTGCACGCAGTGTTTGATTGCCACCCACTCGTTCAAACGCGCGCTCTTCGCTGATCACGCGCAGCAATTTTACTTGTGTCGCCGGCGGAATGTCGCCGACTTCATCCAAGAAAATCGTGCCGCCGTTGGCTTGCTCGAATCGCCCGATTCTTCGCTCATGCGCACCGGTGAAGGCACCTTTTTCGTGTCCGAACAATTCGCTTTCGAGCAACGTAGGCGAAAGCGCAGCGCTGTGGACGGTCACGAATTTCGCTTTATTGCGCCGGCTCAAATTATGGATCGCGTGCGCAGCCAGTTCTTTTCCGGTGCCGCTTTCGCCTTCGATCAAGACGTTCGCCGATGACGGCGCGACCTGACGGATCGTGTCCAGCACTTCGTGCAGGGCCGGCGAATCACCGATCATGTTCTCGAGCCCGTAACGTTCGTCGATCTGCTGTCGCAAACTCTGATTTTCCTGTTCCAGTTTGCTGCCTCGCAACGCCCGCGCGATCAGCATTTCAACCTTGTCGAGATTGAGCGGCTTGGTGACGAAATCGTAGGCGCCGCGTTTCATCGCTTCGACCGCCGTGTCAACCGAGCCGTAGGCTGTCATCATGATGCAGATTGGCGGCTGCGGCATTTTCAGCGCCCGATCAATCAATTGCATGCCGTCTTCGCCGCCGAGGCGCAGATCGGTCAGGACAAGATCGACATGTTCGCGCTCGAGAACGTTCATGGCGCTGGCAATGTCACCCGCCACGTAAACGTCGTAATCGTTCTCGAGCAGGCGGCGCAGTCCGTCCCGCGTATGTTTTTCGTCATCAACGATCAGGATGATGGGTTGGATGGAATCCATGAGTAATTTTCGGCAATGGCGATGTGCGCCATTTATTCTCACTCAAACACGCCATCTCTCAATTACGAAGATATCGCTAGCAAGTTTGGAATTGCCGAGAAGAGCAACGGACGACGATTACATCGGCTCGGCCGTCGGCGTGGCCTGGTAGAATAACCGTGGATTACTGCCGCGCCGACGGTGCTTCGTGATAGGGCGAGCCGGATTGATAAAGGGCGATCTTACTTCGCAGCGATTCGGCGAGAGATGTGATGCCGTTAGCATTCGCGATTTCGAGCGCCTCGTTTGCAGCTGCTAGGGCCTTGGTGAATTCCCCATTTTCCGCATAGGCAGCAGCCAAGGTGTGAAGAAGGAGGGGATCATGTCCGTTCGTAGCGAGGACCGCTTGCTCTGCCAGCTCCACGGCCTTCCTCCCGTTGCGGAGTTTGGGATCAGCTGCAGTTGCGAGAAGCCAGGCCAGATTATTTTGAGCTGGAACAGATCCCGGATTGCTCTTTAGAGCCGCTTCATATTCACGGATCGCTTCTTCGATCCGTCCTTGTTGCCGAAGTGCATTGGCCAGATTGTTATGGGCGTCCGCGTAATCGGGTCGCAATTCCAGAGCCAGGCGGTAGTGGAGGATCGCGTCATCAAGCTGTCCTTTCTGGCGGAATGCGTTCGCAATACTGTAATGACTCTCGGCGTGATCGAACTGAAGGCCGAGCGTTGTCGAGTATGCTTCGATCGCAGCGTCGAGATCGCGCTTCTGTAAAAACGCATTGCCGAGGTTGATGTACGCGTCCGCATGAAATGGCCATTTTTGCACCGCTTTGCGCAAATGAGATATCGCCTCATCCACATCGCCTTCCTGCAAATGAGCAGCGCCGATGTTATTCTCTGTGTCGGGATCGTCCGGCGAAATTCTGAGAGCAGTTTGAAATTCGTCCATCGCTTCACTCATTCGGCCTGTTTGGAGAAGCGCCTTGCCGAGATTGTTATGATCTTTGCTTTGGTCCGGCCGCAACTCGAGCGCTTTTCTAAAATCGCGAATCGCTTCATCGATATCGCCGCGCGCTGACAAGAACGAACCGAGATTGCTGTAAGCCATCCAGCAATCGGGATTGCGCGCAATGGTTGTGCGCCAAAGAGTTTCAATGTCGCGATAGACATGGCTTTGTCGCCAAGTCAAGAGTCCCAGAATTAAAATCGGCGCAATGGAAATCGCCGGCCGCAGAACCCCTTTTGCAGGCGCAATTGAATCCAGGCCCATCGTCAGTCCGGCGGCGAATAGTGTGAGCGGAGCGATGCATGCGAGGTACTGGAAGTGGTCGGCGACAAAAGAATAGATAAAGGGAAAGACGTTGATAAAGCCGAGGGCCGGGGAGAGTAGACCAAGAAAAAGAAGTGCAGCCGCGAGAGGTCCGCGAAATTTGCTCCTAAGCTTCCAGGCAATGGCGAGCAATAGAATCAGAGCTGCCGGAAAGAGATACTGCCACCACACCGTGCCGCTAATGTGCCAGCGTGGGTAAATGAAAGTGAGCTTTGTCGGCCAAGCGAGTTTGAAAAAGTAAAACCAAAAGTCGCGCCCGGCGATAAGACACCGCTGTAAGATCGACAATTGAAACGCGGTCCCCTGTGCACCGATGAAAATTCGCTCGAGCCAGGCAGTAAAAAGGCCTGCACCGACGCCGATGACGAAGAACGGCAGCAACGGCAGCAGGTCCTCACGCGGGCGAACGCGGCCTCGTTTCCACCACAAAACCACGGCGATTATTGCCGGCAATGGGGCAATCGCGGTCTTGCAAAGCAAACCCAAGATAAAAAGAGCGAGCGAGCTGATGTAGGCGAGGCGATTTCTGCGCTCGTCGAAATTGAGATAGGTGAGAATCGAGCAGAAAAAAAATAAACCAGAGAGAGTGTTCTTGAGTTCTGAAATCCAAGCGACCGATTCAACTTGGACAGGATGCAGAGCAAATAATGCCGCGGCCAGCCATGCGCCCGGAATTTTGAGCCGCCGCAAAATCTGGAGCAAAACAACTGCGCCCAAGCTGTGCAGGAGAATATTGACTAGGTGATAACCCAGGACCGAATCACCCCACAGCTTCTGTTCGATCCAGAAGAAGCTGTGAACCAGCGGATAATACTGTTGAGTCGCTCCAACCCGTGTCCAGATGTCGGCTAGGCCTTGCCATGACCGCAGCGCTGGCTGTGTGATATGCCGATTGTCATCCCAAATCAGCTTACCATTCCAAGCCGGCAAATAGGCTGCCGCGGTAATAGCAATCAGCGCGAGGGCGAAAAGCCAAACCCGCTGCGAACTCTTCTCTCTGCTTCGGACCTGTGGCTTTGCCATTCAACTTGCGCTCAATTTCGAGCTCGAATCTCCCGCTTGCAGCATGCGGACGCGTCTGTCGATGTGGGGCAGGCGAATCGTCAAGGTGAGTCCTTTACCTTCACTGCTTTCGATCGACAGCTCGCCGCCGTGCTCGCGCACAATTCGGCGAACAATCAAAAGGCCGAGGCCGGTGCCGCTGGTCTTGGTTGTGAAATAGGGTTCGAACACGCGACTGAGATTCTCAGCGGAAATTCCGCCGCCCGTGTCGGTGAATCGAACGATCACGTGCGATTCGTCCAGGTCGGTGCGGATCCGCAAAATTCCGCGGCTCTTCATCGCTTCGAAACTGTTTTTGATCACGTTGTAAAACGCCTGTTTTATCTGGTCGCGATCCAGCTCGAGCAGCGGTAGATCCGAGCGCAGCTCCTGTTCGACGACGATATCGCGGTCTTTGATTTCGAGTGCAAAAAACCGAACCGCTTCTTCGACGACTGTATTAATGTTTTCCGGGCGCAGCTGTGGACGAGTCGGACGAATCGCCCGCAGGAACTGACTGATGATGGAATCGAGCCGGTTAATCTCGGCGCGCGCGACTTCCACCGATTCCTGGAGCTCGGCGCCCTTTGCTCCGTCCAGCTTGCGCGCTTCGCGTTCGATCAATTGCAAATGAATATTGAGTGAGTTCAGCGGATTCCCGATTTCGTGGGCCACCCCAGCGGCGAGCAAAGTCAACGCGTTCAGTCGTTCCGACTCGATCGTTTGCTGCTCGGTGCGCCGACTTTCAGTAATGTCGCGCAAAATAATCGCGTGTCCGACCCGTTCGCCTGTAGCTGCAGTCGCCGACCCTGGACCGGGGACAGCGTCTCCGGCTAGAAAATCCTGGCGCTCGATCACGAGCGGGACGCTGTAAAAATTAATGAATCGGTTGGTGGGATAGAATATCTCCATATCGCGGCTGACCGCGCCTTCGCGCGAGAGAGCGTTCCAATCCAACCCGCGAACGCGCTCGTCCAAACGTTTTCCGAGCGAGTCTTCCGCTTCTAATCCGAACAATTGGCAGGCGGCGTCGTTGAGATAAGTGATTCGCCCTTTCGAATCGGTAACGATGATTCCTTCCTGGATGGAATTGAAAACCGTTTCGAGAAAACCTTTCTCCTGCGCGAGGCGCAGAAAATAATTCTGTACTTCCTCCGGCCCGATCTTGCCGAGGCGGCCGATTAGTTTTTCAACGAACCCGGCTTTCATCGCTCTGGCTGAACTTCGATTCTGGACATCTCCAAGCGGAGATAATTCAAGATCACGGGCGCAAGCACCATTCCAGGGATGCCCATCAGGCGTTCTCCGATGATAAGCGCGAGCAGTGTCAGCCAGATTGGATTGCGGATGAGATCGCCGATGATTTTGCTGTTTAGGAAATATTCCAGCTTGTGGATCGCGATCAGGAAAATGAGAGCTATCAGCGCGATCTTCAACGAAACGGTGAAAGCAACACAGACAATGATCGTGTTACTGACAAGGTTACCGACAATGGGGAGCAAACCGCAAAGAAATGTTAGGGCGATCAGTAGCGGCGCGTCTGGCAACTGAACTCCCAGGACAAAAATCGCAGTCAGGACGGTATTGATGAGCGAGATCGTGATCTGTGCGCCCATCACCGTGGCAAAGCTTCTATAGAAATCGCGGAAACGGTCGGAAAGTTCGCCGCAAAAGACCGAATAAAGATTGTTCCTGGACGCGGGAACATTACGAGAAAGATCCAGCTGGCTGTTAAAGAAGAGGCTCACCGCCGCGACAATTCCAATTGCGACGAATATGATGAACGTGGTTGCGTTCCGGGCGAAGGTGGCGACGTCTTTGAGATAGTTTGTTTCTTCCTTGAACGCACCGATCACGAATGCCTTCAGACTATCGAAATCGGTAAAAGGCAGTTCGATTTGCCGGGCTTGGGCCCAGGCACTGGCCGATGGAAGAGAACTGTCGGCGACTTCGGGCAATTCGCGGATCGCAGTCCGAGTAAAAAACCCCGCGCCACAAGCGATTCCAGCGACAACCACCAGAAACAAAATTAACGCGATCCACTTGTTTTTTGTAAGGGCCAGTAGTTTGGACAAGGCAAAATAGGAAAAAAGAATTGCCAGCAGTGGCGGGCCCAGATGCAACCCTCCGGCCAGCACCAGCATGAAAACAAGCACGGCGTAGGAGATGCGTCGCGGCGTCAACATGATCGGCCTCCGGTAGCTGTTCTTATTATATAGCCTTCACGACGAAGTGAAATTCTTCACTTCATTCGGAATAACAACAGAAGAATCAGTGCGTCTCGGCCGGAGCCGGCTGGCCGGTTTCCTTCTCGGCTCGCTCTTTTAGCGCGGCTTTTCGAGAAAGTTTGACCCGGCCTTTGTCATCGATCCCGATGCATTTGACCCAGATGGTGTCACCGGCTTTGACCACGTCTTCGGTGCGTTTGACCCGGAAGTCGGCCAGCTCCGAAATGTGGACGAGTCCTTCCTTGCCCGGCAGAACTTCGACAAAGGCGCCGAACTCTTTGGTGGAAACAACGCGCCCCTGATAGGTCGTGCCGATTTCAATTTCCTTCGTCATCCCGCCGATGATTTCCTTCGCACGCGCCATCGATTCGCCACTGGTCGCGTAGATGTGGACCGAGCCGTCATCCTCGATGTTAATCTCGGCGCCGGTTTCAGCCACGATCCCCTTGATCGTTTTGCCGCCCGGTCCGATGAGCGCGCCGATTTTCTCGGGATTAATTTTGATCGTCTCAATCCGTGGGGCGTATTTCGACAACTCCGTCCGCGGTTTGTCGATTGTGCCGTGCATGATTTGAAGAATCTTCGTGCGTGCTTCTTTGGCGCGGGTGATCGCTTCGGCCATGATCTTGTGGCTGACGCCGGGAAGTTTCAGATCGAGTTGGAACCCGGTCACGCCGTTATCCGTACCGCAAAGTTTGAAATCCATGTCTCCGAAATGATCTTCCGAACCGATAATGTCAGTCAGCAGTTCGTAACGTTTCAATTGTCGATCTTCGCTATGCTCAGTCACCAGTCCGACGGAAATTCCGGCGACCATTCCCTTCACCGGCACACCCGCGTCCATCAGCGCGAGCATTCCGCCGCACACGCTCGCCATTGAAGTCGACCCGTTGGATTCCATGATCTCACTCGAGATTCGAATCGCGTATCGAAAATCGTTCTCGCCCGGCACAACCGGCTCCAATGAACGCTCAGCTAATGCGCCGTGCCCGATTTCGCGCCGTCCCGGTCCACCGGTGCGACCGGTCTCACCGACACTGAACGGCGGAAAATTATAATGGAGAATGAAACGCTTCGAAGTTATTCCGCCACCGTAGGCGTCAATGTTTTGCGCTTCTTCAATTGGCGCGAGCGTCACGAGGGCCAGCGCCTGGGTTTCGCCGCGTTGGAAAATGGCCGATCCGTGCGCGCGTGGCAGCACGCCTACTTCACACGTAATCGGTCGCAAGTCCTGGTAACCGCGGCCGTCGACTCTCTTTTTCTTGTCCAGAATGCTGATGCGAAACGCTTTCTTCTGGACGTGATCGAATGCCTGCGAGATCGAGAACGCATCAGTCTCGGGATGTTTTTCCAAGATCGCCATCTTCACTTCTTCGCGCAGCGCTTCGATTGCTTTGGCGCGGGCGACTTTGCCCGATGTGTAAAGCGCGCCTTCGATTCGATCGCCCGCCACTTGGTAGGCAATTTCGAGTAACTCCGGCTTGACGTTGAGTAGCGGCATCTCGCGTTTTGGTTTCGCAATTTGCGACGCGAGCTCTTTTTGAATGCGAATCATTTCCCGCGCCTGCCCATGCGCGAATTCGAGCGCTTTCGCGAAATCTGCTTCCGGAATTTGGTTGGCCGCGCCTTCAATCATGATCACGTCGTTTTCCATTCCGACGTAAACCAAATCGAGATCGCTTTGCTGCCGCTCAGAGTGAGTCGGGTTCGCTATGAATTGGTCGTTAACGCGGCCCACCCGAACTGCACCGATCGGTCCGGCAAAGGGAATATCCGAAACGGATAGCGCAGCCGATGCGCCGTTGATCGCAAGAATATCGGGATCGTTCTCGCCATCAGCGCTGAGTAAGATCGAGATGATCTGCGTGTCGTAAAAATAACCTTGCGGAAAGAGCGGACGCAGAGGGCGATCGATCATCCGCGACGTGAGCGTTTCTTTTTCGGTGGGGCGTCCTTCGCGTTTGAAGTAACCGCCGGGAAATTTTCCAGCGGCGGCCGCTTTTTCACGGTAATCGACCGTGAGCGGAAAATAATCCTGACCTTCCTTGATGCCGGTGGCGGAGACCGCGCTGACCAGCACCATTGTATCGCCGCACGACACAATGACTGCGCCATCGGCGAGCTTGGCGATTCTGCCTGTTTCTATCGATATCTGATTGGACCCAATCTGGGCTGTGACCTTCTGTTGCATATAATTATCCTGGATGTGCGAGTTCCAGGTCGGTCACCCTGACTGTAGGTTTTAATTCCGATCCCGCGGTCGCGGGACGGGCGGACCTAAAACCTAAATTCAAGGTGCCTGGCGACCTGGTTGTCGCGTTTTTAGTTTTCGAATCGGCGTCGCACTGAAACCCGGACGCTAAGATCGACATCCGACCGGCGGCTATTTCCGCAGGTTCAGTCCGTCGATTAACTTTTTGTAGCGTTCGGCTTGGGACCGGCTCAAATAATCGAGCAAACTTCGGCGCTGGGCCACCATTTTCAGGAGGCCGCGGCGCGAGGAATGGTCCTTGGCGTGGCTTTTCAAGTGTTCGGTCAATTGCCCGATCCGGCGTGTCAACAGCGCGACTTGGACGTCTGCGCTGCCGGTGTCCTTGCCGTGCAACTGGAACTGCTTGATATCCAGCGTTTCCGTATTCTCAGCCATTTCGAAGCGCCTATTCTAGACCAAGACGACGGAATGGCAAGGCCGCTGCTTGAGTTAAAACGGAATCGGCAACCGGTCAGGCGGAACCCATTTGTCGCGTGCTGCTTGTGATCTGATGAGCTCTCGCGAGTAATGCGCTTCCACCGGCCGGCGCTTTGTCCAGTCTTCGACGATCAAATTGATCCGCCGCCAAAGTGGAAGATCCACCTCGGACGTGCTGGCGACGTGTTCGAGCAGTCGCATCCAAAAAGTCGTCAGCGTTTCGTGATAAAGATTGCCGACGCCGTGGTGCGCGGCGAAAGCGCGGATCTTTTCGCGCATTCGTTCCAATGCTTGCTCCGAGGGAAATGAATCCGATAACTCAGGGCGACCGCGATGTGGGCGGCGTGAGTGAATTCCGATGCCGGAATGGTCGCGTTTTCAAACGCAGAACCTCGCTGTTGCTGGCGAAAGCTCGCGTTCTCAATGAACGATCGCACCGCCCCACTTGCCCCAGGCCCAGAGCAAGATGATCGCGCCGATGATCGACATGATGAATCCAGCCGGATGAAACGCCGAGCCAGGTGTTGGCCGCGAAAAGAGCCGCCCGATCAAACCGCCTAGGATGGATCCGCCAATACCGAGAAGCGTCGTCATGATAAAGCCCAGGTGCTGCACACCCGGCATAATCGCGCGTGCGCACAAGCCGACAATGAAACCGATAATGATCGACCAAATGATGTGTAACATGGGAGCAATGCTAAGCGGCCGGCCGGCTCAAAAGCTATCCTTTTCTCAAGGGTAGATCTATCCCGCTGAGGCTACGGCGCGGCAAGCATCTACTTACGTTGGCGATTTGCTTCGTCAATCGCCAGATATTCGTTGCGCGGCGGACTGAAGGTATCGAGCACTCTCGTCTCTTCGATGGTCTCGACACCGTGTGGAACATTGGCGGCGAGATAAAAGGAATCCCCTGTCTTCATTTCGTGCGGTGTCCCATCGACAATCAATTTCATTCGCCCCGATAAAATGTGGACGATCTGTTCCTGCGGATGCTGATGCGCCGGCATTTTGCTGTCCGGCTCGAGTGTGGCCAGCATTTGATACATTGTTTTGCCGCTGGTGAGGGTCTGGCGTTTGATGCCGGGGCAAATCGCGATCCAGGGATTTCTTTTTTTCATAACTTAATCCTTCTGCTCGATTTTAATCCGAAAGTGGTAGGATGAAATGCTCATTCGTTTGGAAAAATAAAACCGATGGGCATCGAACCTCTGCACGCCGGAATCGAGCTCGAGATTCTCGCAATCGTGCTCCCGCGCCTGTTCGATTAACCAATCGAGCAATTCACCGCCAAAACCACGCGACCGGTCGCTTTCACGCGCGACCAGATCATCGACATAGAGAAACTTTCCCGAAAAAAGCGATTCGAGAAATCGATAGCCAGCGACGGCGCAAACTTCGCCTTCGGATTCAAGAAACGCGAGCCGGTAGCCTTCTTTCTGCTGCCGCAGCACTCGCTCGACAAATTGTTCCGGCTCTTGAAAGAGGGGCCGCAATTCGCGCATAACTGGATGGCAGCGCCGAATCTGTTCGGGCGTAGTCCCGATGCCGATGCGCGAGTTCCTCATGGAGTCGATGTCGATCTTGTCTCGCGTTTCCCATCATACCAGATATGAAGGCCCTCACGCGATCGGGCGGCGCGCGGCCCGCGGAGAATGACGCTCAGAGAGTTCCCCAGGATTTCGCGGGCAGAATACATTCGCAATTTGCGACCGGAAGTAACGACCGGTTCCCGCAAGACCCGAAACCGTCCAACCTTTCGCAGCGCCATACTGAAATAGACTTCTTCTCCGATGAAAAGTTTTTCATCGAATCCACCGATCGCATCGAAGTTTTTATGTGTCGTGAAAAGAAAAGCCCCCGCGCCGAACCTGAGTCCGAAGTAAACCACGGAGAAAGCTTTCACAACAATCTGCGCCCAGAGCGGAATAGTTCCGCCAACGACGACGTGCGCGCCGCCGCCGGCGTAGCCTGCGTCGAGCGCCGCAACTACCCCGATGAGATGTTTCTCATTAATCCGAGTGTCAGCGTCGACAAAGAGCAAAGTGTCACCTTGCGCATGGCGCGCGCCGGCGTTGCGCGCAGCGGCAATTTGCCGCCGATTTATTGAAACAACCTTTGCGCCTGCTTCCTGCGCGACTCTCGCAGTCGCGTCAGTCGAAGCATCGTCGACTACGACGATTTCGTATTGTTCGCCACGGCCAATCCGTCCTCTGGCGGATCGATCTTGTGCGGCCGCACGAATCGAAGCGATCGTTGATGGCAGTTCCAGCTCTTCGTTGTAAGCCGGAATAACGAACGAGAGCATCGACTGCACTGTAGCGACAGCCGCGGTCGGCTGCATCTGGTGCGTTTCCGTATCTCCCTGGAGACGGTGATGACCGTTTGGAAGAATCCGGAAAATCCGGTTAATTTTGTCTACCTTAGTCGAATTTCACCCCGGCTTTCTGTACTTCACGATATGGCAAAAGCCAGATGAGTGATTCGTCGTGAAGATCGACCACCTGAATTCGATTGCCCCAGGGATCGCGAAAATCGCAACGAAACGGCGGCTCGAGTTTCAGTTTGTATTTGCCAGTTAATTTCTTCCGAACCTCCTCGAGCTGTTCTTCGTCGCGCACCATGATTCCAAAATGCCGCATATTTGCCGGCTGAATCTTTTCGACTTCGAAGATGGCGAGGAATTGGTGTTCGCCGAGCTTGAAGAAGGCGTCGCCTTCGCCGCGGTCGAGCCTTTCCAGGTTGAAGACGTCTTCGTAGAACGCGACCGCCTGGTCGATGTCATCAACCTCGATCGCGACGTGATTGCATCCATACACTTGCACGCTCATTGCCTAATTTACATCTGTCGGAACGCGGACCCAAAAGGTAAGATCGACATCGATGAGTTCAGTTATCTCTCTGTTCTTCTTTTAGTCATTGTCGGCCTACCGGTGACGCAGATTTTGAAAGGCTTTCGCGGATTGCTTTCTGCGCCCGAATGCGCTGGGCGTGGCCGGTTCGAGTGCGGCCGGCGTGAGACTATTTTCTTAGCCGCTCCAGTGCTTCGATGATTTCCCCGCTTCGAGCACGAATCTCTTGTCGGTGGGCGGAAGCCAGCTCTTCGATCAACTTGTGCCCCTGGAGAGTGAGCTCGAGAAATCGGCGGCGCCGATCGCTCCGGACCGGCGTACGGGTGATTAATTTTCTTTCGACCAAGCGGTCGACAATGCTGACAGCGGAATGATGTCTTACCTGAAGGCGCTCACTCAGTTGCGAAATGCTGAGCCCGCCGCTCGAAGCAAACATCTTGATCGCCAAGAGCGCCTCGTATTGCTCGGGGCTAAGATGGCTCTTAGCGCTTAGAAAATCTTTGCTGAAACGCAGGAACTTGCGCAGCAAATAGCGAAAATTAGCCAAGGCCTCGTAATCGCCAGGCTCAAGTCGGGGCATTCAGCCTCCTGTCGGACTGCGCCTGATTAAGTATCGACCGTCGATATGTTGGCATGGCGGCTGCTATTTTTGGTATACTATTATGAATATATCCACGGCAAAGTCGCAAAGAGGCTTCACCCTCGTCGAAATCATGATCGTCGTTGCGATCATCGCGTTACTGGCCGCGATCGCAGTTCCGGGGTTCCTCCGGGCGCGCAAACGTTCGCAAGCCAGCCGAATTCTGAACGATCTGCGCATGATCGATTCGGCGGTCGATCAGTACGCCATTGAAACCAACCGAACAACCGGTGCCACCGTCAACATCGCTGATTGGACGAACTACCTCAAAAAGGGTACGCAGCTTTACAACAGCGGCAACAGCTTGCTGGGAAGTGCCTATGGAGCCCAAGTGGTTGATACCATTCCAACGGTGCCTCCAAACGACTACGCCACATTGTCGGACGTAGCCGGCGCGGGCTTTTGGTCGCCCTACGGGCCGTAGCCGGATTGGGTTCGGCGCAATCTTAAAGCGCGGATTTCTCTCGGCGGCTAGAATCTTGCTCCAGGATCGGACGGCATGGACGGACAGACGCCCATCGATCAATTGGAAGAACTAACTGCCTTGGCTGCGCACTGGGCAGGCGAACAGGAGCGGCGGGTTTTGTGTGAAGGTGTCCCGCTCTCTGAAAGAGAACTCGCTGACGCGAAAATTATCGGCGTGCGACATCCCGAGCGCGTCCGTTTATTGCGGGTTGAAGCTGTTCCGGTTCCGGCGCATCCGATGCTAACGGCTGCGGCTGCTTCAATTCATTTTCTACCCGCCGCGCCGCGCGGTTTGGCGTTGGAGAACGGAATCTTCGTTCGCGCTGATCACTGGCGTGATCGTGCGATCATCGCCCACGAGCTTGTCCACACTGCACAATTTCAGAGGCTTGGCGGAATCCTCCCCTTTCTCCAAACTTACATATTTCAATGCGCAACCGTCGGCTATCCGAATGCGCCTTTGGAATTGGAAGCAGTAGCGACCGCGGCGCGCGTCTGTTCCGCCTGACCGGAACGTTCTCGACCCCGGCGGGTTTCAGCTGAAGTAGCTTCCTCACACGTGGGCGCGTCCAGCCACATCATCGTTCTATCGCCCTGATTTTTTTCGGTGGCCGACCATTTCGCCGGCGACGCTGCGTGGATCAAGGCGGTTAAGATTTTTTTCCATGCTAGATGTGAGCAGCGAAATGTGCGGGATCTCGCAAAGATGTTCGGCGATAAACCAGATCGGCTTGTTGGTTGTCATCCAATTAAGATGGTCGAAGCGGGCCAGATTCACCGGACGCGAGTAGCGACGCAACGTGCGCTCGAATCGCAGATTGAAATAAATATTGAAATAGCTCATCGCCAGCTCGCGGAGCGTGCGATAAACCGGCTCGCGATAACGGCAGCCGGTGAAGTTGGACTTGGCGAGCGCGCCCCAATGTCCGCGCATTTTAAAAATCGCGACCACGTGATCGGTGTCTTGCTCCGCTTCCAAATCGAAGATCAGCGGCGGAAAGCCAAGGACGCGAAGGGCGGCCGCAGCAAAAATTCCACCCTCGAGACAAGATGCGGTTCGTTCGTGCAAAACATGTGTCGGTGAACGCGCGGTGTAACCAAGATTGTAAGGCAGCTCGTCCAAGAAACGTTGCACGCCGAAAGGCGTTTTTAACCCACGGAACTCGCGCAGTTCGGCGCGGCTTAAACCAAAATCACGCCGAGTAGATATCGATCTTGTATTGTTCGCCACAGCGAATCCGTCCTTGGGCGGATCGATCTTGGCGCTGCCCGCGAAGATTTACAACCCAACCGGGTGCCGGGCTTCGAAACCTCCCGCTGGCACGCGTTCGGTCGCCTGCCACCCGGGGGCCCAGCGGTCGTGCGCCGTGATATAAGGTGTGGTGTCGAGCCGCAAGCCCGCGATGATGGCGTAAGTGTGGCCATTGCGCGCGTAAATCGTGATCCATTTGCCGCGACCTTGTTCGCCGAATTTGCGGAACTCCGATGAATTAATCGGCGACTTGAGCAGACCGGCCGCACCGAGCGCATAGGAGACAGTTCCCGAGCAATCATAACCGCGATCGGCAAACGATTTGTGGCCGCCTCCAAAGACGTACGGTTTACGATGAAGCTGGTTCGCGGCCCAAATGGCGCGCTTGACTGCGAGCGGCGCACCTTCCGGTGCTGCCGCCTGGCCAAAACGAAGACGAGCGCGCGTTCCAGGCACAGTCGGACCGGAAGCCGGGAAAGGATTCGCATTCGCGGATGATGCGATTGCGGCCAAGACGGTCGCGCCAACTAGGATTTTAGGGCTCAGGAGATACACAGACCGTTTCGGAGCGTGTCGTATGCCATAAGAACCCGCTTTGCCAAGAAAAAAATCTGCCTTTTGCGGGCGGCAGCTGCCTGGCCGAGCGAGTTTCTCTATCCGCGCCCGCTCTCCACCGATAAGATCGACATCGGGCTACAGCCGACCGCCGTCGATCAATATGCGAGATCTGCATCCGCTCCGGGCCAAAAGCCATCCGAACAGCCATTCAATAGCAATCCTTCGAATCCCACCTTGCCCTGCCGCCGACAACAACGGGCACGACCACGACCACTCCCCGGGCATCACAGGACCCGGTCCTGGCACATCTCTTTTTTCTACCGTCACTTCACTGATCGACGGATTGAATACTCTCCCGAGTGGTGCCGATTCATTATAGCAGTCGGTTTATCAAACCGCGATATCAACGACTGCTACGAAGGCAATCACTCGATCCGCAAGCCGCCCGCGGAACTCGACCCGGCGGAAAGTTTCAAGCACGCAAGGAAAACTCGTGAGCCGGACGACAACCGCGACTTCAGCTCAAATCAACGGCGCAAAGCGTGCAACAGATGCCAAACCAGATCCAGACATTTAGTGCAATTCAAGCGCCGAACCAAATGATGATGGGCGGGATCGGAGGTGTTGGCGGCATTGGCGGGGTGGGCGCCGGCCTTGGGGAACCGGCGGTCTTGGTAGTGTCGGCAGTGGTCTTGGCGGCCTTGGTGCTCTCGGCGGACATCACTAAATTTGCTTCGTTGAACGGCGGCCGGTGATATTGTTTTGACATGATGCGCGTAGCCGCGCTTCTTGGATTTGTCGCGATAAGTTTACTCGCGCAGGAGCCGAACAAAGATCCCGATTCCTTCGACATTGAACCGCCGCTGCTGATTCCAAATCGCGAGGACGAGCAGCTGTCTAATCCGAAACCCGAGTCCGCTCCCGGGCGAGATGTTGATCTTGCCAAGCTCGAAAAAGAATTGGA